>Ga0210392_10000346_pt1 | contig 30686 bp, 30 predicted proteins | sample IncBWC30OmetaG_FD_161057 | JGI IMG/M metagenome (GOLD analysis project Ga0210392, IMG submission 161057) | Forest soil microbial communities from Barre Woods Harvard Forest LTER site, Petersham, Massachusetts, United States - Inc-BW-C-30-O ... | reverse complement strand
CTGCGCTCGCTCGACGCCATCCAGCGCACCGACGTGGTTTTCCTCGTGCTCGACGCGCTCGAAGGTGTCACGCAGCAGGACAAGGCCATCGCCGGCGAATCCATCAAGGAACGCAAACCCGTCGTCATTGTCGTCAACAAATGGGACCTCGTGCATGACGCCTTCAAGAAGCCCGAGGGCATCCAGGGCTACGCCAGCGAGCGCGACTACCGGAAGAAGTACGAGAAGGAGCTGTTCAACCGGCTGTTTTTCACGCCGGGCGCGCCGGTCGTTTTTGTTTCCGCGATGAGCGGCTATGAAATCGACCGCATGCTCAACTCGGCGGTGAAGCTCCATCGCACGCTCGACAAAAAACTTCCCACCGGCCGCCTCAATGATGCGCTCATCCGCCTGGCCGAGCGCACGCCGCCGCCGTCAATCGCGGGCCGCCGCTTTCGCATTTATTACGCGGTGCAGACGGGCAACCGCCCGTTCCGCATCAAGCTGTTTTGCAACCGCGAGGAAAAGCTCACCGAGAGCTACCGCCGCTACTTGGAGGCGGGGTTGGTCGAGGAGTTTGATCTCGCGGGCTGCCCGGTGCACTTCGACCTCGTGGGCAAGCCGCGCACCACCGCCGCGGAAAGAACCGGCAACAAGAAGACCTACCAGGAGCCAGCCAACGAGTTTTGAGACCGCGAAGAAGTAATCGGTAGCAAGTGACAAGTAACAAGTGCATGCATATGCACTCATTCTTGATACTTGAAACCTGACACCTGATACTTTTCCGGTAATGACACCCCTCCGCCTGGTCTTTTTCGGTTCCGATGCCATCGCGCTGCCGCTGCTCGACCAGCTGGCAGGCGAGGGGAGAGCGCTCGCACAGGTCGTCGCGGTCTTCACCCAGCCCGACCGGCCCGCCGGCCGCGGACAAAAAACCGAAGCCAACGCGATCAAGCGCTGGGCCCTTGCGCGGAACCTGCCCGTTTTCCAGCCGGAGAAACCCGACGAAGCCGCCCGGACCCAGCTTGCCGCACTCAAGGCCGATGTGGGGCTCGTCATGGCTTACGGGCATTTGCTGCGCGACGATTTTATCGCGACGCCCCAGTTGGGCCTGTTGAACCTGCACACCTCGCTGCTGCCAAAATACCGCGGGGCCTCGCCCATCCAGACGGCCATTGCGTGCGGCGAGCGCGAGACCGGCGTGACGCTGATGCGCATCGTCCGCAAACTCGACGCCGGGCCCATCGCCGATGCCGAGCGGGTGTCCATCCATGCGCGCGACACGGCGGCTGACATCGAGACCAAGCTGGCCGCGGCCTGCTGGTCGCTGGTTGCGCGCACGCTGCCGAAATTATCCGGCGAAACCCTTTCATTGACGCCGCAGGACGAAACGCAGGCGACCTACTGCCGGCGCTTGACCAAGGACGATGGCGGGCTCGATTTTGCCGTATCCGCATCCGTGCTGGCCGCGCGCATCAACGGGCTCTTTCCCTGGCCCGGCTGTGCGGTCGAAATTTCCGGCCAGCCGGTGAAACTCGGGCTGGCCGACTTCGAGGTGGCATTCACTCCAGGTGGAGCCGGCACCGTCCTCGGCACCGATGCGGAGTCGCTGCGCATCGCCACGAGCCAGGGCGTCCTGCGGCTGCTGCGGTTGCAGCGGCCGGGCGGAAAAATGCTGCCGGCGCCCGAGTTCCTGCGCGGATTTCCCGTCGCGCCCGGCACGGTGCTGGCGTCGCGGCCGATGACGGAACTCGTAGGCGCCACGCCTACTCGAACGCCGAACGCCGAACGCTGAACGTCGAATATCGTACTTCGCCGAGGTTACGGAAGATGGGCTTGATTTAGATAGCTGCAGAAGCCTTCCATTTGTCATTCTGAACGAAGTGAAGAATCCACTTGGATAACGGTCGCTTTCGCGCGTAGTTTCACTGGATTCTTCGCTACGCTCAGAATGACAACTCCTTTTTGAGACACGTTTATGCGTCAATTTCAACCGAACACGCTCTAGCTGCCCGAGGAAAATAGAGCTATGGACGACCTAAAGACCGCCAAAGAAATTCGCACTGCAATCAAACAGGGTGACGTCGAACGCGTCGTAACTCTAATTGGCTCTGATAAAGCCTGTTTAAATATGATGACTCCTTTCGGAACGTGGCTGCACGTTGCGGCATCGTTTGGGAAGTTTGACATTGTGAAGCGATTGGTGGCGTTGGGTGCCGATGTGAATAAGCGAGGAGGAACCTTCAACGGTGGTGCGGTAAACATTGCGGCTTCGGCAGGCCACTTTGACATAGTAAAATACTTGCTGTCCTGTGGTGCCGAAATGGACGTGAGCGAGCCGGAAAGAAATCCTTTATTTGGCGCGATCTACGGAGGGCACGCAGACATTGCGAAGTTATTAATTGAGAGCGGTATTGATACGCGGGTGAAGTATACCGGCGAATCAATGAAGAATATGGACGCGTTAGCTTTTGCTCATGAGCGAGGACAAAAGGATATCGCCGCATTGCTGGCGGATGGCTAAATACCAACTACCAAATGCCAACTACTCCCCACAACCTACGCTTGTTTTTGCCGCTGATTTTCACAAGCATCGCCCCATGAAATTTTTTCGCGTAGGATGCGCGTTACTCGGATTGGGCGTGGCCTTGAGTCCCGCGCGCGGGCAATCGAGCCAGCTCGACATCGCCAATCTTCGCGAGGATGTAAACCTGCTCACCCAGCGTCTGGGCGACTTGCAGATCCGCGTCGAACAGCTTGAGCGGCAAAACAACGACCTGAAAAACCAGGCGGGCAACGCCGCGCAAACCTATGCGACCGTCGCCCAGCTCAACGACGCCGTGGCGGAATTGAATCGGACAGTCAAGGCGGCCGCGGCCCAGACGAAAACCGAGACGCTCGAGAAGGTCAGCGTGCAGCTGGAAAAACTCGCGAAACAAACCCAGGCGGCGATTGACGCACTGGCCAAGGGCCAGGCCACCCGGCCGGCCGTGACGCCGCCAAGTTTTACCGAGGATTATCCGAAGGAAGGCTTCAGCTATACGGTCCAAAAGGGCGACACGCTTGCTGGCATCGCCAAGAAAAACCACGCCAGCGTGCGCGACATCACCAACGCCAACAAAATTGTCGACCCGACCAGGCTGATGGTCGGCCAAACGCTTTTTATCCCGCAACCCGAAGCCCCAAAAAACTGACATGGCTGCATCCAAATCACGCCTCGGCCGCGGACTCGGCGGACTTATTGCCGCCGCCTCAAAAGCAGACGCCTCCACCCATCAACCCAGTCCCAGCAGCCCGGCCGCCGCGCCCGTCGCCGCCCCCGGCTTCCAGGAAATCGCGGTCGATCTCATTGAACCCAGCCCGTACCAGGCCCGGCGGGAAATTCCATCAGAGCAGCTGAGGGAGCTGGCCGACAGCATCCGGGCCGAGGGCCTGTTGCAGCCGGTGGTGGTGCGCCGGCATGGCGAAAAATTCCAGCTGATCGCGGGCGAGCGCCGCTGGCGGGCGTTTAACCTGCTCAAGTTGAAAACCATCCCGGCGCGCGTCGTTGAGGCGAGCAATGCGTCGTCGGCGGCGATCGGCCTGATCGAGAATTTGCAGCGCGAGGGATTGAATCCCATCGAGGAGGCCTACGGCTATGCGAGCCTGGTCCGCGATTTCGACCTCACGCAGGAATCCGCGGCCGAGCGGGTGGGCAAGGGCCGCGCGACGGTGGCAAATGCGCTGCGCCTGCTCACGCTCGAAAGCGAAATTCAGGGTTTCATTGCGAAAAACCTGTTGAGCGTCGGCCACGCCAAGGTGCTGCTGGGGGTGGAGGAGCCCGCGCAGCGCGCGCTGCTCGCCCGGCGCGTCATCGAGGAAGGCTGGAGCGTGCGGGCGACGGAAAAGCTCGTGCAGGCGAAAAAGGCCGGCTCATCGGCACCGGCCTCGTCCACGGGCCGCGCGGCCCCGCCGGTGGAGGCGGCCGCGGTCGCCAACATCGAGAAGAAACTCACTTCCCACCTCGGCGCGCGCGTTTCGCTCAAGCATTCGCCGAAAAAGGGCCGCCTCATCATCGAATACCACGGCAACGACGACTTGCATCGCATTCTTGAAAAACTCGGCGTTGAGACCTGATGGTGTAAGCTGTCTCAAAATTTAATATTGCACTGTCAATTTTCAATTTTGAGCTAGCTTCCAAGCATGAGCACGGCTGAAACGCTGCTAAAGGAGACGCTCTCGGACGCGTCGGCGATGAGCGCAAAAATGTTCCGGCTGCGCCTGCCCTTCATCGCGGATTTGAGGAATTACTCACGGGACAAATTCTACAAGGATTTGATCGCCGGGACGACGCTGACCCTGGTTTCAATTCCGCAGGCCATCGGTTTCGCGCTTATCCTCGGACTGCCGCCGACCAGCGTGATTCTCTCGGTGGTCATCGGCGGATTCGTGAGTGCGCTGTTTTTCTCGTCGCATCATCATGTGTTCGGCCCGACCACGTCGGTCAGCCTCATCACCGCCACGGCCATCGCGGCCAACTCGGACCTTGGCCTCGACCCGCTGCCGCTCGCCGCCTACCTGGCATTCCTGATCGGCCTTGTGCAGTGTCTCGCGGGGTTGCTCAACTTCGGCGAAATCACAAAATTCATTTCGCGCTCGGTCGTGGTCGCCTACACCGCGGCGATCGGCATTCTGCTCATCACCAGCCAGCTGCCGAATTTCCTCGGTTTCGGCGTGCCGGCCGGGCAGCGGTTCGTCACCGTTTTGACGGATGTTTGGGGGGCGTTGGCGCGCGTAAATGTTTCCATGTGGGCCATCGGCATCGGCATGCTTACGCTGGTGATTTTCGAGGGCATTAAGCGTTATCGGAAGACCTGGCCCGAGGCGCTCATCGGCCTGGCGACACTCGGCCTCATGGCCTTGGGCTTCTCCTCTCTCATCGACCACTACCACCTCTTCGGCCTGAAGGGGATGCCGTTTCACCTCGTGAAGGATGAAGGCGCGCTCATGGCGGTTTTCCCCAAGTTTGCCAGCTTGCCGGCATGGCACACGCAGATGCAGATGTTGCCATCGCTCGGGAGCACGGCCATTGCCGTCGCGATCATCGGCATGCTCGAAGCCACCGCGATTACGAAATCGCTCGCGGCCAAAAGCGGCCAGCGCCTCGATCCCAACCAGGAGCTGATCGGCATGGGAGCGGGCAATATCGCGGTCGGGCTTTTTGGCCTCACGCCCGGCTCCTCGTCGTTCACGCGTTCGGCCGTCAATTACCAAAGCGGCGCGGCGACGCAGCTGTCGTCGATGCTGAGCAGCGTGATCGTGCTGCTGATCCTCCTGTTCGTCACGCCGGTCTTCAATTACATCCCGGTGGCCGCGCTGGCCGCGCACCTCATGCGTGTCGGCTACAAGCTCATCAACAAGCCGCAGATTCGCGTCGCCGTGCGCTCCACGCGCTCCGACGCCGTCGTGTTCGTCGTCACGCTGGGCGCCGCGTTCTTTCTCCGGCTCGACACGGCCATTTACGTCGGCATCGGCGTGGCGCTCGCGCTGTTCCTGCAAAAAACGAGCACGCCCACGCTGGTCGAATACGCCTTCAATGAAAGTGGTGTGCTGGCCGAACTGGCCGACCCGGAAAAGCGGGCCAACCCGCAAATCTCGATCATCCACATCGAGGGCGATTTGTTTTTCGGCGCGGCCGATCTTTTCCAGGAGCACATCCGGGGACAGGCGGAAAACCAGAACATCCGCGTCTTCATCCTGCGCATGAAAAACGCGCGGCACCTCGATGCCACCACGGTCATGGCCATGGAGTCGCTCCATGACTATTTGAGCCAAACCGGGCGCCACCTGCTGATCAGCGGCTGCAATCTCGATGTTTTGCGGGTGTTGAAACGGAGCGGCCTGCTTATGAAGCTGGGCGTGGACAACGTTTTCCCGGCCGAGGTCAATCTCACCATGAGCACGAAACGCGCGCTGAAGCGCGCCTCGCAGTTGCTCAAGCAGGAAGGCGCCGGCGGGCAGACCGAGGTGCGCATCTTCTACGACCGGAAACAGCCGCAGACGGCTGAAACCGGCATCGCCTCCAGCACGGACGCAAAGAAACCGGATGACTACGTGATTTAGGGGTGTCGGGATTGCAGGTCGGGCTATACGCCCGATGTGTCGGGGATCCGCCGTCGCTAAAGCTATGGCGGACAGGTAAACCCCAACCTACAATCAGCATGCAAACCGGGCCATTTACGTTTTCAACCGCGCATTGACAACCTTCGTCCGCGTCTGCTGTCATGTTCGGTTCCATGAGTATTCTCCTTGGCATTCTCACTGTCGTCCTGATCTTCGTTTCGCTATTCCTGATCCTTCTGGTGCTCGCGCAGCCGGCCAAATCCGACGGCGGCATGGGCTCAGCCCTCGGCGGCGGCATGGCCGAATCCGTGCTGGGCGGCTCCCACGGCACCGTCACCAGCAAGCTGACGATCAGGATGACCATCGCGTTTTTCGTGCTCAGCTTTGTCCTTTATCTGGGCAATGTTTATCAGCGCACCCATGCCAATAGCGGAGCCCAGGCGCTGCCGAATGTCACGGGATTGCCCGCGCATGTTGCCCCCGCTCCCGCGGCGCAACCGCCCGCCCCGGTCGCCACCCAGCCCGCGCCCGCGGCCGCTGGCACCACGCCAACGTCAACGCCGGCGAAGTAAATGCGCCAGCCGACCATGTCGGGCTCGCGGATTTTTTTCCTTTGGCTGTCCGGCCTCGCGCTGGTGGCACACGCGCAGCCGCGTTTTTTGCCCCAGCCGGAATACGGTCAGTTTGGGACGCCGGATCAGGCCGAGGGCCGCCGCGTGCTGGAGGATTTCCGGGCCAAGAGCACACCAGCAGGCGATTACTTTCTGGCGTTTGAGTTGCATGTGCTGCCGCGCCGGGGCGACGAGCGCGTGCTGACCGGCCAGCTCTGGGGCACGCACCATGACCAGGGACCGCTTTCGCGCGTGGCCATCGTAACCGACGCAGCCAAAGGAACGGAGCTGCACCTGCTCGTGCAAAATGGCCCGGCGGCCGCCGTGTGGAGCTCGAACGGGCCGCTTGACGTGGCTGGCCTTTTTGCCCCGGTGGGAGGCACGAACCTGACGGCCTTTGACCTGCAAATGCCGTTTTTGTACTGGACGGATTTCGATTACCAGGGCCTCACGCGCATGCGCGGCCGGCCGGCCCACCAGTTTTTGCTCCATCCGCCGGAGGATTTTGCAGAAAAATATCCCGCGCTGAAAGGCGTGCGCGTGTTTCTCGACACGCAGTTCAATGCGCTCGTGCAGGTGGAGCTCGTCGGCCACGATGGCCAGACGCTCAAGACCATTAGCCTGCTCGAGCTGAAGCGCATCGGCGAGCAGTGGATCCCCAAGACCTTTGATGTGCGTGACGAGGTGACGCGGGACAAGACGCGGTTCCTCGTGAAAGGCGCGGCCTTGGGCCTGACGCTGCCGGGCGAGATGTTTGCGCCGGCGCAACTCGCCGGGACGGTCAACCCGCCTGACGCGAAGAAAATTGTGCCAGTGGAGTAGATTTTTTAGATTTAGCGCAAAGGCGCAAAGGTAGGGGCGGCTGCCCTCAGCCGCCCGTTCTTTCCGCCTTCGGAGTCGGCCCGTTGGGGGCAACGGGCCCTACCAAAAACGATTGGCTCAACCAATCGCCTGCCCGGTGGCGGGATCAAAGAGGTGAATTTTCTCGGTCCGGAAGGCGACCCTGGCTTTTTGGCTGATGGTGAAATGCGCGGTCGGACGAACCCGGGCAATCAAGGGAGTCGCACCCGTAGTCAGATGCACAAAGGTTTCGGCCCCCATCGGCTCGGTGATTTCAACCACCATCTCGGCGGTGGTGGCGGAGTCGGCAGCCGCGTCGCTGATGTCTTCGGGCCGCAGGCCGAGGATGATGGGCCGATCGGCATAAGCCTGCGCCAGGGCGCCGAGCGGCAGTGTGAGCGGCATGGCGGCGGGGTTGTCCTCAACGAAGTTAAGGGCGTTTCCCGCGCGGCGCACGGTGCCGTTGAAGAAATTCATCGACGGGCTGCCGATGAAACCGGCGACAAAGAGGTTGGCCGGCTGGTTGTAGAGCGTAAGCGGCTCGGCTACCTGCATGATGTTGCCGTCTTTCATCACGCAGATGCGGTCACCCATGGTCATGGCCTCGACCTGGTCGTGGGTGACATAGATCATGGTCGCGCCAAGCCGGGCATGAAGCCGGGAGATTTCGGCGCGGGTGGAAACGCGCATCTTGGCGTCGAGATTGGAGAGCGGTTCGTCAAAAAGGAAGACCTTGGGCTTGCGCACGATGGCGCGGCCGACGGCGACGCGCTGGCGCTGGCCACCGGAAAGGGCTTTGGGTTTGCGTTGGAGATGGTTTTCCAAGCCGAGCATGGCGGCGGCCTCGCGCACGCGGGCATCGATCTCGAGCTTGGAAAATTTTCGCAACTTCAAGCCGAAGGCCATATTGTCGTAAACCGACATGTGCGGGTAGAGCGCGTAGTTTTGGAAAACCATGGCGATATCGCGATCCTTGGGCAGGACGCGGTTAACAATCTGGCTGTCGATGGCGATGGTGCCGCTGGAAATTTCCTCCAAACCGGCGATCATGCGCAACGTGGTGGTCTTGCCGCAGCCGGACGGCCCCACCAGCACCATGAACTCGCGGTCCTCGATGGTCAGGTTGATGCCGTTGACCGCCCGCACGCCGGGGCCGGTTTTTTCGGGATAAACTTTCAGGAGGCTTTCAATGACGACCTTGGCCACGATGGGGCGGAAAATCAGTCAACCATCCCGCGCTGTCCATTCTCAATTTTACGATAGCTTCAATCGTTGGAACTTTTTGCGTTGCTCCCATGCACCGCACGCGGCTAGTTCCCTTGACGTACCGCCCTAATTTTCCGCCCCTCCATGGCCAAAAAGAACTCCACCAGCCTGCCGCTTACGTTTGACCTGCCCCTCGACCTGATCACGAGCATCGAGGCCTCCCGCCGGGCGCTGGCCCTGCGTTCGACCAGCGAAGTGGTGCGCGAGGCGCTGGCGGATTTTAATTTCAACCGGTACAGCGCGGCCCGAGTCATCCACCGGCAAATCTCCGTGCGTTTGCCGGAAGAGCAGAAAGCAATGCTGTCCCGCCAGGCGCGCAAAAAAAGCGTGAGCACCGGCGAACTCGTGCGCTCGGCGCTGGTTCAATTCATGAACAAGCCGGTGAAAAAAGGCAGCGGGAAGAAAAAGCGGCGATAGCCTAGTAGCGAGTAGTGGGTAGCGAGTAGCGAGCAGGTCGGAGTTGGATATTCAGGGCTCTTGTCACCTGTTACTTGATACTTGTTACTTCCACCCACTGGTCATCGGGCCGGGGACGAGGCTCAATTTGTGCACGGGGCTTGATTTCCGCAAGCGCACCCCTTTAGTCATGAACTTTACCGCATGAGCACTTCGCCTTTGCCTCTCTCGACCTGGGCCCAAAATATCGCGCCGTCCCCGACGCTCGCCATTGACGCAAAAGCCAAGGCGCTCAAGGCCGCCGGCGAGGACGTGTGCAGTTTCGCCGCCGGCGAGCCGGACTTCGACACGCCCGACTTCATCAAGGAGGCCTGCGCCGCCGCGCTCCGTGCCGGCAGGACGAAGTATGCCCCGACTCCCGGCATCGATGAGCTGCGCGCCGCGCTCGCGGAAAAATACGCCGCCGACTACGGCTTGAAGATCACGCCCGCCCAGGTCGTCGTCAGCCCGGGCGGCAAGTTTTCCTGTTATCTCGCCATCCTGGCGGTCTGCTCGCCCGGCGACGAGGTCATCATTCCCGCGCCGTATTGGGTGAGTTATCCCGAGATGGTGAAACTTGCCGGCGCGGTGCCGCGCGCCGTCCTGGCCAGTGATGCCACGGGTTTCAAGCTCACGCCCGCGCTGCTCGAGGCCGCCCTCACGCCGCGCACGAAGCTGGTCATCCTCAATTCGCCGTCGAACCCGACCGGCGCCGTTTACACACGCGCCGAGCTCGAGGCGCTCACGGCCGTCGCGCTGAAGCGCAATCTGTATATTTTGTCGGACGAAATCTACGAGCACCTCATTTATGACGGCGCGCAGCCAACCTGCCTGGCCACGCTGGGCCCGGATGCCGCTGCGCGCACCATCGTCGTTTCCGGTTTCAGCAAGACCTATTCGATGACCGGCTGGCGGCTCGGCACGCTCGTGGCGGCCGCGCCCATCGCCAAGGCCGTGGCCGAACTGCAGAGCCAGATGACGTCCAACGCCACGACGTTCGGGCAATACGGTGCGCTCGCCGCGTTGCGCGAGAAGGACCAGGCCCGCAGCGCGCTGGCCGGCATGCTCACGGCCTTCGACCGGCGACGGAAGTTTTTGCACGCCGAGCTCAACAAAATTCCCGGCATCTCCTGCCTGCTCGCGCAGGGCGCATTTTATCTTTTCCCGAACATCGCCAAACTCGGCCTCCCGGACCAGGAATTCTGCGCGCGCCTGCTCGAAAAGGAAAAAGTGGCCGCCGTCCCCGGCAGCGCCTTTGGCGCCGAGGGCTACATGCGCCTCAGCTATGCCACCAGCGATGAAATCATTCGCAAGGGCGTCACGCGGCTGGCAAAATTCTGCGCCGATTTGAAGAAATGAGCGTGACCGGCTTTCAACCTTCAACGAAAACTTTCCACTCATCTCAATGCCTTACAAAGACGTCACCCCCCCCGCCGGCGGCAAAATCACCATTGCCGGTGGCAAACTCACCGTCCCTGACCATCCGGTCATTCCCTTTATTCGGGGCGATGGCACCGGCCCGGATATCTGGGCCGCGTCTGTGCGCGTTTTCGACGCCGCGGTGCAAAAAGCCTACGGCGGGAAAAAGAAAATTTCCTGGTTCGAGGTCTTCGCGGGCGAGGAGAGCTTCAAGCGCTTCAACAACTGGCTGCCCGACGACACGGTCGAGGCTTTCAAGGATTACCTCGTCGGCATCAAGGGCCCCCTGACCACGCCCATCGGCGGCGGCATCCGCTCGCTCAACGTCGCGCTCCGCCAGATGCTCGACCTCTACGTCTGCCTGCGGCCGGTGCAGTGGTTCACCGGCGTCCCGTCGCCCGTGAAGCACCCGGAGAAGGTCAACATGGTGATCTTCCGCGAGAACACCGAGGACATCTACGCCGGCATCGACTTCGAGGCGGGCAAGGAAGCCGCACTCAAGACCATCGAGTTTATCAAGGCGAATTTCCCCAAGGATTTCAAAAAAATCCGCTTTGGCGATACGCCCGACCTCGTGGGCATCGGCATCAAGCCCGTGTCGAAGACCGGCACGCAGCGCCTGGTGCGTTCGGCGCTCGAATACGCCATCGCGCAAAAGAAGAAGTCCCTGACGATTGTCCACAAGGGCAACATCATGAAGTTCACCGAGGGCGCGTTTCGCGACTGGGGTTACGAACTGGCCAAGGGTGAATTCGGTGCGGTCGAGATCGACGGCGGCCCGTGGTGCAGGATTCCCGACGGCAAGCCCGGCGCCGGCCTCGTCATCAAGGACGCCATTGCCGACATCGCGCTCCAGCAGGTGCTCACACGGCCGACGGATTTCGACGTCATCGCCACGCTCAACCTCAACGGCGACTACCTCTCCGACGCGCTCGCGGCGCAGGTCGGCGGCATCGGCATCGCGCCGGGCGGCAACATCAATTACCTGACTGGCCACGCCATCTTCGAGGCCACGCACGGCACCGCGCCGAAGTACGCCAACAAGGACATGGTCAATCCCGGTTCCGTCGTGCTCTCCGGCGAAATGATGCTGCGCTACCTCGGCTGGACCGAGGCGGCGGACCTGCTCCTCAAAGGCCTCAACGGCGCCATCGGCTCGAAAAAAGTCACCTACGATTTCGCCCGCCAGATGGACGGCGCGACCGAAATCAAGTGCAGTGAATTCGGGACGAACATCATCGACCACATGTAAGCTGCGGCTGAAGCCGTGTTTTTCGAAGTGGTAGGCCGGGCTTCAGGCCCGACACGTCGGGGATAAACCCGACCTGCCATCGCGCGCGGGATGGATTAATATTTAAAAAAATTAAGAAACTATTTTACGCAACACGCGTCTGACCACAGCATGGAACTGGAATCGCAAACTTTAAAGAGAGTGCAGGCCCTCGACGAGGACCTGCAGATGGTGCGCGCCACGCTCGCGACCATTGCCGGCGATGCACACCATTTTTCCGGGGAAGCCGGCTATGCCATCGTGGAAGCGCTGGAGAAACTCAATTACGCGCAGGAAGAAGTTTCCCGCTTGCGCCACAACTGAGGGCGGACGTCACCCCAGCACGGTCAGGATGATGCCGGCGAGCACGCCGAGGACGGCGGGGAGTTTCTGCCGGCCATGTTTTTCGCCGAAGAAGAGCAGCCCGCCCGTGAAGGCCACGAGCATGCTGCTGCGCCGCAGGCTCGCCACGAGCGAGATGAGCGCATGGGGATCGCGTAACGCGCGAAAATAAACAAAGTCCGACACCAGCAGCGCGCCCGAGAGCAGAGGGATGCCCCAGCGCCAGTGAAATTCATGGCGCGGCCACCAGCGCCGCTTCCAGCCGACGGCCAGCGGCAGGAAAAGCAGGGCGAGATAGATCGAAAACCACGCCTGCACCGTCGCGGCCGAGAAGCCGGCCGAGCCGAGCAGGTATTTGTCGTAGAGCGAACTGATGCCGTTGAGCACCGTGCCCGCCACCAGCCAGGCGATCCATTTGTCCCGGCGAAAATTGATGCCTTCGCGCTGGCCGGCGAAGGAGAGCCCGACAAATGAGGCCAGTGTCGTGGCAATGCCGAGCATCTGCAGCCAGGTCGGGCGTTCCGCGAGAATAATGAGCGCGCCGAGGAGCGTCCACAGCGGGCCGGTCGCACGGATGGGCGAGGAGATCGAGACCGGCAGGTGTTTGACGGCGAAATAGGTGCAGGTCCACGACGCGGCCACGATGGCCGATTTGAGCGCGAGGAGCAGGTGCTGGAAGGGGGTGAGCGATGCGACCACGAGGCTGGCGGGCAGGGTGCCCGGGTGCAGCGCCTGCACGCCCATCAGCAATGACCACACGGCGGTGCTGCAGACGTTGCTGAAAAAGAGCACGGGCAGCACGGCGTTGTCGCGCACAGCCTGCTTGGTAAAAAGCTCGTAGCATCCGAGAAAGCAGGCGGACACGAGGGTGGCGACAATCCAGTGCATGAATAAAAGATCAAACTCCAAAAGGCCAAATCCCAAAGAAAAGAATTCCGAATGGCGAATCCCGAATGACACTTAGGCGAGGCAACATGGACCAAGCAAAAAGTAGCGTGGAAGCGCCACCCAAGCGCCGAACTCCTTGGATGTCCCAAGGACAAAGGACGAATGACTGATAACTCAAGAACGCCGGCTCAGTGATGGGGGAGGTGCCTTCTCCTTGGCGGCCGGCGTTTTTGGCCAGTCGAACTGCACCTCGACGTGAAAAAGTTTGCCTTCCAGGTGCACGACCGACTGCGTGGCCGCGTCGAGCGTGAAAGTGAAGTCGATTTTTCCAGGAGTCTGCAATGTGCAAACATCCTTGTAGACGTAATGCAGCAGAAGGCGGTCGCCTTCGCTGCGCGTATCGAGCGGTGCGCCGAGGAAATGGAGGAGGTCGGTGCGCGTGAGAGGTGCGAGACCGGGGGTATCGAGGGTGGTGCGGGCGCTGTGGCTCGACTTGTCCACGCTGGCATGCCCAAGCGAGCGCAGCGCCTGGAGCACGAACGATTTTTGCACAAAGGAAAAAATGTGCTCGGGCAGGTGGAGGCGCGCCATCTTGCCGTCCACGAAAGTGAAGTCGGCCTCGACTTCGTAGTCTGTCGCCTGTTCGCCGGGTGCGGCATAATCCTTGATCCAGCGCAGGTGCCAGCGCATGGCCAGGCCGAGCTGCTCGGCCGATTCCGGCGCCAGTTGGAAGAAGGCCATGTCTTCCACCAGCAACACCGGCTTTTGCATGGTGAAAGTCAGGCCGTCGGTTTCATTGACGGCAAAGTAGTGGTCGAAGTCGGCCAGCTGGTGTTTCAGCTCCAACAGCCGCAGGTAAACACAGCCGCCCAGCAGCAGGCAGAGGGCGGCGAGCAAGGGCGCGAATCGTCGCAGGTCGCGCGAGGGAGCGGGCATGACCACCTATTTTTTAATGAAGCGGAGCAGGTACACAAACAGAAGCGCACCCGCGACCGCAAAAAGGATGTGCCCGAGCAGGCTGTAGGCCGCGATGCCGACCAGGCCAAAGAGCAGGTTGCCCAAAAACGCGCCGATGATGCCGACGATGACATTGCCCGCCAGGCCGAAACCGGAGCCCTTGGTGATGAGCCCGCTCAGCCAGCCGGCCAGTGCGCCAACCAGAAGGAAAATGAGAAAATCTTGAAGTCGCATGATTCGGGCATGGCGCGTCGATGACGGGTGCGCGAGCGGAAATTTACCGGAGCCAGCTACTTGTTTTCCGCTGAAGCGGGCGGGCTGGAAAGCTCGATGCTCTCCTGAAGACCGAGCAGGCGGGTGCGCAGCAGCTCATCCTCCTCGGCGGTGGTCTTACGGTAGGTGTTGTGTTCGAGCACGCGCTCGGCGAGTTCCGTGCTGACGACGAAGACGTGGTCGTTTTTCACGAAGAGCAGGTTGCCGCGCTTGGCCACCAGCGAAGGATCCGGCTCCCCGGTCAGGGAAATCCGGTCGGCAAACATCGAACCGCCGGGCAACAGCGTGTAAACGATGAGGGTGCCATCCTTTATGCCGGGCAGGAACCGGGCGCTTTCGATTTTGGCGCCGGGCGCGCGCTGCTGAAAATCCGGCATCACGTAAGTGCTGAAAAAATTGACCAGGTAGTCCTGGCGCCCGCGCGTCTCGTTTTCCCAACGTTGCGTGGTGTCCTGCGCAAAGACCGCCACGCTTATGTGGGTTTTGAAATCATCCCCAAAGGTGACAACATTGTCCGTATCAAAGACTGAACCGCCCAACTCCGGCAGCACGGGGATGGGCATGCGGAAAACCCCGGTCGCGGAAATATAAGTGCGGCCCTCGATTTTTCCCTTCAGCATGGGCGGAGGGTCGGCGGTTTGTCCGCGCAAGAAGGCAGAGAGCAGGAAAAATGTGGCGGCAAAAAATCGCGGGTTCACGGGCGATAAAGCGAAAGACTGGCGGTCGGGCTGGAGAGATTCAAGTGTCAGAAGACGGTTAAGGTTGGACGCATGCCAGCGCCGGCAGTTCCATCCATCTGGCCGGGGGAATATCTTCCGGCCGCGATTGTGACGAGAGCCCGTGCCGGGCCAGCCGGGCGAGCCAGGCGGCGCCGTCGTCCGCCAGCTGCCCGCGCAGGAGCGAGCCGAGCTGTTTGCGGCGATGCTGGAAGAGCCCGCGGATAAAAAGCTTTGTTTCCGGTGAAAAGACAAAAGGCGCGGGTTTGCGCACGAGATGCAACAATTGGGATTCGATCTCGGGCCGCGGGTAAAAGCAGGTTGCGGATACGCGATGTCCCGGCGCGAGGTCGAAGGCCGCCTGCAAAAAAATTGAGATCGCGCCAAACTGCTTGGTGCCCGGTTGGGCGGCATAACGCTGCGCGGCTTCCTGCTGCACCATGAGCACCATGCGAGCGGGCAGCGGGCCGCCCAGCACCGCATCCATCCATGGCGTCGCGATGGCGTAAGGCAGGTTGGCCACGATTTTGAAAGTACCGGCCGTGGCGCGTTCTCCCGGCAGGGCGGCCAGCGCCTGCTCGACGGCGTCGCCTTCGAGCAGGTGAAGTGCCTGGGGATGCTGTGTCCCGAGCGTCTGGCGCAAGTGGGCTGCCAGCAGGCGATCTTTTTCCACCGCCCAGACCTTCGCGCCGGCTTCGAGCAGGGCCGAGGTGAGCGTGCCGAGGCCGGGGCCGACCTCGATCACGTCGTCGCCCGGCCCAATTTGCGCGAGTTCGAGCGATTTGCGGACGATGTTGCCGTCGATCAAAAAATTTTGCCCGAGCGAGCGCCGTGGCGTGTGGCCGAGGCCCGTGAGCAGCTCGCGCGTGGCGGAGGGCGTGAGGGGCATGTCAGAAGTCAGTTCCTAGGCGCGCCGGAAGTCCGCGACGAGCCGGGCGGGGTCGGCTGCCTTCATCAGCGCTTCGCCGACGAGCACGGCGTGAGCCCCGGCGGCCCGGACCCGGGCGGCATCGGCGCCGGTAAAAATGCCGCTTTCACTCACCGCGATAATACCTTGTTTCGGAAATTGCGGGATAAGCCGTTCGCTCAAGGCAAGATCCGTCTTGAAAACGGCAAGGTCACGGTTGTTTACGCCAATGATCATGGCCCCATGCGCGAGCGCGCGAGAGAGATCGGACTCGTCGTGGATCTCAAACAAGGCATCCATTCCCGCCGCGGTCGCAGCGCCGTACAAGGTCTTGATTTCTTCATCGGTCAGCGCGCGCACGATGATGAGAATCGCGCTGGCGCCGGCTTCGCGAGCCTCGAGAACCTGGATGGGGTGGACAAAAAAATCCTTCCGCAGGCAGGGCCGTGAATCCAACAAGTGCTCCCCGGTGGGCTCATCGGCAAAGGAGCTCACCACGCCGCCCAGGTCGGCCAATGAGCCGCCAAAATATTTTTCGTCGGTGAGAATGGAAAGCGCGTCGGCGCCGGCCGCGCGATAGATCCACGCTTGGGTGATGGCGTCGGCGTTTTGCTTGATGTCGCCAGCCGACGGAGAACGGCGTTTGATCTCGGCAATGACCGCCAGGCGGCGATCGGCGCGGCGCAACGCGACGTAAAACGACGGCGGCCGGGGCCGCGTGGCATCGAGCCGCACGAGTTCGCCCTCGGAGACCGGCCGCACGAGCGGGGCGATCTCGCGGCGCTTGTGGGCCATGATCTCGGTAAGTTTGTCGGACATTTTTGGCAGGCACCAAGGAACACGGGGAACGCGCGAAAGGTAAGAAGAAAATTTTGGTTGAGCCGTATTTTGGCAACCACTGATGGGCACTGATATTTTTTAACCGCGGATAGACGCAGATGGACGCAGATCGGATTTTGAACACGGAGGCCGCGAAGGACGCAGAGAGAAAAGTAAAACGGAAACGGTCGATCTTTTGGGAACCACTTATTTACACTGATGGACGCTGATAGGCTGCTGGAAAACTGTGCCGATTAGCGTTCATTAGCGTCCATTCGCGGTTAAAAATAGCCTTTGTCTTTGTCGTCCTCCTGTATTGCGTGGTTTTAACATGAGTGCGATTGAAGACCTTTGCTCCACCATCGCCCGGCTGCGCGCGCCCGACGGCTGCCCGTGGGACCGCGAGCAGACGCACCAGACGCTCACGCGCTGCCTCATCGACGAATGCAGCGAGCTGCTCGACACGATCGACCGCATGGACTCGCCGCATATGCGCGAGGAACTGGGCGACGTGCTTGTGCAGGTGGTGTTTCATGCCCAGCTTGCCGCCGAGCGCGGCGAATTCGACTTCGAGGCCGTGGCGCGCGACATCAACGACAAGCTGATCCGACGCCATCCGCATGTTTTTGGCGAGGGCAGGCTCGACACCTCCGACCAGGTCATGACGCTGTGGGAGCAAATCAAGGCCGGCGAAAAAAAGGCGGCGGGCAAGGCCGATGGAGAGCCAAAGCTTTTCAAGGAACTGCCGCCGCGCCTGCCGGCACTCATGTTTGCCGAGGCGGTGTGGAAACAGATTCAAAAAACGAACCTGCCCGCCGACGGCGCGGTGGACGCGGCGCGCGTGCAAGCCCTGGGCGGGAAATTGACCGAGGCTGAGGCCGGCCGGCGCCTGTTCGAACTCGCGGCGGCTTGCCGGGCCAACGGCATCGATCCCGAAAGCGCGCTGCGACTCGAGACGGCGCGGGTGATGCGCGAAATCGAAACAAAAGTGGCGACGGTTAAGGCGTAGAGAGGTTTTAACCGCGGATAAACGCAGATGAACGCAGATTTTACGGTTAAACCCCGCCTCCTTTTGGAGGCGGTTCGGCGAAGCCGAGTCGGGCTGCTTCCTTTGCGATCTTGTGTGTAGAATCCGCGTCCATCTGCGTTTATCTGCGGTTAAAAAAACACTCTTCCCGTGACTACTGACGCGGTAAAGCCGTTGCCCCCGAAGATCGCCGCCCAATGGCTGGCGCCGTTCCTGGAGTTCCTGGAAAAGGAACGGCGCTACTCCGACTACACGGTGCGCAACTACCGGCAGGCCTTCGAGGATTTCTGGCGCTGGCTCGATGCGGCCGGACTGTGGACGCGCGGGATTGAGCGCCTCGGGCCGCGCGACGTGCGCGACTTCGTCATCGAGGCGCAGCAACGTTTCGGCCGGCGCACGCTGCACAACCATGTATCGGGCCTGCGCGCGTTCTTCAAGTTCTGGATCAAGCGCGGGCAGCTCGGCGCGAATCCATTCATCGGACTGGCCCTGCCAAAACTCGAGAAGGCGCTGCCAAAATTCCTGACCGAGAAACAAATGGTGGACCTGCTGGCCGGGCCGCTGCGGCTGCTCGAAAACAAAAGCCTTGATGCCTTCACCGCCTGGCGCGACCGGCTTGTGCTGGAGCTGCTCTATGGCGGCGGTCTGCGCGTGAGCGAGCTGGTTGGCCTCGATCATGGGCAGATCGAATTCGACCGCGGCGTGGCGCGCGTGCTCGGCAAGGGGCGCAAGGAACGGCTTTGCCCGCTCGGCTCGGTGGCGATGACCGTGCTCGCGAAATGGAAAAATGAGTTTGCGCGCGACACGGGGTTTGCCGCGCCGGTTGTGGTCAATGCGCATTACGAGCGGCTCAATGTGCGGGCCGTGCAGCTCCTCGTGAAGAAATATCTGGCGCTGGCGGACCTGCCGATGGACCTCTCACCGCACAAGCTGCGGCACAGTTACGCGACGCACCTGCTCAACGCCGGGGCCGACCTGCGGCTCGTGCAGGAGCTGCTTGGCCACGCCAGCCTGTCCACCACGCAAATCTACACCCACACGAGCGTGGCGCGGCTGAAGGAAGTTTATGACAAGGCGCACCCGCGTGCGTAGGACGCACGCGGAACGTCCAACGCCCAACATCGAACGCCCAACACCTAAGTCGGACGACTCAATTCCAACTACTAACTACCAAATACCAACTACGACTGACCAATGACCAAGGACAAATGACTAAAGCGATTCTATCGCTTTGCTCATAACCTCGCAGGCTTGGTCGATGGCGGGGCCTTCATGGGCGGTGCTGAGAAACCAGGTTTCATATGCGCTCGGCGGCAGGTAAACGCCGCGGTCGAGGCAGGTATGGAAAAATTTCGCGAAGAGTTTGGCGTCGCTGGTCAGCGCGGTGGCATAGTCTCGCACCGGCAGGCTCGTGAAAAACAGGGAAAACATCGAGCCGACCTGCGGCACCTGCGCCGGCAGGCCTTTCTTTTTGGCGGCGTTGAGCAGGGCGGTCCGCATCTGTTGGCCGAGCGCATGGAGCCGTTCGTAAGGATTTTCATCCTGCAGGAGTTTCAGCGCGGCGATGCCGGCTGCCATCGCGAGCGGGTTGCCGCTGAGCGTGCCGGCCTGGTAAACCGGGCCGAGCGGCGCGAGCTGGTCCATGATACTGGCGCGGCCGCCGAAGGCGCCGACGGGCAGGCCGCCGCCGATGATTTTGCCCAGGCAGGTGAGGTCGGGTGTGATTTTTTCCAGTTCCTGCACGCCGCCCATCGCGAGGCGGAAGCCAGTCATCACTTCGTCAAAGATGAGCAGGGTGTCATTGGCGGTGCAGGCGGCACGGACGTGTTTCAAGTAGTCGCGCACGGCGGGGACAAATCCGACATTGCCCATGTAAGGCTCGATGATGACTGCGGCGATTTGCTTTGGATATTGGGCGAAGGCCATGGCGAGCGCAGCGTGTTCGTTGAACGGCAGCACGATGGTTTCCCGGGCGAAGGCCTCGGGCACGCCGGCGCTGTCGGGATGGCCGTGCGTGAGCGCGCCGGAACCGGCCTTGACGAGCAGCGAGTCGGAATGGCCGTGATAGCACCCGGCGAACTTGATGATTTTGTTGCGCCCGGTGAACCCGCGCGCGAGGCGGACCGCCGACATCGTGGCCTCGGTACCGCTGTTGCACATGCGCACTTTCTCGATCGACGGCACGAAGCTCGTGATGAGCCCGGCCATCTCGACCTCGTGGGGATTGGGCGTGCCGAACGACGTGCCGTTTTCAAGCGCGGCGGCGATGGCGGCCTTGATGCGCGGATGATTGTGACCGTGGATGGCCGGGCCCCAGGTGCAGACAAAGTCGATCAGCTCGCGGTCGTCGGCCGTGACCAGCGTCGCGCCGCGCGCGGCCTTGACGAAGAACGGCGCGCCACCCACGGAGCGGAACGCGCGGACGGGGGAATTGACGCCTCCGGGCATGAGCTGCAGCGCCCGGGCGAAAAGTTGGTCGGAGGTTGGGGAAGGCATTTTTTAAACCGCTAATCTTCGCTAATGGGCGCTAATTTTTTTTGTTTAGTACGGGCGAAGCGTTTCCACTCGAGCCTTTCGGGACAGCCAAAATTAACCAGATAACCAACCGGATTGCTGGTGGCTTTGAGATAATTGAGCAATTGTGCTTCGTGTTCGGAAGTGAACCCAGAGACTGCCTTGAGTTCGACTACAATGTGGCTGGATACAATCAAGTCAGGGCGCAATTTTTTGCGCAGAGGCAAGCCCTTATAGATTACTGGAAGCTCGGCCCGAGATAGGAACGGAATTTTGTGAGCAACCAACTCTCGTTCCAAAGCTTCCTGATAGATGTCCTCCGTGAAGCCATGACCAAGCTCGTTATAAACCTCAAAAGCGGTGGCCATGAAATCGTAGCCTTCCTGCTGCAATGGTTCGGTATTCATATCACCATATTAGCGCGAATTAGCGAAGATTAGCGGTTTAATTTCAGTTCAGGGATGAGATCATCAGTGCTCATAAGTGTTCATCAGTGGTTAAAAAACTCACCACATATCAGCGTGAAATGGCGACGGTTAGTGGTTTAATTTCAGCTCACATATTTCTGCACGATGGGGATGCGACGGCCGATGCCGAAGGCAAGGGGCGTGATGCGCAGGCCGGGGGCGGCTTGCTTGCGCTTGTATTCGTTCAGGTCGACCTTGCGCACGACGTCGTTGACGACGGCCTCGGCAAAGCCCTGCGCGACGAGGTCGCGGCGCGAAAGGCCTTCCTCGACGTAGCCACGGAGGAGGGTGTCGAGCAGGTCGTAGGGCGGCAGGCTGTCCTGGTCGGTCTGGTCGGGGCGGAGTTCAGCGCTGGGCGGCTTGTCGATGCTTGATTGCGGGATGGGCGGCCGCCGGCCGTCGCGGCGAGCGTCGTCGTTGATCCAGCGGGCGAGGGCGTAAACCTGCGTCTTGAACACGTCGCTGATGACGGCGAGGCCGCCGGCCATGTCGCCATAAAGCGTGCAGTAGCCGGTGGCGACCTCGCTTTTGTTGCCGGTGGTGAGGAGCAGCGCGCCGGATTTGTTCGAGAGCGCCATCATGAGCACGCCGCGCACGCGGGCCTGGATGTTTTCCTCGGCCACGTCGCGCGGCCGGCCGGTGAAGCTGGGCGCGAGCGCGGCTTCGCACGCGGCCACGGCGTCGGCAATGGCGATGGTTTCGAAGCGGACGCCGAGGTTTTCCGCGAGCGCGCGGGCATCGTCGCGCGAGTGTTGCGAGGAGATCGTCGAGGGCAGGGAAACGCCGTTGACATTTTTCGGGCCGAAGGCCGCGGCGGCGATCACGCCGACGACGGCGGAGTCGATGCCGCCGCTGAGGGCGACGAGCGCGCTCTTGAAGCCGCTTTTGCCCGCGTAGTCGCGCAGGCCGAGGACGAGGGCAGAGAAAATATCCGCCGGGCTGTCGTCGTTGTGGGGACTGGCGGTGGAAGTTGAAGGTTGCGCGGCCGTGTCGACCACGCGCAGTTCCTCGGAGAAGGCGGCGAGTTCCGCGCAAACCCGGCCTTGGGCATCGGCCACGAGGCTGCGTCCGTCGAAAATGAGTTCGTCGTTGCCGCCGATGGCGTTGACGTACGCGACCGGGCAGCCGAGGGCGCGGGCGGCATCGGTGACCAGCGTCTGGCGCAGGTGGCCCTTGCCATGGTGCCACGGGCTTGCCGACAGGTTTACCATCACGTCACAGCCTTCGGCCGCGAGCAGTTTGACGGGATCGAGGCCATGATAGAGCCGGCGGGTTGAAATGGTGGGATGCGTCCAAATGTCCTCGCAGATGGTGATGCCGATTTTCTTCCCGGCGAATGCGATGGTGCGCGGCGCCGCGGCGGGCTCGAAATAGCGGTCTTCGTCGAACACGTCGTAAGTCGGCAGGAGGCATTTGCGCGCAATCAAGACGATTTCACCCCGGTGGCAGAATGCGGCGGCGTTGGAGAACGGCCGGCCCTGGCCGCTGGTGTTGGTTTCAACAAAACCCACCAGGGCCGGCACTTCGCCCACGGCGGCGGCGATCTCGGCGAGGGAGGATTCGGTGTCCGGCACGAAACGGCGCTTGAAGAGCAAATCGCGCGGCGGATAGCCGCACACGGCGAGCTCGGGGAAAACGACGAGCTCCGCACCCTGCGCGACGAGCGCGGCATAGGCGTCGAGGATCTTTCGGCGGTTGCCGGCGAGGTCACCGACGGTGGTGTTGAGTTGGGCGAGGCCGAGGCGCATGACTTAAGCTGGCCAACGTGAAGAAGAAATGGTGCGCTGACAACTTCCGAGCGCGAACGCTATAGCTTTGCGGTTTGAAAACATCCCCTGAATGAAATGAGCTTTTCTGCCAGATTCTACGTCATGCATTCCATGCACTTGTTAAAGTTTGCCCTGCCATTGGCGGCCGCGGTGGCGATCGTCCGCGCGGATGCGCCCGTCGGCCTCACGCTCGACCAGGCCCTGGCGGCGGTCGAGCACGCCAACGTAACCACCCTGCTCAGCCGCGAAGCCGTGGCGCAGGCGGTGGAAGCCGCAAACCAGCAGCGCGTGGATCTCCTGCCGCATGTCGCCCTCACGGCGAGCCAGCAACGCGCACTCATTGTGAGCAGCCAGAGCGCCGTGCTGGTACAGAGTGGCCCGGGCAACCGTTTCAACGGCCTGATCACGGCCAATTATAACCTGCTCGATCCCTCGCAGATTGAAACCTACCGCTCGGCGCGCACGGCAGTGCAGGGGGCCCAGCTCAACTATCAGGCCACCGTGCAGTCCGTGCTCGCCGTGGTGGCCCAGGCGTATTTCACCCATTTGCACGACCTGCACCGGATCGATGTTCTCGCTTCCAACGTCGCGCGCGACAAAGCGCTGCTCGACCTCGCCTCGGCCCAGCTGCATGCCGGCGTGGCCACGCAGATCGACGTCACCCGGGCCGAGGCCGAGCTCGCCACTGACGAGCAGGCGCGCCTGCAACAGGACACGACCGTTTACCAGAGCGAGCTGCTGTTAAAGCGCCTGCTCGACCTCGACCTGGGGCAGCCGCTCAAACTCGCCGATTTTCCCGTGCAGCAGGCGGAGGCAATGGAATTTGATCCGGGCACGGAACAACATGCCTTCGAATCGCGTCCCGACTATTTGAGTGGGAAGAGCCTGCTGAAACAAAACCAGCAGGACGTGCTGGCCGCCAAATTCGAGAACCTGCCCACGCTCAGCCTGGTGGGCGATTACGGCGAGGCCAATATGCGCGCGTTCGACGGGATCTCGAAGAAAGAGTGGGTGGCCGGCGTGGAATTCAGCCTGCCGATCTTCGACGGACTCAAGGCCCGGGCCGACCGGCGGGCGGCGCTTTCCCATTTGCGCGCGCAGGAGCGCAGCCTGCGCGATCTCACCACCCAGGTTTCGTCGGAAGTCCGGCTCGCGATCCAGGATGCGCGCTCGCGCTTCGCGCAAATCGCCCTCGCCCAAAAAAGTTTGCAGCTCGCCGAGGAGCAGCTGCGCCTGGCCAGCCTGCGTTTCAAGCAAGGCGTGGCGGACAACCAGGAGGTCATCGATGCGCAAAACGGACTCGCCGTCGCCGAAGACGGCCTCAACGACGCCATCTATCAATACAACCTCAGCCGCGTCGAGCTGGCGCGCGCCAAGGGCGAAGTGCGGGAAATTTTGCAGGAGAAGGCGCCGTGACCGAAGCGCGCCTGGTCCTCGCTTCCGCTTCGCCCCGCCGCCAGCAACTTCTGGCCGGGATGGGACTGACCTTCGACGTGGTGCCGGCGGAGGTCACCGAACATGAGGCGCCGGATGCCGACCCACGAGCGATGGTGGCCCACAACGCCGCGCTCAAGGCCAATTGGGTCGCCGCGCGCCATCCCGCCGCGTTTGTGCTCGGCGCGGACACGACCGTGTTCATCGACCAGACCGTGCTCAACAAACCCCGCGACCTGGCGGAAGCGCGCGCCATGCTCAAGCGCCTCGCCGGCCGCACGCACACCGTTTTTACCGGACTCGCGTTGCGCCGCGCCTGTGATCGGCTGCATCTCGATGCCGGCGTCACCAGCGAAGTGACGTTCAAGGATTTCGATGATGCGGTCATCGATGCCTACTTCGGCCTAGTCAATCCCCTCGACAAGGCCGGCGCCTATGGCATCCAGGAAGGCCGGGAGCTGATCATCGCCGGCTGGCAGGGCTCATTTACAAATATCATGGGCCTGCCGGTCGAAGAAACGAAACAAATTTTGACGCAGACGGGTCTCCTGAATTCAGTATAACCCCAATGAACCGCCTGCTCGAACCAGAAACCTCCACGCCGGAACGCCGGCGCGGGCCGCGTTTTTGGCAGGATGAAGAGAAGCAATCAGTCATCGTCGGCCTGATTCTCACCTTCATCCTTTGGTGGCCCTCGCTGCTGTTGTTCGGCTGGGGCATCAATCATATCCACGGCAAATACGAGGTAAAATTCACCGGCAAAGCGCACGGCCGGCAGTTCAATATCCAGCTTGCACCACAAGCGTTGAAACAACCGCCGCCGCCCGACCGGTTTGTGGAAACCAATCCCGACGCGCCAGCGAACATTCCGGACAAGACGCGCAACTTCGCGGCGCAAAACCAGCAGGCCGCGCAGGAAAAGCCCAACCCCAACGGCCACAGCGACCACGCCGCCACGGAAGGCAAGGCGGCCGAGTCCACGCAAATCGTGGATGGGCATCTCAACAAGGAAAAACCTGCGCCGCCCGTGCCGACGCCGGCGCCATCCCAGGCTTCGCAAGCAACGCCGACTCGCGAACAAAACCCGTTGAGCGGCTTCGATAAAAGCGAGGGTGAAAACAAGGAGGCCTTTGGCACCAACCTCGGCAAGGTCGCCGAGAACATGAAAAGCGTGCCGCAGAAAATTGAAGGCACGAAGGATGGGCCGCTCATCGAGAACCCCACGGCAAGCACCCCGCAGATCGATCCCCAGCGCCCGCAGCCGCGTCCGCAACTCGTCCAGAATGTACGGTCGGCCATTTTCAACAACAGTCCCGGCACCAGCAATATGGGCACCGATGGATGGGATGCGCACTGGAGCAACTTTGGCGAATATCAGCAGCGCCTGATTGATACGGTTCAGGCCGAGTGGGATAATCTTCTAAGCAACAGCGGCGCCCTTCCGCCCAGCGGCACCTCTGTCGCGATAACTTTCCGCCTGAAATCAGATGGGAGTGTTGAATTTGTGAATGTTGACGGCAACGCTGGTGATCTCGGCAAGAAGTATTGCACCGCCGCCATTTCCGATCGCGCACCTTATGGCAAGTGGACGGACGACATGGTGGCCATGATGGGGACGGAACAGCAGGTGACCTTCACATTCTACTATCAATAGTGAACGCCTTGCCGGAAAGTTTCTGGTCGAAGATGCCCTTTGGCCTGGGCGTGCGCATCCTGTCCCGCGATTCCAACCACCTCATCGCGTTCGACAAGCCGATGGGCGTGCTGTCGCACCCGAACTCGCGGGAGGATGAACGGCGCGCCCTGCTCATCTGCCACTACGACGAGATCGGCGAGTTTTATTACTGGCATGACCTGCAGGGAGACGCCCGGGATCCCAGCTACCTGCCGCGCATCTGGCTGCTCAACCGGCTCGATGCCTACACGTCCGGCGTCATCCTCGCGACGGCCAACGAGGCGCTCGCGCACGAAATCCGCGGGCGCTTCAAGCGCGAGGAGGTGCGCAAGACCTACCGGGCGCTGGTTTTTGGCGTGGCGCCCAAACCCAGGGAAGAATGGCGCGACTTGCTGCTCATTCGCAAGCAGGGCGGCCACATCCGCACCATGGACGGGGGCAACATTCCCGCCGAGTGCACCATGCGGCTCATCCGCGAGAACCGCAAGGAACCCCGGCTGTCGTTGCTCGAACTCGAGCCGCACACGGGCCGCAGCCATCAATTGCGCGTGCAATGCGCCCGGCGCGGCCTGCCCATCGTGGGCGACGCAACCTATGGCGAATTCAAGCGCAACCGCGAGTTCAAGCGCCGCACCGGCTGCAAGCGGCTGTTTTTGCATTCGTTTGAAACCAGCATCGACTACGAGTTAAACGGCCGGAAGTTTGCCTTTGCCGCCCGCTCGCCCCTGCCGCCGGAATTCGAGGAGTTCCTTTGACAGCGGCGATAAAATGCACGGAATCTGCTAACCTTTAAGTCGAGACACGTCTGTCCATGATATTACCGAAATCCAATCGACTGACCGCCGGGCAAGTGGCGGAGATCACGCAGATCGTGACCGAATTTGGCTGCAAGATCCAGCCGATCGTCGGCGCGGTGCGGACGATTTATGCCATCGTCGGCGACGAGCGCGACGAGCTCATGATCAACCGTCTCGAGGGCCTGGCCTACATTGAACGCATCGACCGCATGCAGTCGCCGTTCAAGCTCATGGACCGGCGCTCCGATCTCGCGAGCCACCGCATGGTGGTCGGCGGCGTGACGCTCGGCGAGGAGCTGTTCGTGATCGCCGGCCAGTGCACGATCGACCCGAAGAACCCCAATTATTTTTATGAGACCGCCGAGGCGGTGAAAGAGGCGGGGGCGCAGGCTTTGCGCGGCGGCGTCTGGAAACCGCGCACCAATCCCTATACTTTCCAAGGCGACAGCAAGTCGCTCGACATCCTGATGGAGGGGCACCGCCGCACCGGCCTGCCCGTGGATGCGGAGGTGATGGACGAGTCGCACGTGCGCCTCGCGCTCGATGCCGGCGTGCATATGCTGCAAGTCGGCGCGCGCAACGCCCTCAATTACTCTCTGCTCCGGGCCATCGGCCGCGCCGTGGCCGAACGCGACACCGTGGTCTTGCTCAAGCGCGGCCTGCACATGGGTTCCCTCAGTGAATTCATTTCTGCGGCGGAATACATCGTGTCATTTGGCAATCCCAACATCATCCTGTGCCCGCGCGGCACCGCACCGACGCTCGATGGCTACCGCAATCATCCCGACGAATCGATCACGCCGTTGTTGAAGGAAAAAACCTGGGCGCCCGTCGTGGTCGATCCCTCGCACTCGGTCGGCAAGGCCGCCTACGTCCCGGCCTGCGCGCTCGCGGCGGTGGCCTACGGCGCCGACGGTCTGTGCATCGAGGCGCATGTCGAGCCGGCCAAGGGCATTGGCGACGATCCCAAGCAGGCGCTTGCGCCCGCCGTGCTGGCTGATACCATTGCTCAGGCCCGGCAACTGTGGGCGCTGCGGCATTCTCCTAAAACGGCATGAAACACTTTTTATGACAGAGTTAAACAACGGCTTGGGCAAAAAAATCGTTACCAGTTCCTGCGTGGTCGCGGCCGTGTTCCTGCTTTTCGGCGCCCCCGTTTCCGCCATGACCGAGCTGCGGCTCAAAAACGGGGCTGAAATCAAGGGCGATATCCTCAGTGAAAAGGCCGACCATCTCATCGTGGATCTCGGTTTTACCGTCGTCACCGTGCCCCGCGATGAAATCGACCACGTCGTTGAGGAAAAGGCGCCGGCGGCGTCCGCCACCGGCAGCGTATCCGACATCTATTCCAGCAACCCGGGCCAGCCCATCCTGACGGTGAAGGAAAACGTCGACCGTTGTGGCGATGCCGTCGTCGAGGTGCGCACGCCCATCGGCCTCGGCTCCGGTTTTATCATCCACCCCTCGGGCTATGTCCTGACCAATGAGCACGTCATTTCCGGGGAGTACCAGATTTCCATCACGCAATTCCGCCGCGGCACGACCGAGCTCGAGCGCGTGCAGTTCAACAAGGTCCGCATCGTCGCCTTCGACTCCCGCCTCGATCTCGCGCTGCTGAAAATCGAGGATGCGGGCAATACGGTTTTCCCCGTCGTGCCGATTGGCGATTCCGACACGCTCACCGAGGGCCAGACGGTTTTCAACATTGGCAGCCCGCTCGGCCTCGACCGCAGCGTCTCGCAAGGCATCATCGCCCAGAAAAACCGCCCGCTCGATGGCCAGCTCTATATCCAGACCACGGCGCAGGTGAACCCCGGTAATTCCGGAGGGCCGCTCTTCAATCTCCGCGGCGAGGTCATTGGCATCACCAATATGAAGGCCATGATGGTTGGCATCGAAGGACTCAACTTCGCCGTGCCCTCGTCGGTCGTGAAAAGCTTCCTGCAAAACCGCGACGCCTTTGCCTTTGACCCGCGCAACCCCAACGCCGGTTATCGCTACCTCGAACCACCCCAGCCGGTCAAAAGCCTGCCCGCGCCCCTCAAACTTCCATGAAGAAATTCCTCCTCCCCCTCGTCGCCGCGCTGGCGCTGTTTGCCGGCCGCACCACGGCGGATGCCGCCGCCGTTCCGTTGGTCAACCTGGTGGGCGACGATACGTCGCTCGTCATTTATGTCACCAACCTGCCGGCCCTCGTTAAAACCTGGCCGGGCACGCCATGGATGAAAATGTGGCACGACGACCAGGTCCAAAAATATTTTGCGCCGCTGCGCGCGCAGATGAAGGTGGATGAATGGGATGAGCGCTGCAAAGCCAACACGGGCTACTCCTTGGCGGGCTTGCTCGACCTGGCCACCGGCGAGGCGATTTTTGTCATGCCCGACCTGGGTGCCGTCATCGATGCCGCCAAAACCAAGGCCGATCCCCCGCTGCTGGTCGCCGTCGAAGTCGGCGACAACGGGGCGAAAATTGAAAAACTGATCGCGGACGAAGAGGCCAAGGATAAGGATAAAAAATTCACGGAAACGACGGAGGACTTCAATGGCGTCACCCTGCACCTCGTGGCGGCGCAAAATGCGACCGGGCCGCAGCATCCCGGCGTCTGGGCGCTGGCCGGCGGGGTTTTTTATGTCAGTCCGTCCAAGGATTTTCTCCAGCAGACGCTGGCGGCGGCCAAGCAGGGCGGCCGTGACAATGCGCTCGGAAAGTCGGACGGGTTCATGCAAATGCGCCAGCGCGCCGGCGACGCCCAGCTGATTTTCTACGCCAACCTCAAAGCCATGTACCCGGCGGCCCAAAAGGCGATCGCCGACCAAAAGGCCCAGGCCCAGGGTGCCGCCGGCCAACCCGCCATGTCCCCCTTTGATCCGACCACGATTCTCCGTGCGCTGGGCCTTGATGTCGCCAATGAGTTTTATCTCACCGCCAATATCGGTGAAACCTCCACCGACATCACTTCCGGGCTCACCTACAATGAGCGCCGCGGTCTAGCCAAAGTGTTCGAGTACACGGAGGGAGCGCCACCCCGTCCGTCGTTTGTGCCGGGCAAGTGCTTCTCGGTGCTTTCGGGGCGCGGCAGCATCAAAAATGCCTATGCAACCCTCGAGGGCGTTTTCAACGACATCAGCCCGATGTTTTTCGGCATGTATCAAGGCTACCTCAAAAGCTTGAACGATCGCCTCGGCATCGACCTCAAGCGGGATCTGCTCGGCAACCTGGGGGATCAGTTGATCCTGGCCAGCGCGCTCGACGATAATGCGGCGGCCGACGCGCCGCTCGATCAGCGCATCAACCAGCTCTATGCCATCTCCCTCGAAAACGACACGGCATTCACCGCGGCGGTCGAGTCGATCAAGCACGGCCTTTTCAGTGAGAGCGCCGACAAGGTCTTTGAGAAACGCGCCTACCTTGGCCACGATATCTATACCTATGCCCCGCCGCAACCGCCCGAAGCCGAGGGAGCGCCTCCACGCCCGGCCGGGCGCGGCTTTTCCTACGCCGTGGCCGGCCATTGGGTTCTCCTTGCCATCGGATCCCCGGCGCTGCTTGAAAACACGTTGCAGGGGCTCGACGGCAAGCAGGCATCGTTCTGGGACAAGGATGAGGTGAAACGCAACCTGCTCGCCGACATGCCGGACAACACGCGCTATCTCAGTTACGTGGATCTCGGGAAAATCGTCCCGGCGTATTTCGATGCGGTCGTGCAGGGCATGGAAAACAGCCGAAAAATGGCCGCCATGCGCGCGCAGAGAAATCAATCGGGCGACGGTGCCGACCAGGCGCCGCCGGCCGATACGGACAAACCCATGGTTGATGACAGCGCCAAACCCGATGCCTCCACGCTGGCAAAATACTGGGGCTACTCCCGCGCCTACGGCAATCAGGACGCCCACGGCACCTACAGCACGGGTCGCATCATTTATCCAAATAATCCGTGAAGTTTATCTTAATTTTTTCGGCTGTGTGTGCGGCCGGTGCGGCCACGCTTTTGGCCGCGGGCCAGCCCCTCGTTGAGGGCATCGCCCTGGGCGCTCCCCAGGTCGTCAAGCTCGACTGGAACACCCGCGCGCTCACCGCTTGCGATTTAAGCGGCAACGGCCTGACCGACCTGGTGGTGCTCAATAACGACCGCGCCCAGATCGACCTGCTTTACCAACTGAAGCCCGGCACGCCGCCACC
>Ga0210392_10000344_pt1 | contig 30787 bp, 8 predicted proteins | sample IncBWC30OmetaG_FD_161057 | JGI IMG/M metagenome (GOLD analysis project Ga0210392, IMG submission 161057) | Forest soil microbial communities from Barre Woods Harvard Forest LTER site, Petersham, Massachusetts, United States - Inc-BW-C-30-O ... | reverse complement strand
GTTATAGACACCGGGGGGCTTGCTCACCCCACCCAGCACCAGGGCTGCCACCGTGTTTGTTTCTCCCCCGGTAAAGTTCAACATCAGAACACCGTTGCCGCCCAGCGTGGCATTGGTATTGACCGTCACCGTGGAATTAGCTGACAGGAACGGGAAGTTGAGGACCAATGTGCCGTTGCTGACGGTGGTGTTGCCAGTGTAACTGTTGGTGCCAAACAGGTTCACCACACCCAGTCCGGTTTTTATCAATGAACCGCCGCCAGTGACTTCGCCGACAATATCCAGTTCGGCGCCGGAATCCGGGACGTCAAACTCGTTGTTTACGTCGGCGAGTATTATCGCATTCGTAGCGTGAACGCCACCGGTTATGCCGATTGTCAAAGTGGAGACGGTTTCAGGCAGGCTGTTGCGCAATACACCGTTGGTGATGGCGAGGCCGTCAACTGTTTCCGTCGCACCGCTTATGTCCAGCACGCCGCCGGTATTTAAAATTGGCACATTATAGCCTCCGCCTGCGTTTCCGTTAATGATCTGGTTGCCATCGTGCCCGGCTATGATTTTAACCACCGCGTTGGATTGGATGACAACGGCATTGCCATTGCCGCCGTTTCCGAAGGCAACACCGGAATCCCTGGCCAGATCCACTTCCCCCTCGTTGACAAACCATTGAGATTGGGCGGTGGCACCCCCGCCGGCTATGACCACCGTGCCCTTGCCAATTTTGGTGATTGCGTTATTGCCGGTCAATAGGTTGCCTTCAATCGTCAGGGTGTTGCTGACAATGTTCCAAAATTGGGCTGCCGTTGTGATGGAAATCTGGCCGCCCCCTAAATCCAGGTTGTTGCTGGTGCCCAGATAGGTAAACGTGCCGCCGGCGGAAAGCGGAAATGAGTAGGCCGAAGCGCTCAAAGTGAGGTCCCCGCCGCTGACGTTATCAATCGTGTTGCCATCAATCGTAACGACGCCGCTCCCGAGGCAGTTGCCGCTCCCGACATTCAACTGGCCGCCGGCCAGCTCCAGGCCGCCGCCAAAGTTGTTGTCCACGCGCAACGTCAACGTGCCATTGCCGGTTTTTTGAATCTTGTAGTTGCTTCCGCCGTCGCCAATCGGGCCGCTCACCGCGAGCTGGTTGGAAACCACGTTCAAGGTGACGATGCTGCTGCCCAAGGTAATCGCTCCGGGACCGGTATCGAAATTGGTTGAACCCAAATAAGTCCAATCATCCAGCCAATTTTGCGCAATGGCAGGCACCAAAGTGACACTGTGGCCGCTGGTATTGTCAACTTTTGAACCCAGGTCCAAAGTCAACGGCCCGGTGCCAATGGCTGAATTGAGACCGCTGTTGTCACCCCCGTTGTTGATGTTCAACTGGCCACCGATGACCGTTGTGCCACCAGCGTATGTGTTGGATCCCGACAGGGTCAGCGCACCATTGCCCGACTTCGTCAAGGTTGTACTGCCGCCGGCGATGATGCCGGGGCCGGAAATGGTATAGGCGTTCGTTGCGGAAACCTTGACCGCTGGCGGAGTCACCGTCGTGGTATTGGTAACCGTAATCGGGAAAGGTCCGCTGGCCGTGTCATCAAATTTTGCAGGAGCGATGTCCGTATAATTCGTAAGGACGCCAAGCCGGATCCAATTTTTGGTGACGAAATCCCAATTACCGCTCCCCACTGCCCATGTATAGTCGGGAAATACGAGCGAACTGGTCACAACCAACGCGATGGTCTTGGTGGCGACGATGTTCGTGATGTAACCGCTCGTTGAGGCTGGCAGCGAAGTCGGCGTCGGCAAGGTCCCGGATACGGTTCCGGCATATTGGATTAGCGGGTAGGTTCCGAGCGGGATTGCGGTGCCCTCAACTGTGACTTGCGGTGTGGTCGTGAAAACAACATTTCCACTCCCGCCCGCCTGGATGGGTGCAACGGTGGTGCTGGGCGTGAATCCGCTGAAATTAAAATCTGCCGTCGGCGTGCCATTGGCAAATGTCAGGTCGCCGTTCAGGGCCAGGGATTGCGGTACACTCGAAGGCACCACTGATAGGACTGGCGAACCTGCCGAACCATCCAAGGTCAGCGAACCGTTCGTAGGCGACAGGACAGGAACGATTTTCAATGTGCCATTGCTGACAACCGTGCTGCCACCATAATTATTGGCACCGCTCAAAGTCAGCATGCCACTGCCCGTCTTGTAAAATCCGCCGGGGCCCGTGAGCGCACCCGAGAGTAAAATATTAAAGGGCGTGCCGTTGACACTGGCAGATTGGAAGGTGATATTGCCGTTGAGAGTCGCTAGCGTCATCGGCATGGTTGAATTCCAGCTTCCCATTGCCCCCACGGTGCCGCCGGACAGCGTGATATAGTTGGTGGCTGCGCTGTTCGCAAATTTGGAGATGCCAATCGAACCGCCGGAGCCGATGTAGAGGAATCCGCCGGAATTGGTGAGTGCCGCAATGCCTGAATTGATGACGGTGCCGGCTGCCGTTCCAAATTGAATTCCGCCCGAGACGTTGACCACGCCGCCCGTCTGGGTAAATGTCGCAGTTCCCCCGCCACCCGCGTTTACACCGCTCTTATAAAGCATGATTGAGTTAAGATCAGACGGTGATGACCCGACGTTTAAAGTTCCGCCATACATATTGAACGCAATTTGCATGTTGGGCTGGTTGTCGCTGTTGATCTGCACATTGTTGGCCCCTGAATTCAGGTTCACCGTCGCGCCGTTTTGCACATTTATCGTGCCTTGTGCCTTGCTGTTTCGCCCCATCTGTATTGAGGTGCCCAAAGTCATGACCGTGTTTGGACCGTCCAAAGTGAATGCGGCAGGAGCATTGGTGGCGCCGGCCGTGGGTTGCAAATTCAGGCCGCCAGCAGGACGGGCGATTGAAAACCCGGTGGTCGTAAATGTGCCATTGGTCTGCCTCACATCCGCATTAATGGTCACCACCGAAGGCGCGCTGGCACCGGCCAGCCAGAAGATGCTGCCATTGGTGCTTGAAAAAGTGATCTGCTCGCCTCCGATGGCGCCAAAAAAGGAAGCGCTGGACGCGGCGCCAGATGTGCCAAGCTGCCAGGCCTTGGCGCTGTTATTGTTGGGGAAGAACCACCGGTTGCTGAAAGTCACGCTCTTGCCGCTGGCGACCAACATATACGAGCCGGTGTTGAGGAACAAAGTGTTGGCCGTGCTGCCGTTGTCGGTAAAAACATAACCATTTGCATTAATGGCCATGTTGGTAAAAGCCATTTGCGTGCCTGAATCAAGCGAAACGGCATAAGTGCCGGCGGCGGCATCCGGGCCGTTAAATATGGCACCGTTAAGACCTGCGGTGGTGCTGGTCTGGATCCAAGCCGTGTTTCCGCTACCGGTGTTCCAGTTCAAATTGGTGACCCCAGTGTCCCAGTTGCCGCTCGCCGGGTCAATGGTGGCCCCGTTGTTGGTGTTGCCGGCGTCCCACGTCAGATATGCCGCCTGGATATTGGCGGCGCAAAAAAGCGCGGCCAAGCCCAGCCAACGCCGGACCGATGAAGAGGATTTAATGCTTTGCCACATCCGCTTCCCGGCGAAGGTGCGACTGGCAGGTTGTTCAATGATTGTCATAGCGATGGTTTGGTTGGGGCATTCTGTTTTCATCTGGCAGGTGGGGGTTTTTGTTTGCAGAACGGTTTTAAAATGTCGGCACGTGTTCCAAGGGTTTGACCAAAGGTAACTGGGCCCTTCCGTTGGTGGTATACCCGAAACCGGTTAGTTTTCAAAATCCGGCTGGACGGGCCGGAAAAACCGCCAGTAAAAAATGCATTTGTCTTGTCCATAAACCTGTCAGGGTTAAGGTTGGAGCCGGTAAAATCTTTGTTTGTCCGTCCACACATCATCAACCACGGTCCACTGGTTGCTCTGATAATAAGGAGCGTTGGTCATGGCCACCCACATTGCCGGCAGGTTCAGATTCGTGGCGTAATACGGGGCAAAGGCTCCCATGTCGGCGCGCCAGTTGAAGGCGACGCTTGCGCCCGGACCACCAAAATTTGGGCGCATGGTGATCACCGGCGGAACCACGTTGAACACGGTCTGGCTGGTCAGGATGTTGATGGCGCAATTCCCCCACGCCAGGACCGGGTTGTTTGTGTTTGCCCGGCTGAAATTCACATTGCTCCAGGCATAGCAACCGATGATTTCCGAAGCCTTCCCAGCGACTCCGCCACCCGCTGCATTGAACGGCACCGTGTAAACCGACGCCGTGTTGCCTTCGAAACCGCCGTTGATGAGATGCAAAACGCCGCCGTCAACCTTGCTGCCAAACGTGCTGCGATAACCCATGTGCGTCAACTCGAACCCCACATCGCCGCCTTGGACGATATAATCCCACGGGCGCGGCCCCCACAACGGCGCGTTAAAAAATCTTGCCGTGCCTTGGAATGCCGGCGTGCTGATCACCCCCAGGCCGGTCAGATCGGAATAGTCCGCGAGCGTCACCATCCATTCGGGATTGACGATGTTGATCTGGCAAGGCGCGGCGGCATCAAAGCGGAAACACTCGACCGCCGCATCGCACATCGTCAGGATGCCGGTTATCCACGGGCCGCGGCCGTTTTCCGACTCGCAATGCATAAAGGTATGGCAGAGATAATCAAAGTTTTTCACCATCAGTTCCGTACAGTCACCCAGCACAAACCAGTCGAGATTGTGCTCGGTGAAATTCTGGATCGGCGGTTGCCACGCGGAGATGAGCTGGCTGGCCGAAAGGTTGTTGTCCACCCAATAGCTCAGGTTGGCCATGCACTCAACGATTGAACCGGTGGATCCGTTTCCGATCGTGAACGCCCGGTATAGGGCCCAGCCGTCCACCTGGTAGAATAAGTGGTTCGTGCAGGTGTAAGTGTCCAGGTCCACATACCAGTACGCATTGGGGCACAGCACTCCCAATGCATACACGTTCGCACCGCGGCCTTGAATGGCGGGCGGATACGGCGTGGCATTGGTATCTTGCGACTCGTAGCTGATCGTGAAGCCGACCATGCCCGCATTCGCTTCCAGCGCGACCGCCGGTGGACCGTTGGTCGTGCCGGCGCCGCCGTAGGGTTGCAGCACTGAAACTTTTACATGGCCGTCATACAATGGCGCGGCATGACGCGAGGGATAAGATCCCCGCAATTCCACCCCGCCGGGCACATCCAGCGTGCCGGTCAGTTTATATTTGCCCGCGGGTACATAGACGATGCCACCACCGTTCGCGCTCGCGGCATTCAGCGCGCTTTGAATTGCGGCCGTGTCATCGGCCACACCGTCACCCACCGCATTCCACGGGGCGTTCGTGACGACGAACAGGCTCGTCCTGGCCGGATGCCGCGCAGCCAGGTCTTGCTGGATGTCCGGCCAGTTCACGACCGGCAACGGACTCGTGCTGGCACGGCGACCATCAATGATCAGCCGCCGCGAGTCCGCTGCATTGGAGATGTTGCGCGCCGGATTGAAGAAACAGCCCGTGAACGCGCCCATGATCGCGCCCGAGGCCATGACACATTGATTGCTTCCCGGCGCCACGCTCAAACTGCAATTGACCAGGTTGGCAATGCCCCCGTCCAGTTTCAGCGTGCCCGTGAAGTTACAGTCTTGAAATTGCATCACCGAAGAAGAACCCCCGCTCTGCCTGACCGCCGTCCCATTGTGGCCGGTTAGCTGGCAGGTGTGAAAGAACGCGGCGGCATCAAGATTGGTGTTCCGGTCAAACGCGGTGTCGCCGTCGAGTGTGAACCGGGTGAACTCAAAACCGGTGTTGCCGCCGCCGGCCCCGTCCAAAAATGCCGTGGCGCAGTTGCTGATCGAGCCGGAATAGAAAGAAACCGAGGGTCCGCCATTCGTGCTGACATAGGCCGCGACGCCTATTTTATAACCGTTGATGCAAGTGTCCATGCACGCCTCGCCATCAATGCGCTCCAGCAGAAACCCCGTGCCGTTGGCCCGCATCCACGCCGCCTGCGGGCCGTTCGCCGCCGGCGCCCCCGGCAGCTTCGATAACGCCCAGACCTCCGGCGAAAAACGCAGGTCCTGGATCTGGCTGATGTCATAGGCCCCATCCTCGAACAGTCCCAGGCACAGCGGCGAACCGCGGATGGTGGAAATGATGTGCTTGGCCGCCGAGAACGCGTAGATTCCCTGGTAAGAATTCACCAGCGCCACATCCTCCACCAACGGATCACTGGTTATGCTGATCGTGTACGGATAAGGCGTGATGCTCGCCGGATTTTGGTTCGGATACCAGATGCTCACGCCCCGCAAGGCGCTCTTGTTTAAAGTCAGGAACGGCGTCCCATTGCTCTGCCCCGCACCGGCATACACCTTGAAGATCGTCCCGACTGCGCCGTTCGTGCCGGCCGCCCAGTCAGTCCAGTCGCCCTGCAATGTCACGCCAGTCGGAACAGTTAAGCTGTTGTAAAAGGCGTAAGTGCCGGATGGCACATAGACCACCCCACCCCCTACCCCACCGGAGTTTCCGACGGCATTCAACGCATTTTGAAACGCCGCGCTGTCATCCGTAATCCCATCCGCCTTCGCGCCATACTCCTGCGGCGTCGTCACCGCCACCACAATTTCATTCGTGTTCAGGCTCGGGATGATCACCCGCCAACCCGGTTTATAGGCCAGCACCTGCTGGTTCACGGTATCATCAAAGATCGTCACCCCGCCCGGCACGGTGCCCGCCACAAAGCTGCCGGCACCGCTTCGGGTGCCGGCATAGCGCAGCAGCACCGCGACCCCGGTTGCGGAAAGATCAAGGTTGTTCACATTCACCGTGACATTGCCATTCATCGTCAGGGTTCCACTGTCGTTAACGGCGGGAGCAACGGATCCGACCAGGTTCCCAAAATCAAAAGCGAGTTGCGGACTGCCGTTGCCGAACGTCAGGCTGCTCATCGCCAGCGAAGTTCCTGGCAATGCCACGCTGGTCTTGAATGTCCCGCCATTGATGGCGTAGGCCATGGAAGCCGTGTTCATCGTGGTCAATGCCAATGTTCCGGCATTGATGGTCATGCCGCCGGTGAAAGTGTTATTGCCGCCCAAAGTAAACGTGCCGGTCCCTGCCTTGAGCAGGCCGGCGGCACCGGCAATCCCGCCGGAGCCGGAGATGCCATAAGCCGACGTGGAATTGCTCACCACCACTGCCAGCGGGGTGACCACGCTATTTAAAGCCACCGACTTTGAGCCGTTGGCGGTGTCGTCAAATATCACTTCCGGGCCGGTCCCGTTCGTTTCCGTGTAATAAGCGTTCGTCTTCCAATTGGCCGTGCTGCCAATGTCCCAACTGCTGTTTACTGTGCCATCCCAGATCAGTTGTGGCACGGCAGTGACCACCACTTTCAAGTCAATGCTCTGATTAATCGTGTTGTTGACCAGCGAAGCGGAAATGCCCACTCCCAGCGGCGGGGTAAACGTGCCCAATGCAAAAGCTCCGAAGCCCGCGCCACCCAACGAGCCGTACTTGATCAAGGGAAACTGGCCGGCCCCCAACGTGGCCCCGCCAATATTGATGGTCACGGTGGCAGCGGGATTTAGTGCCCCGCTGACATTGATGACCGGAGCCGTCGGATTGCCGAAAGAATTCAAATCCAGGTTCAGCGCCGAACCGGCCGCGAGCGTCAGCGCGGACATGTTCAGTGAACTCCCGCTGGTGGCCAGTTGCACATTCAGCATGCCGCCGTTGTTGGTGTAAGCGCCCGCACCGGTGCTGGTGGTCGTCGTCACCAGCGTCCCGGCATTGACGGTCGTGCTTCCGCTGTAAGTGTTGGCCCCGCTCAAGGTCAAAATACCGCCGCCCGTCTTGGTCAGCCCGCCGACGCCTGACATCGCACTAGAAAGGGTGATGTTTCGCGCATTGGCGCCCGCGTCCGCCGCCTGGAACGTGATGTTCCCATTTTCATTGGTCAGCGTCATCGGCAGTGACGATGTCCAATTTGCAGTGGCGCTTATGGTTCCTCCGGAAAGCGTGAGCGTGCTGGCCAATGTTCCCAGCGCATTTTTGGAGATGCCGCCGGAGCCGATGTAAAATGTCCCGCCGTTCATGTTCAACGCCCCGGTCGCCCCCGGACTGAAGGTGCCGCCGGCGCCAAACTGAACCGCGCCAGCGGTGAGCGTTCCGCCCGAAAGATTGACCGTCCCTGCCCCGCTGGAACTGGTCGCGAAATGGTTGATATAAAGAATATTGTTGCCCAAATTAAAGCTTCCACCCTCCACCAGCAGCGTCCCTTTGCTGTTTGAATCATAGCCCACCCTCAAGCCGGCGCCCGCCAGCGTGACCGTTCCTTGTTTCAGATCCCACGTGCCGGTGCTCCCGGCCCGGCCGATAAATGAATCACCGCCGCCGCCATTTGACGTCGCTTGCGCACTTGGACTGCTCATCGTGTAGGTGGAAGTGCCGCCGTACCCGATCATGATCCGCACAGCGTTCAATGTCGCCGCTTCCTGGGTCAGCGGGATTTGCGTCCAGACCGCGAAGTTCGGCCCGGAAAAAATGCCGGCACTCAAATCCACCGTGCCGCCGCCCGTAAAAATCGTGTTGCCGGAAAATGAAGCGCCTCCCGCCAGGCTCAATGCGCCGGCGCTGCTCACCTGAAACGTGCTGGAGACGCCAATGGCCAGCGCACTCTTGAGCGTCGCGGCAACGCCGGAACTGACCGTAATCGGGGTGCCATTTGCCAGCAGGTTGAGCGTGCCATTCGTCAGCGTGTAACCAGACGTGTTGAATACGACATTGGAAGCGTAGATGTTCCCGCTGCCCAAGTTTACGAGGTAAGCGCCGGGCACTCCCGCCCCAAACACCGCATTGTCAGGACCAATGGCAGCCCAATTACCGTTGCTGTTGACGCCTGCAGTGCTGTTCCACCAGTCATTCGCCGTCAGCCAGTTTCCGCTCCCATCGGCCGGATTGGGTGAAGTCGCTCCGTTGAAGTCCCAAGTCAGGCTTGCCGCACGGCCATTGGAAACATGACACCCAAGGAAAACACAACCAACCAAGAATGACCTGGTCAACATCCGTCCGCCAAAAAGCGCAAAAAATTGCATGGCTTCGCCTCACCCGGCACCAGAAATAAGTTTGAAGTGAAAATTCCCGGCATATTCCGGACGGCTTTTAAACAAAATCAAAAAGTCGTGTCAAAATTATTGGTATCGGAAGCATATATGTAGTCGGTGATCTGCGCATGGCCATCGGCAAAATTGGCGTTGCCCCGCTTATTGTGACGGTAGGTGATGCTGTTATGATTGCCGCTTTGACCCGGACCGGGAGACCACCGCCCATCATCCTCGTATAAACTTGAACTTGGGCCGCCGGCGACCTGGCTGGGATTGGCCGCCGCTATTTCGGGCGCCAGATCCAATTGGGATACCGGTTCCTCCGCCAGCATTATCTTGTTTGAACCGTTACGAATGCTGCCGAGTTTTCTGGCCGCAAAAGAACCGCCGCCGTTAAGCGCCCAGCTTGAACCGCAGCCTGCCAACGTTTGGTTGGGCGCGTTTCCGGATGCATAACCGTTCATGCTGTAACTGGCAATGTACGGGTTCCCTTGCTGGGAAGGAAATCTTTGGGTGACGGGATAAATATCCATCGGACAAATGAACACATTCGTGCTGGCTTTTATCATCAACAAAATCGGGCTGAATTTGATGAAATGAGTCGGGTCGGATGTGTCATTCCACCAGATCCAATCTTCCTGATGCCACCCGATGCGCGAGGCGTCTGACGGCATGACATCATTGAAATCACCCGCATACATGATGAGCCCCAAGGCCGATTGCTTTTGGTTATTGAGGCACTTGATCTGCTGCGCCTTTTGCTTGGCCTTGGCCAGGGCCGGCAGCAGCATGGCTGCGAGAATGGCGATGATGGCGATGACCACCAGCAATTCTATCAATGTGAACGCCGGCCGGGTTGGCAATTTTCTGACTTGTTTCATATTTTAGAGTTTGCACACCTCAGAACTGCGAATCACGAACCCGACAAGTTCCAATGGCTGTGCGCGTTTGGGATGTTGATGGCAACCTACGTTAACTGGCATAACGCTGGAATACCCGAAAGCGGGTATAAAGCACATCCCCCGGTCATGATAACCTTGTTCAATGCCCCTTGCTTTTGGTTCAACGTTGCCGTGTGGTGAGCGATCAGTATCACCATCTCAGTCAGAGGATTACAAAACTTTGTTGCCCCGCGGGAGGCGGATTTTATCCTTGGCTCTTTTGCTCCTCGGCTTTCATGTGTGCGGCCAGACTGCCGGCTCTGACGAACGGGGACCTGCCGCTCCCGGAGAGATACCCCGTGTTCAGGACGGATTGCTTTACGCCCCCAGCTATCAGGAATGTTTGCAATCCGCAAAACCCGTCGTCACGCACCGGGACATTTACCACGACGGCTGGATTGACCTGAACAAGAACGGCAAAAAGGACATTTACGAGGACCCCACCCAACCGGTGGACAAACGCGTCGAGGATTTGCTATCGCAAATGACGCTGGAAGAAAAGACCTGCCAGCTCGCCACGCTCTATGGCTACAAGCGCGTGCTGCAAGATTATCTGCCCACCAAGAAATGGGCCACAGCCTTCTGGAAAGATGGCGTGGCCAACATTGACGAGGAACTGACCGGCTATCCTTACTTCGAATCCGATGCGCCCGGTGTCGCCTATATCTGGCCGCCGTCCAAGCATGTCTGGGCGCTCAACGAGGTGCAGCGTTTTTTCATTGAAGACACCCGGCTGGGCGTGCCGGCGGAATTTACCGACGAAGGCATCCGCGGCGTCGAACACTACAAAGCCACCTGTTTTCCAACGCAACTCGGCCTCGGTCAGACTTGGGACCGCGCGCTCATTCAGAAAGTTGGCGAGGTGACCGGTCGCGAGGCGCACGCACTTGGTTACGATAATGTATACGCACCCATCATGGATGTGTTGCGCGACCCGCGCTGGGGACGCTGTGAGGAATCCTATGGCGAAGATCCCTTTCTGGTTTCTGAACTCGCCATCGGCATGGTGAAAGGCATCCAAGGCGAAAATATCGTTTCCACCATGAAACATTTCGCCGTCTATTCGAATGACAAAGGTGCCCGCGAAGGTCATGCCCGGACCGACCCGCAAGTGTCACCACGCGAAGTCGAAATGATACACCTCTGGCCCTATGAAAGGGTGATTCGTGAAGCCAATCCCCTCGGCGTGATGAGTTCCTACAACGATTACGACGGCGTCCCCGTAACCGGGAGTCATTACTATCTCACCGACATCTTGCGAAATCGGATGGGCTTCAAAGGCTATGTTGTCAGCGACAGCCATGCGGTTGAATTTCTGGCCTCCAAGCATGGAGTGGCCGCCACCTACAAGGAAGCCGTGCGGCAAACCATCATGGCCGGCCTGAACGTTCGCACCACGTTTACCCCGCCGGAAGACTACGTTCTGCCGCTGCGCGAACTGGTAAAAGAAGGCACCGTGCCCATGTCCGTCCTGGACGATCGCGTCCGCGACGTCCTGCGGGTGAAAATGTGGGAGGGCTTGTTTGATGCGCCTTATCGTCCGCTGACCAACGCCAATGAAACGGTTCTAAATCCTGACCATCTTGCCATCGCCCGCCAGGCCTCCCGCGAATCCCTCGTGCTGTTGAAGAACGGAAATAATTTGCTGCCGCTCGACGCCTCCAAAATCAAAACCATCGCCATCTGCGGGCCGAATGCCGATAACGAATATTACGCCAAGGGCCATTATGGCCCCAACAATCCCGACGTGATCACCCTGCGTCACGCCCTGGAACAGCGTTTTGCCGGCAAGGCGACGGTGCTTTACTCGAAGGGCTGTGATTTTTTTGACGCGAACTGGCCGGACACCGAAATCATGCGCGAACCGCCAACGGTATCTGAACAGGCAGCAATCGACCAGGCTGTCGCCGACGCCCAAAGGGCAGATGTGGCAATTATTGTCGTAGGCGACATGCCGCGCGGACTGCCGCGGATCCGCAGCACCGTCGGCGAGGACAGTTCCCGCACCGGCCTGGACTTGACCGGCCGGCAGGATGATTTGATCCGTGCCGTGGCGGCAGCTGGCAAACCGACCATTGTCATAAACATCAGCGGACGGCCCGTGGCGCTGAACTGGGCCAATCGTTTGTGTCCCGCCATCATTCAGGCTTTTTTCCCGGGCATGTTTGGCGGCGATGCCCTGGCTGACGTGCTTTTTGGCGACTACAATCCGGGCGGAAAACTGACCTGCACCTTTCCCAAAAGTACCGGACAATTGCCGATGAATTTCCCCGCCAAACCGGCCGCCAACGACGAGCCGACCAATGCGGACCGGGTTAACGTAGCCGGCTTGCTCTGGCCGTTTGGTCATGGTTTGAGCTACACAACTTTCAAATACAGCGACCTCAAGGTTCAGCCTGAAAGGCAATCGACCAACGGAAATGTCACTGTCATCTTCAAATTGACCAACTCCGGTGCGCGCGCGGGCGATGAAATACCGCAGCTCTACATCCGTCAGAAAGTCAGTTCGGTGACGACCTGGGAAAAACGGCTGTGCGGCTTCGACCGCGTCCATCTCCAGCCGGGCGAAAGCAAGGTTGTGACCATGACCATCGCCCCGGAAAACCTGGCCATCTGGAACCGCGAGATGAAGCGCGTGGTGGAACCCGGAATGTTCAAAGTCATGGTCGGCGCCTCATCCGCCGACATCCGGCTCAATGGCGAATTTGAAATCACGGCTCAAAATTAAACCGGCCCGCCGCATGAACCCCGCCACCCGCCCCCTGTTCACCATTGGCTTTCTATTATTTGTCCTGTGCCGGACATGCTTCGCCGGCGGCTGGTATGTTGGCCATACCGCTGCCGGAGAATGGATTCAATATACGAACGTGTGGCTGTCCGCCGGCAGCTACCGTTTCACGGCCAATGCCGGTTCACCTGCCGCCGGAGCGGCGATGCATCTGGAAATCGATGGCGTCAACCTCCGCCCCGGTGTGGCGGTGCCCAATACGGGCAGGATTGATTCGTTTGCCCCTGCCCACCTGGGCTCCGCCAGTTTGTCGCAAGGGTATCACACGCTCCGGGCCGTATTTGAAACCTCGGGCGTTTCTTTGGATTGGCTGATGTTGCGAAAGGACACGGATACGACCACCACGGTCAAGGCTTCGGATACCGTCCTGGTCCGCCCCTCCACCAGCGGGATGCTGGTTGCGCCGATTGTATCGTTTGAGCACCAGTCCGAACACAATTCCATCTTCAACGCCAATGACGCCTCCTACATTCTAGGGGGCGCAGTGCCTCAAAAGGCAACGAACGGCGCAGCTTATTCCGATTACCAATTGCGAAGCTGGTATCGGGTGCCGATGTTCGAGGAATTTGACCGCCGGACAGATCGTTACTGGGACATCATGGTGGACCAGCTGATGGCTGCGCGCGCACAGGTGCCGTTGTTTCAATGCCGGGCAACTTCCGATTTCACCCATGATTTGCAGGATAGGGCTTACGTGCGCGGCAATGGCGCCTTTGAAGGACGCTGGCTAAAAAAAATGGCGGATGCCGTCGCGCGCAATCCGCAGGCCGCCAGTTCGCTGCAAATTGGAATGTTTTTCGAAGATGGAGGGCTGGCCGACGGTTATTACTCGGCTTATGGAAGCTACCCGGCGTGGGGTTCATCCGCCCTCGCCGATTATGCCATGACAAATTGGTTGGGACCGTGGTTTGATTGTGTGCCCGCCTCGATGCTATATCAACCTTTCCCGGGGCGTCCGATCATCAACATTTATACGGCACATCCCACGGACATGGTTCAAGATGGCAACATGCCCCTTTTTCTCACGAATATCCGCAGCCGGATGATCGCCAGATACGGTCTTGATCCTATTTTTATTGTTTCGCCAGATGCCGATACGAATACGCAAGCGGCCGCGTGGGGGGTGGCACCCTGGTATGTTTGGGGACAATCACTCTATAACTCGCGCGTCTTCCTCGATGGCTCGCGTTGGGGATTTTCATCGTGCGGCAGCCGTTATCGGCTGGACCTGACTTGGGGCAGCGACTGGGATCCGGTTTCCAATACCGGCACACCTTCAGGTTCCAGTCCCGGCAACGACTACTATCAATCTCCGCTCGACGCCAACGGAAACTCCACCCTCCAGGATTTTTACTCGCAGGCCGGCACTGCCGGCACCAGGCTGATTCAGGAGGAAGGATTTTATAATACGCCCGAAGGCAGCCCGGTTTATGCGAGCTATGCTTCCGGCTGGAGCTATCCCAATCAACACCTGGCAGCCATGCGCCAATACGCCGATCCCACGACGGATTCGCAAATGTTCGAGGCGGAAGATTGCGATCAGTATTACAAGACCACGACGCATGAAAACCTCGGCGGTTCGTATCGGAAAAATTGGTATTCACCGACGGGCCTGGACGTTTACCGGCCGCTGCACAACCTGAACGCCTGGACCAATCAAAGCGTCGGCCCGGGAAATCTGGTGGACATGTCCGCCGGTTTCTTTGATGTGTGGGCTTTGGATGCCACCGGCGGGGTTTGGGCACGCGGCGTCAGTGACACCACTTCGGAGCCGGCGTGGACATCGGTGAATCTGAACGGGATTTCCAAATTCACCCAACTGGCTGTCGGCAAGCATTTCGCCTGGGCGCTCAATGGCAATGCCGTTTACACCTGTGAATTGAGTTACTCCTCGGACGCATGGAGTCACACCACCTGGACCGGCATCAGCGGCAGCATGGCGCAATTGTCCGTGAATGAAGGCGATGTGTGGGCGGTGGACGCTGGCGGTCAAATCTATTTTCGACGGGTAAATGAAGCCTATTATCCCGGTGACACGTGGCATCCCGTGACCGGCCCCGGTCCGGCCGTGAACAAAATCTATGCTGGCGGAAATGGGAAATTTGTTTGGGCCGTGAGCGGAACCAATATCTATTACAGCCCGGTCACCACCACGAATATCAACAATGTCTCCACCGTGATCACCAACCTGAATTGGACGCTGGTGGACAATTCCAACAATCTCACGCAACTCTCCATCGGCTCGGAAGAAGTCTGGGGCATCAATGCAACTGGCAGCGTGTTCCGAAGAAGCGTGGCTGCGGTCGGAGGCTGGGACGCAGTGGACGGAAATTTGAAGAAAATTGCCATCGGTGAGAATTATGCCTGGGGGCTGTCCGGATCAATCCCATCCAGCCGAAGACTGACGGGATTTTTGGGCGCTCCAACTCCGGCAATTCCCGGAATACCAACCGGGCTGGCTGTAGTTGCGGGTCCTGGCGCCGGGCGCGCGTCCTTGGCTTGGAATGCTTTGTTGGGCGCAGCCGGTTACAACGTGAAGCGCTCAACTGTCGCCGGCGGACCTTACACCACCGTCATGGTGACCACCACCAACACGGCGGTTGACATCGGCTTGACGGATGGAGCGCAGTATTACTATGTGGTGACTGCATTTAACGGCATTGGAGAGAGCACAAATTCAGCCCCATCCGGAGTTCTGCTTCCGATTCCACCGGTTCCTGACGTGCCAACGGGATTGAGTGCGACCGCGGCCATCGGCCAGGTCTCGTTAAACTGGACGGCATCACTGAACGCAGCCGGTTACAACGCGAAGCGCTCCACGGTTCTGGGCGGACCTTACACGACGGTTGTAGCCGTTTCCACCAACGTTGCCCTTGATGCCAGCGTGACGGGTGGAACGCGTTATTATTATGTCGTGACCGCCACCAACGGAACTGGAGAAAGCGCGGCTTCAAGCCCGGTGACCATCGTCGCTCCGGCCCTGTTGTCCGCAGCCCAAGCCGTTACCGCCAGCAGTTTCCAAACGGGCAACGGCCCGTTCCAAGGCAACGATGGAAATTTGCTGACGCGTTGGGCGGCAAACGGGGCGATTTTCCCCTCTTGGTGGCGGGTGGACCTCGGCACAAACTATGCCTTGGGCACGGCCATCATCGACTGGTATGGCGCCGGCGGACGAAGCTACCCGTATCGGATTGAGACCAGCACCAACGACATAAACTATCTGACCGTCGTGGACAAAACAGGCAATACCTCGGTGGACAACAGCACCGACACGTTTTCAGCCGTCGCGCGCTACGTCCGGATCACTGTGACCGGTGGCAGTCAGGTTGGAGGATTCCCGTCATTTTTTGAATGCAAGATTTATGGTTCCATTGCGTCTGGAATTTCCCTGGCTCCAATAAATCTTTCCGGCGTTAAACCCGGCAATGCCCTCGCACTTTCATGGCCGCCTGACCATCTCGGCTGGCGTTTGCAGATGCAAACCAATGCGCCGGGGACCGGTCTTGGCACAAATTGGGTGACACTGCCCGGATCCGATCTTGTGACCGGCACCAACATCACTACCAACCCCGCCAAAGGCGCGGTCTTCTACCGGCTGGTTTATCCATAACTTACGGAAGCCAGTTTCCATTTCCACCGCATCAATGCCGGCGAAAAAAAACCAAAGAAGTTGCAAGATACAAATGCTTGTTAAAATTATGGCTGCAAATTTTCCAAACCGTTTAGGATCGCCCTTTGGCACAAAAAAGAAAAAAATTCCGGCGATGGCATCAATCAGCAAACAATTAACCGCCAGGTTTCTGTGCCCCGTAATTGCGCTCCTCGCACTCGTTGGCAATTCAGGCGCAAGCAGCAATACCCATGCGTTCAACACCGGGACAGGTGTTTTGAATGTCGATCATGCCGCCTATCTCTCCAAGCACGATGTGGTATACAACAGCCCAAATACAAACCCGATCTGCGGCCTGACCGTGGGTAACGGGCGGGTTGGCGCCATTGTCTGGAATACCAATGGCCTTATGATGCAGGTGTCTGGTGTGGATGCATCACCACAAACCCAATATGGAGCAGGTTTGGTGAATTTCTACACCAGCCCCGGCATGGACACCGGATACACCAATTATCAGCAACGGCTTTCTCTCGGCAACGGACTCCTTACGACCACCTATGATTCGAACCGGACTGTGACCATCATGGGATCGCCCAACTCGGAGGTTTTCGGAATACACGTTGTGGATAGCCGTGCTGGCGTAACGAATGTTACGGTTGATCTGAAGCTGTGGGATGTGAGCGGCGAGCCTTCCCCTTGGAATGCCGTTCTTACCTATGCTGACGCCACGGGCGCAGGTTTAAGCAGGGGACAAACCGATCCGAATCATTTTGGCTATACTCTGGCCGCGTCGGTGGATGGAGCGACCTTCACGGGCTCGGTGGTGGATTCATTGACGGTAAGATTGAGCATCACGCCCAGTTCCAATTATACCATCTGGATCGCCTGTGCCAGCCGGCTCAACGCCCCAAGTTATGATTCGGTCACTCAGGCAAAGGCGTTGCTCAGCAGTGTCAAAAGCGCCGGCTATGCCGCCACGCTCGCCAGCTACACGAACTTCTGGAGCGATTTTTGGGGAAAGTCGTTCGTTCAATACACCGATGCCTCTTTGACCAATTACGGCTACAATGCGGACTATCTGGAGAACATCTACTATCTCAGTACCTACATGATCGCTTCAGGGGGCTACGGCAATTACCCGTTTCACTTTATTAACGGCGTGTACCGGGCAACGCAGGACTCGACCAAATGGAGCAATGCCTATTGGTTTTGGAATCAACGGGACATTTACAATTCATTTCTCGCATCTGGCCACAGCGACATGCTGGACGTTTTGAATAACTTGTATTTCAGGAACTACAGCACCTTGAAGGCATACTCTTCGAACCGGTTTGGGATTGATGGCATCATGGTACCGGAGACCATGGTGTGGAATGGGGGTGCGGCCCTCACTTCATTTACCTCGAACATACTCTCAACCGCCTCCGAGGTTGCGATCAACATGGACCTGAGATATGAATACACCCAAGATGCTGCATATTTGACCAATGTGGCCTATCCATTCCTGAGGGAGACGGCAAAATTTTATTCGAGCGCGCTCGCCGTCAATCCGACCAATGGGCAATACTACATGCCGTATTCCAACGCCCACGAAACATATTGGGGCGTGACGAATGCCATCACGGATCTCGCGGCGGTCAGGAGCGTGTTCCCGATGGCCATCGCAGCGAGCACGCTCTTGAACATTGACGCCACGCTGCGCGCCCAGTGGCAGAATGTCCTGACCAATTTGGTGCCGTATCCGGCTGACGGGACAAACTATCTGCCTTGCTCTCCGTTTCCGGTCCCTTCCCACAATGGCGAAAATGTTGCCTGCGAAATAATCTGGCCCTACAGCCTCACCGGCATTGGCGCGGCGGATTACCAGACTGCGTTGAACACCTGGAATTCCCGGCCTTTTCCCTACGGCAACATTTGGGCGAACGACGCGGTTCAGGCGGCGCGATTAGGACTGGGAGATGCCGCTTATGCCGGCATGAAAACAATGCTAAACAAATACCAGGCCTATCCGAATGGCATGACCGATAACGACAATGGCGTGTTTGAATATCTGGGCGTGCATCTTTGCGCCATGAATGAGTCGCTGCTGCAAAGCTATGATGGCAAAATCCGGGTTTTTCCGGCCATCCCCAACGATCCTGCTTTCATCAACAAATTTACCCTGCTGGCAAAGGGCGGTTTCCTCGTCAGTTCCGAGCGGGAGAATAATGAGATAAAATATGTGGGGATCAAATCACTGTACGGGCAAACAGCTGTGGTCGAGAATCCGTGGGGCACCCAACCGGTGCAGGTGCGAAGGGCGTCGGATAACGCCATTTTGGCGACGTCTTCCAGCAGCGAGGTCGGTTTTGCAACGGCCGCGAATACCATCTACGTCGTGGAGAGAACCGCCAAGCCGCTCAGCAGCTATACATACGAGCAGCTTACCGGAACTGCCAACCAGTCAGCTAAGGTCTTGGCTGCAACCAGATGCAGCCTCGGCAATTTCCCCCCCGGCTATCTGCCACCACCGTCAGGTTTGGCCGCCACCACCATCTCTGCCAGCCAGGTTGATCTGAGTTGGACCGCCGGTTCCGGAGCCGCCAGTTATAACGTCAAGCGCTCTACCGTGAATGGTGGGCCTTACACGTCTATCGCCACGGGAATAACCACGGCGAATTACAGCAACCCTGGATTGGTCAACGGGACGACCTATTACTACGTGATCTCGGCCGTGAACACGAATGGGGAAAGCGCGAATAGCGCCCAAGTCATCGGCCGGCCGACAGCATCATTGACCAATCGGACCAGCGGCGGCGGCGCGACGGCCAGCACGCAGAATCCTCCGTCGGAAACCGCTGCCCAGGCCTTCGATGGTTCGACGGGCACCAAATGGTTTAATGCCAATGGCGGCGGCATTGGCTGGTTACAGTATAAATTTTCCGCCGGAATCACTTGGGCAGTGACCCGTTATGATCTGAGCAGTGCCAATGATGTGCCCACGCGCGATCCCAGAGATTGGCAATTCCAAGGCTCTCAGGACGGAACCAACTGGGCAACGCTTGACACGCAAGCCATGCAAATTTTCCCGTCACGCAATCAAACCAAACAATATGCGATCAACAATACGACGGCGTATCAATGCTACCGGCTGAACATCCTGGGCAACAATGGCGACACCGGGCTGCAGTTGTCCGAAATGGCGCTATATGATGGCGGCATGAGTGCTCCGGCTTCGTTATCGCAAGGCCGGCCGGTGACCGCCGATTCCACCCAGGCTGGAAGTGGAAATTATGTTACCAATGGCAATGACGGTTCTTTGAGCACGCGCTGGGCGGCCAATGACAACCTGTACCCCCATTGGTGGCGGGTGGATCTCGGCAGCAACTGCAACCTGAGTTCGGTGACGGTCGACTGGTATGGCACTGGCACGCGCAGCTACCAATATAAAATCGACATCAGCACCAACGATATCAACTACGTCACGGCGGTGGACAAAACCGGCAACACCTCAACCGCCAACACCACTGACACATTTGCTGCCATGGCGCGTTACGTTCGCATCACCGTCACGGGCGTCGTTCCGGCCGGTGGCAACGCCTCTTTCTACGAATGCCTCGTCTATGGCAACGCCGTGCCGTCAGTTTCGCTTGTTTCCACAAACATTATGGCGGTGGCATCTGGCAGTTCGATGACGCTCTCCTGGCCCGCAGACCACCTCGGCTGGCGGCTGCAGGTTCAGACGAACACCTTGGGCGGCGGCTTGGGAACGAATTGGGTGACATTGCCGGGATCAGACCTAGTCACCAACACAAACATCACCATCAACAAGTCCGGCAGCACGGTGTTCTACCGGCTGGTTTATCCCTGAAAATTAAGCGCCGTGTTCATTCTTGTGCTCCTCGAATGCGGAGATGTATGAGATGATGCAATCGCCGTAAGCATGTATTTATGAAAATAGCTGTGATCGCCGCCGCCTTGATTGGAATGAATTCTCTGATCGACGCCCACGGCGCGATTCCCCAACCGGTTAACGAAGCCCTGCCGCTCGTCGGCACCGGTGCGCACGGCCACACTTATCCGGGTGCGACGGTTCCGTTTGGTTTTGTGCAACTCAGCCCGGACACGCCGATCAAGGGCTGGGACGCTTGCGCCGGCTATCATTATTCCGATTCGTCCATCCTCGGCTTCAGCCACACGCACCTGTCCGGCACCGGCATCGGCGATTTGGGCGACGTGCTGGTGCTTCCCATCACGGGCAAGTTGCAGGAATCCACCAATTATCACGCGCTCACTGCCGACCGGCTGCGTTCGGAGTTTTCGCACGACCATGAGTTTGCCACACCGGGATATTACCGGGTGATGCTCGATAGATATCATGTGCTGGCCGAACTGACCGCCACGGCCCATGCGGGCATGCATCGCTACACCTTTCCCGCTTCCAAGGAGAGCTACATATTGATTGATCTCATCCATGGCATTAACAACGAGGTAACCGGTGCATCGCTAAAAATTGAAAAACCAGACCTGCTCACCGGCTGGCGCTCCACCACCGGATGGGACAAGCATCGCACCATCTATTTTGCGATCGAATGTTCGCAGCCGTGGAAAAACTTCGGGCTTGAAGCCGGAGGCCGGCCGCTGCCGGCAAATCAGACCGAAATCGAAAGCCAGAATGTACGGGCACATCTCGATTTCAAAACTTCCGCCGGCCAGCAGGTCATGTTGCGCGTCGGCCTTTCGGCGGTGAGTGTCGAGGAAGCCAAAAAGAATTTGCACGCGGAGATGCCTTCCTGGGATTTTGATGCGGTTCGCGCAGCGGCCCGGAACACGTGGAACGACCAGCTCTCACGCATCAAAATAGAATCGGCCAATCCGAACATTCGCCAGACCTTCTACTCGGCGTTGTATCACACGATGACCACACCGACTTTATACAACGATGCGGACGGTTCCTATCGCGGGCCGGATGACGAAGTCCATACCAACGCCGGTTTTCAATATTATTCCACGTTCTCGTTGTGGGACACTTATCGCGCCGAACATCCTTTGCTGACCTTGCTTCAACCCGGCCGGGTCAATGACTTCGTGCAAAGCCTGCTGACATTTTATTACCAGGGACCCGACAAGCGATTGCCCATGTGGGTGCTGGCCGGCCACGACACGGGCACGATGATTGGATATCATGCCATTCCAGTCATCGCCGATGCCTATGCCAAGGGTTTTCGCGGATTTGACGCGGAACTGGCATTCAACGCCATGCGGGACACCGCCATGAACAGCCGCAACCGGCAGGATGAATATGCCAAGCAGGGTTATGTGTCATCCGAAACCGGCCAAGGCTGGCGCGGCACGGCCCGCACCTTGGAATTCGCCTATGACGACTGGTGCATTGCTCAAATGGCGGGTGCGCTCGGCAAAACGGCGGATGCGGAGTTATTCAACCGGCGTTCACAAAATTTTACAAATGTTTTTGACCCGGCAACCGGATTTTTTCGCGGCAAAACCGCCGCCGGTTCATTCCGGGAGCCATTCGATCCGAAATCCTTCTCTCCCGATGATTATGCCGAGGCGAATACCTGGCAATACACGTTTGCCGTGTTCCACAATGTGCCTGGCATGATCAAACTCTACGGCGGCAACGAAGCTTTCATCCGCAAGCTGGACGAGCTTTTTGACCAGGACTCCGATATCCACCATTACCTCGTTGATTTCTCCGGGCTGATGGGACAGTACGCCCACGGCAACGAACCCTGCCACCATGTCCCCTATCTATACGCGCTGGCTGGCGCGCAATACAAGACGGCGCTGCGCGCGCATCAGATCATGCTGCTGCAATATGACAGCACCCCCGAGGGAATCTGTGGCAATGACGATTGCGGCCAGATGTCCGCCTGGTATGTCTGGAGCGCGATGGGACTTTATCCGCTCAATCCGGCGGATGGGAAATATGTCATCGGCAGCCCGTTGGTGGAGAGAGCGACCATCCAATTGGATCCTAAGTTCTACCCGGGCGGCACGTTCACCATCACGGCGCACAACGCATCCAATCAAAATATTTACATCCAATCCGCCAAACTCAATGGCCAGCCATTGAACCGCCCCTGGATTACGCACGACGAAATTGTCCACGGCGGAACCCTGGAATTTGAAATGGGCATTTTGCCTAACAAGGCATGGGGAACGGCCGTAAATTGACGGGCATTTTAGTTTGCCGCGGGTTTTTCAGCGGCAAACTGGAGTTTGGACAGGAAGTTCAGATCCGAGCACCCGAACTTGCCGGCAAATTTCCATTCGTTGCCTTCCTGAACCACTTTGATCACCAGTTGATTCCAGCCCAGTTTTAACAACAATGGCGATTGTGAAAACATGTTTGGATCCAGCGGCCCGTGGCGTTCATGTTTGGCCAGCAGTTCTCCGTTGAGCCATAGTTCACAGCCGTCATCACTGCCATAAGTGAAGGAAAGTTTCGGCAAATTGGGTTCGGAAAGCAGATCGTTCAGCGGCTTGGTCGATTTGATCCACACCGCGACATAGGCGAACGCGTTTTCCTGCGGGCCATCCACCAACCCTTTTTTGAAATCAAATACGCCATCGTTAATTGCGTCACCAACCCGCCACGTCCGGCCAGCCAGGGTGCTGCCTTCCCTGATCTCGCCGGCCGGTAATTCGTCGCCGTAGGCTTCAGTGGAGTTTGAAAAGGCGAAACTGCCGCAAACCAGGGCATGGACCAGCCGCCCTTTCAAATCAATGAACCCATTTTGCGTGGCGATTTCAGACAGCGGAACACCTTCATTGCGGAATAATTGCTGGATGACGGCCTGCTTTTTTGTGGATTCGATTTCTGGATCGAGGTTGCAAAGAATCACGCGCCCCTGCTTCATGGGGCGGATGACTATGGCCGCCCGGGACGCGGTGTTTTCCGCTTCCGAACGGTAAAGCGCCGCCGTCTTGATCGGCTCGCCCTTGTAATTCCACTGCCGCCAGTTCGCCGGACACGCTTCCAACACGACTTGCGCGCCTTTGACAAATTCTCCGGCCAATCCATAGGACATCTGCTGCCAGTCATCATCCTCGGAAAAATACAGTCCCGCATTGTCCAATCCGGCGAGCAACGGGTCGCTTTGTTTGACCACGAACGAAGAGTTTGTGCACGGTTCCACCGATATTTCTCCGCCCAACAAACGGCTCAACGCCATGACCCCGGCCGGCCTGACATCCCAGACCCAAACCGTGCCCCTCTGCGCGAGTGTTTTATCAACGGCGGCCTTCAGCGCCCCCATTGTGTTTTGCGCGAATTCCGTCGAACCGTCTATCAACAGGAAATCACTTTTTTTGTCGTCAGCATAAGCCGACGCCTTGACGCCTGACTTGCTTAATTCATCAGCCAGATGGCCTCCATTTTCCGGCAGAAAACTGACCGTCGCATTTCCCGGATTGGCCGGTGCGGAAGATTGGGCCGGCGCTGCGTCACCGGGCCGGTTTGCCCAGGGCGAATTTTGAACTTTTAAATTCGCGTCGTGGATCGCATGGAACATCGGCCATGGGCGATAGAGCGGCAGCGACGGGTCGTAGCCAGGGTTTAAAGTGGAAACATAAGGCCCCAGCCGTTCCGGTTGCATCCCCGGCACGCCTTCCTGATAGGTGCCAAAGAAAACGCCTTCGTCCAGCGAGGGTGCTTTCGTCAAATTGGTTTTGCCGAAAGGCAAAGGCTGGATGGCATACCAGACCAGGTTGAAAACGCTTTGATAATTCGCGCCGTATTTTTGCTGGCTGGCCAGCAGCCCAAAGCATTCATGAGCCAGCCCTTCCATGCGACCGAGATCGGATTCGTAGGCGCGATTGCCGTTGAACTTGGAAACCTGTTTCGGCGTGCCATAGTAAGCCATGCTGGTCTCGCCCACGGCAAAAGGCTTGCCGGATTCGGCGGCGCGCTGCAGGTCGCCGTCGCCACCGTAATGGATGTTGATGACCGGCAGGCGCCCGCTGGCATCCCATTCACCATCGCCAGAAATCCAGCCGCGTGTCGGATCATTCGTAAGGCAGATGTTTTTCCAGACGGTGATTTCATTGAAACAATGATCGATCATGTTGGTGGGGGCATGCCAGACGTTGCGCAACACGGGCAAAATCTCATTGCACACGCTCCAGCCAAAAACCGACGGATGATTGCGGTCCCGCCGGACCAGTTCTTCCACGTGCGTCCGGCAATTGTTCCAGAACAGATCGCTGTCCGCTTTCGGACCGCCATCGCTCAACCAGATCGCGCTTTCGTCCAAAATCATGATCCCCATCTCGTCCGCCATATCGTGATAGAACGAGGGATAAACTGACGCGTGCAAACGAACGGCATTCGCTCCGGCATCCTTGAGCAAATGAAACCAGCCATAAGCGTAACGGCGGGTCATTTGCGGCACGCCCATGAAATGCCAGGAGTCGCCGTGCAAGATGATTGGTTGGCCATTCAACAAAAACTGGCCGCCCTGCATGGTGAACTGCCGCCAGCCGAAGCGTTGATATTTGGTGTCAATCGTTTGGCCATCGGCGGATAAATTCACGAGCAGACCGTAAAGATTTGGCGCATCCGGACTCCATGTTTTAAGGCGATTACCCACCCGGGCGGTCAACGTGATCGCCTTGGATTCGCCAGGTGCGAGGACCATGGGTTGATTGGAGAATTCGAGGCTTGTCGCATCGGCCAGTTTCCAGGCTATTTCCGGTGCGTCCAGCACAGATGATCCCGCTTGATTGATCCATTCACGGATCCGGCACGAGGCATCCACGGTTGACGGGGTCGAGCCATGATTGCTGACCGTCGCCTCGACGCGCAAATCATCCTGATCCACCAGCGGCTGCACAAAAATGTCGCTAACCGCCACTTTCGGTTCGGCCAGCAAAAATGTATCCTGCCAGATGCCGTTGATGAATGTTCCCCAAAACGAACCGGACAGATATTCGCGCCGGCCATAATGCCCCGGCTGATCAAACACTTTTGAACTGATGACCTTCACCAGGATTTGATTGTCGCCTCCGAAGTGGATGAACCGGGTCACGTCAAAATCATGGGCGAAGAAAATATCAAAACCGTCGCCGGCGCGCTGGCCGTTCACATACACCGCGAATTTGCCCGCCACCGCACCAAAGTGCAGCACGATCCGCCGGCCCTCCCAGGTTTGCGGCACAGTCACGGTTTTTTGCATCCACGCGGCGGGAAGTTTTTCCCACTCGTTTGGGTAGGACGGATAGGCGCGGAAATCGCCGCCCGGCGCGCCGTGGTCCATCGAAAACGCGTTAACATTCCAGGGCGACGGGATCTTGATCGGGACGGCATCCCACGGACCCAGCCCGGTTGCTTCCGCGCCCGGAACTGAAGTGTCTGCCGTGCCTTGAAACTGCCAGCGACCGTTCAAACAAATTTCCTGCCGGGCGGGTTCTTCATATTGGCTGACCAACCCCTCCTGCGGCGCGAATGTACGGGTGAATTTCACGCCTTCCGCAGGCGCCCATGACACCTGGGCCTGGGCGGCCAAAATAACCACCAACTTCATCCAGTAGTTTTTCATTTTGATTGAAGCGCATTGGCCAAAAGACGCTGACAAACCATCCGGTTGATGGCGAAATCTCCCGGTTGCAGGCTCCGCACCAGTTGCGGCAGGCAATAGAGCACAATCTGACCGCTACCATAAGGAATGACACAGCCTGATATCCCAATCTTTGGATTGTGATCGGCTCCGTAACCGATGGCCACTTCCATGCCGGGAGCGTCGAGCATCAAGCCTTCAGTCTCGGTTCCGCGCGGATTTTCATGCAGCCAGGACGGGCCGTTGAAAGCACTGATGCCGTAACGCCAGTCCATGGCGCAATCAGCGGGCAGCCCTGCGAGCAACCAGTGCTGGCGCACAAAATTCCAGCTTCCGAACCACGGCGCGTTGAGGTTGCCGGCAACCCCCGAATAATTGACAATGTGTCTTGCAGCAAGGGCCTTGGCAAAAACATCGGACGAAACATTGTTGTCGGGCCACAGGATGAGCCGTGTGCCGTCATTTTTTACCCGGTTCAAGGCGGCATCAAAATCGGCCTCGGAGATTTGCGGGCCCAATCCCCGGTCGCCGGTTCGAGGCGGAGAATTCGTGGAATCACCCGGCTTCATCAGTTCTTTTCTCATGGACTTGGTTGAGAGAATGATCGCATCCAGGCGGGTTGCGCCGGGCACACTCGAAAGCGTGACCGGGGCAACGTGAAACACATCCATTAAAACATTGCTGATTTCGTTGCCTGATTCGCAGACCGCGATGTTTTGATAGACGGGCGCCCCGGCGACATCGATTACTTCGATTTGATCATCACCATTCAACGGCGATGCCGCAGAATCACGTGCGGTCAGGGTCGCTTCAATGGTCAATATTCCCGCGGCATCGGTCGGAACTTGTATCCCTTCGGCGAGAAGCTGGCCGTAAGTATCACCACCCACGGCCACGACCGGCTTTTCGATGTTGAACGCGATTGAACCAGCGGGGCGTTTGGCGGTGAACTTCAAAGTCTGCGGCCCGGTCCGGTTAGTTTCGTTCAGCAGAAAGACATCAACCAGGTCGATATCGCCTTTCGCCACGATCATGTGGCGCGGCTGGAGGAAGAGCATTTCCGGCTGACAGGCCTTGGCGATGACGGCAGGGTCGCCCTTGAAAAACCGGTGGTTGTCAACCAATCCGGAATGATTGTCTATGGTCGTGCTTTCCCAGCCGCTGATCACCAGTTCATCATTGGCGTTGTCGGCGCGCGTTTGCCCGACGATGCGCTGCCAGAAATAGTATTCCCGGTAGCCAATGGCTTGAAACAAGGATGAGTCCGTCGGAAACGCTTTGCGGAATCCCCACTTGTCGAGAAATTCGTGATAGCCATCAAGTGTCTTGGTCATGTCCGCCAGTTCATAGCCCGTGGGATGTCCGGCATCAAACGAATGCACCAGCTTGTCGTAATCATCGGGAGCTGCCGCGCCCAGCGCCTCGCCCCAGACGCCTATTTCCTTGTGGTCGGCTTCATTTTGCCGTTGAAAAAAATTGGTCGGGCTCGTGTAAAGATTATCCAGGTAGTTGCACGGGCCCCCGCACGTGTGGACATCGTGCCAGCCGGCAAACGGGATGGTCTTGCTGCCGTAATGGATCTCATCGCCGTAAGGCAGCATCAACACCTGGCAGTCTTTCGGCACGCCGCCGGAATAAAAGGTGATGATGCGGCTCGGATCCAGCGCATGCATCAGGCGAAAAATCCGGTAGATGCGCGGATTGCGCAAATCCAGGTCGCTCGATTCATTTTGGATGTCATAGATGATGAGTGAGGGATGGCTGCGGTCGCGCCTGACCATTTCCAGAATTTTTTCCTCCTCATACTTTTCCCAAAATGCCCGCGCCTCGGCATCCGGCCCCGTGCCGCTGGTGTCCACTGTCTCCGGCTGGACATAATCTTTCATGGGCTTCAAGGCATCCAGCAGCTTTTCATTTTCGCCCAGAAAATCGTCGTTTGTTCCAAACGGCCCGATCGAATGGCGCGCACCCACGATAAATTTCCCGGCGCCGGGTTCTTCATAACGCAACAGCCCTTCACGGTCTTGAACATCAAGCACGGCCGGCTTGCCGATATTGCGATGGAAGTGCAGGCAATTTAGCCCCAGCGCCTTGGCATCCGACACTTCGCGCTCGGCCATTTCCTGGTCGGGCCAGAGTCCGTTGCGCCCCCAGTACCCCCACGAAATGGACGAGATCAGAACGATGCGCTTCCCATTTAGGACCAGTTTGGCATCATCCGAACCGATGCCTTCGGCGTTAAAAAAGCGAAAACCGAAATTGACCTGTCGGTCGCTGGTGGGAAGCCCCTTCAAACTGGCGCTGGCTTGATACAGGTTGGGGTGCTGGATATCCCACGGCAGCGCCGAATCCACTTGGGCGTCAACTTCCACCTGCTTCTTCTCTCCCGCAGCAAGGGAAATGTCCTTGTCCGCGTTCCACACGGCCTTGCCATCTTTGCTGATGCTGAAATGAACGCGGCCCTGGTATTTCTTTGTAACGCTGCTGACCTCGGCCACCAGATGAACCTGGTGCAAGTCCGGCTTGTTGATCGCCGCCAAATCCGAAACCGAAACATTGTCGCGGACGGCCAGTTGGATGTCGTTGTCCAGACCGCCAAAGCCGTGCGAAGGCGGCAATGTGTATTTGCCCCACCTGATGATCATCTGGGCAAAGTCGATCCAATCCAGATGACCTCCCGGGTTGGTGATGCGAATGGCAATCTGCGCCGTTTGTCCCGGCTTTACCGCGTCCGTAAGATCTGCGGTGAAAGGCAGTTCCGTCATGATGGTGTAGCCGCAAAGCTTGCCATTGCAATAGACTTCCGCCCGCAGGCGTGCTCCACGGAATGAAACCACAATGCGCTGTCCTTGCTTGAAATTGGGAATTTGCACCTGCCGCCACCACCATGAAACGCCCAGATAATTTCCGTTGGGGAATGAAGTTCCGGCCCCGCGCTGCGCCTCGTTCTTGGTGTAAGGGCGGGTGCCAAATTTACCCCAATAATGCTCCTCCACGGTGCTGGGCAAGGTAACGGGAATGCCCTGTTGCCCGTTGAGCGCCTGCCAGCCGCCGGTCGGCGGATTGACGGGCATCCGGTCCAGCTTCACCTCGGCGGGAAGATACAGCGTATCGGTCTTCCAGGCGGCTTCGCGGTCCGGCCACAGCCGCCAGCCGGAACTGGAAATGTCTTCCGCCGATACCGGCCGGGGAAAGATGCCTGACAGCATGGCCAGGGTGACGACAAATGCAAAAAGCTTTCCGGCGGGGTGGATGACTTTTGCTTTATGAGAACATGGATACTGGAACATTTTCATCGGGCTTTTTACCGGTTGGAAATCGAAAGCGGGCGCACATCATCCTGCCAAAATTCATCGGCATCATTTCCTCGAAATGACGAATCTTCGTTTTCACACGGGCTTGTTATGAACGATAATTTTAGCCGGGCTTTAATTTTGCACAGTCCCCGTTTTCGGGTACATGGGAAATTGCAGGATTTGGCGATTAACACTTGGCGAAGACAGACGGTGACCGCATGAAATGGCAGCTGACGATAACGGCCGAAGCTATGCGGCGCGGCGCTTATTCCACAAGCCCTGAACAATCGCCGCTGGTGATGAGCTTGATGCTCCCGGTTCCCTTTTTTCCATTCGTGTCCCTGTTCCTGACGATGGGCTTCCCGGAAACCTCCAGCAGCTTTGTGTTCTTGAAATCCACCGTTCCCACGGCGTCTTGAATGAGAATGCCGGCGGCGCCGGGTTTCACCACCGTGACATTTTCGAACGCGACATTCATGTCCCGCACCACTGACTTGAAAGTTTCGCTTTTCAACATGATGCCCGAGAAGGTGGCGTCAATGATATCAATGTTCCGAAAGGTCACGTTACTGATGGAACTGTCATCCGCCATGACCCAAAGCGCACCGAATTGCTGGCCGGACCAGAAAGTTCCCCCGCACCGTTCCAGGCGCGTGTTTTCCACCAGCGTCCGGCCTGCGAATATCCGGGGCTTGAACGTCGTGGAAATATTTACGCCCGCGTACGTCAATGTGTCCCGCGCCACGCAATTCCGGATGGTGTTGTCCTTGCCACCGTAAATGGCAAACGCATTCGCGCGCCATGGCAATTCCACAGTGCAATTCGCAATGACATTGCCCGTCCATCCAAGACGGTTCGTTTCACCGGCCACGCCATCCATTTCCGGCGCGGACCAGATGGCGATGCCGTCATCGCCGGAACAGCGCACCGTGGTATTGGTCACCAGGCTGTTCTTCGTTCCGTTGCACAGGTTGATGCCGTCGGCCCCCAAGTTCCGCAGCCGGCAACTGTCGATCGTCAACCGGTCCGTGACCCCTGCTCCACCGCCCACCCAGAATCCGCAAGTCATGTGTTCCACCCAGATGTTTTTCATGACCGTGCCGGAACCGTATCCGTTCACAAACGGCTTGCCGTTGCCGCCCCGGCTGTTGCTCCCGCCGAACATGGCAAAATCGGAAAAACGAGCCGTCGTGCCGTTCAAGTTGAACCCGGGCGTTCCCCAATCCGCCGGCTTGCCCCGGTCATCATAAAGCACCGTGTACCACATGCCCGCCCCCCGGATTTCGATGCCCGCCGTCGGTTTGTGGATCATGGCGATGGACTCCATCCGATAGCGTCCCGGTGGCATATAGACTCCGCGTTTACCCTTCAACTCGGGACGCCAGCCCATTTCCTGCAACAATGTTGCGAACTTTGTTCCAAAATTGTCCGGCGTGATGCCTTCATCCGCGATGCTCACAAAACCTTCCGGACACGGCAGTGGCGGCGGCACCAGTTCCAGCTCGATGAAGTCGATGCCGTAATAGGCC
>Ga0210392_10000343_pt1 | contig 30862 bp, 24 predicted proteins | sample IncBWC30OmetaG_FD_161057 | JGI IMG/M metagenome (GOLD analysis project Ga0210392, IMG submission 161057) | Forest soil microbial communities from Barre Woods Harvard Forest LTER site, Petersham, Massachusetts, United States - Inc-BW-C-30-O ... | reverse complement strand
ACGCGGCGTGGTTGAAATTCTGAATCGATAGGTTCTCAGGAAGCGGGCAGGATAACGCCGCGGCACTCGCCAAAACCGATGCGCGGATAACCTTGCCGCTCGCAATACCCGCGAAAAATCACTTCATCTCCGTCTTCAAGAAATTTGCGAACTTCGCCAGTCGGGAGTTGGATTGGCTCCGCTCCCCTGCGCGTCATTTCCAGCAGACAACCGACAGATTCCTTCGACGGACCGGAAACCGTGCCCGATGCCAGCAGATCGCCTGACTGCAGATTGCAGCCGTTGCTCGCGTGATGTGTCAGCATCTGGGCCAACGTCCAGTACAGATCGCGCGCGTTGCCTTTGCTCAATCGCACAGGCGATTGGTTTGCTTCGCGCATGCGTTGCGATGAGAGCCACACTTCCAGCGTGAGATCAAGTCCCCGGCGTTGCACGTTTGCTTCAGAGCTGAGATAAGGCAGCGGTTTCGGATCGCCTGCGTCGCGCTCGAATGCCGGCACGCGAAATGGATCCAGCGCATCCATCGTCACGATCCACGGGGAAATGGTAGTAGCGAAATTCTTGGCAAGAAATGGCCCGAGCGGTTGATACTCCCATGCCTGAACATCACGAGCCGACCAGTCATTCACAAGACAAAGGCCAAAGATGTGGCTCTCGGCTTCAGATATGGGAATGGTTTCGCCGCGGGCATTCCCTTCCCCAATGAAAAAGCCGACTTCTAACTCGTAATCGAGCAACCGGCTGGGGCCAAAGACCGGACATTCAGCGTCTGCCGCTTTGGTCTGACCGCTGGGACGTTTGATCTCTGCTCCACTAATGACAATCGACGATGCGCGGCCGTGATAGCCGATCGGCACATGCTTGTAGTTCGCAAGCAGAGGATTATCCGGGCGAAACAATTTGCCTACGTTCGTTGCATGGTAGATCGACGCGTAAAAATCTGTATAGTCACCGATCGCGGCCGGCAGATGCATCGTGACTTCTGATACTGGATGCAGCAGAGGCTCGACCTTGCTGCGGATTTCAGCCGCAGCATCCGAACGGAACACCTTGATCAGCCGCGCGCGTAGCGCCGCTGCACCCCGGCGGCCCTGCGACATAAGACGATTGAGCGTAGGCGCGGTGCATGCGTGCTGAAGCGCTGGATCTAGCGCACGCAGGATGCCGTGTTCAGCAGAAGTCCGAACATCCAGTACCTGGTCGCCGATAGCTACGCCGATGCGCGGATCAAGGCTACGAGCGGAGAATACTCCGAAGGGCAGATTTTGTAGTGGGAAATCTACGGCGCGGTCATTCGCCGATTCAATCCAGCTGGTCTCCATTTATCAGAGCCACCCAAGAGTCTTGAGGTCATCGACCGGCTCAGTGAAGGAACACGAACCGAAGCTGATGGCAAAACTCTGGCGGGCCGCTTTGACCTGCTTCGTGGAGAGACGGTAATTGCGCCATTTCAGCATGTTCTTTTCCCATTGAAACGCGGTGGACGACTGTTCGTTGAGCACGTCGATCACCTCTTCGAGAGGCGCCCCCTGATACGCAACCATCGCTGCGACAAATACATTCACAAAGCCATGCATAGTCGCTGTTGCGCTGCTCTCGTCATAAGTAAGTTTTTGCATAGAGCGCAAGGGATGATGCAGTCCCGCAGTCGCCTTGAAAGGAACTTTTGTTTTTGCGCAATCGACGAGAAAATCGGCGATCTCCTGTGAACTGGGAATTAGGTCGGCTGCGACGCCTCCGGTGCGAATCTTTGCTCTCGCGCCCGATTTTTTCAGGACAGCCAGAATTTCATTTCTCTGTTGCGACGCAATTTCTACATACGACGCCATGTCAGGTGGCATGGAAGCTAGCTGTTGCTGAGCCTGCGCAGCGTTGACAACCTTGAGTTCGATGGCATCGAGAAACGCCGCGCCCTCATTGAACGATGAGAGAAGACCTAGGTCCGCTGCTGCATCACCCGTACTCAGCACACTTAGCAGCCAGGGAGTCACGAGCTCGTAGCAGCACGCTTCAGCAAAAGCAGAGGAAAACTCAGCCAGCCTCTGCGCTGGAACCACGAAACGGCCAAGCATCCAGGCTTCATCACTCGCCCTGTATGCGGAGTAGTTGCGGACGGCAGCCGGGATATCAAGAGACGCGGGCGGAAAAATCCCAGCGTAGTCAATCAACCCTTCAAGCAAAGCGTGCAATGCTGTCATTCTTCCTGCGCCCATTCAATTGCCGCCCTTGAAATGCTTCTTCAAACCCTGCCAGCACTCATAGTACTCATGCTGCAGAATTTTCGTTTCTAATGCGAACTTCGTCGGACGCACCGCTAGCTGTGTCTCAAACATGAAGGCAAGCGTGTTGCCAAGGTACTGCGGCTTGAGCTCAGCATTGATCGCTCGCTCGAAGGTCTCGGCATCTGGACCATGACCGGCCATGCAGTTATGCAGACTCGCACCACCCGGAACAAAGCCCTCCGCCTTGGCGTCATATTGGCCAATGATGAGCCCCATGAACTCATTCATCATGTTGCGGTGAAACCACGGCGGACGGAAGGTGTGTTCCACCACCATCCAGCGCGGCGGGAAAATCGCGAAGTCCACATTCGCAGTTCCCGGAATCGTGCTCGGAGCCGTGAGCACTGTGTAGATCGATGGATCCGGATGATCGAACGACACCGAGTTGATGCAGTTAAAAAGGTTCAAATCGTATTTGTAAGGCGCATAGTTGCCATGCCACGCCACAACGTCAAGTGGTGAGTGATCAATCTCAGCAAGCCACAAATTTCCGAGAAATTTGCTGACAATCTGGAAGCTGCCTTCGCGGTCTTCATACGCGGTCACCGGATAAAGAAAGTCGCGCGCATTCGCCAGTCCGTTGGCGCCGATGGGGCCAAGTTCGGGCAGTCGAAATTGCTGCCCGTAGTTTTCGCATATATACCCCCGCGCCGAACCTTCTTCGAGAACAACCCGAAACTTCAGCCCACGCGGTAACACGCAAATCTCCCCCGGAGCAACGCCAATGATGCCGAGTTCGGTATGAACGCGCAGCGCGCCCTGCTGAGGAACCAGCAGCAATTCTCCATCAGCGTTATAGAAAAAGCGGTCCTCCATCGACTTGTTGATGGCGTAAATATGGATGCCGACCCCATTTTGCATAGCGGGATCACCATTGCCGCCGAGCGTGATGATGCCATCGATGAAATCGGTCAGCTCTGACGGAATCGGTAGCGGGTCCCAGCGAAGCTGGTTCGGCGGTGTCGGAACTTCGGTGAATGGACCACTCCGGATGAGGCGCGTGGAATACTCCTCGTACGGTTTATGAGTCACTGAAGGCTTGATCCGGTAAGTCCACGTACGGCGATTCACATGCCGCGGCGAGGTGAAGGAGGTCCCGCTAAACTGCTCCGTATAGAGCCCCAGAGGGTGCTTCTGCGGCGCGTTCTGTCCCTGCGGCAACCCGCCCGCAATCGCTTCTGTGGCAAACTCATTCCCAAATCCTGACTGGTACTTCAGTGCAGTAACCGGCATACCGTCTCCTTCTGTGTGATGGACAGGTCAAAACCCTATAAGCTATCTGCTCGCTAGGCTCTTTGGCAAACGCGCCAGTCACTTTCGCTCGACTGCAAAGAGTTTCGACAGAACCTCACCCGCTTTCCCAAGAATGACTTCAGTAAACGCGCTTGCATTCAAGGGTTCTTCCGGCCCAACGTAATAAGTTCGAACGTCGGCCGCCGTTCGCAGATTGCGTTGATTGGCCCAGTGCACAAAGCTCGCCGCAGGATGAACGTTTCCAGATGTCCCCACCACGAGCATTACAGTGCAGCGGTCGATTTCGCGCATGATTCGATCCATTTCCAGTGGATATTCTCCAAACCAGACGATGTTTGGACGCACCTGCGCTCCACAGGAACACGTGGGGATCTGCGCGGCAGATTCATAGAAGTTCCTGTCAACGAAGACAGGCACTCCGCAATTCGATTCGCAGCGCGAGGAGAACAGCTCACCATGCATGTGGACGAGGTTGCGCGATCCCGCCCGCTCATGAAGATCATCCACATTCTGCGTACACAGAAAGAGACGCTCGCCGATCTGTGCTTCAATCGCGACTAGAGCATGATGTGCAGGATTCGGCTCGCAACTCTGTGCATCACGACGACGCATGGAGTAGAACTGCCACACCATCTCACGATTCGCCTCCCACGCCTCTGGCGTAGCCACGTCTTCGATGCGATACCCACTCCATAAACCATCGCTGTCGCGAAACGTGGGAATACCGCTCTCCGCGCTGATGCCTGCTCCCGTGAGAACGAAGATGCGATCCTGCCCCGTAATTTGGATAGTTGCACCCACGCTTCAAGCGTAGCGGAAAAGCATCATAAAGCCGAAATCCATGTGGCTCTGCTGATGACAGTGGAAGAGCGTCATGCCAGGATTTACGGCAACGAAATCGACTTCCGCGGTGCTTTTTCCTTTGACGACGAGCACATCTTTCATAAGACCGCTGACTGCGACACCGTCAATGTTTGTAACCTCGAATGTATGGCGATGCAGATGAACCGGGTGATCGTCCGGGCTCTCGTTACGCATCATCAGGCGATGTCGCTTGCCCTGTTGCAGCGCTACGGTATCAGTCTTCGGAAAAGACTTGTCATTAATCATCCAGTGATCGAAATCACCGTGTCCCATGAATTTTGAGCGAAAGACCAGGGGAATACGCACATCTGGCTCCGCTGCTTTTTGCGACTGTGCGAACTGCGCGTAATCCCACAGCGTTTCAGGCGGAGAAAGCCATCGAGCCCCGCCTTGCTGGTCCGCATACTCGATAACGATGCCCATGCCCGCTTTGCGAAGGTCATCGCGCGTCTCGCCCAGAACCCATACGCCCGGCTGTTTCATCTCTACGAGAACATCAATCCGCTCTGCCGGAGCCAGGCGTATCGCTTGAACACTTTTCTGTATGGGCACCGGATTACCATCCATCGCTGTGACCTGCATAGTATGCCCCGAACACGCCAGCCAGTGCGTCAACGTCGCGCTCGCATTCAGAACGTGAAACAGAACACGCTGGCTCTCTTTCACCCGAATGGGATCACCGGCCCCAAGCATCTTGCCGTTGATCGTGGCGTAGTCATAGCTGACGTCCATCGAAGCATCGGCACCACCACCCATGTAGGCGTTCCAGTCATGCAGAGTAAGGAAAATCTCCTGATCGTAACTGCCTGCATTCTCCTTAGGCTCGATGTAAAAGCAGCCAAGCTGCCCGGTATAGGTGGCCCTCTTCAAATTGTGCCCGGCATAGGTGTGCGTGTGATACCAGCGGAAGCCGGATGGCCGCGGCATAAACGTATATCGCTGCCGCCCCTGCGGCAGAATCATCGGCGAACCCTCCTCCATGGAACCGTCCATATCTGATGGAATCCAGAGACCATGCCAATGCACAATCTCCCGCGTATCAGTCTGGTTCAACACATCGATCGTGATTCGTTTGCCTTCGGACCAGCGAATGAGCGGGCCGGGAACCGATCCGTTGTAAGCGATGGTGCGGATGTTTTTGCCCGAAGCAATTTCCAGGTCGAGAGGCGCAATCGTGAGCGTCACATCCGCTGGCGATTGCTGCCCCCAGGCCTTCGCGTGAGTGCTCAGACCGGGTTCCGCGACGAGCGCAGCACAGCCTGCAAGAAAATCACGACGGTTCATTGAGAACTCTGCGAACTGCCGGGCTCGTGGTGTCCTGACCAGTCGAAGCGGCGGCCGATGATGGCTTTCACAATCAGGTGGTCGGTGGCAGCGGTAACGCCAACACCTACGCCGAAGTTGATTTCCCAGTTCGGAGACACATTCAGATCGATCGCGGGGAAAAATTGCTGCTCCTGATTATGAAAGTCATCGAAATTCCCCAACCGTCCATACGAGGCATAGTATTCAAGCCCGCCAGTAATCGCCTTCGTGAAGTCATAGCTGATTTTCGCGCTCGGAGAAAAGCCGACTCCCTGAGAGACGCTCTCTCCGTGAAACGATCTCTCCAGCGCCGGATTGACCGAAAAGTACCATCGCCCTATCTGCTTGTCGACGATGGGCCGAATCTCCCACGTCCACGTATCCGTTGAAAAATCGCGCCGTTGATACCCTATTTCCGTCGAAAGGCTCACGCCCACCGGCCAATGCCAGCTATCTGGAACGCGCACGCGAGGGCGGATGTGGTCACCCACCCACTGAACTCCCTGCCCGCTGCGCGAACTCGTGAAAATATAAAAGCCGACCTCGGACCAGTTCGTAAGCCCCTGCGTGATTTCTACTGTTTCATGCAATGCATGATTTGTCGGATAAGTACCGTCAGCCGTGTATTCGGATCCGGGAAGCGGTTTTGATCCATCAATAGTGAAGTTACTGTGCAATTCCAGCATGGTCGTTTTGGGAGCGACAGTTTCAGAACCATAGACCTGAATTTCGTAATTGTCCTGTGCAGCAAGTGGTCTGGCTAGCGAAAGAAGACACGCCGCCACGAAAATGACGCCGGAAGCAGAGGTTTTGTCCCATCTCAGCTTCGACAAGAGCGTTTTCAATGATAGAGGGTTCTCCTGTTCGTAGTTGATCACAGGATACAGCCTGCAACCAGGCTCATTCCCCGTCACATGAATAAGCAAACAGCATCATAGGCTGCCTCACTCCTCAGCTTCCAGCTATCCTTGAAAAGTGCTTCCTCCAGGCGATCAGCAGCTCGTACAAATAGTAGATGCAGCCTTGGCCGATACGGCGCGCCGCAGCGGCGATTGGCTCGTGTGCCGTCCCGGTTGTACACAGTGCTGCGTTGGAGCTTTTGCGATCAGCCAGCTTGATGCGGAACGCCTGCGCATTGGACTGGAACAGCTGAAAGAAAGCGCCCCGGAACGCGCTGCGCGCTTGCTTCAGCGCACTCAGTCATATGTTTCCCGGATTGCCGCCGAGTTCCCGGGCAACGCGCGGACAGGAATTCTTGACGACTCGCCGGAAGCGCAGGAAAACTTTGCCGACTTTGCGAATGATGAACCTTGTCCGGTGCTCGATCCTGAGACAGGGATGTGTGATCTTTACAGTACACGGCCTATGACGTGCCGTGTCTTTGGACCACCTATAAGGTCCGAGGATGGGCTGGGAGTATGCGAGTTGTGCTATCACGGTGCCAGCGAAGAAGAGATTGCAGCGTGCGAGATGCACCTGGAAACAGATGCGCTGGAAGCTGAGTTGAACACACAGGTTGAAACTTCCATCGGACAATGCGGCAATACCATTGTCGCTTTTGCATTAGTGAAGTAGAACTACTGCTACAGGCATAACCAACACTCCCCAATCCTGAGTCAGGAGATTTAGCTTTGATCCCATCTCTGCGTAGATATTTGTCCTCTACTTTTGCGGTACTCGCACTCTGCCTCATCTCCGCCGGCTGCAATACAGTGCAAACCACGATGCCGCCTGCCCCGTTGCACACCATCGGGTTTATGACCGACTTCGACGTGCGCGACGACGCAATCGGCATCTGCAAAGCCGTAATGGACGGAGTCGCGCCGGGAGTGCGCATCATCGACATCACGCATCAGGTCACTCCCTTCAACGTTGCCGCAGGCGCGCGGTTTCTTGCCGGATCGGCTCCCTACTTCCAGAAGGACGCCATCTTTGTGGTCGTCATTGACCCCGGAGTCGGTAGCGCGCGGAAAGCCATCATCGCGAAATCAAAAGTGGGCCAGTATTTCGTACTTCCCGACAATGGGTTGCTGACTCTGGTGCAGGATCGCGACGGCATCGAGGCAGTGCATGAGATCACGAACCCTCAATGGATGATTGGGTCGAAACTCTCTTCTACTTTCCATGGCCGCGACATCTTTTCGCCCGCCGGCGCTCATCTGGCTCGCGGAGATGACTGGACGCAGGCAGGCCCCGAACTCGATGTATCAAAACTTGTTCGGCTAGATATTCACTCGGCAAACGTCGATGACAAAGGCCTGGAAGGACAAGTGATCGGAACCGATGGCCCTTTTGGAAATCTCGTGCTGAACGTTCCGGCCGATACATTTGCGAAACTCGGTTACCAGATTGGCGATAAGGTACCGGTCACACTGAATGGCCATAAATACGAATTCCCATTCGTGAAGACATTCAGTGACGTGCCAGTCGGCAAGCCTCTCTTCTACATCGACTCGCGCGGACGCCTGAGCATGGGCATCAATCAGCGCAATTTTGCCGAGACTTACAAGATCACACCCCCAGCCGAACTCTCTATTCCGAAAAAGTGACGATGGCGCGCGGGAGCGTTTATATTCGAACGCTCCCGCTGCACAGTCCATGATGTTCAGCGCGGAACGGTTTTAGAATCTCCAGGTTTCGCCTGCAACTGGGCAAGATTGGCCCGCGCCTGCGCATGATCTGGCGCGAGGCGCAAGGCGTGCTCGAAGGCTTCACGCGCTTCTGCTGTCCTTCCTGCTCTCGCCTCAAGTACGCCGAGATTATTCCAGCCATCAGCATCATTTGCGTCCAGATGCAATGCCTTCTGTTGTTCGAGGATTGCAGCCGCCAGTTGCCCTGTGGTGGCAAGCACCTGCGACAACAACGCATGGACAGTTGGATCATTTGGCGTTTCAGCAACTGCAGTCTTCAACTGATCTGCCGCGTCACCGAAGCGGCCTAGCTGTGCATAGGCCATCGCAAGATGCTCCCGCAATTCTGCGTTGTCGCTGTCCTGCTTGATCGCTCGTGTCAGCAGATCAACAGCCCTCCCTGGCTGACCTGACGCAATTGCCAGCTGTGCGGCCCCGTCGAGAGCGGTCGCATCCTGCGGATTCAGATCCAGCGCCTTCTGGAACTCTCTCTGCGCAGCGTCCGGCTTTTGCTCTTTCAACAACGCCAGTCCAAGACCGCTATGCGCGCCCGCGTCCTCCGGCTCGCGCTCAAGGATCGCGCGGAACTGCTGCTCCGCGTCCTGAGGATCGTCGTGATTCAATTCCATGCGTCCCAAATCGAAGCGCGCGTCTATTTGTTCTCCGCTGAGGCTGATTGCCTTTTCGTACGCATCAGCGGCCTGCCGGGAATCACCTGCTTTCTCAAATGCGGCACCGAGAGCAGTCAGGGCTCGCGGATCGTTTGCATTGATGACAAGTTCGCGTTGATACGTTGCGATCGCCGCCTGATCATTGCCCTCGCCCATGTATGCCCCGGCAAGATTGAAGAGCGCGTCAACATTTCGCGGATCTTTCCCCAGCTTGTTTTCCATCCATGCCTGCTCCAACAGCAAGCGCGGATCGGGCCCTTCAGGCAGGTGGTTTACGGGAAGAACTTGCAGCCACAGATGCCCCATTTCATCAACAGACCGATCGCCTGCCTTGACACGAATCGGCGGATCATTCGGATTGTGGACGTTATCGCCGGAGTTGTCGTAGGTGTAGCGCATGTGCAACACTGTGCCCTTAGGCAGAAAAACCGGCTGGCGATAGCGATAAACAGATTGCCGGTCGATGTCCCAGTTCCGAATCCAGATCAGCCACTTCTTCTCGCCCGACGGCAAAATGGCATAGCCCTGCAGATCTTTTCCCAGGTAGTGCGCGTGCGGATAGACCCCAAGCACATCAACAGCAATCGGCAATTTCAGTTCATCCTGGACCACGAAACTCTTGTCCCCTGCAGGAATATCCAGCGCAGCATCATCTTCCAGTTGCAACAGCATCGGTTCCTTGGCCGGCGACTTGTCTGTGAAGTACAGGCCTATCTCCGCCTGCATGGTTTCCGCCTTGCCAGAAGGCTTCAGGTGCATATTGAGAATCAGATCGTTGCCTGGATCAAGGCGCCACGGCATGCCCTCTGGCTCCATCAAAACAGGCGTGTCGGGCTTCCAAAACAGAAAGTGACTCTCCGGATCGAAAGTGTTTCCCGCATCGACCGCCAACTCCATGCCGGCAATGCCATCCTGCCAATCGTCTGTGTGTGCGCGGCGAAAAGCTCCGGTGCGATCGATCAGCAGATTCGCGTGGTGCACAACCTGCGGTACACCCGGGCGTATTTCAAGGGCACGGATGTAGTGCCTCTGCTTAAGTAGATACGGCAAAACGAAATTACGAAAAGCATCCGCACCCGACGAGGCGAGAGTATACGGCCTCGTTACCTTCAGAACCAGATCGGGCATGCCCAGCTGCCATGTCGCATCGTAATGCGGCGGGGCCGGAGCATCCGCCAGATCGCCCTGTGCCATGCCCGTAGCTATCCACTCTTGAATGAGCTTGAGATCAGCATCGGAAAGACGGCGGGTATCGGCGAAATCGCCGTATCCCGGCTCCGGAAGCCACGGTGGCATGTACCGGCTTTGTGTAACCCGCAGCATTTGCTGTCCCCACCGCTGCGCGTCGGAGTATGTCATCAAGCTGAATGGCCCCGCGCCTCCCTGGTGATGACAAGTGGTGCAGTTCTTATACAGAATCGGCGCAACCTGCTGCGTATACGTCACTCGCGCATCCGCGGCTCGCACACTCATATTTGGAATTTTTACTGTTACAAATATGATGGCGCCGAAAGCACCGGCACAGATAAGTCGTAGTCCCTTCATGGCTGACGCGTCACAATCGTGCAACCCACCGGAAGCCCCCCAGGTTGCGGAACGGATTTGTTCGCGAGCACCGAGGCAATCGCATTCTCCAGATCATGGTGGAGCGCGCGAGGCCGCTCCGATCCTAGATCGACATAGCGGTCATCGATGCGACCGCGGTACACCTCATGTAGACCGTTCCCGGCACGAACAAAAACCGCAGCTTCGGGAGTCACCGTGGCACGCGCCATACGCACCAGCACCTGTTCCGTGTCGAGAACGGTGTCTGGTAAATCGGCGAACTGAGCACGATGCTGCCGAACAACTGTCGCAGTATCGCCGGGGTTGGGATAAACCTGCCAGAACTGCACTCCACGATTGACAAATTCGTCCCGTAGACGCGCCATTTCAGGAAGATATCGATTCGAAATAGGACAATCCGAGGCAGCAAAGAAAAGCACAACGGTATGCGTTTCCTGACGGGCAAGTTCGGTCACAGGTGCGCCACTCAAGTCCACGCCGTAACGCACTGCTTGCGCCGATGCCGTCAAGCCATGCAAAAGCAAAGCCATCATGGAGAGGTGGTACACAGCCTTGCGGGAGGAAAGGAGTCGTGTTGGGGTGCAAACCGCTCTGGCCAAGCACAGCATGGTCAACTCAACAAGAATAAGGTCCGCTCGCAAGACACCGGCAAACGATTTCTCGCTAAGTCCTCTCGTGAGTACCTTAATCGTCAGGGCTCCTCCGCCGGCAATTCTTGACAACAGTATTTACCACTCGCTATAGTTCTCGCTCGTTAGCGGCAGTGTACCGCTACGTGAAACGGTAGTAATGCATCGGCTACGTACCGATGCGCTGTTGTATTTGACAGAGCACCGTCTTCAAACCAGATAAAGAGACGCGTTCTTACGTATGCCGCCCTCCTGATTTTGGAGGGGATAAAGACGGCCTCCGAAGAACGGCAACTGTACGAACGTTTTTGGGAGACCACATGATTACACGCATATGCAAGGCCCTAGCCTGCGGTTTGGGTGCTGCTCTGTTCGCACTAATACTTCCTTCCACAGCCCATTCTCAGGCAGTTTACGGCTCTATTTATGGCTCGGTGACCGACAACACAGGCGCGGCTATCCCCAACGCTACCGTCACCGTTACCGATGAAGCCAAAGGAACCGTCGTCACAGTTCAAAGCAATGATTCAGGCGCTTACTCCGTCGAACACCTTATCCCTGACACATATGACATTAAGGTGAGCCTTGCTGGCTTCCAGAACTACGAGGCAAAAGGCATTCAGGTTCTCGCCGACACATCCCCCAAAGTGGATGTGCAGATGAAGGTGGGTGGCGAATCGGAGACCGTCACCGTGAACGCGGATGCAATCCCGGTACTGAAGACGGACCGCGCTGACGTATCCACAACATTTACAACGCAGACACTTTCCGATATTCCCCTACCGGACCGCAACTTCACCAACATTCAGTTGCTGCTGCCGGGTGCCCAGGCACTCGGGTGGGGCCATGCTGCTTCGGAGAACCCGCAAGGCAGCAAGCAGATTCAGGTGGATGGGCAAGCGTTCGGCGGTGTCGCCTTCCAGTTGGATGGAACCGACAATCAGGATCCTATCCTCGGCATCATCGTAATCAATCCGCCGCTCGATGCCTTATCTGAAACAAAGATCACAACGCAGAATTTCGACGCCGAATTCGGCAAGGCCGTTTCGTCGTTCGTCACCGCGCAAACCAAGTCTGGATCGAACAGTTTCCACGGCAGCGCCTTCGATTACCGTGAGAGCAACGCCAATCTGGCGCGCGATCCCTATTCGCAGTCCACGCGCGATCCAGTGACCGGACAGTACATTCCGGGCGGACTGAAAAACCAGTTTGGCGGCTCTATTGGTGGCCCGATTCTCAAGGATAGGTTGTTCTTCTTTGGCGACTATCAGGCAGTGCGTCAGAAGGTCGGTATTTCGCAGTCGGCTACTCTCCCCACTCCCCACCTCACGCAAACATGTTTGGGACAGGCAGTCTCTGCCAGCGGCATTCCGGGATGCGACTTCAGTGAGTACGCCGCTGCTACGGGCCACCCTCAACTTATCTACGACAACTCGAGCGGTACATCTATTCCTTATCCCAACAATGTCATCCCCGCCGGGCAGCTTTCCCCTCAAGCGCTCAACCTCCTCAAACTACTGCAGCCTTATCAGCCGAACACCGCCGGCAACGTAGGCGGAACGAAAGACAACTATGCCCAGAGCGGCACTGGCGGGTTTAACGACGACCAGTGGGACGAGCGCGTGGACTGGCAGGCAACATCCAAGATGCACGTTTTTGAGCGCTTCAGCCGCTTCACGGACACACTTACCGGCAAAACGATATTCGGCGACGCGGGTGGGACTGGATTCGGCCTTCAGGGCTACGGAGGAACCTCAAAAGGCGCAAACGACAGCTTGGCTGCTGGCTTGGACTTTGCTGTAAACGCAACCTTGCTGACCGACTTTCGTGTGGGCTACTACAGGTACAACATCGTAACTTCGAAATATGATCAGACAACCGACTTCGCAACCGCCCTCGGTATCCCCGGCCTGAATGTGGGCGGAGCAACGTCTGGTGCGCCCGCTTTCGAGATTGCCGAATCGGATCGCTCCGGAAACCAGACCGCCAATCAAGGCCAGAATCTCGGAGCACAATATGGCAGCGGCTTGAACATCAACCGTTGCAACTGCCCCCTGAAAGAGAAAGAAGACCAGTTCCAGATCGTCAATAACTGGACAAAGATCATCGGCAACCACTCCATCAAATTCGGAGCTGACCTGCGCTACGCCCGCAACTTGCGCGTACCCAGCGACAGCAACCGCACTGGTCAGTTGACATTCGACCCAGGCCCGACATCTTCAAACGGCGGCACCGGTACTGGCCTCGGTTTCGCGACCTTCGTATTGGGCGATGCAACCCAATTCAGCCGCTATGTGAGTGTTTCCACCAATGCCAAGGAATTCCAGAAACGCTTCTTCTTCTATGGACAGGACACTTACCGGCTCACCCCGAACCTGACCCTGAATCTTGGACTTCGTTATGAGTTCTATTTCCCCGAATCCGTAAACGGAAAAGGGAATGGAGCTCTCATGAACCTCAAGGACGGCTACCTTCGCGTCGCTGAGTATGGAAACATCGGCAGCAACATGAACTGGAGCCTGCCTTCCAATGCATGGAACCCCCGCATCGGCATCGCCTACCAGTTTGATCCAAAGACCGTCATCCGCGCGGGATATGGCCGCAGCTTCGACATCGGTGTCTTCGGCTCAATCTTCGGCCACAACGTAACCCAGAACATTCCGGTTCTGGCTAATCAATCCATCTCTTCACCAACAACCACGACCTACTCCTTTAATCTGGCCAACGGTCCGGCGCCATACGTGTTCCCCTCCGTCCCCGATAATGGCCTCCTGCCGTCTCCCGGCTACGCCGTCAATGTAAAGGCCCGGCCTGATGGCTTGAGACTGCCAACCCTGGATGCATGGAATCTCAGCATTCAGCGTTCACTTACGCCAACGCTATCCGTAACGATGGCGTATGTAGGCAACAAAGGAACGCATACCCTCAGCGGGGGCGATGGCAACACCACCAATCCGAACGAGGCTGGTATCTTTCTACCGTCTCAGTACAGCGTCACCGGCCAGACTCTTCACTACGATCCCAGCGTTAAATCAGGTATCGCTGCGAATGGAGGAACCTCCGTTTCTAACTTCCTGTCACGCTATTATGGCGGAACGCTTCCAGCCTGCCAGGATCCAAACTATGCGACACCCCTCAGCCAGCCCGGCATCCAGCCTGGTATGTGCGGATGGACAAACGGCGTCAGCTATTATGGAGATGATCAGGACACTGAATTCAATGCCCTCCAGGTCAGCGTCGCCAAGCAGTTCACGCACGGCCTTACATACAATGTCAATTATGCGTGGCAGCGCGGATACAACACCAATAGTGGCTATGCAACCTGGGACAAGAGTGTAGTCAGAGGCCGTGATGAGTCTATCCGCGAACAGCAGCTTGTCGTTTATGGCACCTATCAGCTTCCCTTTGGCAGGAATCAGATGTTCGCAAGCAATGTCCCCGGCTGGGCAAATCAAATCATAGGTGGCTGGCAATTCAGCCCGGTCATCACATGGTCAAGCGGTTTGCCATTCACACTGGGTGTTAACGGTGGATGCGGCAACTCGGTTCCAGGCAGTGCGCCTTGCTACCCCAACGGTAGCGGCCAGTGGGTAAAGACGCATCTGTCTGGCTTTGATCCCGTCAATCACCGGCGTACATACTTTACCGCTGCGGATGTTCCCAGCAGCCGCTTTACTCAGGCAGGCTTGGACCAGATCGGCAGCATGGGCCGGGACGCGGTGTATGGGCCGCATTTCTTTAACGGCGATCTTTCACTGCAAAAGAACTTCCCCATCTACGAGAGTCTTCTGCTGCAGTTCCGAGTGGACGCTTATAACGGATTCAACCACATCAACCCCGGTAACCCAGGCACAACGAATACAGACACCAATGCGTACATCACGGCGGAACCGGGACTGAACGTCTACACCAACCCGCGGCAACTGCAGTTCTCACTTCGGATACAGTTCTAGTCTGATCTGAATGAAGCCAACTCGAGGGGAGCCAATCGCTCCCCTCAGTCATTTTTGGATACACTTCGATCAGCCATGCATCGAGCTCTTCATTTGTGTGTTCTCGTCTTTTGCGCGTCATGGACCTGGGCACAACAAGCATCAACTCCGTCTCTGAACAATGCCCGTCAGCTTCTCGCTCAAGGCAAGCCTGATCAGTCCCTGGCAGAACTCGATACGCTCAGCAAGCAGCCGTCCGAACCGGCCGGAGTCGAGCGCCTGCGCGGATTCATCTTCTACCAGCAAAACAGGTTTGACCAGGCGGATGCAGCTTTCGCCAAAGCACTCCTGCAGGATCCTAAAGATATGGAAGCCATGCAGTTGCGAGGCGTAACGCTATTTCGAATGGGCAAGGCGGCAGATGCAATTCCCCTGCTCGAACAGGCGCGCGTTTCCGTCCCTAACGCAAACATCGATCCCAACTATGTGCTCGGCGTTTCTTACATGCAGGTCGGGCGTTCTGACGACGCGCGGCACGCCTTTGCCGCCCAGTATGATTTTGCGCCTGACTCTGCAACGGCCTATCTGCTTGCGGCACGCATCTCCTTTTACCATGATGACATCGATGCGGCTCGTGCATCGGCAGCCAAGGCGGTGCAATTGGATGCCAGCCTGCCCTTGGCACATCAGCTTCTCGGCGAGATCGCCCTGGCAACCGGAGATATTTCTGGCGCGATTGCCGAGCTCGAAAAAGAAGCGAAAGTGAATCCGTTGAATCCGCAATTGTATGACCGGCTCGGCGATGCTTATTTGCGCAACGAAAGATTTGCTGAGGCCCAACACGCTCTGAACCGCGCAGTGTTGTTGGAGTCAAATACGACCGGCCCATACATCCTTCTGGGAAAGTTGATGTTGAAGCAACAGAATCCAATGATGGCGGAGATGTATTTGCAGCATGCGCTGAAAATGGATCCCGGCAATCACATGACGCACTACCTTCTCGGGCAGGTCTATCGCACGGAGGGACGTCGCGATGACGCCGCCCGCGAGTATCGCGCTGCGGAACAAATCCAGTCTTCCACCCGTCCGAAGGTGGAAGAGCCGCATTGATCCATGCCATCCCCTTCGCAGCTTCTCATTTGTGCATCCCTGTTGCTCTCAGCCGCAATCGTACGCGCGCAGACGCAGCATACTGCGGAATCGAATCTACAACAGGCGAACGCAGCATTTCATGCCGGATATGCAGCCGCCTCCAACGGCGACCTGAATACTGCGCGGCGGCAGTTTCAGCGCGTGGTGCAACTGTCGCCTCAGGTAGAGGAGGGTCACAGCGCATTGGGTGCGGTCCTCTACAAGCTGGGAGACTACTCGAACGCCATTCCGGAACTGGAAACCGCCCTGCGCCTGAAGCCTGAAGATCGGGCTGCGCAGGAAAACCTTGCTCTTGCATACGAGCAGACTGGAGCGCATCAGAAAGCATTGCCGCTCTTCGAGCATATGGATAGCGACGCATCGCAACCCATGTCCGCTGACCTGCTCGCCTCGTATGGGCGCGCCCTGGCCGGCACACAGCAGTTTTCCGCAGCGATTCGCGAGACCAAGGGCGCCATCACTGCCTCGCCGCAGAGCGCCTCACTCTACGATCAGCTGGGTTCGATCTACGCCCAAACGCAGAACTGGCCCGAAGCAACGAATGCCTTTGAGGTAGCGTCGCAACTTGATCCGAACATGGCTGCAGCCCACCTGCATCTCGGAGTCGTGCTCATGACGGCAGGTCAGGCGCCTGAAGCGGTCGAAGAGTTGACGAAAGCCACGCAGCTCGATCCGAAGAATGCCGCGGCACAGTTGGAGCTCGGCAAGGCTCTCGTCGCCATCAATCAAGACGAGAACGCAATCCCGCAGTTTCAGCAGGCGATGACCGCAGATCCACAACTGATTGAAGCTGCCAACCAGTTAGCCATGGCTCTGCAGCGCGCCGGAAAAGAACAGGAAGCGATTCCACTTTTTGAAAAAGTCGTTGCAGCGCAGCCGCAGAATGCCACAGCCCTCACCAATCTTGGCCTCGCCTTGGTGCAAACAGGCAAAGCAAAGGAGGCCGTCCCCGATTACGAGCGCGCTCTCGCCATCAATCCTGATGATGTGACCGCGCATCAGGACCTGGGAGTCGCCTATCTGCAGGAAAGCGATTTAGACGACGCCATCCGTGAATTCCGCGCCGGACTTGTGCTCGCGCCTCAAAATCCGCAATTGCACTACAACCTCGGCCTCGCATTCAAGCTGAAGGACGATTTGCCGCGTGCGATCACTGAGTTGGAATTAGCCGCAAAACTGGACGCAACCTCGCCCGATCCCCCATACACATTGGGTATCCTCTACATGCAGCAAGGACGCTTCGATGATGCCACCTCCCAACTGCGAACCGCTCTTGAGCGCCGCCCCGAGAACGGTGATGGATGGGCCATCCTCGGCAGCATCTACAAACAGCAGGGCAAGTTCGACGAAGCCGCAGACGCTCTGAGAAAAGCCATCGCCCTCCAGCCCAACCAGCCCGGCACACACATTACCCTCGCCAGCATATTGCAGGAGCAAGGCAAAAAAGACGAAGCAACGGCCGAACGCAAAGCTGCAGCCGACCTAACCCGCGTCGCTGTGAACCGGCAGCGCGCCACCTTTGCCACCAACACAGGCAATCTCCTCATGCAGAAGGAACAGATCGCCGACGCCATCGATCGGTATCAGGACGCGATCAACAGCGACTCCACCTATGTCGAAGCGCACACTCAACTGGCAGCCGCTTATGAACGCCAGGGACGCACAGCCGATGCCGCGGCGGAACGCGCGAAGGCCGCCACGCTTGAGTCCGCTCATCGCTAAAGCTGTGTACTACGATCAGATCGAAACCGTACAATGCAATCGTCCAGATGAATCGACGCCGGTTCCTTCAATCGCTGAGTCGCACTGCGCTTGTTCTGCCTTTCTCCGATGTCCTGTTGATGGCTACTCCGCCATGGAAACGCGGCCTGATTGCAGCCGCGCAGCAAACCTCGCAGTCCCAAGCGGGTGCGCAGCCTTCCTACGACGCGAAGCCCATGCCGCCGCCTCCCGGGCCTCACTCATCCATTGAAGGAAGCCCGCTTGGCCTGCAATTTGTCGACGTCGCGACGCAGTCCGGCTTGAATGCCAGGACAATTTACGGCGGCGAAGGAAAAAACAAATATCTCCTCGAGACCACCGGCTGTGGCGCTGCATTCTACGACTACGACCAGGATGGCTGGATCGACATCTTTCTGGTCAATGGCTGGCGCCTGGAGGCCTTTGGAAAAGGGCAGGAGCCGACGTGCCACCTCTTCAGAAATAATCGCGACGGCACGTTCACGGATGTAACCGCCAAAGCAGGCCTCGCGCGCAGCGGATGGGGCCAGGGCTGCTGCGTCGGAGATTACGATAACGACGGCCACGACGATCTATTCGTCAGCTACTACGGCCAAAACGCGCTCTTTCACAACAATGGCGATGGTACATTTACTGACGCAACGGCGAAGGCAGGACTGCTGCAGCCGAAGCTTCGTTGGAATTCGGGATGCGCGTTTCTCGATTACGATCGCGACGGACATCTCGATTTATTCGTCGCGAACTACATCGATTTCGATCTGAGGACCGCGCCAACGCCCGAATCCGGTCCGTGCACATACAAAAGCATCCTCGTGGCATGCGGCCCTCCCGGACTGCCGGGCGGAAAAAACATCCTCTACCACAACAACGGCGATGGGACGTTCACAGATGTTTCAGAAAAGTCCGGTATGTGGAACACAGTCGGCAACTATGCGCTGAGTGTGGCCGTCGCCGATTTCGACAACGACGGCTGGCCCGATTTTTACGTTGCCAATGATTCCACCGCCGCCAGCCTCTACCAGAATCAAAAAGACGGCACCTTCAAAGACATTGCGATTGAAGCAGGCGCCGCCTTTTCACCCGACGGCAAGCCACAGGCTGGCATGGGTGTTTCGGTTGGCGATTACAACCGCGACGGCAACCTCGATGTTGTGAAAACCAACTTTGCCGGCGACACGGATTCCCTATATGCGAATCTTGGCGACGGCAGCTTTGAGGACCAGACCTATCTCTCCGGTTTGGGCGTCAACACACGCTACCTCGGATGGGGTCTCGGCTTCTTCGATATGGACAACGATGGATGGCTCGACATCTTCGTATCGAACGGCCACGTCTATCCCGAAGTAAGCAGTTCAAAAACCGAAGCTCCCTATGCCGAACACAAATACCTGTATCGCAATCTTCGCAATGGCCGCTTCGAAGAGGTGACAGACAAAGGCGGGCCGGGAATAACCGCTGCCGTGCCTGCCCGCGGATGCGCCTTCGGCGACTACGACAATGACGGCGACCTCGACATCATCGTTAATTGCGTCAATTCCCTGCCTCAACTGCTGCGCTGCGACTCCGAGTGGAAGCGCAGCTGGATCAAGATCAAAGCCATCGGGACTAAGTCAAACCGCACCGGCATAGGCGCGCGCGTCAAAGTCGTCGCCAAGACAGATCCCGCTGCCACGAAGCCATTACTCCAAATCGACGAGGTACGCAGCGGAGGAAGTTATTATTCGCAAAGCGACTTGCGGCTGCACTTCGGCCTCGATCAGGCCAAGGTTGTCGACCTCCTGGAGGTTCACTGGCCCTCAGGCCAAGTCGATGCCTTCAAGAACCTTGAAGTAAATAAGCTCTACACCATGAAGGAAGGCGACAAGTCGCCAAAAGTAGAGACCCTGACCGGAGTGAAGAAGCCCTGAAGGCACCTAGGCGCTACACAGACCCTCTGTGCAGCCAATCGGCACAATGCACAGGCGAGCGGTCAGCACTATTAACGCGACCCATAGAACATCCGCGCCCAGCAGATGCACAATCTGCATCCACGTTGGAGCCAGCAAAACGATGTCGGCTGCGCCGAGCGCATACTGCAGCGCAAGCAGAGCCACAACGCCAATCGCCAATTTGCGATTTCTTCCACTCCACGCGCCGGAGAAAATTAGCCAGCAGATAAAAGCGCCCGCAATAAATCCCAGCGTCGGATGAAGCCAGCGAATTCTCAACAACCAAGCGCTATTCGCAGAAAAATCCTGCGCGATCGCCGAGCGCAGAGATGTCGCCGGAAAAAGCGTATCGCCGAGCGCAGCAAGCGACCCGCTGACTCCAACAAAGAGCGTGGCCAGCAGACCGACGGATGCAGTGCCAATTGAGCGGTGCTCAACACTTCCGCGCATAAATCCCATCGAGCGTGAAAGGAAATGTGCCGTAAGCGCAAGCGCAGCCAGCAGCAGTAGTGTGTTCGCCAGATGCAGTGAGAGGTAAACCGCGCGCGATGCCGACTGGTCATGCGCAACTTTACCCAGAAGCACGAGAAGCGCTCCAAGAAGCGCCTCGTTGAAGGTCAATATCGCTGCGGCAACAACGGAAACGCGTGCTATGTGACGCTTGGATGTTGCTGCGTAGGTCCACGCAAGCAAAACCAGCATTGCGATGAGAGCCACACCGCTCGTGGCGCGATGCGTCAGCTCAATGATCGTTTCTATACGAGGTGAATGTTGGATAACTGTGCCGTTGCAAAGCGGCCAATGCTCTCCACACCCTGCACCAGAACCCGTCGCGCGCACAATCGAACCCCAAAGAATGACTGCAACGTTATAAATAAGAACAACCCAGGCAAAACGTTGCACGCCCTTTGGGTGCCATGCCTCAGCCCGGAAAAGCGGTATTGCGCTTGTAGTCAAAGAAATACCCGCCTCACAACCATTCTAACCATTCCGGGACTACAACTTTTTGGCCATATGAGGAATCTCATCTTACGCCATGAAAATACACCCCGTGATCAAACAATTCGCTCCCCTCGCCCTGGCATCAGCCTTAACTTTCGGCATTTCTACCGCATCCTTTGCGCAATCCGATTCGACCGCTTCCCAGGATGTGAAGACGGCTGGAGCCGATACGAAGGATGCCGCCAAGAGTGCTGGAACCGGCGTCAAGAAAGGCACAACGAAGGGCTACCACAAAACGAAGGAAGGCACGACAACAGCCTACGACAAGACAAAAGAGGGCTCGACAAAGGCCTACGACAAAACGAAGGAAGGCACGCAGAAGGTCTTTGATCCAGACAAAGAACCCTCTACAAAAGTGAAGGATGCCGACAAGGAGACGACCCAAAAAGCAAAGGACAAAAACAAAGAGACCAAGCAGAAAGTAAATGACTCAGCTTCACCGCAGTAAAGTAGCAACCCTCTGTAGTGCCACCAAAGTGGAAGCCTCTGCCCTTTTTCCAGTAAACTGATCACGCACCAAGAGCTTTATGGTTGACTCTTCCCTTTGGTGCAGTTCTTCGCCTCACACCTTTGGAGTTGGCAAATAAGATTGCCTGGCGCAGCTCAAGGATAGGCTTGGTGCAGCGGGAGAAAATTACCTCTTGCTTTGTGAGTTGATTGCGGGCATGTCGTCTTCACTAGTTCCATCTCTCCCAATGGTCCCTCAGAGGATGCCAAGCACGAAGGAACGCTGCACGTCCCGGAAACTCCTTACGGTGGCTCGAAGCTCGTCGCCGAGGAGATGCACAAGGCATGGCAGAAGACACTGCCAGAAAGAAAGCTTCTGATAGTTCGCCCTGGAGTAGTCTTCGGCCCCGGCGAAGGCGGCAACGTAACGCGCCTCGTACGAAGCCTGGTAAAAGGCTACTTCGTCTACATGGGAAACAAAGAGACGCGCAAAGCCGGTGGCTATGTAAAAGAATTGAGCAACGTCTTTCTGTTCGGCGTTGATTATCAGAAAAAGAGCTGCGAAGGTGTGCCCCTGCTGAACTTCTACGTCCAGCCAACGCCGGCGTTGAGCCAATACGTGGACGCCATTTGCAAGGTCGGCGGAATCAAACGCATACCGTTTTCAATCCCCCGCAAATTGCATCTCGGTATTTCTCATCCGATTGACTTCGTGGCCAGCATCTTCGGCATCAAGCAGCCAATCTCGCCCACGCGCATTCGCAAGCTCTGCCGCTCCACGAACATCGAACCCCGCCGTTTGCAGGATCTTGGATACGCATACCAGTACACGCTCGAAGAATCATCCGCAGACTGGGAAAAAGACAAGCCAGAAGACTTCCGGCGCTGACTCAGCCCGCGGCCAGTTCCTTTGCACGCTGTGCCGCACGCATCACCGCCTTGATCAACGTAACCCGCAGACCGCCCTCTTCCAGCTCAAGAATGCCATCGATTGTGCATCCCGCAGGAGTAGTGACGGCGTCCTTGAGCAGCGCCGGATGATACCCCGTATCAAGCACCATCTTTGACGCGCCAAAGGTCATCTGCGCCGCCAGCAACGTGGCCGTATCGCGCGGCAGTCCAACCTTCACGCCTGCTTCCGCAAGCGATTCCAGAATGATGTAGATATACGCCGGACCCGACGCAGAAAGCGCCGTCACCGCATCCATGTGCTTCTCATCGACAATGACTGTGCGGCCAATCGTCTCGAAGATGCGCGATGCCATCAGCATCTGCGAGTCAGTGACATACTTGCCCCGGCAAAGCGCCGTCATACCCACACCCAGCATCGAAGGCGTATTCGGCATCGACCGAATCACAGGAATCGCGATACCCGCGGCGTCCTCCATCGTGCTGGTCTTCACGCCCGTCGCGAACGAGATCAGCATCTTGTCGGCAGTCAGCGCAGGCTTGATCTTACTCACCAGATCGGCCACCTGAAACGGCTTCACACCGAGCAGAATCAGGTCGGCACGCTTCGCCGCTTCCACGTTGTCCGTTGAAACTTCAACACCCCACTGCGCCGAGAGCACCTGAGCCCGCTCTTCGTGCGCAACCGTAGCAACCAGCTGGTCCTGGGTAAAAAGCTGCTGCTTTAGAAACGCCTGCAAAAGAATGCCGCCCATTTTGCCTGCGCCAAGAACGGCAACGCGAACTTGAGAAAGGTCTTCGTTCATCTTGCTCCCCGCACTAGTCTTCCTAGACTAGCCTACTTCCCTTTTTGCTGCGCAATCCAAGCGGTGATCCGCTCATCCAGCACGTCCAGCGGCAACGCGCCCGAATCAAGCACCTGATCATGGAACGCGCGCAGATCGAACTTGCTGCCCAGCTCTTTCTTCGCACGCGCGCGCAGCTCAAGAATCTTAAGCTGGCCCATCTTGTACCCCAGTGCCTGCGCAGGCCATGCAATGTAGCGGTCTACTTCGGCATTGATCGTCGCGTCATCCAGTCCGGAATGCGACTTGAAAAAATCAACCATCTGATCGCGCGTCCAGTGCTTCGAGTGCACGCCGGTATCAACCACAAGCCGAATAGCGCGAAAGATGTCTGCTTCGAGACGCCCATAGTCCGAATAAGGGTCCTGATAAAAACCAACATCCTTGCCCAGCCGCTCCGCATACAGCCCCCAGCCTTCCGTATAGGCCGTGTAGTGCATGTACTTGCGGAACTCCGGCAATCCGGTCAGTTCCTGCGAGATCGAAATCTGCAGGTGATGCCCCGGCAATCCTTCGTGATATGAGATCGACTCGACATTCGCCAGCGAGCGATGCGCGAAATCATACGTGTTGACGTACACCGTCCCCGGACGCTTCCCATCCGGCGTTCCGTGCTCGTAATAAGCAGGAGCCTGATCTTTTTCAATGAAGGCAGGTACCGCCTCGACGACCAGTGGCGCCTTCGGCAGGCGGCCGAAGAGGTCTGGCAGCTTCGTCTTCATCTGGTCGATGTCATGGCGATAAAGGTCGAGAATCTGATCTTTGGTTGTTGCATGCAGTTTGGGATTGCCCGTAATCGACGCCCGCAGAGATACCAGATCCTTGAAGCCCAGCTTCTGCGCAATCACCAGCATTTCTGCATCATCACGTTTCACTTCATCCAGGCCAATCTGATGAATCTGATCGGGCGTAAGATCGGTCGTCGTACTTTGCCGAACGCGAAAGGCATAATACTTATCGCCATCAGGTAGCGACCAGACGCCGTACTCCGTGCGCCCCGCCGGAATATATTGCCCCTGCAGAAATTTGCCAAACCGCGTGTATGCCGGCAACACCTGCTTCTGAATCGCGTCCAGCATCTCCGCCTTGATGCGCTCCTGATCAGCCGCCGCAATGCTCGCAGGAAACTTCTTCAGAGGCCGCGCAAACGGAGTATCTTCCGGCTTCTTCTGTGCAATCGTATTCACCTGCACCAGCACTTTTTCAAGCAAATACTTCGGCGGCACGCGATGATCATCGATGCCCGTCATCATGTTGTCGCTGATCTGCTGAAAGGCCGTCGGAACTTTCTTCAGTCGCGCAATGTAATCGTCGTAATCCTTGACGGTCTCAAAACTGAGCTGAGAGACCATCTGCGGCAGCTCAGACTGCAATCCGTTGAACTGGTCGACAGGCATCTCCCACGGCTTGAAATTCGCAGCCTCCTGCTCCTCAGCAAGTTGCCGCGCCATCAGGTCCACACTCAATTGCTCCTGGTCGCTCAAGCCTGTTGTGTCGATGGCAGCTAAGCGAAGCAGATAGTCCCGGCCGCGCGCCAGCCGGTCGTTGTACGCGGCCACGGAGTAATCGGTGAGCTGATCGTTCCAGCGTTTGTCCCCAATCGAAGAAGCAAACTCAGGCGAGTGTTGCAGCCGGTCTTCCCACATTTCCGCAAACAGCGCACTGAGCGCCTTGCTGCGGTCGGCAGCGCTCTGCGCGCCCTGCGCCTGTGCATGATGAGGAGTTAAAACGAGTAAAAACGAGGCGAGGGTTACGGAAAGCAGCTTCTTCATAGCAATGGATAGCTTAAAGCGCAGTGTATCAGGGACGGGGCAGAAAGCCCGGTCTGGAAACCCCTCGGCAAGTTCACGAACGAGCCGCCGCAAGTCACCACAACCGCCGTTTTCAGGAGAGTTCTCCACAATACGAAAAGTAATTGTCAATGTAAAGCTAAGCCCCGAATTCGCCGAGTCTCTTTAGTAAATCAGGCGAGAACGTTGGCCCGCCATCGAACGAAGATTGAAAGTTGCCGCACTACCAGATCAGCCGTCCCCGCGCTCTGTATTTTGCGATAGCCTCGCGATGTGGCCAAAGTTTATCCAGGATAAAGGTGAGTCCATCGGAAAGAGATTGCCAATATATTCGTTCGTCGCCGCCGTCGTATGCCCACATTCCTTTATGAAGCCGACCCCGCGTGCTTCCGGGGACAGGATCTCCTTCAAGCCTTACCTGGCAGGGCTGCAGGCCTAATTCTCTTGTAATTTCGGCTCGGTCGAGAGTTGCACTGAAAATCCTGAACTCAACCGTGTATTCGTGCCCGCTCATCTCCCGCCTTACTCCATAGCAACATGAACCAAGTATCGCCTTACTACCGACAATAGAAGTTTGGCAACCGATGCAGTGTGGTGAAATCTCAGATCTCTGCTCCGCTATAACGCTCTGAATGATGGCATCGCAATAGAATCACAGATCATATGAAACGCATCCTCGTAACTGGCGCAACCGGCAAAGTTGGTAGCCATTTCATCGATCGCATTCTGCAGTCTGAAAGTCATCGCGATACAACGATTCGTGGGCTCCTTCACAATCGGCTCCTTCAACCGCATGAGCGGCTGGAGGAAATAAGAGGGAGCATCTCTGATCGAGAGGTCGTCCGCGCCGCCATGCAGGGGATTACGCATGTCATTCATTGCTCGACCTGCAAGGAAACTCCAGACAATGTCATCGACGTAACCGTCAAAGGCTTGTTCTGGCTCTTAGAAGAATGCCGCGTCAGCAAGTCCTTTCAGCAGATCATTGTGATCGGAGGGGACGCTGCCCTCGGGCATTTTTTCTATCCACATCCTGTGCCAGCGACTGAACAGCAGAAACACAGTGCCTATCCAGGCTGCTATGCGCTCTCGAAGGTTCTCGAAGAAGTCATATTGGAGCAATATTTCGTTCAATACAACATCACGGGGTGTTGTTTGAGAGCTCCTTGGATCATGGAGAAGGACGACTTCAAATATTCCCTCTCTTTCGGCGAAGACGTCTTCGGAGGCCCACGCTGGAGGGAGCTTGTCGGCGCCCAACGCGCCAACGAACATGTGAAGAACAACACCGTGCCGCTGATGCTCGATCCGGAAGGCCAGCCGGTAAAACGCAATTTTGTCCACGTCAGCGATCTGGTGGACAGCATGATCCTCGCCTTGGATCACCCGAAGGCAAAACAACAAACGTTCAATATTTGCATGGATGAGCCCGTCGACTACCGTCGAGTCGCGGAGTATCTGCGCGAGACGCGAGGATTTCCGTCAGTCGAGATCAGGACACCGTATTGGTCGACCTGGCTGGACAACAGCAAAGCAAAGTTCCTGCTCGGATGGAGACCGCGCTTTGACCTCAATCGGCTGATTGAGGAGGCGTGGTCGTATCAGCGAAGCAAGGCCGACCCGCGGCAGGTGTGGTACCCAGGCTGAACGTTGACGCAAATGGTTATATAGAGAAAAGCCCGTCAGAAAATGCAGCCTTGGGGAATCCGCTTCTTCTACCTGAGCCCCACAGGTGTTCTCTGGCACATCACAGATAACCGTAAGTCATAACCGACTACAAAAAAATAAGGGCCGACCGAGATCGACCCCATCCAGTTACAGCAGAAATCCGCAAGACCTATGCCATCACTTCCACCGCCGTGTTGGTGACCGCTTCCGCTGCCTCCGCCACGATTCTGTGGTGCAAGGCAAAGAGGGCCAGCTCAAGACGGTCTGAGACCCCGGTTTTGTCATAAACGGTCTGCAGATAGTTCTTCACCACCTGCTCAGTCGTCCCCAGTTTTACGGCTATCTCCTTGTTTTTACAGCCCTGCATAATATGACCGACAATCCTCATCTCTTTCGCTGTCAATTGGTCGCGGACGCGCTCGCCTACTGGATCGTCGATAGCCTGCTTCTGGTTCTTCTCCGCCGGCTGCAGGAAGCATTCGCCCCCAGCCACTCGCCGTACACAGTCCAGTAATACCGGACTGCTCACATTGCGATACACCAGCCCCGCCACTCCTGCGTCAAGAAGAGGCTGGGGTACATCGTTATTCTCAAGAAGAGCGATCGCGCGGCAGCCGGCGTTGGAAAGCCGCTCCATCAGCTCCTTGAGGTTGGGTTTCAATGTGGCTGCAAACATCACCACCACTCCACGAAAAGCATCAATGGCCTTGTACAACCGATCTGAATCCGGGCACTGAGCAATGATGCGAAAATCGTCTTCCATGGCTAGAACCTTCGCCGTCCCCGCACGAAAGACCGCCTGATTGTCCGCAAGAATGACTTTATTCATCTTTGGTGTGCGTCCCCTCCCTATGAACGAAGGCAAGGCCAGGGCTCACAAAAAGTGGATACGGCCCGGGCAAATCCATACACGCAGCCTGAAAGCGCATTTCCATGCCGCCATAACATCAGCTGGAACAGGACATTTCCTCTTTCGCGGCAAGGAATTCCCCGTTCAAGGAAGGCCTTTTATCACAACAACTTATCGATTGGAGGGAAGCAACTCCACATTGGGCACGCCACTGTGAATGAAAAGATCTGCCACACGCAAACCCGTGAGGGCTTCAGGGCAATAGTGGGGCAGCAGATATCTTGCTCGGCTGCCCCGATTTATCTACTACGATTTTGTTCTAATTATTGTACTTATTAATTATTCATGAATTCTTGCATGCGCGACTGGTTCCGTCGTTGCTCCCGCGCATGGAGACAAAGAGAAAACGGTGCCCCCATTCAAGCCTTGTTTTGCTTGTGTAGTGCAGTCGCCGCTAGCTGGATGCCCCCTAGCTCGCCCTGAGCTCGACGAAGGGTCTCGATTTTGAGAAATGGAATCGCCCCGAGCAGCAAGGCTGGGTAAAAAGCACAGGGCTTTAGCCCTGTGAAAAGAATCGCCGTCGAAAAGACGGCGCACCTTGCTGCCAAAGGCCCATCCGTGAAGGTCGCAGACCGCAGCGGATCACTCTAGACGCGCGTCGGGGCATCGACGCGCCCCCTTATTCGTCCCACAACCTACGTCCACGGCAAAGAACCGGAAAATCAGCCAAAAATTCTGTCAAGCTCCCCGCGTCGGCAATCGATACGATAACTAGCGCAATCCAAACCACTTAACTGTCAAATAACGCTGCAAGGAATTATCCCCGAATTTGCTAATAATAAGAAAAGAGGCCCGGAAATCACTGGGATATCAATTAACCCCCTGTAAATAGAATAATTTACACTAAAAACAGGACTGATGTATAGCTAACTGGCGTTAAATGATGAACTTAGCAGAAATGGCAGGGGGTCTGCCATGGGCCCATCATTTTCCTTTTCGTGCAGTTCGGAAGACGAGAGTGAGTCGAAGAATCCACGGGTTACCTCAAAGGCACGTAACCATCAATAAAAAGAGGAATTTACAAAATGATGCCGGGGGTTAGGAAGCCAGACTCCCCGAATCGAGCAATCGGTATAACGTCGAGCGACTGATGCCGAGCAGTTGCGCCGCACGGAGCTTGTTTCCCCCCGTCTTCATAAGCACCTGCTGAATGTGGCGATGAATCATGCGATCGAGATTCGGGTCATCATCGGAGTCGACATGGCTTGGCATTTGAAATGGTGATTGCACGGGATTCAGCAGCGGCGGAATGTCAATCGGGCGAATCCACTGCCCAGGACATTCCATGACCGCATTCGTGATGACAGTTTCCAATTCGCGGACGTTGCCCGGCCAGCTATGAGATAGCAGGCGAGCAAGCGATCCTGGCCCCAGTCCGCGCAACGGTTTGCCATGAGCCATGCCATGACGTGCAATGAACCAATCCGCCAGAGGCGCAATGTCGTCGCGGCGCTCGCGCAACGGCGGCAACTCAAAACGAATTGCGGTGAGACGGTAGGAAAGGTCGGCGCGCAGGTCGCCACTCGTTGACAGTTGGCGGAGCGGTTTGCATGAACTGACAAACAGTTGTCGAGGGAAAAAGCTCTGCGCATCGCGCGCGCTCCTATGTTCCCACCATTCGAGGAAATCAACAAATCGCGATTGCTGCTCCGAGGTCAGTTCGCTGAGACGCGTAAGCAGAAGAGTGCCTCCGCGAACTTCTTCCAGAACCGCCTGCGTCTCGCCAGAGATAAACCTCGGCGCCGAACACATGACGAAGAATGAGTCCGATGCCGGTCCAAGTGAGTGCAGCGTACGCGCAGTGAGCGCCTTGCCGGTTCCCGCTTCACCTTCAATGGTGACGATCCGGAGATGAGGCGCAGCCTGCCGCACACGCGCGAAGAGTCGTTGCATGATGAGACTGCGCCCCACCATTTCGCCTGGACGCAGTTGTTCCCCGCAAGGTCGCGGCCCAGCGACGATCGACTCTTCAGCTACGGTTTTCTCCATCCACTCTGTGAAACTCGCCACCACTGAACTCCTGCGCCCTTTTGACATCGTCAGGCTCGCCTTAAAATTCGGCAGCCTCTGGAGTCCATATCGGCAGGAAGAGCGAAACTGATAGATCGGAGCACAGCAAAAAGGAGCGCCATCTTGGCGCTCCTTCCAAAGATAGAAGTCAATAAGTATTTAGGAGTGAGCCTCTTCCGCGACTTTCCGGACGCGGGACGAAGGCTGATCGGAGAAGATTTTGCCGTCGCGAATCATCACGACGCGATGCGCATACTCGGCAATGTCGGGCTCGTGCGTAACCAACACAATCGTGTTCCCCTTTGCCTGCAGTTCATCGAAAAGGGCCATGATCTCATCCCCGGTCTTTGAATCGAGGTTGCCGGTCGGCTCGTCGGCCAGGATGATCGAAGGCCGATTAATGAGCGCCCGAGCGATAGCAACGCGCTGCCTCTGGCCACCCGACAGTTCATTCGGCTTGTGCTGCATACGGTCGCCCAAACCGACAGCCTTCAAAGCAGCCTCAGCGCGCTCGATACGCTCCGCAGCATGAGTACCGTTGTAGATCAGCGGCAGTTCGACGTTGTGCAGAGCCGTAGCGCGAGCCAGCAGGTTGAAGGTCTGGAAGACAAAGCCAATCTCCCGGTTGCGAATACGGGCTAGTTCATCGTCATTTAGGTCGCTGACGAGATGACTGTTGAGCCAGTATTCGCCCTTACTGGGAGTATCCAGGCAGCCTATCAGGTTCATCAGCGTGGATTTGCCCGATCCTGACGGTCCCATGATGGCAACATACTCGTTCTGCTTGATGCGCAATGTAACGCCCTGCAGGGCATGCACCTGCTGTTCGGAGCCCATGTCATAGGTCTTCCACAGATCATGAACCACGATAATGTCACCGGGGCCGGGACCGTATGGCGATGCATCTCCTGCGCCGCTAATGATTCGCGCTTCCGCTTCGGTGGCTGTTTGGGTTGTCATCTATCCTGCTCCTGATTCTCTACTACCTACGAGGACGAAGAAGAATCGCTTTCATCTTTGTTTACCGTCACAGGAGTTGTATCCCGCTTGACGAGCGCGTTGTCCTTCAGATTACGCAAGACCCGATAGGTGCCCGTAACGATTTCATCGCCTTCCTTCAGCCCGTTGGTTACTTCAATGTCGGTGGTGCCTGTAATTCCTGTCGTCACCGGAACAAAGTGTACCCGCATCTTGCCGCTTTTGTCGGTGCGCATCACGAAGACTCCCTGCACCTTTTGAGCGTCGACAGCGGGCCCTGATGCCGTCGATGAAGCCGATGCATTTTGAAGATGCGGCTTCTCTTTTGGATCGTCGGGACCCCGAAGCGT
>Ga0210392_10000341_pt1 | contig 31116 bp, 28 predicted proteins | sample IncBWC30OmetaG_FD_161057 | JGI IMG/M metagenome (GOLD analysis project Ga0210392, IMG submission 161057) | Forest soil microbial communities from Barre Woods Harvard Forest LTER site, Petersham, Massachusetts, United States - Inc-BW-C-30-O ... | reverse complement strand
AAGTTTCCAGCTCGCCGACGAGCAGTTGCGCCTGGCCAGCCTGCGTTTCAAACAGGGCGTGGCCGACAACCAGGAGGTCATCGATGCGCAAAACGGCCTTGCCGTCGCCGAGGACGGCCTCAATGACGCCGTCTATCAATACAACCTGAGCCGGGTCGAACTGGCGCGCGCCAAGGGCGAGGTGAGGGAGATTCTGCAGGAGAAAGCGCCGTGAGCGAAGCGCGCCTGGTCCTCGCTTCCGCTTCGCCCCGCCGCCACCAACTTCTGACCGGGATGGGACTGGCCTTCGACGTGGTACCGGCGGAGGTTACCGAACATGAGGCGCCGGATGCCGACCCGCGCGCGATGGTGGCCCACAATGCCGCCCTCAAGGCCGATTGGGTCGCCGCGCGCCACCCCACGGCATTTGTGCTCGGCGCGGACACAACCGTGTTCATCGACCAGACCGTGCTGAACAAACCCCGCGACCTGGCGGACGCGCGCGCCATGCTCAAACGCCTCGCCGGCCGCACGCACACGGTTTTCACCGGCCTCGCGCTGCGCCGCGCTTGCGACCGGCTGCAGCTCGATGAAGGCGTCACCAGCGAGGTGACGTTCAAGGATTTCGATGATGCGGTCATCGATGCCTACTTTGGCCTCGTCAACCCCCTCGACAAGGCCGGCGCCTATGGCATCCAGGAAGGCCGCGAGCTGATCATCGCCGGCTGGCGGGGGTCATTTACAAATATTATGGGCCTGCCGGTCGAAGAAACGAAACAAATTTTGACGCGGGTGGGTCTCCTGAATTCAATATCACCTCAATGAACCGACTGCTCGAACCAGAAACTCCTACGACGGAACGCCGGCGAGGGCCGCGTTTTTGGCAGGATGAGGAAAAGCAATCGGTCATTGTCGGCCTCATTCTCACCTTCATTCTTTGGTGGCCCTCGCTTCTGCTCTTCGGCTGGTCGCTCAATCATATCCACGGCAAATACGAGGTGAAGTTCACGGGTCCGACGCACGGACGGCAGTTCAATATCGAGCTCGCGCCGCAGGCGTTGAAACAACCGCCCCCGCCGCCACCCAACCGGTTTGTGGAAACCAATCCCGACGCGCCGGCCAACATTCCGGACAAGACGCAAAATTTTGCCGCGCAAAACCAGCAGGCCGCGCAGGAAAAGCCCAACCCCAACGCTCATGGCGACCACGCCGCCACGCAGGGCAAGGCGGCCGAGTCCACGCAAGTCGTGGACGGGCAGCTCAACCCGGAAAAACCCACGCCACCGGTGCCGACGCCGGCGCCATCCACGGCTTCGCAAGCGACGCCGACCCGCGAACAAAACCCGCTGAGCGGTTCCGACAAAAGCGTGGGTGAAAACAAGGAGGCCTTTGGCACCGATGTCGCCAAGGTGGCCGAGAACATGAAAGACGTGCCGAAGAAAATAGAGGGACCGAAGGATGCCCCGCTCGTCGAGAACCCCAGTGCCAACACCCCGCAAATCGATCCCCGGCACCCGCAGCCGCGCCGTCAACTCGCGCAGAACGTGCGGCCGGCGCTTTTCGCGAATAATCCCGGCACCAGCAATATTGGCGTTGCCGGGTGGGATGCTCACTGGAGTAACTACGGCGAATATCAGCAACGCATGATCGAGACGGTCCAGCTCGAGTGGGATAATCTTCTCTCTAACAGCGGGGCTCTTCCGCCCAGTGGCACGCAAGTTCTCATAACGTTCCGCCTCAAATCGGACGGAACGGTTTCGCAGGTCGTGAAGGTGGAGGGCAACGCCGGTGATCTCGGCGAGAAATATTGCGTCAGCGCCATCACCGACCGCGGATCCTATGGCAAATGGACGGACGACATGGTGGCGATGTTGGGGCAGGACACGGAGATAACGTTCACGTTTTACTATCAATAGGTGAATGCGCTGCCGGAAAGTTTCTGGTCGAAGATGCCGTTTGGCCTGGGCGTGCGCATCCTGGCCCGCGATCCCAACCACCTGATCGCCTTCGACAAGCCGATGGGCGTGCTTTCCCACCCGAATTCGCGGGAGGATGAACGGCGCTCGCTGCTCATCTGCCACTACGATGAGATCGGCGAGTTTTATTACTGGCACGACCGGGCGGAAGGTATCCGGGATCCCGCGTACCTGCCGCGCATCTGGCTGCTCAACCGGCTCGATGCCTACACCTCGGGCGTCATCCTCGCGACGGCCAACGAGGCGCTAGCGCGCGAAATCCGCGGACGCTTCAAGCGCGAGGAAGTGCGCAAAACCTACCGCGCGCTGGTTTTTGGCATTGTGCCCAAGCCCAAGGAAGAATGGCGCGACCTGCTGCTCATTCGCAAGCAGGGCGGCCACATCCGCACGATGGACGGGGGCAACATCCCCGCCGAGTGCACCATGCGGCTTGTCCGCGAGACCCGCAAGGAACCGCGCCTGTCGTTGCTCGAGCTCGAACCGCACACGGGCCGCAGCCATCAATTGCGCGTGCAATGCGCCCGGCGCGGCCTGCCCATCGTGGGCGACGCGACCTATGGCGAGTTCAAGCGCAACCGCGAGTTCAAGCGCCGCACCGGCTGCAAGCGGCTGTTTTTGCATTCGTTCGAAACGAGCATCGACTACGAATTGGGCGGCCGGAAATTTTCATTTTCCGCGCGTTCGCCCGTGCCGCCGGAATTCGAGGAGTTCCTTTGACAGCTGCGATAAAATGCACGGAATGGGTTAGCGGTTTAAAAATGTCGTCGCCGCATGAAACAATCAATTATGGTCGTTCCTTTAAATTCCAATAATTTAGGTAGGGGCGGCTGCCCCCAGCCGCCCATCGGTTTCGGCCCGTTGAGGGCAACGGGCCCTACCAAAATTGGTCGCAAGGCATCAATTCAGCTGCGATATTTTTAAAACAGCTTACTCCAGTTTTAAGGTCGTCCCTCCATGATTTTACCGAAATCCAACCGCCTGACCGCCGAGCAAGTGGCGGAAATCACGCAGATCGTGGCTGAATTCGGCTGCAAGATCCAGCCCATCGTCGGTGCGGTGCGGACGATTTATGCCATCGTCGGCGATGAGCGCGACGAGCTGATGATCAACCGGCTCGAGGGCCTGGCCTACGTCGACCGCATCGACCGCATCCAGTCGCAATTCAAGCTCATGGACAAGCGCTCCGATCTCGCGAGCCACCGCATCGTGGTCGGCGGCGTGACGCTCGGCGAGGAACTGTTCGTGATCGCCGGCCAGTGCACGATCGATCCGAAGAACCCCAATTATTTTTATGAGACGGCCGAAGCGGTGAAAGAGGCGGGGGCGCAGGCCTTGCGCGGCGGCGTCTGGAAACCGCGCACCAATCCCTACGCCTTTCAGGGCGACACCAAGTCGCTCGACATCCTCATGGAGGCGCACCGCCGCACCGGCCTGCCCGTCGATGCCGAGGTGATGGATGAGCATCACGTGAGCCTCGCACTCGATGCCGGCGTGCACCTGCTTCAAGTCGGCGCGCGCAATGCGCTCAATTATTCGCTGCTCCGGGCCATCGGCCGCGCCGTGGCCGAACGCGACACCGTGGTCTTGCTCAAGCGCGGCCTGCACATGGGTTCCCTCAGCGAGTTTATTTCCGCGGCGGAATACATCGCGTCATTTGGCAATCCCAACATCATCCTGTGCCCGCGCGGCACCGCGCCGACGCTCGATGGCTACCGCAATCATCCCGACGAATCGATCACGCCGTTGTTGAAGGAAAAAACCTGGGCCCCCGTCGTGGTCGATCCCTCGCACTCGGTGGGCAAGGCGGCCTATGTCCCGGCCTGCGCGCTCGCGGCCGTGGCCTACGGCGCCGACGGCTTGTGCATCGAGGCGCACGTCGAGCCGGCCAAGGGCATCGGCGACGATCCGAAGCAGGCGCTTGCGCCCGCCGTGCTGGCCGATACCGTTGCCCAGGCCAGGCAACTGTGGGCGCTGCGGCACTCCATTAAAACGGCCTGAAATAATTTTTATGACAGCGGCAACCAACTCCCGGAAAACTTTTTTCAGTTCCTGCCTGGTCGCGTCCGCGTTCCTGTTTTCCGGCGTCCCGGTTTCGGCCATGACCGAGCTGCGCCTCAAGAACGGGGCGGAGATCAAGGGCGACATCCTCAGCGAAAAGGCCGACCATCTCATCGTCGATCTCGGCTTCACCGTCGTCACGGTGCCACGCGATGAAATCGACCACGTCGTTGACGAAAAAGCGCCGGCGACGGCCGCCGCCGGCAGTATCTCCGATATCTATTTCAGCAACCCGGGCCAGCCCATCCTGACGGTGAAGGAAAACGTCGACCGCTGCGGCGATGCCGTCGTCGAGGTGCGCACGCCGATCGGCCTCGGCTCCGGTTTTATCATCCATCCCTCGGGCTATGTCCTGACCAATGAACACGTCATTTCCGGGGAGTATCAAATTTCCATCACGCAATTTCGCCGCGGTGCGACCGAGCTTGAACGCGTGCAGTTCAGCAAGGTCCGCATCGTCGCCTTCGATTCCCGCCTCGATCTCGCGCTGCTGAAAATCGAGGATGCGGGCACCACGGCTTTTCCCTTCGTGCCCATCGGCGATTCCGACACGCTGACCGAGGGCCAGACGGTTTTCAACATCGGCAGCCCGCTCGGCCTCGATCGCAGCGTCTCGCAAGGCATCATCGCCCAGAAAAACCGCCCGCTTGACGGCCAGCTCTATATCCAGACCACCGCGCAGGTGAACCCTGGCAATTCCGGCGGGCCGCTCTTCAATCTCCGCGGCGAGGTCATCGGGATAACCAACATGAAGGCCATGATGATCGGCATCGAGGGGCTCAACTTCGCCATTCCCTCGTCGATCATAAAAAACTTCCTGCAAAACCGCGATGCCTTTTCCTTCGACCCGCGCAACCCCAACGCCGGTTATCGCTACCTCGAGCCACCCCAACCGGTCAAAAGCCTGCCTGCGCCCCTCAAACTTCCATGAAGAAAATCCTTCTCCCCGTCATCGTCGCAGCGCTTGCGCTGTTCGCCGGCCGCACCCAGGCGGATGCCGCCACTGTTCCGCTGGTCAACCTGGTGGGCGACGACACGTCGCTGGTCATTTATGTCACCGACCTGCCGGCCCTCGTGAAAACCTGGCCGGGCACGCCGTGGGTGAAAATGTGGCGCGATGACCAGGTGCAGAAATATTTTGCGCCGCTGCGCGCGCAGATGAAGGTCGATGAATGGGATGATCGCTGCAAAGCCAATACGGGCTACACCCTGGCGGGCCTGCTCGACTTTGCCACCGGCGAGGCGATTTTTGTCCTGCCCGACCTGGGCTCTGTCATCGCGGCCACCAAAAACAAGACCGACCTCCCGCTGCTGGTCGCCGTCGAAATCGGCGGCAACGGGTCAAAGGTTGAAAAACTGATCGCCGACGAAGAGACCAAGGATAAGGAAAAAAAGTTCACGGAAACGACGGAGGACTTCAATGGCGTCACCCTGCACATCATGGGGGTGGCGGCTCCCCATGCGACCGAGCCGCAGCATCCCGGGGTCTGGGCGATCGCCGGCGGCGTTTTTTATGTCAGTCCGTCCAAGGATTTTCTCCAGCAGACGCTGGTTGCGGCCAAGCAGGGCGGCCACGACAACGCGCTCGGAAAGTCGGATGGGTTCATGCAAATGCGCCAGCGCGCCGGCAACGCCCAGCTGATTCTCTACGCCAATATCAAAGCCATGGTTCCGGCGGCACAGAAAGCGATCGCCGACCAAAAGGCAGCCCAGGCTGCCGGGCAACCACCCACCATGTCTCCCTTCGACCCGACCACGATCCTCCATGCGTTGGGCCTCGATGCTGCCAATGAGCTTTATCTCACCGCCCAGGTCGGCGAATCCTCCACGGACATCAATTCCGGGTTCACCTACAATGAGCGCCGCGGCCTGACCAAGCTGTTTGAGTATACGGATGGAGCGCCACCCCGGCCGCAGTTTGTGCCCGAAAAGTGCTTCTCGATGGTTTCGGCGCGCGGTAGCGTCAAAAACTTTTATGCCGCCCTCGAGGATATGTTGAACGATATCAGCCCGATTTTTTCCGGCATGTACCAAAGCTATCTCAAAAGTTTCAATGATCGCCTTGGCATCGACCTCAAGCGGGACCTGATCGGCAATTTGGGCGACCAATTGATCCTGGCCAGCGCGCTGGACGATGCGGCGCCGGCCGATGCGCCGCTCGATCAGCGCCTCAACCAGCTCTGGGCCATCTCGCTCGAAAACGACCCGGCGTTTACCGCGGCGGTCGAGTCGATGAAGCGCGGCCTTTATGGTGAGGCGGTGGACAAGATTTTTGAAAAACGAGCCTACCTTGGACACGACATCTACACCTACGCCCCGCCGCAACCGCCCGCGGCTGAGGGTGCGCCTCCGCGGCCGGCCGGCCGGAGCTTTTCCTACGCCGTGGCCAACCACTGGGTGCTGCTTGGCATCGGTTCCCCGGCGCTGGTGGAAGACGCGTTGCAGGGGCTCGAGGGCAAACAGGCGTCCTTTTGGGACAAGGATGACGTGAAGCGCAACCTGCTCGCCGACATGCCGGACAACACCCGCTGCCTCAGTTATGTCGACCTTGGAAAGATCATGCCGGTGTATTTTGATGCGATCGTGCGTGCCATGGAAACCAGCCAGAAAATGGCGGCCGCGCGCGCGCAGAGAAATCAACCGGATGACGGCACCGGGCAAGCGGAGCCGGCCGATTCTGACAAGCCCTTGGTTGATGATACGGCCAAACCCGATGCGGCCACGCTGGCAAAATACTGGGGCTACACCCGATCCTATGGCTATCAAGACGCCCATGGCACCTATAGCACGGGTCGCATTATTTATCCCAATAATCCGTGAAGATTTTCTTGATTTTTTTGGCGGCGTGCGCCGCCGGTTTCGCCACGCTTTTTGCCGCGGATAAGCCCCTCGTGGAGAGCATCGCCCTGGGCGCGCCCGAGGTCGTCAAGCTCGACTGGAATACCCGAGCGATCACCCCTTGCGATTTGCGGGGCATCGGCCTGACCGACCTGGTGGTGCTCAATAACGACCGCGCGCAAATCGACCTGCTTTATCAACTGAAGCCCGGGACCCCGCCACCGCCTGTGCCGCCTTCCGTCAGCATCAACCGCTGGGAGCCGGTCGTCGCCGATGCGCACTTCAAAAAAATCAGCCTGACGACGGGTATTACGATGTACGACCTCGCGATCGGCGATCTCAACGGCGACGGCCTGCCCGATCTCGTCTATACCGGCGATCCGCAGGCGCTGACGATCCGCTACCAGCAAAAAAACGGCGACTGGACGGAGAAAAAAATCGACGATGCGCCCGAGCCGAGCCAGCTCGTTTCCAGCCTTAAGATCGCCGATCTCGCCGGCCACGGCCGCAACGACCTGGTCATGCTCGGCAAAAAGGAACTCGCAATTTTTTATCAGGACGAAAAAGGCGAACTCGGCGCACCCGAACGCTACGCCCTGTCGGATGAAAATTGCTACGGCCTTGAAGTCTGCGACGTGAACGGCGACGGCCGGCCCGACTTGGTTTATCTCAGCTCCTCCGGCACGGATACGCTGCGCGTGCGCCTGCAGTCGGCCAGCGGCCAGTTTGGGCCCGAACAATCCTATCCGCTCAAGGCCTTGCGCAGCACGCTGCAGGTGTTCAACGCCGCGGGCAAAAACGGGCCGGCGCAGTTTGCCGTGATCCAGGACCCGACCGGGCAGCTCGTCGTCTTCACGCTGGATCCGAAGGGCGAATCGGATCCCGACAAGTTTCCCGTCCCGCGTCCGCGCATTTTCACCCCGCGGGCCGGCAGCACCAGCCCGGCAAGTTATGCGTTTGGCGACTTCGATGGCGATGGCCGCGAAGACATCGCGGTGAGCGATCCCGAAGGCGCGCAGATCTTCATTTATTTCCGGCAACCCGATGGCGGCTTTACCATCGCCAAGCGGTTTCCCTCGCTGTCCGACGGCCGCAGCATCGCCGCCGGCGACTGGGACGGCAGCGGCCGGGCCTCGCTTTTCGTGGCCAGCCCGAAGGAAGAGGTCGTCGGCGTGGCCACGATCACGCCGGAAGGCCGGTTGACTTATCCGCAACCGCTGCCGGTGACCGGCAAGCCCTTCACCGTGGCCACGGGCGACCTCGCCGGCACGGGCCACGACCAGCTCGTCGTCGTTCGCAGCGACAAAGCCGGCAAATACGCCATCGAAATTTGGGCGGGCGCCAAGGGCGGCAAGCCCCAGCTCCTGAAGACCCTTGATTTGCCCAACCAAAAAAACGACCCGCGGGCCGTGCGCGTGTTCGACGCGAACCAGGACGGCAGGATGGATATTGCGGTCTTCACCCCGTTCGAGCCGATGCGGCTTTTTGTGCAGGGCGAAAAACTTTCCTTCACCGAGGCCACGCCGGACAATGGCTTCCGGACCGGCCTGGTGGACAACCTCGAATCCGCCGCGCTCACCGTCACCGACACGGCGGGGGATGGCAAAGCGGAGATGCTGGTCAGCGGCTCCGGCTATGCGCGCGCCCTGCGGCTCAAACCGGGTGGCGAGCTTGAGGTGCGCGACCAATTCAATGCCAAGGATCCCTCGGCGGCCATTGCCGGCGCCTTTGCGCTACCGGCGACCGGAGCCGACAAGAAACCGGTGATCGTACTCTATGACAGCGATGGACAATTGCTGCAATTTCTCCATACCGACGATCACGGGGTTTATCAATTTGCCCAGGCCATGCCCGTGGGAAAGATCGACCTCGTCGGGGTGGAAACCCGGCGCGATCCGAAAACCGGGCAGATCGATGTCTTCATGCTCGGCAAGGACCGCTTTTGGTGGCTGCCCATTGGCCAGCCGGATTTCAGCATCCACGTGGTCGCCACCCATACGACGGATCTGCCCGACATTTCGTACAGCGACGTCGAGGCGGGCGATCTCAATGGCGACGGCCGGCTCGATCTCGCCTGCATTGATCCCGACAAAAATGTCATCGAGATCTTGAGCCAGGATGCGGCCGGCGTGTGGCAGAGCCGGATGCACTTCAAGGTCTTTGAGAAGGATGCGCACTACCAGGGCCGCCACGGCACGCCCGAGGAACCGCGCGAGACGATCATCGCGCCCGTGACCGGCAACGGCAAAGCCGACCTCATCCTCCTCGTGCACGACCGCGTGCTCGTTTATCCGCAGGAGTGAGGCTTGGGCTTTCTGCCATCGATCAAATTTAACAGCAAATTTTTACCGCCAGTTCACTGATTTTACATGATTATGAAGTAGAGGCCCGACCCCTTCGGATGGCCGCGTAAAGGCAATCGGAAGGGGGCAGGCCATGAACTTTAACCACAAAGACACCAAGAACACGAAGCTCGATCCGGAGTTTAAAACTTTGGATCGAGCTTTGTGCCCTTCGAGTCTTTGTGGTTACCACCGCTATATTTAGTACACTGACAGGAAATCGCGCTAGAGTGAGGGCATGAGCCCCTCCTTTCCCCATAGCAGGGAAAGGTCAAAAAAGTAAGGGGAGGCTACGAATCAGCCCAGGCCCAGGCAGGCGCGAATTTTGCGTTGGATTTCCTGGCGGCGGTACACCGTCACGGAACCGACCTGGCGGATGATGGACGACTTGCGAACCAGGTAAATGAGCGAACAATCCACGAGGGTCAGGAACTCCAATCCGTCCGCGCCGTTGAGGATGACGTGGTGATCACGTGGCTTGACGGCTGGCGGCTTTTTGGTCCCGACCACGGCATTCAGCCGCAATTGCCGGTGGTCGGCGAGAATATCGTCGGAGGAGAGAAGGACCGCAGGGTGACCGACCTCGTCTTTTTCGTCAGCCTTAACGAAGACCACATCCCACCGGTGCATGATCAGAGGGAGTCCCCAAGAGTGTTGCCGAGCACGATCTCAGACGGCAGGCGATGGATGCTGCCTTTGGGCGCCGGCGTAATCTCTTTTGGCAGCGCGTAGGGGGCAATTTGGATGAAGCCGTTGGGAACACGGACAATGACGGGCTTTTTTGAACGAACGACCTTGCGGGCGATTCCGCTGAACTTGGCCTTGGCAATCGAGACGGTGAGCATATCCATAATACAAGTCAGATCCATGACCAATATTTAGTCAAGCGAGTCAATGACAGGTTCAGGGCCAAGCCACGGGGTCAGGTTTCTAAGAGTTAAATTTTAAAACGAGCCGGGCTGGAAACCGCGCTAGAATGGGGGATGCATGCGCGCTCGCTTTACCTCGATACCTCGGTGATCGGCGGTTACTTTGATCCCGAATTCATGGCCGACACCCGCGCACTGTGGCGGCTGCGTGAGGCGGGCCGCTTCCGCTTCGTCACCTCGGTGCTCGTCGATCAGGAAACCGTCCGCGCCCCGAAGCCAGTGTGGGAGCTCATGCGCACGACCTTCGCCCCAGCCGACGTACTGTCGATGACGGCCGAGGCACTGGAACTGGCGGCCCATTACCTGCGCAAAAAGTGGTGTCGTTTAGGTACACCGACGATGCCCGGCATGTCGCTATCTGCACGGTGGCCCGCATCGAATACCTTGTGAGCTGGAATTTTAAGCACCTCGCCAACGTGCGCCGGGAATCCGGCTTTAACGCCGTGAATCTCTTGCAAGGCTATCCAGCTTTGCGCATAGTAACGCCAACCTTCCTTATCCATGGCGACGATCAAGAAAAAGACTTTTGACGCGATCGCAGCTTCCCGCCGCTGGCGAGTGGCCACGAGCAAGCTGCTCAACAAGATGACGCCCGAAGAACAGATCGCGTTTTTGAACCGACGGCTTGCCAACGGGTCTGGCGTATCTGTGGGCAAGCGTGTACGGCGCACGCCAGCGCATCGCTGAAAATACCCGCCTGTGCACATAGTAACTCCAACATTTTTAATCCATGGCTACGAAGAAAAAAAGCTTTGACGCAGTTGCAGAATCGCGCCGCTGGCGCATTCAGACCGGGCGCAAGTTGCGCGGCTTGAGCTTCGCGCAGCAGCAGGCGCTTTTGCAACGCACGACCAAGGCGTTTTTTGCAGACAAGGCTGACGCACTTGTCGCCGCCAAGCCGTCACGCCGCGTGCCAGCGCATCGTTGAAACGCGGGCTTACGGCTGCCCTTGGACTCCGGCCAGGTTGTCACGTGCCTGGGGATAGTCCGGCCGAAGGCGCAAAGCTTCCTGGTATTGTTCGATCGCTTCCGGCGTTCGCCCCAGTTGGGCAAAGGTCATGCCCAGGTTATTGTGCGCCTCGGGGAAATCGGGCTTCAGTCGCAACGCCTCCTGGTATTCGTCAACGGCCTGCGGAAACCGGTTGGTTTGGGTGAAGGCATTTCCCAGCATGTAGTGAGTCCCGGGATCGTCGGGCTTGAGCCGCAAGGCTTCCTGGTAGTGGCCGATGGCTTCGGCGGGGCGGCCCATTTGGAACAAGCCATTCGCCACATAGAGTTGGGCCACCGCGTTGTTTGGCTGGAGTCGCACGGCTTCCTGGAATTGGGCGAAGGATTCAGGCAGACGCTCTGTTTGGACGAAGGCGATGCCCAGGTTATTGTGCGCGTCGGCAAAATCGGGCCTCAACTGCACTGCCGCTTCATACTGGGAGATGGCCTCCGCATAATGTTCCATCCCCAGAAAAACATTTCCGAGGTTATAGCGTAGCTCGGCGTTGTCCGGCTCAAGTTGCACGGCGGTTTGGCAGTGCTCCAGCGCCTCGGGAAAACGTCCGAGTCCGGCCAAAGCCACGCCAAGGTTGGTGTGCCCATCCACATAGTTCGGCCGGAGTCGCAGGGCTTCTTCGTATTGGGTCACCGCGTCCGTCACCCGCCCGATTTTAGCCAGGGCAATGCCAAAATTCAGGTGGATGGCGGCTTCATCGGGTTCCATTTGCACGGCCTGTCCAAATTGAGCGAGAGCCTCGGTCATCCGGTCGTTATCGCCCAAGGCAATGCCCAGGTTTTCATGCGCTTCGGCATTATCCGGGCGCTTTGCCGCCGTGTCGGACCAGATTGAAACGGCACTGGAGTAAACGGAATTGCGCTGGAAGGTGAGACAGCCAAAGCCCACCGCGACGGCGAGGCCCAAGCCCAGCGCGAGTCGCCCCAACCAGGCGTACAAACCCACCATCGCGAGGGTTGTGATCGCCGCGAGCGGCAGGTACATCCGGTGCTCGGCGACCGTTTGCGTGACGATGGGCACGACGCTGGAGGTGGGCGCAAGGATTAAGAAAAACCACGCCGCAATAAAACCCAGCATCGGCTTTCGGCACAGGGCGTAGCCGCCCGCCGCCAACAGTGCCATGAGTAGAAGCAGGCAAGGCGCAATTGTCGCCAGATCCTTCACCAAGACCGGCCCGTAATCCAAAACCAAGGGAGAAGGCCACACGGAGAGCCACAGGTAATGGATAATGGCCCAGGATTGCGTCAGGGCGTAAGCCCACCAACTGATCTTGAGACCGAAACCGGCCGATCCGCTGCGACTGCCCGCGCTTAACACCAAATACGCCAGCAGCAGCCAGGTCGCCGCGAGCCCCGCATAAAATCCCCGCCGCTGCTGCCACGCTTTCCGGAATGACCCGGCAATGAAAGTCCGGTCATAAATCCAAACCATGAGCGGAGCCGAAACCATAACTTCCTTGGTGGCCATGCCGAGGAGGCAGAAAAAGACAGAGGCGAAGGGCCAGAGGCGAGAGGCGAGGGGCGAGGGGCGAGAGGATAAAGGCCAGATTATTTTTTGATTTCGTGTTCCAATTTCCGACCTCTGGCCTCTGGCCTCTTGCCTCTCGCCTGTTTCGTCCGCGGAGCGGATGAAACAATACAGCGTCAGCAAATAAAACAACCCGGCCAGGGACTCCGCCCGCTGGATCACATACGTCACCGATTCCGTCTGCAACGGATGGAGCACCCAGAGCAGCGCGGCCACCGTCGCCAAAGGCAATGCCGCCGTTCCGAATTTTTCCCGCAAGACAGGTTGGTTGAGCGTTCGCCGAATGATGCCCCACAAGGTCAGCCCGGCGAGAATATGAATGGCCAGATTGACCAAGTGATATCCCCAAACATTAATCCCGCCCCAGGCGTAGTTGACAGCGAGGGAAAGATTCAGGATCGGCCGGCCATTGACGGTCGAATGCGACGGTGGCACTAGCGCGGAGGAAAAATGCTGGATCGTTCCATTACTTAGGATGGCCCGGGTGTCGTCGAAAATAAACGGTGCCCTAAAACTGTTTTGGTAGGCAACGCAGGCCGCGAGGACGATTGCGCCAGCCGCCAGCAGAAACGCCATTCGTGGGCTTGGGCTCCACCACGCCGCACTTTCTGGCTTCGGTTTTAAAGGGGAATTCTCTCGCGACATGGTTCCGAAGGTTGGAGCGAAGCTCAAAGCAGGTCGAGCTGGGCACTGTCCGCGGGCTTGACGGAAATCTTTTTCTTGGGGCGGGCTTGCGGCGCGGGCAGCTCGACCGAGGTGTCGTCGCTCTCGAGCCGGGCCAAAATAGTTTTTGCGCGGTCGAGGACGCTCGGTGGCAGGCCGGCCAGGCGCGCCACCTGGATGCCATAGCTGCGGTCGGCCGCGCCGGGCACGACACGGCGGACGAAGACGATGTCGTCGTTCCATTCCTTAACTGCGACGGAGAAATTGCGCAGGCGGGGCAGGTGCTTGTCGAGCTGCGTGAGCTCCTGGTAGTGCGTCGCGAAGAGCGTGCGCGGCCCGAGCTCGGCGCCGCGGTGCAGATGCTCGACGACCGCCCAGGCGATGCTGAGGCCGTCGTAGGTCGAGGTGCCGCGGCCGATCTCGTCGAGGATGATGAGCGAGCGGTCGGTGGCGTTGTTGAGAATGTTGGCGGTTTCGTTCATCTCGACCATGAAGGTCGAGTTGCCGCGCGCGAGGTCGTCGCTTGCTCCCACGCGGGAAAAGATCCGGTCCACCAGGCCGACACAGCAGGATTGGGCCGGCACCCAGCAGCCGATCTGGGCCATGAACGTGATCAACGCCACCTGCCGGATGTAGGTCGATTTGCCCGCCATGTTCGGGCCGGTGAGCAGGAGAATTTGCGCGTCGCCGCACGCGAGTAGCGTGTCATTGGGCACGAACGCCTGCGTGCCGGCGAGTCCGTTGCGCTCGATCTTCATCATTTGTTCGACGACCGGGTGGCGGCCTTCGGCGATTTCGAGCGCGTTGCCCTCGTTGAGCGTGGGCTGGCAGTAATTCCATTCGCGGGCGAGCCCGGCCCAACCCGCGAGCACGTCGAGTTCGGCGAGGGCCTCGGCGGCCTGCGACAATGCAGCGGATTCGGCGAGCACGGCGGCGACCAGGGCTTTGAATAATTCCAATTCGCGGGCGAGGGAGTTTTCCTCGGCGTGGAAAATTTCCTTTTCCTTCTGCTTGAGGGCGTCGGTGATGAAACGCTCGCCGTTCGCGGTCGTCTGTTTTCGCACGTAGCCAATCGGCACGAGATGCAGGTTGGCCTTGGTGACCTCGATATAATACCCGAAGACGGAGTTGAAGCGCACCTTCAGGCTCTTGATGCCGGTGCGTTGCTGTTCGGCGGTTTCGAGATCGGAGAGCCAGGTCTTGTTGCCGCTGGTGAGGGCGCGCATCCCATCGAGTTCGGTATCGTGGCCGGCGCGGATGAAATTGCCCTCCTGCAAATCAGCCGGAAGTTCGTCGGCCAGCGCGCGGGCCAGGAGCTCGCGCAAGGGCGAAAAATCGCCGAGCTTCGGCAGGTAGCCGGCGGCGAGTGCGCCGCCAAAACCCGACAACTCCGCGCCAATCGCCGGGAGCTGCGCGAGCGTATCGCGCACGCCGCCGAGCTCGCGGGGATTGCGCAGGCGGTTTTGCAGGCGGCCGAGGATGCGGGGGATGTCGCGGATGTTCGCCATCGATGCGCGCAGCGCGGCAAGGCGCGTGGGCTGGGCGAGGAGTTCGGCGACGAGCGCCTGTCGGCGCTGGATTTCCGCGAGCTCGAGCGTGGGCGCGGCGAGCCAGCGCTCGAGCAAACGCGCACCGGTGGCCGTGGCCGTGCGGTCGATGGCGCCGAGCAGCGAGCCTTCGCGCGTCCCGCGGACCGACTGGAAAATCTCCAGGTTGCGCAGGGTGGCGGGATCGAGCAGGAGGGTGCGCGCGCTGCGGTATTCCTGCAGGTTGCGGAGGTTTTCCGGCTTCGCACAGAGGTTTTCCGTGGCGTAGTAAACCAGCGCGCCGGCCGGGCCGAGGGCAGGGTGGTTGGCGGCGAGGCCGAACCCCTGCAGGTTGAGCACGCCGAGCGCATCCGCGACGGTGCGCGCGCCGGCCGAAGTTTCAAATTGGTAGGCGGGTAGCCCGGTGCAAAGGCGCGCGGAGCAGAAGTGATGCAGCGCGTGCAGGGCGACCTGCTCGTGCGGGGCGGCCTGCCAGCGCGCGAGCTCGTCTTCCGGCAGCAGGATCTCGGCGGGATTCAGCGCGGAAAGAACGGGAAGCAAATTTTCCAGGTGCGCGTCGGTGGCCACGCGGAATTCCCCGGTCGAGAGGTCGAGCCAGGCCGCATGCAGGCCGTGTTTGTCGAGGCTGAGCGCGGCGAGGTAATGGTTGCGCTGGGCGTCGAGCTGGCTGGCGGCGAGCGTCGTGCCGGGCGTGAGGATGCGCGTGAGCTGGCGCTTGACGAGTTTGCCGGGCCGCGCGGCTTCCTGCTGGTCGCAGATGGCGACTTTTTTCCCGGCGGCGAGGAGCTTGCCCACATAATTGTCGAGCGCATGCGCGGGCAGCCCGGCCATCGGGGTCTCCTGCCGCTTGGTCAGCGTGAGGCCGAGCAGGCGCGAGGCGGTGACGGCGTCGTCGAAAAACATCTCGAAGAAATCGCCCAGGCGGAAAAGCAGCATCGTCTCGGGCGGCAGCCCGCGCTTCACCTCGAAGTACTGCTGCATCATCGGGGTGGTTTTCTCAGGATCAGGCATAAGGCTTCACAATTAACCACCGAGACACGGAGAGCACGGATATTTTTACACCAAGGTCGCCAAGGGTCGCGAAGCGATTAAGGTTGGCCGGCGCCTTCCAGGATAAGCCGGGTGATGCCATTTCTTAGGAGAATCTCATGAAAGTTGATTAGCAAGCCGAGCGGTACATCGAGCAGCTTCATGTAGGAAAGAAGTTGGGCTTTATGAATTGGAAGAATTTTTTCGACGACTTTGATTTCGACGATAAGGCAGGCATCCACAAAAACGTCGAGGCGAAGTGATTCATCGAATTGCAGGCCCTTGTAATCGATGGGGACAGGAATCTGCTGAACTGCCGGGATGTTTTGCAAAACGAGCTCACGCATCATGCATTTCTCATAAATGCTCTCGATCAAGCCAGGACCTTTGAGTCGATGCACTTCAATGGCCGCTCCGATCACTCTGCCTGAATAGGCGTGGGCTTTGTTGTAGAGCGGATGCATACTGGAATCTCTTCGCGTTACTTGGCGACCTTCGTGTAAAATCTAAAAGCATTGCTCCTGTGATCTTAGCATGAAAAACTTTCCGATGGGCGCGTTTGAGGATATTTCGTGCAGAAAGTTCATGTTTTCGTGTTAAAACTTTTCCATCGTGATTTAGGCGGGGCGGGCCATCCGCCGCTGGTCATCCTGCACGGGTTGCTCGGCTCGTCGCGTAACTGGCAGACGGCCGGCGCCGACTTGGCGGGGAAATTTCACGTCTTTGCCCTCGACCTGCGCAATCACGGTCGCTCGCCGCATGCGGACGAGATGACTTACGCGGCGATGATGGACGACGTGCTCGCCTGGCTCGACTCCCAGGGCATCACCAAGGCCACGTTCCTCGGCCACAGTCTCGGCGGGAAAGTCGCCATGCTGCTGGCGTGCCGCCATCCCGGCCGCGTGACGCGGCTTATCGTCGTGGATATCGCGCCGAAGGCGTATGCCCTGCCGGCGCATCATGAGGAATTTACCGCCATGAATGAGCTCGATCTCAGTCGCCTGGCTTCGCGCGCCGAGGCCGAACAGCAGTTCGAGATGCGTGTGCCCAAATGGGCGATGCGGAAATTTCTTGTGACCAACCTGGAGCGCGACGCTGACGGCCGCTGGCGCTGGCAGGTCAACCTGCCGGTGCTCACGCGCACACTGCCGGAAATGGAAAAAAACTCGCTCGCGCCCGGCGACCACTACGCCGGCCCGACCTTGTTTGTTCTCGGTGCAAAATCGCGCTTCGTGGACGCGCAGGATCACGAAAAAATCCTGCAGTACTTTCCGTCGGCCCGCATCGAAACCATCGCCGAGGCCGGCCACAATCCACACATGGATGAGCGGGAAGCGTTCGTGCGGGTGATTTTGAGCTGAAACGATCCTTTTTTAACCGCGGATTACGCGGATGATCGCGGATTCGGATTTTTTAACCACTGATGACCGCTTATAGGCACTTATGGGCTGCTGCCATTTCATGTCTCAAATTTAAGATCTGAAATCTAAGACGGCGAGGTAGGGCCCGTTGCCCCCAACGGGCCGAAATCAACGGGCGGCGACAAGTACGAAGCCTTGTCGGCTGGGGCAGCCGCCCCTACCTAATACAAATTACGAACCACTGTTTTAAAGTGGATGGCTGTGGCCATCGCAAATCTGAGATCTGAGATTTGAAATTTGAGATGGCGCGCTAGCGCCTCGCCCACAGCCGCAGCGAGGTGAGCAGGAACTCCTCGAGCGCGGCGGATTCATTGAGATTGAGGCGGAGCAGGCCGGCCGCGTGCTCGAGGTTTTCCACGGCGGCAGTGAGAGATCGTGAGGCCCCTCGGCTGCGCTCGGGGTTGTCGGCCTCACTGGCCAACAATCGGGGTAGCGTGAAATTACGGGTGGCGGTTTCGATTTCGGCGAGGAGGCGGGCGCGCAGGCCGTTGGCCAGGCCGGTTTCGAGGGCGACTTGTTCGTCCTCGTCGAGCTCAGCGGGAAACTTTTCCTTTTGCGCGGCCAGGGCCGTGGCAGTGGCATCGTCGAGGATTTTTCCAAATCGCGCCAACAAACCATAGAGCGTGAGCACATGGCCGGTGGCGGCACGTTTGTCGGTCACGCTGTCGGCCAGGCGACCGAGCCAGGCGCGGTAGTCGTCGAGCCACGCCGGCCAGCCGGCGGAGGTGACGAGCGCCGTCGCCGCGGGAAACCTAAAATGCAGCACGCGGCTGCGGATGGTGGGCAGGAGCGCGTAGGGCCGGGTGGTGAGCAGGAGCAGCGTGGTGTGGGGCGGCGGCTCCTCCAGGGTTTTCAGGAAAATATTCGCGGCGGCGAGGTTGAGACGGTCGGCCTCGTGGAGAATGGCGACTTTGCGCGGGGCGACCGCGGGCGAGACCTGCACTTTGCCAATCAGTTCGCGCATGGCCTCGGCGCCGATCAGGCGCATTTTTCCCGCCGGGCGCAGGTTGAAACAATCGGGATGCGCCTCGGGTGAAAATCTTGCGGTGGCATCCGGGCCGTTGAGCAGGCGGTCGGCGATGGCGTGGGCGATGGCGACCAGCGTGTCGTGGTTGTCGCCATGCAGGAGCAGGCTGTGCGCGAGGCGCTGGCGCTCAAGGGCGCGTTCGATGACGGCGACCGCGGGCGTGCCGACAAGGGCAGGGGGCCAGGTGGTGGCGGCGGCGGACGAAGTCATAAGGTGTGTGCGGGGTGAGTTGCGCCGCCGCCACCAATGGCGAATGCCGAATGGCGAATGCCGAATGAGCGCTCGTCCGATTCCACTTGTAGGAGCCTGCTTGCAGGCGACTGTTTACGTGTCACAGAAAATTCATCAAGCGATGTCGCCTGCAAGCAGGCTCCTACAATGGCGCAAAAGACCATGCGGTACCTCAGTGCTTGCCGTTGTGATTGAGGCCGGCCACGCGTTCGGCGATGGCGGCCCAGATCTTTTTCTCGAGCGCGGATTCGTTCAGGGTGCCATCGACCACCACAAATCGCTCGGGCAGGCCCTTGGCGAGGACGAGGTAGCCTTCGCGGACTTTTTTGTAGAAATCGAGATTCTCGCGTTCCATGCGGTCGGGCAGGTCGGTGGCGCGCTGGCGGATGCGGGCGAGGCCGACTTCACTGGGCACGTCGATCACCACCGTCAGGTCGGGCATGACGTTGCCCACGGCGAAGCGGTTGATCTGGTTCACGGGGTCGAGCGCGAGGTTGCGGCCAATGCCCTGGTAAACCGTGGACGAGTCGAGAAAGCGGTCGCTCAGGACGATTTTGCCGGCGATGAGCGCAGGGGCGATGATTTCGCGCACCAGCTGGGCGCGCGCCGCCGTGAACAAAAGCAGCTCGGTCTCGGGGCACATTTCGTCGCCGCGCGAGTTATGGACGATAATGTTGCGGATCTGCTCACCGATCTCGGTGCCGCCGGGCTCGCGCACGGTGATGACCTCGCGCTGCAGCTTTTGCAGGTGGGCGGCGAGGCGGATCAATTGGGTGGACTTGCCGCTGCCCTCGGACCCCTCGAAGGAGATGAGCTTGCCCGGTGTTTTTTGTTTCAAAGGCATGAAGGAATCCTGATGGAATTATTCCCGGTTGGCGAGGAAGGTTTTGTGTTGGACGAATTTTTTTGTTCCATCATGGGTTCGCAGGTTTTCCATTGATTGCGTCGGGCAAAGTGGCCCACACTGCGCCAGATTTTTTTATCGCATGATCACTGTTTTTGCCACCGTCAACGTCATAGAAGTTTTTTCACGCTGCGATCCCGTCGGCCAGGTCATCACCTGCGGTCTGGCGGTGTTCAGCCTGATGGCCTGGACCGTGATGATCGGAAAACACTTCGAGCTGAAGCGCCTGCGCCTGCTCAACCTGACATTCGAGGCGCGGCTGCGGGATGAGCGGTCACTGCTCGACCTGCCGGAGACGTTCCGCGAACGCCGCGCGATCCCTTATGCGGATCTTTTTGCCGATGCCATTGAGAGCTACTGGCGGGCCAAGGCCGTCGGCAAGGAGAGGGGCGAGCAAAATATCCGGGCGCCGCTCGAGCACGCCGAGAATGCCTTGCAGCGCGCGCTGGCGCGGCAGGCCCTGCGCTACGAGTCGAGCATGATTTTTCTCGCCACGGTCGTTTCCGGCGCGCCGTTCATGGGCTTGCTCGGCACGGTCTGGGGCGTGATGACGGCCTTCAGCGCGGTGTCGGTGCAGCAGACGGCCAGCATCCAGACGCTCGCCCCGGGCGTGTCGGCCGCGCTGCTCACGACGATCTCCGGCCTCGTCGTGGCCATCCCGTCGGTCTTTGGTTACAATTTTCTTTTCGCCAAAAACAAACAGCTCGTCACCGAGCTGGAAAATTATGCGAGTTCGCTCGCCGACCGCATCGAACTGGAGGCCAAGTAACATGGCACGCACCTTTCGCCGGCCCCGGCAGTCGCATCCCATCGCCGAGTTGAACCTGACGAACCTCATCGACCTGGGGTTCACGCTGCTCATCATCTTCATGATCGCGACGCCGCTGATCCAGCAGGAGCAGACGATCCCGGTGAATTTGCCGAAGGAAGCCAAGAGCGCGCAAATGAAGCCAACGCCGGACACGGAGTTCGTGTCGGTGTCGATCGACAAGGCCGGCGGTTATTATTACAACGGCCAGAAGGTAAGCTTCGCCGAGCTCAAAAACCGGCTCGGCGGGCTCGCTGCCAAGGAAAAGGAACCGGTCATCCGCATTCGCGCCGATGGCGCGCTCGCGTGGCAACAGGTCATCACGCTTGTGTCCGAGTTAAAACGGCGTAACCTGACGAAAATCACCTTCGACACGGAAGCTTCCGATTGATGCGTCATGACCGCCCGTTCACCCAGCGCCTTCGCGCTTTCCGCGCTGCTCCATGCCAGCATGGCGGCGGTGGTATTGCTGGGAATATATTATTCGCAACAGCAGGCGTCCAAGCGGCCGGTGATTTTCGAGCTGGTGGCGGGTGAGGGCAACAACTACATGGCGACGGAGGCTCCCGCGCTCGGTTCGCCGGATGGGCCGCCAAAACTTGCCATCCCCAAAACCGCGGCGGCGCCTGCACCGGTCACGCCCAAAGAGGTTGAGGTTGAACCGGCAGCCATGCAGCCGGCGCCGATCCAAGTGCCTGACTTTGCCAAAAAACTCAAACGCGCCGACGCCCGCGCCCTCAAAAAGGTCGAGGCTCAAATCAAAGCCGAGCAGGAAGCTGAAAAAAAGCGTCTCAGCAAAGAGGAGTTTGACCGCCTGCATGGAAAATCCGCCACGCCGAAAACTGCCTCGGCCTCGACTCATGCGGTAAACGTGCCGCGCATTGACGCCCAGGGCATCGCCAAGGGGGTGGTGGGAGGCTCCACCGCGAACAAGACCGGTGGCGCCGGCGGCAAGGCCCTCCAGCGCGAGGAACAAAGCCTGGTGGATAGCTACCTGGCGTTTCTCAGCCAGCAATTGCATACGGCTTTTGACGAGGCCAAGCCGCCGGGTTTAAGCGACCGGCTTGAAGCCATTGTGTCATTGCACGTCCTGGCCGACGGCACGCTGGCCGACGCGCGCATCATCCAATCCTCAGGCAGCGCTGAATTTGACCGCGCGGTCCTGGAGGCGATTGCCCGGGTCCGCCCGCTGGGAACCAGGCCGGATGGGCTCGACGAAGTGCTGAAAATTCCCTTCCGCATGTTGGAAGACAGCACCAATGGTTGAAAAAGTCCTTGCGTTAAGCCGGGTAGGAATTTGATTAACCCCTTGCAGTTGTTAATGGGCTCGTAGCTCAGTTGGAAGAGCGCCTCAATGGCATTGAGGAGGTCGTCAGTTCGAACCTGATCGGGTCCACCATTCTTCGCCCGCCGGCGAAGCAAGGGCGAAGAATGCCACGGCGAAGATCGCAAATAGCGAGCGAAGACGGGCTACCGCTCTTGTGCGGGCTACGACTCGGCAGGCCAGGTTGCCACAGCGTAGCTTCAAAGAAGCGAAGACGGGCCATGGGACACTTCGGCTTGTCCGATTTAGCCTGGCGAAGGCGGGTCTTAATTTCTGTCCCGCGTCGGCGGACTTATTTGTTCATCGCGTCCAGCCTTGCAGAAACACTGCAAATCTATCGACAATCTTAGCTTTACAAAAGTCACCGGGCAATAATAGCATAGGTTGTTATCCAAGACGCGCCGTTCGTTATTACGTTTTTATAACGAATGACGCATCGGTAAGTGCAGATGAAAACCCGCCTCATTTTTGCCAGTATTATACTCCAGATTTTAACGGTGCCTCTTTGGGCAGACTGGACAGCGTGCGATATTGGCGGCAGCGGGAATATCGGGGTTCAGATTCAGATCACCCCCATGGAGAAGCCGGATGGCACTCTCAATTTCACCCTGAGTGCGGGAGGTGCTCCGCTGGCTGATAAAACGGATGGCCTTGGATTTGCCTCCGCCCCGGCCAAGATGAAAGGCGATTGTGAGATCATGGTCCAAGTGGTGAGTATTTCCCCGGGCAAACAGGATTGGGCTGCGGGCGGGGTCATGGTCCGCGAGAATTTCAGCGCGGGTTCCAAGTTTTTCGCCGCTGCCTTCACCCGCGGTCACGGCATCCAGAATTTTGTGCGCACCGCGGATTCTGCCGCGGTCACGGCCCAGGAAAACTGTTCCGATTGCAGTCCGCCCTCCTGGCTGAAAATTGTCCGCCAGGGTAATCATTTCACCAGCTATAAATCGATGGACGGAAGAATCTGGCTCGAAATCAGCGAGGCCGATGTGCCCATGAAGAAAAATGCGTGGGTCGGGGTGTTTACGACCGGTGGTGGAGGCGCGACCGGCGCTGACGTCACCTTTGCCCGCGTCACCACGCGAGAGAACAGCGGCCAGTAATGGCCGGCATTCTCCCGGGTGGTAAGTGTCAGGTATCAAGTTTTCAAGTATCAGGAGAAGAGGCACTCTTGTTACTTGCCACCTGTTACCTGTTACTTGCTGCATTACGGATGCAGCAGTGGTGGCTCCTGATAGAGCCGGCGCAGCGTTTCCGCCCAGTGGGCTTTGGCGGCGTCACTTCGCTTTACGTGGCGGTATTCGGCGTCGCCGATGACAAGGATGACCGTAAATAAACTGGCGACCAAATAGGACTCATAATAGATCGCGGCGATGACGGCCAATGCGGCGAGAACCTTGCCGATGCTCATGGCCCAAAAAGTCGCATTCACGTACGAAAAGCGCGTGGCCAGCAATGCGCGCAAGATGCGGCCGCCGTCCATCGGAAAAATTGGCAGCAGGTTGAAGCAGCCCATCACGAGGTTCGCGATCAGCAGGTAACGGCCGAACTCGCCCAGGCCCAGCGGGAGCCCCGCGGGATCCCATTGCAAAATTCCGCCAGGGAAACGCACCAAAATGGCCAGCAGCGCGGCAATGACGAAATTTACGGCCGGTCCTGCGAAAGTGATGAGCAATTCGCTGCGCGGATTGCGCGGAATCGAATCGAATTCCGCCATGCCGCCAATAGGCGTAAGCAGGATGCGCCGCACCTTCACCCCAAAACACTGGGCGGTGAATGAGTGGCCGAGTTCGTGCAGGACGACGCAGCCGAAAAAGGCCAGCACCATGGCCACGCTCCACGCCGCCCCAGCGGTGCCCGCTACCGTCCATCCCTGCCAGGCATAGTAGGCCAGCGCGGCGGGAAAAAGCCAGTGCAACGCGAGCTGAATGCCGCGGATGCGGAACAAGTTCATTGACCAACGGAGCATTTGAAACAAGGAATGCGTATTTGCCACGATTGGCCAGCCAATTGGCAAGTTAACCGCGAGCTGCATATTGCAATGTCTGATCCATCCAAACCACCCATCATCCTTGTCATCGATGATGATACCGAAATTCGCTACTCCCTCTCCCGGGTGCTTTCGTCGCGCAAATACCAGGTGACGGAGGCGGCGAGCGGCGAACAGGGCATCGCGCTCGTCAAAAAGAGCGCGCCCGACCTCGTGTTTCTCGACATCCGCATGGGCGGCATGAACGGGCTGGAGACGCTGCAACATATCCGCTCGATCAATCCCAGGCAGATGGTGGTGCTGATGACGGCCTTTGGCACCGCGCAGACCGCGATCGAGGCGATGAAATACGGCGCGTTCGACTACATCATGAAGCCCTTCGATCCGCAGAAGGTGCTCACGGTTGCCGAGACCGCCCTCAAGGCGCATGCGGACATGCGCGCGGTTGGCGATTACAAGCCGGCCATCAATACCGAGGACTACAAGGAAGGCATCGTCGGCAGTTCGCCCGTGATGCAGGATGTCTTTAAAATCATTGGCCAGGTCACCGCCAGCGACGTCACCGTCATGATCACCGGCGAAAGCGGCACGGGCAAGGAACTCGTCGCCCGCTCCATCTGGAAACACAGCCATCGCGCCAACAAGCCGTTCATCGCGGTCAACTGCGCGGCCATTCCCGACAATCTGATCGAGAGCGAACTCTTCGGCCACGAAAAAGGGTCCTTCACCGGCGCCACCATCCAGCGCATCGGAAAATTTGAGCAGTGCGATGGCGGCACCATTTTCCTGGATGAGATCGGTGACATGGCGCTGGCCACGCAGACCAAGATCCTCCGCGTGCTCCAGCAGGGTGAAATCCAGCGCGTCGGCGGCACGGAGATCATCCGGGTGGACGTGCGCGTCCTCGCCGCGACCAACAAAAACATCGAGGAAATGGTGCGCGCCAAAACTTTCCGCGAGGACCTTTACTATCGGCTCAACGTGGTCCGCATCCGCATGCCGGCGCTGCGCGAGCGAGCCGGCGACATCCCGCCGATCATCGACTACGTGCTGCAGACGCTGGAGAAAACCAAGAAAGCCAAACTGAAAAAAGTTTCACCCGAGGCGCTGGCGCTGCTGACGGGCCACCGCTGGCCGGGCAACGTCCGCGAGCTGGAAAACGTCATTTACCGCACGGCGGTCATCGCGCAGGGCGACACGATCCTGCTGAAGGACCTGCCGCAGGAAATCCGCGACGCCGCCGGTGAAGCGTCGGGGACAGCCGCCGAACCGGACGCCGTGCCAGCCGCCGGAGGCCCGAGCCTCGCCTCCGCGATCGACGCGCTCTATGCGCAACTCAAGGCCGAGCACAAGGAACCCATCCTGGACTTTGTCGAAGATGAACTGATCAAGCGCACCATGAAGGACGAAGCGAACGATCTCGCCAAAGCCGCCGCGCGCCTGGGCTTGACGAAAGCGGCCCTCCAGAAACGGCTGAAGCACCTAGGCTGACAATTTCAAATCTCAGATTTAAGATTTCAGATGTCGTACCTCAAAAACCAAAATCTGAGATTTGTACCGAGGCGAAGCCGACATCAGACAATCTTAAATTTGAGGTTTTTCCCGGGCGGACCGCTTTTGAGTGGCGGCGTTGAGATGTCGATGGCCGGCGATGGCGGAGTTTTGCAACGAGCCGGCCCAGGCTCGGAGCTGGCGGGAACAGGATTCGGAATAAGATTTGAGATCTGAAATTTTAGATTTGAGATTTTCACCGAGCCATGGGCGGCGAGTGAGAATCGTGAGCATGGAACGGACTTCTCCGGCCGAGCCCCGGCCGATGTAAAGAAAAGCGAGGAGCTCCTTGGTGGTGCCGCGCTCAAAGCCTTCCGCAATATTGTTGGAAATGGAAAGGACGGCGCGCTCGAGTTGATCGCGAAAGGAACGTGAGAGGCGCGGCGGAGCTGCCGCAAGGAAATCGTCAGTGTGTTCGTAGAGCACTGCCGCAGTCTGCCACACGGGCAAATCTTCAAAACGCTCGTAAGTGGGCATGGTTTTGCGGTGGTCGCACGCCCATAATAGCAGGGTTTTTCTGCCGACTTCGTCCGACATCTAAAATTTCAGATTTAAAATCTCAGAACCAAGGCAGGTTTTAAAATTTGAGATCTGATTTGAAGTCCAAGAGGTTAGGTCTGAAATCTTAAATCTGAAATTTGAAATCAGCATCCGCGGTCGGCATAGCCGTGCGGATGCTGCTGGTGCCATTTCCACGCCGTGGCCACGATGGACTCGATGTCGGGGAACTTGATTTTCCAGCCGAGTTCGCGCTGCGCCTTGGTCGAGTCGGCGTAAAGCGCGGGCGGGTCGCCGGGTCGCCGCGGCGCCTCGATCACGGGGACTTTTTTCCCGGTGATCTTTTCCACCGCGCGGATGACCTCGCGGTTCGATGAGGGCCGGCCGGTGCCGAGGTTGTAGAACAACTGTGCGCCGGGTTTCTCAAGCTTGGGAAACACCGCGATGTGCGCCCGGCTGAGGTCGTCCACGTGCACGTAGTCGCGCAGGCAGGTGCCGTCGGGAGTGGGGTAGTCCGTGCCGAAAAGCTGGAGCGAGGGGCGCCGGCCGGTGGCGGCGTCGATGGCCAGCGGGATAAGGTGCGTCTCGGGATCATGGTCCTCGCCGATGCTGCCATCCTCGGACGCACCGGCGGCGTTGAAATAGCGGAAGGCGGCGAAGCTCAGGCCGTGGGCGAGCGCAAGCGCCTTGAGCGCGTTTTCGACGTCGAGCTTGGTCTGGCCGTAGGGATTGATCGGCGCCTGCGGCAAATCCTCGGTGATGGGCAGTTTTGCCGGCACGCCGTAGGTTGCGCAGGTGGACGAGAAGACGAATTTTTTCACGCCGCCTGCGAGCATCGCCCGCAGCAAGTGCAGCGCGGCCACGGAGTTGTTGAAATAATACTTGAGCGGGTCGGTCACCGACTCGCCGACGTAGCAGAACGCCCCGAAGTGCATGACCAGGTCGATTTTCTCCGCGGCGAGCACGCGGCCTACGGCGGCCTCGTCGCCGAGGTCGGCCTCGTGGAAGGCGACGCCGGGCGGCAGGGCGGCGCGATGGCCGTACACGAGGTTATCCAGCACGACCGGGCGATGCCCGGCGGCCATGAGTTGGCGGACGCAATGACTGCCGATGTAACCGGCTCCCCCGACGACGAGTATGTTCATTGTTAAAAATCGTTCTCATTCTCGTAATCATTATCGTTCTCTCAAAGACCTGCGATTGGAGAACGATTAAGAGAACGAGAATGAGCCTATAGGACTTTTCAGTTCATTGTTAGTTAACAGGCTTGTATTGCGTAGGACAGACACTTGGCTAGGCAATTTGTTTTCATGCTATCACGAATTGTCATCACCGGGGTCGGTCTAGCCTCGCCCAACGGCAACAACCTGGCCGAATTTCGCGCCAACCTGCTTGCCGGGGTGGCCGGCATAGAGCGCGTCGAAATGCGCTACATGGGCCCGGTGCTGGCCGGCATGTGCCACTACGATCCGCTGCGCTACCAGAAGAAAAAGGAGCTGCGCGTCGGCACGCGCGCGGGCAGCATCAGCATTTACTGCGCGCGAGAGGCCTTGGCCGACAGCGGGGTCAACTTCGAGGCGATGCCCAAGGATCGCGTTGGCATCTACATTGGTTCGACCGAGCACGGCACGGTCGAGACCGAGAACGAGATTTTCGCCATCTCGAAGTTCAACTACGACGTGAAGTTCTGGTCGCACTACCACAACCCGCGCACGGTCGCCAACAACCCCGCCGGTGAAGCCTCGTTGCATCTCGGCTCAACCGGCCCGGCCTACTGCATCGGCGCAGCCTGCGCGGCGGGCAACATCGGCCTCATCCACGCGGCGCAGATGCTGCGGCTTGGCGAGGTGGATTTTGCGATTGGCGGCGGGGTGAGCGAAAGCACGCAGTCGTTCGGCATTTTTGCCGGCTTCAAGTCGCAGGGTGCGCTGGCCACGCACGACGACCCAAAAAAGGCCTCGCGGCCCTTCGACCGCGCGCGCAATGGCATTGTCGTGAGCGAAGGCGGCTGCCTCTACACCCTCGAGCGGCTCGATGACGCGCTGGCCCGCGGGGCCAAGATCTACGCTGAGATCGCCGGTTATTGCGTGAATAGCGATGCGACCGATTACGTTTTGCCCAATCCCGTGCGCCAGACCGAGTGTGTGCGCCGGGCCATCGCCCATGCCGGCTTCGCGCCGCGCGACATGCACATCGTCAACACCCATGCGACGGCCACTCCTCTCGGCGATATCCAGGAATGCGAGGCCCTGCGCGCCGTCTTCGGCGAGGGTTGCCCCGATACCCACATCAACAACACCAAGAGCTACATTGGCCACGCCATGGGCGCGGCCGGCGCACTCGAGCTCGCCGGCAACCTGCCATCCTTCACCGACCTCATTGTCCACCCCACGATCAACGTGGATGACCTCGACCCGGCCTGCGCGCTGCCCGGCCTCGTGCTCAACCAGCCGAAAAAAGTCGCGCGGGTTGACGCCATCCTCAATAACTCGTTCGGTATGCTTGGCATAAATTCCGCGTTGATTGTGAAACGATTTGTGCCTTAACTCACCCTTTGCCAACGACCCATGACCAAAGACGAATGTAAGAAGGTGGTGCTCGACATCATTGCCGACATCGCGCCCGACGAGGACATCAGCAACGTGAAGCCGGACGTGCGCCTGCGCGACCAGCTGCAACTCGACTCGATGGATTTCCTGGACATCGTCATGGAGCTCCGCAAGCGCTACAGCATCGAAGTGCCCGAGGCCGACTACCAGCAGCTCGCCTCGCTCGACAGTTGCGCCGAATACCTCACGCCCAAGTTCAACGCCCTCGCGGGCAAGTCGTAGCAGGAGCCTGCTTGCAGGCGATATTTGCCGGGGCCGGGACACGTCCCGCCTTTTTATTTGAAGCGCAAAGACGCCAAGGCGCGAAGCATTCAGGCCGGTTTTAATTTCTTTTTGTTTCATATCCGGGCTTTGCCTCTTCGCGTCTTTGCGCTTCAACTCTTCTGGTGAACTCCCGCTCGCATTATGACGTCGCCATCATCGGCGCGGGGATGTCCGGCCTCGCCGCCGGTATCCGTCTCGCCCATTTCGGGAAGCGCGTCTGCATCTTCGAGCGCCACAACGCCCCCGGGGGACTCAACAGTTTCTACAGCCTGGCCGGCCGCAAATACGACGTCGGCCTGCATGCGCTGACCAACTTCGTGGGCCCCGGCGTCAAGGGCACGCCGTTGGGGAAAATTCTCCGCCAGTTGCGCATCGACCGCGGGGAGTTCGAGCTGGCCGAACAGCGCGGTTCGCGCATCGTGTTCGGCGCGCAGGGCGAGCATGTGCTGCATTTCACCAACGACCCGGCGGTGCTGACCGCGGACATCGCGCAGAAATTTCCCGGCGAAATCGACGGCTGGCGCGCGCTGCTGGCCGCGCTGCCCGGTTACGACGCGCTGGGCGCGGCGGTGGACGCCACCTCGGCGCGGGAGTTTGTCGGCCGCTTCATCCGCGACCCGCTGCTGGTCGAGATGATTTTTTGCCCGCTGATGTTTTATGGCAGCGCCCGGGAGAACGACATGGATTGCGACCAATTTGCCATCATGGCCCGGGCGCTTTTCCTCGAGGGTTTTGCCCGGCCGCCCGACGGCGTGCGCGTCATCCTGCGCGTGTTGCTCGAGAAATACCGCGTCGCCGGCGGTGAACGCCGGATGAAATGCGGGGTGTCGCGCATTGTTGCGACGGGTGACCGCGCGACAACACTCGTGCTGGAAAACGGCGAGGAAATCACCGCCGACCACGTGCTATCGTCGATTGGGGCAGTGGAGACTTTGAATTTGGTGGAGCGCGCCGTCCCTGGGCTTCGTAGCCCTGAGCCTGTCGAATGGGGCGAAGAAGGCCCGGCGCGCTCAGAAACCTCCATGGAAAATGAACGCGTCAGGGACGACGCGTTCCACCCGCCGACCGGCAAGCTCTCCTTCGTCGAAACCATGACCGTCTTCGACCGGCAACCGGAGGTGCTCGGGTGGGGGAGCGACACCATCGTGTTTTTCAACGACTCCGCACGCTTCGACTACGCGCGCCCGGCGGAGCAGGTGGACCCGCGCAGCGGGGTGATTTGTTTCCCAAACAACTTCGAATACGCCGCCGGGCGCGCACCGGCCGAAGGCATGGTTCGCGTCACCTGCCTCGCCAATTACGACCGCTGGGTGCAATTGCCCGAGGAAACCTATCAGGCCGACAAGCAGCGCTGGTTCGCCGAAATCCAGCGCAGCGCGCGGCGATTTTTGCCACCAGTGCCGGAAGACACGCTGGCTCGCGCGACGGTCGCGACCGACATCTTTACGCCGCGGACGATTACCAAGTTCACCAGTCATCTGGCCGGCGCGGTTTACGGCTCGCCACAGAAAATTCCCGACGGCCGCACGCCGCTGCGCAATGTTTACCTTTGCGGCACCGACCAGGGCTTTGTCGGCGTCATCGGCGCGCTGCTCAGCGGCATCTCGATGGCCAACCTGCACGTGTTGCGGAAATGAAAATTAGGTAGGGCCCGTTGCCCCCTGGCCGTCGTAGCCTTGGCGAAGTCGGCTCAACGGGCTGAAATTGACGGTCGGCTGAGGGCAGCCGACCCTACCGAAGCAAAAGGCGTGTCCGTCTGGTAGGGCCCGTTGCCCTCAACGGGCCGCAACCGGTGGATCTAGCGTTTGGGTATCGACAAAATGAGGCCACGTCTTTGCGTCCTTCACCAAGCAGCCGCGGACCGGGTTCTCGCGAATATAACGCGCCTTCAATTCGAAGTTGTCATCTGGCCGCAGACGATGGTCGAAAAATCCTCGTTGCCAATTCACGCCTGTGCGCCGGGTGGTTAACCGTTTCCATGCGCGCAAGACTTCAGGCATACTTTGTCCGGCAGGAAAACCTGCAATTGCATGCAAATGGTCGGGCATAAGCAGAAAAAGATGCAGGTGCCAGCGATGGGTGCGGTGATAGAAAACCGCATCTTCGAGCAAAAAAGGACCGATAGTGGGCAAGCAGAGTTGATTTACGGTGCGTTGCTGGCAGCAAACAGTGAGAAAAAACCAGCTGCCCTCAGGCACAAAAGACGGAGGAGTATGGTGCAGTCGCTTGCGATAAGGTAATTCCATTTCGCAGATAATAGCAGTGAATTAGGTGCGAAACCTGAAGCGTCGCTGATTTGGCAGGGCCTTTGCCTCCAACGGGCAAAATTGGACGGTCGGTTGGGGGCAACCGACCCTACCAAGGCAAAGGGCGTGTCCGTCTGGTAGGGCCCGTTGCCCCCAACGGGCCGAAGCTGACGGTCGGCGACAAGTGAGAAGCCTTGTCGGCTGAGGGCAGCCGACTCTACCGTAATCCACCGCGCGAAACGGAGTTGCCCTTCGCCGGCCCGCTGCTTACCTCTCGCCTTTCCCATGGCTTACGACTGGCTCAAAGGAGTTTCCGACGAGTATGACGTCATTGTCATTGGCAGCGGCTTGGGAG
>Ga0210392_10000340_pt1 | contig 31148 bp, 17 predicted proteins | sample IncBWC30OmetaG_FD_161057 | JGI IMG/M metagenome (GOLD analysis project Ga0210392, IMG submission 161057) | Forest soil microbial communities from Barre Woods Harvard Forest LTER site, Petersham, Massachusetts, United States - Inc-BW-C-30-O ... | reverse complement strand
CCGGAGTCCAATACCTTACCTGCCCGTCGGTCCTTAGTACCGGTGTTACTCGGTGGGTTTGGAAGTCGTAGAACTTGATCTCGGGCCGGGGTGATGCAGCAATATCGAAAAAATAGAGGCCGCTGTCTGTGATGTCCCAGTGCGCCCAATACCAGGCCTCTGGCTGATCGGTGATTCGCTCCCCTTCGCCGCCGCTCAATGGCATGCGCCAGATTCCGGGACTGAAAAACTTCACGTAGTACAAGTATTTTCCATCGTACGATTCAACCCCTGAGAAGCCACCGTGCTGTGTGACCTGAGCCGCCGCTCCACTGCCGACGTCCAGTTTCCACAATTCCATTCTTCCAGTACGATTCGAAGAAAAATAGATTGATTTCCCGTCGCGTGACCAAGTGGGGACATTGTTTTCATAGGCCCCTTCAGCGATTGCGCGCATGTTTTTGCCTTCGGAGTCGATGATGTAGATCTGAGCGTGATCTTTTGGCCGACGATCGAAGACGATCCACTTTCCATCTGGAGACCAGTGCGCCGAACCGACGACTTCGCCTCCGAATGACGTAAGCTGAAGAGGATTGTGCCCATCCGCATCGCTGCTCCAGATATTTGCAGCTCCCGCGAGCGTAGAACTAAATGCTATGTGCTCGCAGTCTGGCGAGAGCTGCGGCGAGTCAGTCTTTTGTGGCAATTCCATGATTTTTTCTTGCGATAGCACCTTTCCGCCGGGGCTTGAGAGATGTGCCCGCAAAAGTGCGAACTTGATTTCGTGGTAGTCAACGTAAGCAAAACGCCGTCCATCGCGAGATGCTGTGGGAAGTGAGAACTGTTTATGAGATACTGAGGCGGGAAGCGCCGAATCAGCTGCGGGTTTTACCGGTCCGCCCTCAGCGGATACCTCCCACCACTTGTTCCCGGTTACGCCTCCGCGATCAGATGTGAAAACGATGTTCTTTCCATCCCTGGTCCACATAAGATCCCCAAAACGCTTTCCTTCAGAGGTGAGCCGACGGACGCTGCCACCGCGAAAAGGAGCAGTAAAGATATCGCGCACACGTAAAGTCGAAGTCCTGGTAAATGCAACCGTGGTTCCGTCCGGAGATACCGTCGGATACTCCAGATCTACTGTGTTGGAATCCGGCGCCGCAAGACATCGCTTCTGCATGGTCGTTAAGGTGAATACCGCAATTCCTAGGGAGCCTCCGGCTGTGCAGGAATCGGAAAAGACAAGAGACTGGCCGTCAGGCGTCCAAGAGGCTTGGGCTTCTCCCCAATCGCATGCGACGTCCGTGAGCTCCCGCACTGGTCCACCTAGCGCGGGAATGGTATAGAGCGCTCCCCGGTTCTCATCGCCACATCGGCCAAACGCGAGAAGGCGACCGTCAGGAGACCAGCTGACTCCGGTGATCATGCCGGTCTGGGTATGTGTGATCTGCACCGGCCTGTCCCCTCCAATATGTTGCACATAGATCTCCCAGTTGGCGAGGTTAGGACCGTTCCAGGTAAAGGCGATCTGGCTGGCGTCTGGAGACAACTCAAGTCCTTCTAGCTCACCGGGGAAGGTCATCAATGGGAAGGTCTTTACAGTGGTTGTTGTGACTGTCTGCGTTTGGGAAGATTGCATTTGAGAATGCCGCTCCCGTGAAACAAAGATCAGAATTCCAGCTGCAACAAGTAATAGAAGGCAGGCGGCCAGTGTTTTTACATTGAATCGAACTCGCGCTGGCGCCAGATCGACCTGGGTTTCATCCCGATTCCCTGTGAGACCCGAAGAAATGGAAGTCACAGAACGCGGGGGGAACGTCTCTCCCTCAAACACAGATTCGTCTTCCAGGCCAGGCGATTCCTCGTCAGAAGAATCAACAACAGTCGCGTCCTTTGACTTTCGGGATTTCCACCAAGTCTCCAGTTCATCTGTGTACGCGTATACCGATGAACGCTTCTCATGGAGCAGCCGGTGAACTGGAAGTCCTTCGCTCTCTTCCCATCGGCGTACCGTTTTTTCACTTCGATTGAGATATGAGGCGATTTCCTTCCAGGAATCCAATCGGCGTCTGCCGGGAAAAATTGCAGGAGGGGGGTTCGACCGAGGTTGCTTGCTGCCAGCCATATCCTCATTCCCGAACAGGAAGGAAGTATACAGGCAATAGCGGTTAGTAGCGGTCAACTCCCTTGTGACCGCTCTTGTCCGTTGCTGATTCCCCGCCTGACGCGTACAAGCAGCTCAAAGGAGCATACATCCATGCCATTAACAGGTGTAAGCAAACACCAGGGCGGGGCAGCGATGAACCGTCGCAGATACACGCGTAAAGCTATTTGTCTGCTGGCAGGACTCGCCGTCTCAGCGATGATTCCAATGTCAACTCGGGCAGATGACAAGCAGTGGAGGGACGATGATGAAACCTTCACGTGCACCGTTCAGGTGGTGGCCGGGCAATCCATTCAGGCCGCGATCGACGCCGCACCGACCGGCGCCACAGTGTGTGTCGGTCCGGGCACCTACCGGGAGAACCTGCTTATCGCCAAGAACGGCATCACACTCAAGGGCGCGGGACCGGGGGCAACGGTCCTCCAACCGCCAGCCCAGCCAGTACCGGTCTGCCTTAAGCTATTCTTCCCTCCCGTTGATTATGAGAACAACGGCCTCAATGGCATCTGTGTCGCTGATGTCGACCCACAGGGCAATATTCTTCGGGTAGTGAACAACGTGCGGGTGACGGGCTTCACGATACAGGATTTCCCCGGGGTTGGAATCGTCTTCGCCGGCACGAACCGGCCCCGCGCGGACCACAACGTGGCGGCGAACAACGCGAGCTATGGCATCACTGCCTTCGGTTCCACACACGGCCAGTTCGAGTACAACACGACTTACGGCAGCCATGACGCAGGCTTCTACGTCGGCAACTCGCCAGAGGCCGACTTCAGGATCCAATACAACACCGCTTTTGACGACCTCTGGGGGATTCTCGTGCGGGACTCGGCCATAGGCCGCGTGACGGACAACCTGCTGCAGGGCAGCTGCGCGGGTCTGGTATTCCTGAACACGGGTACGGTTTCCGGCGTGCACCATTGGCGGGCCTCCCACAACATCGCCGCGGGTAACAACAACTTTTGCCCGGCAGATGAGTTGCCTTTTGCGTTAACCGGCGTGGGCATCATGATCGCTGGCGGCGACCACATCGAGCTTCGGGAGAATAGGGTGCGCGAGAACCATGCGAGTGGCGACCCGACCATCATCAATGGTGTCCCGCTCGCCGGGGGGATAGTGGTCGTCTCCACGGCCAGCATCTCCGTGTTCCCGGGATTCTACGGAAGCGTGGCAGCGCACAACATCGTCGTGAAGAACTTGGTACTTGACAACCAACCTTTCGACCTCGTCTACGATGGACTGGGCACGGGTAATCGCTTCTTCTCCAACACGTGTGGGACATCGGATCCCGCCAGGCTGTGCCGAAGCAGCGAGGAACCTTAGGCTCTATCCACAACATGCCCTTGATTCTGCGGTCGCTCTCCGTATTCGGACAGCTTTCTTATGTCGAGCGACAGTTCGTTTGGAACAGGTCTATCTTTAGTCTTTATGTCGATTAAATAGACAGTGAGCACCGCTCACGCGGCTTGCCCCCGATTTTGTCGACTCAATAGATCGCGACGAAGCCGTCATTTGCAGCATTGATCTACAGGTCAAGCGTGGAGAGCGGCTTCTGCTCGAATGTGAATCCGGATGACCGGCAAAAAATGAGCGCGGAGTACTTTGCCGATGGACCGCATTCGGAGCTTCGGACTGAACTTCGTCTCAACTGTTGCCAACGGGGTTTAGCACTCATTGACCTATCCAGATCGATCTGTGTCGTCGGCAAGTCGCCGAGAAACCGGCTAACCGTAGAAGTGCTGTGACATTGCCGGCTGGCTTCCAAATGTACGAGATGCGGACTTATCTGCAATTTGCCTTGATCTGATTTGTCGATGAGCGCATTGGCGATGAAGCACTATCTGAGAAGGTCGTAACGAGTCAATTGGCAGCGATCAGTTGTCCGGAAAGCCGGTTATTCAGGGCTTGCCCCGGATTCACTTTGATAGCTGGGAGCAACAGCCGGAGATATCTTTCTCCCGCGGCCTGTTTCTTCTCTGGCCGCTGAGCAAACGGTCTTGTTGCGTCAGAATGCCTCGCCAACGCCCATACTCCAGGTCCAGCTATCTCGCCCCCGTGCGAAATCAGCGCGAAGATTGACATGGTATTTCTTGCTCAGTTCATACCGAGGACCACCGCCTATGCTGGGCAGAAAGTTGGCAATTCTGAAAAGCTGACTTCCGCTTGGGACCACCTCGCCGACCCCACCGAATCCGGCGATCCCGAACTTCTTCGGCAACGATAGGCGATATTCCAATTGAGTCGCAAACATATGGCGGTCAAGGTATCGACCGGCTTCATATCCCCGCAGTTCGTTGTTTGTCCCATACACGCAATTGCCGTAGAAAGGCGGCTCGCCGCCGGTCCCGCAAGCGAAAAAGTTATAAGCAAGGACTTGATGCTCGCTCAGACTTCCGTATTTGTTCACGGTGAGCCTGTATGACTGGAACGAATATTTACTACCCAACGACTTAGCGAAAAAATCCGACGTGAATTCCAGGAGCATTCCGGTAATCGGGTAGAAACGGTTGGGGCGAGTATCTCGGTTCAGCCGCACGCCCAAAGCGCGCAACGTTGTATGAAGGCCGATGTCGGGTGGAGGCGGAGGCGTTTCCTGGTCGGTCGGCCTTACGTCAACAACTGAGTCCCCGGTCCAAAAGCGAGGACCCAGAAAAAACTTCCACTTGAGCCTGCGTAATACCTCACAAAAAAACATCTGGCCGGATTGCTCGAGCGGCAACTTCAGCCCTGCACTGCCGGCGGCAAAACCGACACCATAGAGATTGTAGTTCACATTACCGTGGGCATAGACTGACGTGATCTCATAAGTGTCGTTCTTCACAAACAAGTCAGCGCCCAAACCGAAACCGCGACTGCCATCGTTTGTAATCAGGCCGGCTGCTCCAATGACCGATGGAGGGGAAGCCTTGTCGTCCTTGTCGAAGGGGAAAATATATCCCAAAATGGGGATAATCCCGGAGCCGACGGCAGGGCTCACGATTGGCAGAGGAGCGGCAACAATAGCGCCCCTGTGGGCGGGCTTCTTCGTTGCGTGATTGGCCCCTTGCGTCTCGGATTTTGTAGTAGACGATGAGCCACTCATCTCTTCTTTTTTCTTAACGGGATCCGGTACCGATCCGGGCACGGAATTCTGATCCCCTCCTGCCAGGATGTCGTCTCTTTTGAAACAGCTTGTCCTTGAGATCTCGCCGCTGTTCGGCACTGGCTCGGCTATGCACGGATCATCAATATCCGGCATTCCGGCGTTTGCGACAGGTGTACCGGCCAGCATTACGAAAATAGAGATAGCGAGAAGCAGGGTCTTCATAATGAGGGCCGGCATCGTGATGAGAAGTGGAGCAGCGAAAACCTGTGCCAGCTAAGACAGGCAAGCCGGAAGAGTCGTTAGGATAGTCCTGTCGATATAGGAGCGAAGTCTCCGCGGTCAATCGTGCAACGCCGTGGTGACTTCGCTCCGCCGCTTCATTCCCATCGCGCGTACCGTCCCGCGCTTCTCTTAGTTCGTTGCGAGCTGCTGTAGACAGTTACATCCCTTGATCGAGGCCCTTATTGACCAGGACCTTAACATCTACACGGCGGTTAATGTCCCGTCCCAGGGAATCGCTGTTCGGCGCGGCCGCGTGGGATGCGCCGTAGCCTGCGGGCGCCAGGATTCTTCTCATAGGAATATTGGCCGTGTTGCGCAGGTATTGCGTGACAGCTGTTGCGCGGTCGTCGCTGAGTTTCTGGTTTAGTGCTTTCGTTCCGGTGTTCGACGCATAGCCCGCGACCTCAATCATGTAGTTCTGCGTCTGCATCGCATCACTGGCAAGTTTATCCAGCACTTTCTTGTCATCGTCAGACAGAGCCGATTGGCCGGATTCGAAGAAAAGAGCGGCTTCAATCACAGTGTTGTATTCACCGAGGTCCGAGACCCTGTGGTTGACCTGCGCGATATCATCAGCATTCACCATGGCGCCAACACCGGCGGCCACAGCAACCTGTCCGGCCTGATTGGCAGTTGCCTGCGCCTGGTTCGCTGAGGACTGCGCGTTGTCTGCAGCAGCCACGCCCTGGTTCGCGGTAGTCTGTGCTGCTCCAGCTGAGGCTTTGTTGGCCTCGATCTGCTGTTCCTGTGCTATTTCGATATCAAATACATTGGGATCAAACTTGATCTTGCTGGCATCAAGTTGCCCCTTGGCATTCCCCACGCCCTCTGCCGTGATGGTCAAACCCGGGACCATCGCAGTTGCATCCATGCTTGCAGGCCGGAGTCTGAGCGCGCGTTCACGATCAAACTTAGTGTCGTCAGTGATATTAACAATCGCCGAGGTATCCTGCTTCTTCACGTTGATGATAATCAGGTCTCCGCTGCGGGAAACTATCTTGCCCGTTACCTTCGCTTTTTTGCCGGCCTCGAACTTCTGGACCGAAGTTGCTGCGTGTCCGAGGCTTGCCAGCAAAACGGCACACATCGCCTGAACGAGCAATAGCTTCGATTTCTTGACGATGAATTTCATTGAATTACCTCCGTATGCGGCTTCGATTGTGTTGCTACATACTCGATGTGCCCAGTTAGACCGGACGAGTTGATTGGTTTTCTGTCGCACTACGTCGCCAGACAATTTCAGCTTCGGATTCAAAGTAGAGTCAGAAGGCAGGCCTTTCAACTGTCTCTAGCGACAGGTGAGCAATTGACACGGGCTCGAAGATTTCTACAGCCTTGCATGGCCACGATTCCGCAGGTCTACGAGAACAGAATCAATTGAAAGAGAATTCCATGTCTTCAAGGTGGCGAAACAAACTTGTGCCCTTGCAGCACTTGCCGTATTGCGCGAATCAGATCCGTCGAGAGCCGGGCCTTCGTGACGTAGCCGGAAGCACCCGCAGCGAATGCGGCATCAAAGAAGTCGGGGTCTTCATGAATGCTAAGGAATACCACCCTCGCCCGGCATTGATTCGCCTTAAGTACCGAAGCGACCTGAAGCCCATCCATGCCCGGCATTGAGATATCCGTCACAATCACATCAGGATCGAAAAGCAGAACAGCTTCGACCGCCGCCTGTCCGTCTCTTACTGCCCCGACGATTTCAAATTCCTCGCCCAGTTCACGGCGAACTCTTGCCAGCATTGCTTGATGATCGTCAGCGAGCAAGACTCGAATCTTTGGCACAGTTCACCTTCGCATCCATGCCAATAGGTGATGAATGGCTTAACTAAAGATTGTCCTCTGCTGGCGGTGCGTTGAATACTGTCACTTGAGACAGTGCGTCAAGGTGGGATTCGTTCACGTCAACTCGGGAGTGGCATCCTATACCGACGAGATGACTCCGTGCTTTATTGCATATACGACTAACTCAGAGGTCGTGGTCAAATGCAGCTCTTCCATAATGCGGGACTTGTGAAACCGCACCGTGCGGTGTGTGATCTGGAGATCGTACGCAATTTCCTTCATCGATCGCCCCTCCGCAAGCATCTGCAAAACTTCGCGCTGACGGTGTGACAGCGCCTTAGGATGGTCCATTGCCCTGGGGTCTCGAATGAAACTCTCTTCCAGGGCTCTGCTGATCTGCGGCGTCACGTAGCAGGCTCCGCTGACTACATCGTGAATCGCCCGCAAGAGTTCGGATGTCGCTGAATTTTTTAGAAGGTATGCCGAAGCTCCCACGCGAAGTGCCTCAGCGGCTATATCGGGGTCAGAGTTCATTGTGAGGAAAATGAGCTTAACTTTCGGCGTCCTCTTTTTCAGCTCACGCGCCGCATCCAGGCCATTGAGTAAGGGCATCCCGACATCGAGGAGGATGACGTCGGGATCCAGTTGGGTAACCACTTGTAACAAGGTGTGCCCATCTCCAACAATGCCCACGACTTCGTAGTGAGGTTCCAGTAGCTTCTGGAAACCTGCGCAGATCAACATGTGATCGTCAGCTATCAAAATACGTGTTCGTCTCATCGCAGCCTCCGCCGATCGGGCGCTTTCAGCTACTGACGGTTACTCTCATCGATGGCTTAGATTCACTTGGCCCAAACATTTTCGCAGTCAGCGGGGATGCTGACCGAAATTCTCGTACCTTGATTCATGGCCGACTTAATGGTGAAAGGGCCCTTGAGCAGATGAACTCATTTCTGCATGCTGACTAATCCGAGTCCACTATTCAGCTTTGCACGTTCCACATCCCTGCACTACATCTAAATGTGTGAATGGTTGGGGGGCAACTGGCAAAAGTACCAGATAGTCAGCTGCCATATTCGCGGCTGACGGCAAAAGAGATTCGCCAGCCATCTAAGCAAGCCTCATGGAATCATGCGGCTAAAGAGCATAACGCCTGTTTCGGATCACATCCCGATTCGGCGGAAATGACGGCCAGGTTTGTGTCTCTCGTTCCTTAATTCTTTCGTATACACCTTTTCTCCGGACACTCCTTTCAAAACGGGCTCCTCGCACCTGTCGCAAGAGACAGTTCACAGAGAACCCCAACCGGAGTGGAATTGGCGACTATCGGTAACAACTCGACCGGGCAGTGGCCTTAATAGCGCTGGATCAGGCGCTGGTCCGGCAGAAGGCCAGAGGATTGCCAGGAGGTAGTTAAGCACCAACTAACGAAGTTCACGCTTCCGTCCACGGTTGAGTTGTTCACGCGAAGGTACAAGGAGCACGGTGATGAAAGAAACAAAGTTTGCAAGAGCGACATTTCTCACGACAGCGTCATTGGCAACAATTCTCCTGCTCAGTGGCACGGCCGTTGCTCAAAGCACCCAAGTCAAGGGAGTGATCAATGGACGGAACGGCGCCACCATGACCGTCCAGACTCAGGACGCGGGAAACGTGGTTGTCGTTCTCACGGTTGATACGCAGGTGGAAGACGTACAAGGTGTTTTCCATGCTCGCAAGAAAGAGATGGGCCTGACGGTCCTGATGCCCGGCCTTCAGGTCGAGATACAAGGAAACTACAATGCTCAGAATCAATTGGTGGCAAACACAATCAAGTTCAATGGCAAGGACCTGCAAAACGCTACGGACATTCAGGCTGGCGTAGCGCCAGTGGAGCAGCAGGCGCAGGCGCAACAGCAACAGATCGCTCAACAGGAGCAGCAACTGCAGCAGCAACAGCAGGAGGTGGCTGCGGAGCAAGCCAAGATTGCCGCCAACAAAGCAGCCATTGCGGCAGCCAACAAGCGCTTCGGAGAGCTGGGTGACTACAACATTCTGGGCGAAGTAACAGTCTTGTTCGCAAATGGCAAGGTTACGATCGAGCCGGAGTACAAGCCACAACTGGTGGCGCTGATCCAGAAAGCTAAGACCATCAATGGCTATGTGATTGAGGTGAAGGGATACGCCTCCTCAGTGGGATCTGCTGCTTTGAACCAGAAACTCAGCACCGAACGCGCCGACAACGTGACAGATTTCCTGGAGCAGAACGGCATTCCCCTTACAAATATGCTGGCTCCCGGCGCCATGGGCACCAGCATGCAGGTTGCGCCCGACACAACTGCGGAAGGGCAGGCTGAGAATCGACGGGTTGTGGTCATGATTCTGCAGAACAAAGGCATCGCCGGCACCTAGGACAAGTGAGTTCCAGGCATGTTGTTCCAGGCATGTAAGGAGACGCAATGATTTTGTGCTACAAGACTTGTCTTTTGACATTCGCAGCTTCGATCGCTGTGCTGCTATGCGTGCCTGCGATTGCGCAGCAATCAACAAATCTGATCTCTCCTGACCAGGCAGGGAGCGCTCCTCCTCCTCAGCAGCAAGCAACCGCTGCGCAGACACCGTCCGGCTCTTAGCGATTCCGTTTAACCCTGCCTATTCGGTGCGGACCACACTCAACATGAGCATCGTTACCCCCAAAGTCAGTACCTGATGGTGAATCAGCCCAAGGTCAAGATTTATGGCACCCCCGGGCCCAGTCTGAAGTATCCGGATGTGTGATGTTGTGTTGTTGCGGTGAAACATCGGCAGAGTTAAAACGTCTTGCGCGGCACCCCAGCAGCAGCGTGGTCACTTTGACAGTGATGCGGTGTCAAGCCGGCCACCTCGGATCCATTCCAGGATAGTTTGATATTGCGGGCTTGATTCATTTCCGTGCCAGCGTTGACCGCCATTGTGGGTCGCCAGGTAATTGCCAACGTTGCCTGCGCTGTCGGTTGGGCGCGTGGGCTTGATCAAGATCAGGCTCTGAGACGGGCTATTGATGTCCACGACTCGCATTGCGTACTTGTAGTTTTCTTCGCTGTCCTGGTCTGAAAAAACACCAGCAGCGTTCGGCGGCTGCAATTTGAAGATCACATGACTGGCATGGCAGAAGACGCACGCTTTGCCATCCGGTCCCGGTTTCGCGAGGATCGGTTCTATTCTTGTAACAAAATAGTTGAAGTCGAGCACTGAGCCAGGTTGAACATCTTTCAATGCCTCGTTGAGATTCTTACCTTGCAGGACACGGGTGGCGATAAGTTTCAACCTTGGATTGTCGGAGTTCTGCAGTTGATCCATTGCTGCTCGAAAGTCCGGTCGCTCCTCCACGCCTTTTACCTTGCGTAGCGTATCAAGCGCCGCGGCGCGCACATTGGCGTCGCCGTGGAGCACGCTTGCCATCACCGTGTCCAGCACGATGGGATTTTCCAATGGCTCCTGAATCTTCTTTGCGGCCAGATTTCTGTTCAGGAAGTCCTGATCCTGCGACACTGCGCCGCCGGCAACGCCCAAGTGCCGGATCATGAATTTGGGATTGCCGACTTCTTCCATAAAGATTCTCTGTGCGGAGACACTCAAGTTTGCGTATGCCTTTTTCACGGCGGGCGTCATTTGGGGATTGTTCAGGAAATGCTCGAGGGAAACCTGAATGGCGGCGCGCTGCACGTCGGGATCGTACGAATTCAGTCCCGCCAGAACTGCTTCCTGCATCTTCGGCTCGCTCATCAGTGCGGTGAACGAAGAGGCTGCATTCAACACCTGCGCATAGTTTGCAGGTTGAGGATCTTGTTCAAGCAGAGAGCGCAGAGCACTCTGAACTTCTGTCTGTTGTTCCCATGGAGAGGTGTCCGGTAATGCCGCGAGCAAAGGAAGCACGACGGCCTGGCTGTCGGGATTTCCGTGCTTGAGAATTTCGACGACTTTGCCTACCAAGTGAGGGTCCGGCGCGGCCGTAGTATCGAGGTTCAGGATCCCACGTTGGCCGTCTTCATAGACATAACGCACGGTCTGTCGCACTGCAGCATTCTGGTCTTCGGACAACTCAAGGGCAGCGAGGGTGAAGCGCGCATCACCGGCTCCGCTGAGCGTGCTTCCCGCTTTCAGAACCTGGATTTTCATGGAGTCATTGGCATCGTCGAGACATGCCAGAAGTGCCTCCTCTAGTTCGGGGCCGGAGCTCTTGAAGAAGTGGATGAGGTCGCTGTCGTTGCCAATGCGTGTCTGGAAGAAGCTGTTGTGAACGTCGTACTTGAAGTCGACCGCCTCGCGATAAGGTGGGTATTCATAACCCGGGCGATGAAGATCCGGCACGCCGCTCACATATTTCGTCAGAACAGCGGGAAGGCCGATCGCCACCGTGTCCGACTTGAGCTCGGGAAGAGCGTAATGACGGATGTGGAAGTCCCAAAGCGAATTGAGAATTCCCTCGCGGCCAAGTGGCGTTCCTTCGCGCAGCACCTTAGCCAGCACCTGCGCCTGATCGCGCGCTACGGCTTCGTAGCCATCGTTGATGCGGTTCTTATCCACGTCCTGCGAACTGGTTCGCACCCAGGCTGAAAGATATCCCGTGTTCTCGTCGAGCAGATTGTAGACGCTCTCCTGCAATGCGCGACGAACCATAGGGTCCGTCTCGGTATTCAGGCGCGTTGCTAGTGCATTGAGCGTGCTGCGACGAACCTCGGGCTGGTCAACTTGCCAGTAGTACCAGCGCCATATTCCCGATGCGGCTTCGAGTCGCACGAAAGGAACGGGATCATTGAGATCGCGCTCTAGGGCGGCCAACAGATTCGCATCGCCAGTCAGATCTCTAAAGTGCTGGTTGAAGACTCGCGCTGCTCCCCACCGCGTCCGCGGATTTGGTGAAGCCAGGGCAACGGCGAGTAATTTGCGGCCTTGCGGGGCATAATCCTGCCGGCGCGACAACACCATGCGGATTGCGTAGGCCGAGCTGATCTGCACCATCTTGGTGGGATCGCCTAACCCTTGAATCAGGACTGGCATCGAGCCGGGATCGGCCATGTGTCCAAGCGCGCGCGCTGCGGCTTCGCGCGCCAGCGGTTGATCGCTCGTTGCGAGCACCTGACGGATTTGTTGCAGAACCGGCTCGGGCGCCAGGTCCCAGAATTGATCGAGTTGGACGAGAAGCAGAGGCAGGTCGTTCTTCGCAAGTGTGGTGGGAGGCGGCGGGTATGCCGCATCCCAGTCTTTGGCGACGGTAGTTCCCGGGTAGAGGGTAGACAGAGCCATCACCGCGAACTGCGTAGCGCGGAAAGGTGTATTGAAGCCCTGATAGACGGGATCACCTTCCCAACTGCCTTCCGGGCGCTGCGCAGCCAGCATCGCTTTGACCGCGCGCGCCAGATGCTCGTCGGTCTCCGGCCGGCGTCCGGCCACGGCAAGAGCAAACACCGAGTTGTAGGAGACGAAGTCGGCGGGCTTGGCGCTCTTGTCGAAGGGATAAGGCCATCCGCCCTCAGGCGTTTCGTATTGATAGAGCTTTTCGATGAGGGTGTCGATTTGCGCTGCGTATTTCGTTCGGCTCACAGTGGCCAGAAGTTGAATCTTCCAGTTCAAATCGATGACGTTCTTAGGCTCGTAATCAATGGCGAGGCGCTCGACGTGGTCGCGTTCTGCAAGCCAGTCTGGCTTGTGCGTGCGGTTGTAAAGGAGGTCGAAAGTCTGCCAGCTCTGTGTGGCAATTTCGAATGGGCTCACGTCGGGTTCGCAGCCATCTGCCTCGTCGCCGGGCAGCTTGGTCAGGCCCTTGTAATGGATTTTCAAGAAATTGGCATACGGCACGTCGAAGTTCTTTCGCGGCGGGTCGTGGGTGACATTCTGCTCGAAAGCGTTGGTGATCAACGGCAGGCGACTGGAGACCGTGCGGGCGGTGTAAATCACGCGGACCCAGTTGGTATTGGGCTCTCCATATAGAGGTCTCGCATTGTTGTAAATGCGGTCGGTCAGGAACTCGAGCGAGGGTCGCTGCGTTGGGGCGTAGCCATTCTGCACTGCAGTCAGATAGCCCCGCGTGGTGAACTGGGAAGGATGGCACGCGATGCAAAGCTGAGTTTCGGAATGCTGCATGGTTGTGCGCAGGGCTACGGCGCCGCGGCGTGGCGTGTTCGAGAGCCACGAATCGCCCATGTTGATAAGAAAATCCATGCCAGAGCGAACCGCGTCGTGCGCGTCGGAGTATGGCGGCACTCCGTACGCGTAAGTATGCAGTTGATAGGCGGGGTGGTTTGCGGCGACGCGCACGTAATACTCCTGGCCCGGCTGCAGAATTCGTGTGCGGAACTTATAAAGCCCGGGATAATTCTGTGTCGCCTCGACCTGGTAGACGAACTCCCCGGTATTGAAGGGAATAACATCCGGCTGTCCCGCGGCGTCTTTGCCCTTCTGAAAGATGTCCACGTCTACGGGAACATCACGATCCGTTACGTTCAGCACGAAGTAGACGAGTCGCGGCTTGTTTTCGCGGAAGGTGAATCGGAACCACTGAAAACCTTTGAGCATCGCCGCGTAGCCGTCTTCGCTCCTTGATGGAGCGTAGGGTCTTTCGTCGTCACTGCCGTAAATGGTTTGTCCCAGTTCGAAGGACTGCGCGCTTTGCCATGTGCCGTTGGGCGCTGCTGCAATGACTCCTCGAGTCTGGCCCGGCTTCAGATCCGGGGCTTGCAGGATCTTCTGCAGCGACGCGGTGATCTCCGGGACATGGACGGTTGAATCGGCTGAGAGGCTTACGGTCACCGGTCCCGCCGCGCGTGGCTTGAGTGTGAGGTAGAAGTCAACGTCTGCCGGATGCAGCCATTTGGAGTCAATTTCTCCCTGCGCGTCCTTCACCGTGACAAGTACGGCGTCCGTTCCCTGAAATTGCGCCGGATTTTTCAGCCCGAGGGTAAACGCGTAGAGCGAGTCCGGACGCGCTGCGCCCAACCTAATGATGCGAGTGGAAGGTGATGGTGATTGAGCCGCGTGGACGAAACGGCCGATATGCATGATCGAGCCGAGCATGAACGCAACAAAGAACAGTAGAACGATAGCCCACCGCAAATTTCGCCGATTTCTCGCCATGAACAGCATGGTTCGACCTCAAGTTAAGGCAATTTGTGATGCAGTAAATCCAGCCGCGGATATCAAAAGAAAAACTATATACCGATTGAACAATTCCGGGCATCCCCTACCGGTGGGATCTCCGCTACCGGCTCTTCGCTTCTTTCATCAGGGCGCGCTGCAACTGTTCCAGCGACAGACCTTTCGTCTCAGGAAAGAAGAATAAGGTAATGAAAAACTGGGAGGCCATGAGGATGCCGAAGAAAACAAACGGCAGAGACGCGGATTTTGCGGCAAGCGAAGGAAATACCTGAGCGATGATGCCGTTCACTATCCATAGAACGGTGCTGCCTAACGCCTGTCCCTTATGCGCACGCGGGTAGGGAAGATCTCACTCATATAGACCCAGATCACGGAACCCGAAGAGAGAGCGAACGAAGCGATATATCCGGCGAGAAAGAGAATGAGGCTTCCACGAAATCTGCCGGTAGCAAAGATCGCGGCTACGCGTGTCCCCGAAACCTAACAGAAGACTATTTTCTTCGGGAACGCAATCGAAACACCATGCATGGTTGGGCAGGTCTTTGGGGAGATCGCATACTTCCTCCATCCAGGGCCGCCCCATGGTCCGGGATCAAAATACGGAACGACGCGAAACGGCCTCTGCGCAATGCGAGAAAGTGCGCGGCGAAAGACTTCACCACGAATCATCTTTGGCTGGCTGGCGTTATTTGTGTCGAGCACGAAGTCGAGCGCAGGCATCAATCGTTTCTTGAGGCGATCGGCTGCGCGCCACTCCGCGAAGAATCCACATTTATATTTCTCGGCAAAACTGGCGGTGCGATTGTCGAGGCCAAGATTGCCGAGTTCATTGCGGCGATAGCGCAATTGAATTTCCCACCGAGCCATGTCGGCGTAGACGAGAGTGTCCCTTTGCGGTGCGAGTAATGCGGCTCCGGTGCCGATTACCAACACGCGTTCATTGGAAGAAGCCTGTTTAATCACTTGCTGTTTTTCTTGAGCGCCTCAGGATCAAGCCAGTCTTCGAGTATGAGGCCATTCATTCGACCAAAAACTGGATCGTCCCCTATATGGGGATGCAGCATGGCGCGAATTGCGGCGGGGGATTTGTAACAGTCCTGGGCACGACATACCACTGCAACATTTAATCGCTTGGCCAGTTCCCGTTCGAGTTCTTCCACAAAGACTCCGGGATAGCACTCGACGCAAATCAGTCGGTGACCCGCAAGTTGGGAAGAAATGGCGTCGAAGTTTACGGCACAGTCTTCCCCGCTGCCTGAGGGAATGAACGGATATTTGTCGTAATTAGATTTTCGCGGCATCTATGTCCTCGGCCAGAAGAGGCACAGCGCCCATGATCGCGGCGAGATTACCCAACTCAGCGGGGCGGATCAGCGGCTTACCCCAACTTGACCAGGCATGTTCTTTCACATGCCTTTGCACGTAAGGAACAATGAGATCAGCACTACCCATGACGCCGCCACCCATGATGATGACTTCGGGATCGTATGCGTGGATCAAAGCGACTGCGGTTGCAGACCAGACATCGAGACAATGGGTGCGCACGGCAACTGCCACCGCATCCCCAGCGTCTGCATGCTCAAAGAGGTCACGAAAACCGATGTGCGGAAGTTTTGCGAGAGAGCTTTCGGCAAAGCCCGGGAATTCGCTGGCAACAATTGGCATCGACCAGCCAGCGGCTTCAGATTCAGCGCAGCCAATGTTGCCGCAGGCGCAATTGCGGCCGCGAAAGTTGACCGGAAAATGACCTCCAAGACACCCTGCTTGTGAATGGGAACCGCGCAAAAGCTGGTCCTGAATCATGACGGCACTTCCGATGCCAGTACCCAGCGTCATCATGACAATGTTGCGGACATTACGCCCGGCACCGGCGAATCGCTCACCGAGGAGGGCCATGCGGGCGTCGTTTTCAATCCGTAAGGGAAGGCCAAAAGTATCGTAGCTCCACTTGGCTAGGTCGAGTTGCGGTGCATCTTCATATTTCTTTAGCGTGGAGTGGATCGTGTTATCCCTCACGTTGACAATGCCCGGAAATCCAACGGCCAGCCCGGAACAATCCTGCGCAGTGATCCCCATCTCTGATAAGAGCGACTCCACGGTTGTGGCTACGGCCGGCAGCAAAGCTGCAAGGCTGTGCCCGCCTTCGGATGAAATCGCAGCTTGTGCCAGCAGTTTGTGATCGTCCACTATGCCACAGCCGATGTGCGTACCACCCATGTCGAAAGAAAGAGCCAACATTACGTGTGTGAGGGCCTCCATTATTTGGCGTTTTGAGTTTCAGGAAAAACCGCCCGAGCGCAGAGATTGCCACGATGACGCCTTCAGTCAGCATGAACTCGTTTTTTCGATTGGAACATCTTTAATGGTGTATCAGCTGAAAACGACTGCAGCAAGAAAACATGAGTCGTGACACGCACAACATATCCGACGGTCATGATTTAATTCTCGGAAGCCGTTCAGTCCTCCTCACAACGAATAGAGAACATACGCCGCGGCGTGACGAAGGGGTTTACTCTTCTAATTGCTAAGCTGAGAGAGGCACGCCGGGAGTCAGGGGAGAACCATCCAGGCTAGTGACTTTCTGTCACCTTCGCGAGGAACATTTCATGCTTGTATCGCTAAAGCTTGTCACGGTGAGCGTTTTTCTATGCCTGAGCCAAGCCCTCATGCTTGCCCAGGCTTCACCAACAGCCACGGTGTTGCCGACTGAAACGCAGCAGCGTGTCGAGAAAGTCAAAAGCTGTCTTACCGGCCCCGTTGTCATCAAAGATGATCCGCACACCTGTCACACACTGGCGGAAAGGATGACTGAACTGCATGTTCCCGGAGTCAGCATAGCCGTTATTCACAATGGAGTGATCGACTGGGCGCAAGGCTTCGGGGTTCAGCAGGTGGGTGGCAAGCCAGTGACTGCCGACACTCTGTTTCAAGCTGGATCGATCAGTAAGCCCGTTGCAGCGATGGCTGCCCTTCATCTCGTCGGCGAGGGCAAGCTTTCGCTTGACTCAGACGTGAACACGGTACTCACGACATGGAAGATTCCCGCAAGTCCGGCAGCGCCCGGTGCGACGGTTACACTCCGGGAGTTACTGACGCACACGGCTGGATTCACGGTCCACGGTTTCCCGGGATACGCGGCCAACGCTCCAGTTCCCACCCTGGTCCAGGTGTTGAATGGAGAGAAACCGGCAAACACGGATCCAATCCGATTAGAAAACCCACCAGGCAAGGATTGGAAATACTCGGGTGGCGGCTATACCGTGATGCAGCAGGTTCTTCTCGATGTCGCGAAAGAGCCTTTCCCGAAGTTATTGCACGACACAGTTCTTGTACCGATAGGAATGACACACAGTACCTATGAGCAGCCGCTTCCCGCGAAATTTCAGTCAATGGCCGCGACGCCTTACATGGAAGACGGCGCGGCGGTGCCCGGCGGCGCTCACACCTACCCAGAGATGGCTGCGGCGGGCTTGTGGACAACGCCATCAGATTTGGCTCGGTACATGATCGAGGTTCAGCAATCCCTCCAAGACAAGGCGAACCATGTGCTTTCGCGCGATCTAACCCAACAGATGATCACCGCAGGCAAAGGAGGATGGGGCCTGGGACTCCAAATCGGTGGTTCCACGTCGAATCCATACTTTTCACATGGCGGCGTGAACGAGGGCTTCGAGAGCCTCTTCGTTGCCTACGAACACAACCGCGACGGCGCGGCCGTGATGACAAATGCGCAAGGTGGGATGCATCTCGCTTCGGAGATTATGGGTAGTATCGCAGCCGCATATGATTGGCCGGATTTCCGCCCCATCGTCCGCACGGCAATCAAGGTTGACCGTGCTGTTTTAGCGCGATATGCAGGAACGTATGAAATCGCGCCGACTTTCAGCGTTACCTTTTCGCTCGAAGGTGATCAGCTGATGACCCAGGCGACGAATCAACCGAAGTTTCCTGTGTACCCCGAGACAGAGACGAAATTCTTCCTGACAGTTGTAGATGCCGAGGTTGAGTTCATCCCCGATGACAAAGGCCAGGTGAGCTATCTAGTGTTGCATCAGAACGGTCACGAAACAAAGGGAATGAGGAAGTAGCAAATACAGCTCCCCGCTGAATTCATTACTAACGGCTTCTCGTTTCGCTTCCTGCCGCACATGGGAATAATGCTCAAGCATCTTCCTCGAGACATGCCGGGCCAAGGCCATTATTGTCGCATCACTCGCCTGCGACTCGGCAAGCTCCGTTAGACAGCGAAGTCTAAGGCAATCACTTCGTGTACACCAATCGAGGAAATATCGAGAAGGACAAGCTCTCGCTCCTGCTGATAAGAGATGTCTTTTCCAGACACCAATAGCTTTGCTCGGGTTACGTGACGCTCCTTTGGGATTTGTATTCGCACGCGTTGGTTTGCAATTGGAATTACCTCACGAACCGGCCCCTTCATCATCATGGGATTTGTAAGGTTCACTAGGTGGACCGTCATAGAATTTTTCTGCCCCCACACAGAGATGTCGACGATTCCTTGTCCTTCGACACTTGCAGGCGCAGCTTCGTTCGTTGCCCAAAGTACAGCGTTGCGCAGGAGTTTCCCATGGTCGACGTCGAGCACCTCCCAAAAAGTGCGATCGATATCTCCCGGAAAGTAGACCACGCGACTTCGTCCGGATTCTCGAATAAATACTCCGGGATTGCGTTCCTTCATCGGTGGGGGAAAGACTTCTTCCATAGGAAGATCAGGATAGGTCGGAACAATTTGCAGTGGAGAGAAGAAGCTATGACCCGCAGGCTTTACATCCACTTGATTGATGGCATTGATGATTCTCGTTGCATCCTCGAAACCTGCCAATAGTGGATGATACGTTTCTGTAATTGGATCTTTCTCCAAAGAAAGATATGAGTTCAGCATTGGGCCTCCAGCCTCGCCAGCAAAGGAAGCTCCAAAACTTGACGACAATCCAAAGTCCTGACGACGAACACCCCATTCATCGTAAAGAGACGTTTCATAGGTCGCGACCACGCTTCCGCCACGTTCTGCGAATTCGCGAATCTGCTGACATTGCTCGGTTGAGAGCGCCGTGATATTTGGGAAGATCAAGGTGCGGAACTGATCTATGTGCTCAGGATCCAGTAGTCGATCATGCACCATCTCGAAAGGTATGCGCGCCTCAATCAGCGCTTGATAGAAACCGAGAGCGGGATCCTCCACTAAGGCCTGTGCCTTTTTACCACCGTAAAAGGTTGCTGTTTGCTGAGAATAGACGAGCCCGACTCTCGCAAAAGATCTCTCGTTGCGAAGGTATGATTCATTCGCATGATGCCACTTATAGATTTCCTCCACTACGGGCAGCCATCTACGATCGATTGGCTTAGCATTGAATTTGGTAAACCAGGGGCGAAGGCCCTGCGCGATTCCATCTGCTACCCAGAGGCGAATTTCATCGCTGGACTGAACGGAGTCCTTCCAGCGGTACCTGTCCTCGATACCAACACTGAAGATTCCTCCAATGGCCTTTTGCCCCATCGTGGCGCGGTATTCCTTGCCATTTTTGCCGTTGGCCCATGGCGCCATCAGGCCGCTTCTTCCCTGGCGGTCGGCGAAAAGGGTCGGAGCCAGTTCTCCAATTGTTTTCATGTCGAGTGGGCTGAGTGCACCACCGCCGGCATTTGCGATGTAACTGGCATTTGCGTTGATCTCTTTGATCTTCCGGTCCCATAGTCTCCACAGATCAAATAGTTTCGCCTGATTCCACAGGATGTATTGGCGTCGCGCTGGATTTTGAGGATCATCAGTGCGGGGTAGGTCAAGCCCGGAAAACTCGCGAAAGGATTTCACGCAATGTTCGCAGTAACACATTCCGGATCCCGACCAGCGGTTCGTAAAAATGCCATCAACCATGTACTTCCGCATAATTTCCTGGTGCACTGAAGTCATGAACTCAAAGTTGTAGGGACCTAAAGCGCATGTAATCCAATACTCCGGATCGGATGTGTGCCGCCGCCTGTTGCCATGTTCATCGACGGCAATCCAATCCGGATGGAGATCATAGACGTCCTGATGACACGCATGCGCATCCGTTCTTGCAATCACATTCATTCCGAGCTTGCGGCATCCGGCAACAATGTCGCCAAAGGTGTCCATTGAGCCTAGCCATTTACTTCGATAGTGCAGGGGAATTTCTGTCGGATAGAAAGCGACAACGCCGCCGGCACTCAGACAGGCTGCATCCGCGTGAATTTTTTGGAAGTAGTCGAGCCAAAAGGAACGATCGTAGTTCCCCGGGTCGTCTTCTACGAACGCAAGCTGCGCCCAACGCATGGGGCGCTGGTACCACTCCGGCTTATCGTTGCTAAAAACTTCGTTCGATGTACTTGCATGAGCCAGCTCTTCCAAATCGAGCCCGGCAGCGCAGGCAACGGAAAACCCAACTGCCTGCTTGATAAATGTTCTTCTGCTGTCGTCCACTAGCAACTCCTTCAAAGTTTCTCGAACGACTATTGCGTTGGATCGATCACCTTCATTCCCGAGGCGTCATCCGGCTTCTTCTCCAGGGTAGTTGTATTCGCGGTGAGAAAGACTTCCAACGTTGGATTGACATTTAATTCGAAGACATGACCGCCCACCGTTGCGCCATTCGGCTTGCCGAGCACTGCGTGCATATGGACGATGGGCTTGTCGTTAAAGGTCGCAACGTCTCCAACCAGAGAGAGCACTTCCACTTGCTCTGTCACCGGAATACGGTGGTAGATTTTCTTCGCAGGATCAAGCCACGCAAGCGTTGCTCCGTTTACTGCTCCGATGGCGGTAAAGTGTGCGTCCTCGATTTTGTGTTGGATCACAAAGTCTGTAAGCCCGCTCAGCACCTCGTCCCCCTTGTAAAAAATCACAGCGTAAACCTTTTCTTCTGGCGTATCTTTTATCTGCTTCGCCCGCATACTTGGCGCCTTACCCGTTGGGACGGGGCGGGAAGGCGAGATATAAAGATCATCCTGGGATTGACCATAGGCGGGACCGATCGTTGCTGCTACCGCGCATACAAGCATGAACAGTGCGCTCTTATATCTCATATGGAAGCTCCTGCCGGAATAGCTAAAGGAAATTACTTGTGCAACCAGGCTAGTGTCTCATCGTGATTTCTGAACCATAGAGCGGCAACAACGGATGACGAATTACGGCGCGAAACTCGTAAGCACCTTTTGGATCCAGGCCATCCACCTTAGCGTTAAAGGTGCCTGGCTTGGAGATAGTTTGTGTCGGCGTTGCAGTCCAGGCTGAAGAACGGGAATTGACATCTTCACCGAGAATCGGCCGATATTCGAAGCCGACTTCGAGCGAAGAGCGGTCGCCCATATCGAGCACTATTCCCTCGAGTATCTCCTGTTGACCGGATGACCCCAACGCTGATCCGGTGGTTTGTACATGTGGGGGATTCAGTGCGGGCTCGACATTTGTGATCTTCAACACAGCAGGGTTAGGCCAACTGAAATTGTCTTGCAGGCGTTGCGTCTGCATCACTCGCACATGAAGACCATCCTCTTCCTGATGCCAGATAGATTTAGGTTTGATTTCAGGATGATATTCCACCACCTGGTCGTTCTGGCCTAAGACGCTTACCTGGGTCTTGTCTGTCGCGCGAACCGAATGGAGTGTAAATTCCTTCCAGGTCGCGCGGGGCCACGGGGTATCGGATTCGACGATTGCGTACAGAGTGTTGGTGTCTTTCTTTTTTGTGAACCAGATGTCGCCTTCGTTTGTAATGACCCAGGGACGCACGGCATAGATTGCGTCGGAGTTCACAAACATCCAGAGCGCGATCTCGCGCAGGCGCTCTTCCTCTTCGATGGGTAGTTCACCGTTAGGCTTCGGTCCTACGTTCAGCAGGAAGTTGCCGCCCTTTGCGCGTGTCTGGATCAGCAGGCGAATTAACTCTCCTCCCGACTTGTAGTGTTCGTTTTGAGGCTGATACTGCCACGCTGTTCCCATAGTCATGCAGGTTTCCCAAGCGCCCGGAAGCGGCATGCCCGGAACAGTAAGCTCGGGAGTTTTGATTGCCCCGCGAGTAACAATGATGTCAGGATTCAGCTTCCACGCGAGATCGCGCAGCCCAACAGCCTCACCGTCCAAAAAGAGTGCGTCGATCTTGCCGTAATGCGTAAGCAACTCGTGGAGTTGAGCCTGGTCGTATTGCATGAGACCGGGATTGTTGCGTGGCTGGACTTCGGGAACCGAGCGCTCGATTGTCTTGCCGTGCTCGTGCAGCCACCAGAAATCATCCGGCGAGTAATAGACGCCCGCAGCAATGCCCTCCGAACGAAAGGCATCAAAGACTTCCTTCGTAATGTCACGATGAAAAGGTGTATTCATGATGCCGAATGGCGTCGTTGTTGTATCAAACATCGCAAAGCCGGAGTGATGCTTGGTCGTAAACATCACATACCGGATACCCGCAAGGTGTGCGAGACGCGCCCAGTCCACTGGGTTAAATCGATCTGGATTGAAAGATTTCGGAAGGTCGCTAAAAAAGCGGTCAGTATATTCAGGAGACGCATCCACCAGCGAGTGACTGATAACTACGCCAAGTTGACTGTCAACGCTCCAATGAATGAAAAGCCCAAAACCCTGGTCTCGAAACCACTCCAATCTATCTGGCTTATTCAATGAGCCCTGTTCTGGATCGTCGACGACAGCGGCAGATGTCGAAACCGACATACCGAAGATCATAAAAATGAGGAACAGAAATCCAATGGTATGAAAGAACAATCGGATCTTGGACATAGAAAGTTGCTCCATACTTGCTCTATCGATAACCATAAATGAAACTGTTGGTTTACGAATGAAATCTACGAAGACTTGGAGACTCAGAGAGGCGACCGTTGCGATTGCCGCGACACAGCATCAGGGTCGTTCAGGCCAGGAATGCTTTGGGTAGCGCCGCATCAGTTCGCGACGAACCTGGGGATAAAGCCTTTCCCAGAATCCTGCGAGGTCGGTAGTCGTCTGCACAGGCCGGTGATTGGGCGCAAGCAAATGGACCACTACAGGCATCCGCTCAGGTCCGATGCGGGGCGTTTCGCGCATCCCGAAGAAGTCCTGCAGCCGGGATGAAATCCAGGGCGACTTGCCGTGCTCATAGTGAATCTTCGCTTGTCGCCCGCTTTGCAATCGAACTGACTCAGGCGCAATCTGATTCAGTGGTCTTACACCGACTTTCTGCTCAAGCATCGGAATGAAATTTCGTGCTGCGGCTTTCAGTTCTGCGAAGCTCAGCAGTCTGAGGCACAACTCTCGCAGTGCCTGCTGAATGTCGGGAGGCTCAAAACCAGCAAAGTCGATACGCGACAGGAACTGATCGAGTTTATCTCGATCGACAAAGCGTTCAATCCCGGCTTCAACTGCCTTCTGCGCGAGTAGGTCGGCAGCGGCCTGCGGCTCAGGCACCGCGCCGCGCGACTCCTGTATGACTAGCTCGTCATAGAGCAACATGCTTACGGCATCCACCCGCTCTGTTACACGATTCCACAGAACAGTCGATTGCTCCCGCACGCGATCCGGAAACAGGTCGATCAGCCACTCTGGCTCAATCCGTGCTGTCATGCGAACCAATGGCAGCGGCTTGTCTCTGCGGTCCTCAGCATCGAGGGCGACCATGAACTCGTACGGAGGAGGGTGGCCCTTCACTTCGGCCGTTGCGCCTGTCGATAGCATCACCCGATTACCTGTCTGGAGCCGGGCGACTCGATCTGGAAACCCAACCAGGACGGACTGAAGCAAAGCATCCTCATCGTGATGCTTCCGCTTGGAGGGTCGTGCAATTTTGCGTAACTGCTCAAGCGGCTGCAGCAGACGAGGATCCGCACGTTGGTCCATGCCGGTGAGAAGATCATTGGTCCCAAAGTCGAAGCCTGATGCAAGGAGCGCCGCCGCCACGCACCCGTCCTCACCGACGCCGCGATCTACCGCCTCTACCAGAAGGCGTGAGAGGCGTGGAGCAAGCGGAAAACGAATCAACTGCCGCGCCAAATCTCCGCTTGCCCCGAGGCGGCCCAGCAATAACTCGGCGCTTTCGACCGCTGCCTCCGGAGGTGAATCCAGCCACTCGATATCCTTACCGGAATCAATTTGCAGGGTCCGCAAGACCAGACAGAGCTGGGACAGGTCACTGCGCAGAATTTCTGGAGTGTCGTGCTCCGGCCGTAGTTGATAATCCTCCACCGTATAGAGGCGCAACACGCGCCCCGGTCCGGTGCGCCCCGCTCGCCCGGCTCTCTGCCTGGCGGAAGCCTTGCTCACCCGACTCACCTCAAGTGTCTGCAATCCGGTCCATCGAGACCAAGTCGCAAGTCGCGCCAAGCCGCTGTCGATCACTGTCGTTACTCCTTCGACGGTAATCGAGCTTTCAGCGACATTGGTTGCCAGGATAAGTTTTCGTCTCGATGCAGGCGCGACCGCGCGGTCCTGTTCTTCGGGTGACAAACTGCCATGCAGCGGCAGGATCCGCAACCCCACTCGCCGCGCAGTCTCTTCGCACTCGCGCGTGGAGCGGTGAATCTCCGCCGCGCCGGGCAGGAAAGCCAGGATATCTCCGTTGCGCTCTTGGGCGATCAGCAGTTCCAGTGCGTGCCGCACTTGCACTTCAAGCGGCGTTGGAGAGTACGGCAGATGATCTATCGAGAGCTCGAAAAGTTTTCCCTTGGAACGTATGATGGGGCACTCATCGAGATAACGGGCGACCGAATCGGTATCGAGCGTTGCGGACATGACGACGATTCGCAGAGCAGGTCGTTTGCGTTGCAGCCTTTTCAATAGGGCCAGCGCGAGATCGCCTTCTAGATGACGTTCGTGGAACTCATCCAGGACGACAGCGCCAACGCCTTTTAAGTCCGGGTCGGAAATTAGGCGTCGCGTTAATACTCCCTCAGTGACGAACCGCAGGCGCGTGCGAGGGCCAGCGGCTTCCTCAAACCTGACCTGGTACCCGACCGTTTCACCGATCCCCTCACCCATTTCCGAGGCGACTCGACGCGCAGCCATCCGCGCGGCAATGCGGCGCGGCTCGAGTACAAGCACCTCGCTGCTTATGAGTTGAAGAAGCTCCGGCGGCACGCGCGTCGTCTTGCCCGCGCCCGGTGCTGCCTCGATCACGAGGTTAGGAGAACGTTCTAGAGATGTGATGATTTCCGGCAGAATTTCATCTATCGGGAGAGCGGGTTTGCGGTTCACCTCTTCTCATCGAACCACGCCGTCAGAAGGACGTCAATTTTCTTTCGTGAGTGCAATCGAATCGTGGCTGCGGCGTGGCGCTTGTCTTCAAATCTCCGTGCGCCTGTTTCGCACCAGTTCCGCTTTTAACGCAGATCATGACGAATTCTCACTAGTTCTGGTAGGTCAGAAACATCACATAGACTCTTGGGAGTTCACCAGCAGTTGCAATGCTTCCTGCAGTTGACTCTGACGTACCATGCTGAACGACACAACGGCCTCTAGTATCAACTTATGCATTCCCTACATGGTCTTTGCAGCGTCCAACGATGATCGTCGTCACATGTCGTCTACGGATTTCTACTCAGCCTCTTATAGTAGTCGGCAACTGAGTCCTCATACCCCGCTGGGACTGAAGAAGGTTTGCCAGTGTGTGCTTCTGTCGTGGAACCGTCGCGTTGCAGCTGGAGTTCGATGCGGTCCAGAGAACTGAGCACCTCATGGTGCATCTGCTCTACCATCGCCGGATTGCCGGGGAAGCGGGTGGGGTCGAGTTGTTGCATCTGTCTCGCCAGCTCACGCACTTCTTTCGCGACCTGCGCATCGCCTTGCACCATCTGACGGAGTTGGTTCAGCCCACGCACGCCCTGCTGATAGGTGCGCTCATCATCCTGGAAATTCCCGGAGGCGCCCGTCGGAACTGACCTCTGTCGCGCCTCGTCATAGTGGTTGTTGCCGGTGTTGATGTTGCCTAAGACTGCGCCGTCCGCTCCGCCATAGCCCGTATCACCACCCGGTTGGCTACTTAGGTTTCCTGCTCGTTCGCCCAAGGCGCCATTGCGCTGTTGGTCGGCCTGCAGGTTTCCGCCCGATTGCCTTCCGACTCGTTGTTGTGGGCCATTACCGGGTTGCTGTCCGCTAAGCTCGCGCCCACCGTTCTGACCATGCTGGCTCTGCTGCCGGCTGTTGTCTCGGCTTGAAGCAGTCATTGCCTCAAGCTGGCTTCGCAGGCGCTCGACCTGATTCAGCATGGCTGTCGCGCCACCCTGTGCCGTGCCGTCTGGCTGTTGTGATTTCGCCTGCCCCATTCCCTCCTGCGCTTGCCGGAGCTGCTGACTCAGCTCTTGGAGTCCCTGCGCTATCTCATTCTCGGTGCCGTTTGAATTTGGATTAATCCCGCCGCGAAGCCAGTCCGCCGTTCTCTGCATATGATTGTCGAGGTCGGACTGATCCATTTCAGTCAGCGCATCGCGTAGTTTTTGTGAGACACCAGGCTGGTTTGGCGCCGTTTCGCGTGCGGTATCGCGAATGTCCTTCTGAAGCTTCGACAGATCATCGGAGAGCTGTTGCCGCTCGCCAGCTAATTGATTGCGCTGGCGAAGCCGCTCCATCATTCGGTCTCGATCCATCTGGGCTTCGGTCGCATCGTCTGTCGGATCCGCGTCGTCTTGCTGGTTTCCGGCGAGCTTGTTGATACGGTCGGCCTGTGCGCGTTCCTCCTGAGTCAGGCGGTCCGCCTCATGCGAGAGTGAACTCACCTTGCCGGAAGCGAGCTGCTGCTGTGTGTCACCCAAAAGGTTTGTTGCCTCACGCAACTTATCAGCAGCCTGATGCGCCGCGTCAGCGCTCTGCTGCGGACCGCCGCTGCGCTTCATTGCCTCGTCAGCCTGTCGCATCCGGCTCAATGCCTGCTCGATACGCTGGTCTGAGCTGCTTTGCGCAGAAGAGCGGCTACCTGCCTGTTTCTGCTGTGATGATTGCGCACCAGACTGTGACGATGCACTCTGCTGCTGCGATCCGGATTGGCTCGAAGATGTTCCGCTTGAACTCTGCTGATCGTTTTGCTGCTGACCCTGGCTGTTCTGCGCGAGCTGCTCCATTTGCCGCTGCAATTGCTCAGCCTCGCGTCGCAGCATCTCCTGTTGCCAGCGTTCCTGGAAGCTCTGCTGCGGATTGTGCTGCTGGTTCGCCAAGTCTTCCTGCCGCTTAGCCAGAGCATCTAGTTTCGCGAGCGCGTCTTCGACATCCTTCTCATGCTTTTCCGCAGGAGACGTGTTCTGCGCCGTTTCGTACTGGTTTTTCTCGGTGTCCAGCTCAAGGTCAAAGAGACTCGCCAAGTCACGTCCTGCACTATTGGTGCCACCTCCTCCACCACCCTGCTGACCGAAGGCAACCTGAATCTGGCGGAAGGTCGACTCAGCGTGTAACAGCGCCTGGAGCGCCTTCTGCTCCAGTTGAATGGCATCCTTCCATTGCATTCCCTTGAGCTTGTCGGCTGAAGGAGCCATCGCTGCGGCTGCGGTCTGCATGTCTTTTTCAAAGCCAGTGAACTCTTCATTCGCATCAGAGAGGTCGCGGCTCTCCATGCGCGCTGAGAGCGCCATCACCTGGTCGCGCAGCTTCTGCTGAGCATCAGAGAGAAATTGCCCTACTACTGCGGCATCTTTCGGGATGGCTGACTTGTCGTTCTGCTGCTTCCAGGTCGCACCGATCAGCTCTTTCTCGCGCTTGGATATGTCGGTCTGATTATTCTGGCCACCGCTGCCTCCTCCACCTCCGCCGCTCTGCTGTGACTGCGAAAATTCGCGTTCGAACGGGTCGGCCTGGATAAAAGTGATGTCCGTGCGAGATTCGGCATGCCCATCCTTCGCCGTTGCATAGAGACTGACCAGATCGCCGGGCACCAGTTTGAAGTCTTCCAGGCGGAGCGTGTAGGAGCCATCCGCACTCTTTTCGCCAGGAGCTTTGAGCAGATTCACGTCTCGGTCTGGACCGCCGTTTACGGAGTAATGCAGGTGCACACCGTTCAGCCCGAACTGGTCCCCTGCCTTTACGCCGACTGTCACTTCCTCGATCGGGCTGGCGCGATAGTCGCCGCCCGGACGGCTGATGGCAACCTCCGGAGGTGTGGCTTTTTCAGTGGCAATAAAGTAGTCCTCCGAAAGCCTAACGGGCTGGCCTTCGTCGGTGGCGGCTATGTGATAGGCGCCATCCTTCTCCATGTGGATCGTGCCCTGGTACTTGTTGCTGCTTCCATCCTTCAGATGAATTGTCTGGCCGTCGTCGAGCGTGAGCTGACCATTCTTCAATGGATGATCCATCTCAATCTCGATGGCTGCATCCGTCCCCTCGAGGGCACGGAGATCGCCGGAGTGCTCTTCCCTCACCGGCTTCATCCCCGTCCACTTTGGATACTGATACGTCACTTGAATTCCCTTGACAGTGGGGAGGTCCACCACGCGCACTCTGTAGTGCGGCGAAACAAGCGGTCCCGCAGCCACGTAGTATTCGACATTCTCCGGCAATCCGGCGAAGACGAACTGATATGCTGCGGCACCGCCCCCGTCCGGCTGTGCCTGCATGGTAACTGGCTCCCAAACGTTCGTGCTCTGGTAGTGAGCGAATATCTGCGCCCTTTCCGGCTTGATGCCGATAACGTGCGCGGTTATAAGCTGGTCACTGTTTCGCCGCACAGCGACATTACCGGGCGTCACGACGATTGAGTAGAACGGAAGCGCATTTTTTTTCGGCCCGGTCCAGAGCAGCGAAGCGCCATAACCCAGATAGCCCGGTCCGGCGGTGATCGTCCACACCAGCACGCCAAGACACGCGAGTCCCGCTCCGCTGAACACAAAGAGCCGGTTATCTGGAACGAGTGAGGACGGTGCTGCATTCTGCGCCTGTGACAGCGTATCGGCGGCCAGCAGTTCCAAGAATGGGTCGCCGTCCTCGCGTTCGCGCTCATGGAAGGTCATGAGCCGTTGTTGGAATGCAGGATGTGCGGTTTCGGCTTCGCGCACCGCATACGCGCGCGTGAGATGGACGAGCGGCAGAGCGATGCCAAACGCTGCGGCTGCAGTTAGAGCAGTCAGGAGCGCCAGACGTGCTCCAGCAACCCCATGTGCGGGAAATGCGAAGTGATTGAGCAGCAGCACCAGAGCGACCGTAACGATGAGTGCCGTGCAGGTAAAGATTGCCGCGCCGCGCAGCCATACTCCGAGCCGCAACCTACGCTGCAGCCGCGCGATATAGGAGTTGAGCTCGTGCCGCTTGCTCATGCTTCCTCCCGCTGCGTGCCAATGTAGCGGCTGGCAAGGGCCGTCTCTGCCAGCGCGACTACCAATGCAAGCAGCATAACGTACCACCAGAGATTGATGGGGCGATATTTGACGTCATCAATGGCGGCGGTTTGTACGGGCGCGCTGTGGCTGATGTTTCCGCTCCAGAGCTGCTGCACATCTTGTGCAATGGGCTGCAGGTCCGATTCGCGACGATCAGGATTGACTCCAATCACTGCATCGCGTCCGTTCGCAAGCCGAACCTGATAGAAACCAGTGCGCTGCAGCCGCAAGGTCTGCACTGTCCGTGCCTCACTAAGTGAGAGTGGTCTGCGCCCATCGGGATCGATCACCTCCACATTTGCCACTTCGTCCACCGGGGCGGATGCCAAGCGGAGTTGCAGGAACGAATCGACGAGCTGGGAACCGCTGAAACGCTCGCGTCCTGAGAGGTAACGCGCCACCTTGTCAACGAATGCCACAAAGACCGGATGCAGCGGCAGATCATTGGTCAGGTTTTCCAGTCCGGAGGCAAACAGAAGCACACGCCCTTCGCCAATCTGCTGGTCGAGCAGCAATGGCGTTCCGTCGCTTAGACGCTCAGCCACTCGCGCGGATCCTGGATCTACGTATGCAGCGTAGAAGAACTTTGTCTCTGCCCAGCCTCCGTTGTCCCTCCCCGGCTGCTTCTGTTCAAGCGCGGGATGGGTGAAATCTGCCTGGCCGACCGTCGCGGCGCCCCCGGTGCGAGAGTAGTCATGTACATCCTTGACATCCGTTCCCCACAGTGGAATGTGCGCATGCCGCCCCGCATTCGTGCCAAGAGCGATGAGTACACTTCCTCCCTTGGTTACGTACTGCGCGAGTGTGTGCTCAAAGATCGACGGCAGTGTGACTGCGTCCGACAGCACCACAAAACTGAATTTCGATGGATCGAGGTCCGTGGCCTGCTCAGCGTTCACGGACTGCAATACGAGCGAAGCTTGCGCTGCCGAGCCCAGCGCAGCACCGAAGTAAAGCGCCGATCGGGTATCGTTCGCAGCGTGGACGAACAGCACCCGCTCGGGGTCAGACCGACGTATCACAAAGTTGCTTGCGTCATCTGCCGGGAAGGCATCCCCGCCTTCGATCCGCACTTCACAACGGTTGAATCCATACGCCACATCGATTGGTGCGAACTCGACAGCTGCGCGCCCATTGGCCGGCACGTTTACTTTATGCTTTGCGATTGGCTTGCCATTCACTACGAGCGAGATCGTCTTCTCTGCCTGGGGGGTGCCGAAGCCAGCTACCACGGCTTCTACGCGCGATCGCTTCGGGTCTTTCGGATCGGCGAGCTCTGTCGGCGCGCTGACACGTTCAACCGTCCAGTTAGGTGGCGCTGTGCCTTTTGCCACATCGTGGAGCAGGAGTGTCACGTTCGGCGGCAACACGATATCGGCAAAGTTTGCAGGCATGGCGGTGCGCTGCATATCGCTGAACAGATGAAGA
>Ga0210392_10000339_pt1 | contig 31240 bp, 25 predicted proteins | sample IncBWC30OmetaG_FD_161057 | JGI IMG/M metagenome (GOLD analysis project Ga0210392, IMG submission 161057) | Forest soil microbial communities from Barre Woods Harvard Forest LTER site, Petersham, Massachusetts, United States - Inc-BW-C-30-O ... | reverse complement strand
TTCCAGCCATCATCCGACCGAATTCATCCGCGATCTGTGGACCACGATCACCCACGGCAAGGTTTGGAAGGGTGAAATCAAGAACAAGGCAAAGGACGGTTCGTTCTACTGGGTGGACACGACCATCGTGCCGTTCCTCAACGAAGACGGCAAACCGCGCCAATATGTGGCCATCCGCGCGGACATCACCGAACGCAAGCGGGGGGAAGATCAACTGCAAGCTTCGTTCAAGGAAATCGGTGATTTGAAGGCGGCGCTGGATGAGCACGCGATCGTGGCCATCACGGACCCGCAGGGGAAGATCACCTACGTCAACGACAAGTTCTGCGCGATCTCAAAATATTCACGCGAAGAATTGCTGGGGCAGGATCATCGCATCATCAACTCAGGTTATCACCCGAAGGAATTCATCCACGAGCTTTGGGCGACCATCACGCGCGGCAAAGTCTGGCATGGTGAAATCAAGAACAAGGCGAAGGACGGCTCGTTCTACTGGGTGGACACGACCATCGTGCCGTTCCTGAATGAAGATGGAAAACCGCGCCAATATGTGGCCATCCGCGCGGACATCACCGAACGCAAGCGCGCGGAGGAGGCGTTTCGCGAAAGCGAGGAACTGTTCTCGAAGGCTTTCCTGTTAAGCCCGGATTGCCTGGCGATCGCCCGCCAGTCCGACCGCATCGTCATCCAGGCCAACGAAGCGCTTTGCCAGCTTTGGGGCAGCACGCCGGACAAAGTCATCGGCCATCCGGCGCTGGACCATCTGCACTGGATCAACGAGGCCGACCGGCTGGCCTTCACGCAAACGCTGCAAGACCGGGGCGAATGCCGGAATCACGAGACCACATTCCGCATGACCGACGGGCGGTTGATGGATTTTAACATCTCCTCCCGCATCATCACCTTCAAGGAAGAAGCCTGCGTCCTGAGCGTGATGCGAGATGTCACCGAGCGGAAACGGGCCGAGGCGGCGGCGGCGCGGCTGGCCGCCATCGTGCAATCCTCCGACGACGCCATCATCGGGAAAAATCTGGACGGCATCGTCACCAGTTGGAATGCCGGGGCGGAAAACTTGTTTGGCTTTGCGGCCGACGAAATGGTGGGGCAACCGATCCTGCGGTTGATTCCCCCGGAACGGCATCATGAGGAGGCAGACATCCTTGCCCGCGTCCGGCGCGGCGAGAGCGTCCGGCATTTGGACACTGTGCGGGTGCGCAAGGATGACGGCACGATCAATGTCTCGGTCACGGCCTCACCCATCAGAGATGCCGCCGGCAAGGTCGTCGGGGTTTCGAAGGTGGCGCGGGACATCACTGAACGCAAGCTGGCGGAGGAAAAAATCCACCAGCTCAATGCCGAGTTGGAGCAGCGCGTGGCGAAACGCACGGCGGAATTGAAACTGTCGAACCAGGAACTGGAGGCCTTTTCGTATTCCATCTCACACGACCTGCGGGCGCCGCTGCGGGCGATGGGCGGGTTCACGCGGATGCTGGAAAAACAACTCGGCGGCCAGGCTTCGGAAGAAGCGCGGTATTCGATGGAGCGAATCCGCGTGAACGCGGCGAAGATGGGCGAACTGATCGACGGGCTGCTGGATTTTTCGAGCCTGAACTGGGTGCCGGTCACCAAGAAAAAAACCTCACCGGCGAACATCGCGCGCGCGGTATTTGAGGAGCTCCGCCCGGAGCTGGCGAACCGGCGGGTGGAGATGGAGATCGCCGAACTGCCCGTCTGCGAGGCGGATGCCGCCCTGCTGAAGCAAGTGTTTACCAACCTTATCTCCAACGCGCTAAAATATTCGCGCGACCGCGACCCCGCCACGGTCAAAGTGGGCTGGCGCAAGGAAAAGAGCGAGACGATCTATTTCGTGCAGGACAACGGCGCGGGGTTTGACATGGCCTACGCCGACAAGCTTTTCCGCGTCTTTCAACGGCTGCACCGGGCGGATCAATTTGAGGGCACGGGCGTGGGGCTGGCGATCGTCAACCGGATCATCCACCGGCATGGCGGCCGCATCTGGGCGGAGGCGCAGGAGAACAAGGGCGCGACCTTTTATTTCACCCTGGGAAATCATGAATAGCGAGACCCTGGACATCTTGTTAGTGGAAGACAGCGAGGACGATTCCGCGTTTTTCATCGATGCACTGAAGGAGTCAAACCCGGCGGCGCAACTGCGCGTGGCCCGCGACGGGGTGGAGGCGCTGACGCTGATGTTCGGCGCGGGAAATCCGGCGGACGCCATGCCGATCGTCCGGCCCAAGCTGATCATCCTGGACTTGAAGCTGCCGAAAGTGAGCGGCGTGGAAGTGCTGCGCCAATTGAAAGGCAATCCGCACACGCGGGCGATCCCGGTGGTGACCTTGAGTTCCTCCCGGGAAAAGCGGGACCTGGCGGAGTGCTATCAACTGGGCGCGAACAGCTATCTGATGAAGCCGATGGATTTCGACGAGTTCGGCAACGTCGTGCGGATCCTCGGCCAATACTGGCTGCAATTCAACCAGCCGCCGAAATCATGACCGGGGCAATTTATGGGCAAACCGATCAACATCCTGATTGCGGAAGATTCCGTGGACGACACGGCCTTTCTCGTGGACGAGTTGAAGACGGCCGGGTTTGATCCGACATGGAAACGGGTGGAGACCGAGCCGGATTTTCTGGCGGAATTAAAAAAAGGGCCGGACATCATCCTTTCCGATTATTCCATGCCGCAGTTCAACGGACTGCGGGCGGCACAACTGGCACAGGAGAGCGGTCTGGATGTTCCGTTGATCCTGATCTCAGGCACCGTTGGTGAAGAAATCGCGGTGGAGGCGATGAAGCGCGGCGCGACGGATTATCTGCTCAAGGACCGGATCGGGCGGCTGGGCAGCGCGGTGGAACGGGCGCTGGAACAGAAGCGGCTACGGGTGGAGCGCAAGCAGACCGAGCAGCAGATTCACCTCCAGGCCAGCGCGCTGGAAGCCGCGGCCAACGCGATTCTCATCACGGACCGGCAGGGCAAAATCCTGTCGGCCAACACCGCGTTTTGCACGATGACCGGTTACCCGCCGGAAGAAGTGCTGGGGCAAGCCCCGCGCCTCCTCAAATCCGGGGAACACGAACCGGATTTTTACAAGCAACTGTGGCAAACCGTTTGCGCCGGCCACATCTGGCGCGGCGACATCACCAACCGGCGCAAAAATGGAACGCTTTATCAGGAAGAAATGATAATCACGCCGGTGCGGGCGGCCAATGGCGAAATCACCCATTTCATCGCCATCAAGCAGGACATCACCGGACGGAAGCAGGCGGAAGCAGCCCTGGCCCGGCTCGCGGCAATCGTCGAATCCTCGGACGATGCCATCATCGGCAAGGATCTGAATGGCGTGATCACGAGTTGGAATAAAAGTGCGGAACGGCTTTTCGGTTATTCCGCGGACGAGATGGTGGGAACCTCCATCCTGCGGCTGATTCCCGCCGGCCGGGACGGCGAGGAACATCAGATACTGTCGAAAATAAGGCGCGGCGAGAGCCTGGAGCACCTTGAGACGGTGCGGCAAGCCAAGGACGGGCGGCTGATTGACGTTTCGGTCACGGCATCACCCATCAAGGATGCCGCCGGCAAAGTCATTGGCGTGTCCAAAGTGGCGCGCGACATCACCGGGCGAAAAAAAGCCGAGAATGCGTTGCGCAAGGTGTCCAGCCAGGAAAGCGGCCTAAAAAAAGCACGGATCTTGCGAGATTTTGCGGTTATCATCGGGTTGTGCCTCCTGGCCTATGCCATCTTGGATTACACCGAAGTGCTCGAACGGCCGCTGGAAAACCTGGTCTTAAAATTTAAGGGCAACCTGGATGACCTGTTCGGGCCGGTGGCGGTTTTATTGCTGGGTTGCTTCATTTTTTCCTACCGGCGATGGCGGGACACCCAAAGCCGGGTCAGTGAGCAGGCGAACATCGAAGGGGCATTGCGAATATTGCACGGGGAGCTGGAAAACCGCATCCAGCAGCGGACGGCGGAGCTGGCCAAAACAAACGACGCCTTGCACCTGGAGATCGCCGAGCGCAAACGGGCGGAGGACGCACTGGCCCAACTGAACCGCCGACATGAGCTGATCCTCAACTCCGTGGCGGAGGGCATCCATGGGATTGATTTCCACGGCAACATCATGTTCGAGAATGCCGCGGCGGCGAAAATGTTCGGCAGTGAAGCCGACGCGCTGGTCGGCAAACCGGCGCACGCCTTGATGCATCACACCCGCGCGGATGGTTCGCCCTATCCGGTGGAGCAATGCCCCATCTACGCCACGTTGCATGACGGCGTCAGCCGGCGCATAGACAACGAAGTGTTCTGGCGGAAGGATGGCACGAGCTTTCCCGTGGAATATGTTGCGGCACCGAACCGGGACAAGGGCGGCGCCATCGTCGGCACAGTCGTGACGTTCCGTGACATCACCGAACGCAAACAGGCGGAGGAGGCGTTGCGGGAAAGCGAGGGAAAATTCCGCCAACTCGCCGAAAACATCACAGTAGTTTTCTGGATCACTAATGCCGCCAAGGACCGGATGATCTACATCAGCCCCGCCTACGAAAAAATCTGGGGGCGCACCTGCGAAAGCCTGTATCAATCCCCGCAAACCTGGCTGGACGCGATCCATCCCGAGGACCGGGACCGCGTCGTTGAAGCCGCGACGACCAAACAGGAGCGCGGTGATTACGACGAAATTTACCGCATCAAGCGACCCGACGGATCGATCCGCCGGATCCGCGACCGGGCCTTTCCGGTGCGCAATGCGGCCGGCGAGATCTACCGCATCGCCGGCACGGCAGAGGACATCACCGAGCGGCGATTGCTGGAGGAACAGCTCCGGCAGGCGCAAAAGATGGAGGCGATCGGCCAGCTGGCGGGCGGCGTGGCGCATGATTTCAACAACATCCTCGCGGTGATCCAACTGCAGGCGGACATGCTCAGGACCGAGCCTAACATCTCGGTGGAACAGCAAGATTATGCCAGTGAGATCGAGAAGTCCGCCCAGCGCGCCGCCAACCTCACCCGCCAGCTGCTGCTGTTCAGCCGCCAGCAGACCTTGCAGCCACGCGACCTGAACTTGAACGATGTCATCGCCAACATAACCAAAATGCTGCACCGCGTGCTGGGCGAAGACATCCAGATGCAATTCAAGTATGCGGCGAAGCCGTTGATGATGCATGCCGACCCGGGCATGATTGATCAAATCCTCATGAACCTGACGGTCAACGCCCGCGACGCCATGCCCGAGGGCGGCCAGCTCATCGTAGAAACCGCCGCCGTGGAATTTGATGAGCTGGCCAAGACGTACTCGCCCCAAGCCAGGCCGGGTTCATTCGCCTGCCTGAGCGTCAGCGACACCGGCTGTGGCATCCCGCCGGAAGTCCTGCCGCGCATATTCGAGCCCTTCTTCACCACCAAGGAAGTCGGCAAAGGCACCGGCCTGGGGCTGGCGACCGTCTTTGGCATCGTCCAGCAGCATCAAGGCTGGATCAATGTGTATACCGAGCCCGGCGAAGGCACCACCTTCCGGATCTATCTGCCGCGCCTGACCCAGACCGCCGATATAAAAGCCAGCGGCGCGCCAGCGGCCCCGGTCCGCGGCGGCAATGAAACCATTCTGCTGGTTGAAGATGACCGATCCTTGCGCGCCGCACTCCGCATCGCCTTGTCGCGCCTGGGCTACCGGGTGCTCGAAGCGACTACCGGGCCCGAAGCCCTGGAAGCGTGGCGCCAGCACAGCGACGCGATCCAACTGGTGTTGACCGACATGATCATGCCGGGCGGCATGAACGGCAGGGAACTTGCCCAGCAGTTGGTGGCGAAGAACCCAAAATTGAAGGTCGTCTACGCCAGCGGTTATAGCGACAAAATCGCCAGCAAAGACCTAGTCTTGGAGGAGGGCGTCAACTTTCTCATCAAGCCGTTCGAGGCGCATAAGCTCGCGCAGACGGTACGGAATTGCCTGGATGGTGTGAAGGCGGCTGGAGGGTGACTCCGGCTTCAAAATTCCACGTATTCCATGTGTTCCTTCACCTTGGGCGCAATGGTGATTTCCGCATCGGCCGAGCGGTAGCCGTGGTATTCAAAATGGCCTTCGGGATGTTCACGCACGCGGAAGGTGATGGTGATGCGCTGGGCGCAAGCGCAATGGAGGATGGAATCCGCCTCGTAGATCCGCTCGACGCCGTGATCCAAGATCTGCTCGTGGACACAGTGGAATTCAGGCGTCCGCGTGGGACCGGCGTGCACTTTGCGACAGGACTTGCAACGATAGTGGTAAGAACCGAGCTGGAATGATGATGCATGCATAACAATCCTTTTTTTCACCTGGGCCGCCTACACCCAGCCCTACATCAACATTCTGCCTCTCGGGCGCGGTTGTCAACAGGTTTGCGGCGGCGGCAATATTGCGGGGGCAGGCATTTCAGATGCAAGGTCATGAGGGTGAGGAGAAATTTTTGCCCTTTTGCCTGAGCAATACACATTTACAAACTATTTACACATATCTGTTCGATTTTCGCCGCATCGTGTGGTGTAGTTTTTTCATGAGCATATTTAATTTTCGGGCAAAACGCGCCCCGTCCCGGCGGATCGCCGCGCTGGTCTGCTTGCTCGCCCTGCGCGTTTCGGCGGCGGACACGACACCACCGGACGGACCGGTGGCACGCCTCGGTTCCCACCGGTTTGAACACAGCGGCCGATTAACCGGCCTGGCATTTACGCCCGACGGCACGGAGTTGTTCGCCACGGGAATGGACGAAGCCTGCTTCTGGGAGGTGGCAACGGGTGAAAAACAACGGGTGCTGGCCAAAACCTCACTGATGTGCGGCGCGCTGGCGCAGGATGGCCAGACCGCCGCGCTGGCGCATAATAGCAGCCTGATCGAGGTGTTCGACACCGTCACCGGCGAGCGTCGCGGCCAACTGACCGGCGCACGGGACCGCTCCTTTGCCTTGACGCTCAGCCCGGACGGACGCCGGGCCGCCAGCGGGGATGGCCGCGACGTCATCCTTTGGGACGTCCAAGCGGGCAAAGAACTGCGGCGCTGGCAACCGTCGGGCGAATGGGTGGACGCGCTGAAATTCTCGCCGGATGGCCGGCGCCTGGCCATGGCCACCGCAGGAACCAACGGACAGGTGCGGATCGAGAATCTTGATTCTGACGGAGCCCCGATGGAATTGGCGGGAGGCATCGGGTTTGAGCCCTGGCTCGTTTTTTCTCCCGACGGGAAAAATGTGGCGGGGTCCTGCGATGTCCCTTTTCATGGAGGCCACCGCTCTTACTTGCGCATCTGGGATGCAGCCACCGGCCAGATGACGCACGATGTGCCGGGCTCTTTTAACGCCGGCGTGTTTTCAGCCGATGGAAAATGGCTTGTGGCGGCGGGGCTGGGAGAGGTTGCGGTTTACGATCCCGCCACCGGCCAGGTCCTTCACCAACTGCCCGCAAACCAGCAGCACATCTGGGCGGTGGCGTTGACCGCGGATGGGAAAACCCTGGCGACCGCACAGGACCAGCGCATCCGCCTGTGGAACACCGGGACGTGGCAGGAGATCAACGCGGGTTCCGGCCACGACGAACCCGTGCTGGCCGTGGCCGTGGCTCCGGATGGCCGCACCATCGCCACGGGCGGCCTGGATGGCCGGCTCATTCTCTGGGATTGGCCGGAAGCACGCGAGCGCAAGCGGATCGAAGGCATCGGCGGCGGCTATGGTGTCCAGCAACTGGCCTTTTCACCCGACAGCGGCACCGTGGGCGCAGCGGCCTGGATCAATTTCGGCGACACGTTCTTTCTTTTTGATGCCGCGACCGGAGCACCGGTCTCACGCTTTGGCAAGGAGCATCAAGGCCACGCATTGGCATTCATGGCCGGCGGCAAAGAGGTTGTGACCGGCCAGATGGATGGCGCGCTCGGGGTTTGGGAGGCGGCTTCCGGCAAATGGCTGCGTTCGGTGGGACATCACAAAGGTTCGATCGATTCAGTGACGCCGGCTCCCGACGGCAAAACCGCCTGGTGGGCGGGTGAATACCAAGGCCTCGGTCTGCGCGATCTGGTCACCGGCGAAGACCTGCGCGTTCTTTCCGGAGGCTCGCATCATTCAGAGGCGTGCCTGAAGGTTTCACCGGATGGCGACTGGCTGGAGGTCGGCGGCCGGGTCTGGGATGTAAAAACCGGCGATGTAATCGCCCAAGGGCGCGACTCACTGGCGGCAACCGCGATTTCACCGGATGGCCGCCTGTTGGCCACCGCAGCGGGCGGAGGGGTGGAGTTTTTGGAAATGCTGACCCGGCAGAAAATCCACCGCCTGAATACCGGCGAGGTCAAGGCCATGGCGTTCTCGCCGGACGGAACGGTGCTGGTGACGGCCGCGTACACGGAGGCGTTGGCCTGGGACCTGACCGGACGGTTGCACGATGGCCGCCTGCCGGCGACCGGGCTGTCGCGCACGGAAATGGAATCCTGCTGGCAGACGCTCGCCGGCAACGATGCCTGGGCGGCGCATCAAGCGGCATGGTCGCTGGCCGCTGGCGGCGCGGCGGCGGTGGCTTTTCTTGGCGAACATTTGCATCCGGCGGCCGATCCCGAACCGGCGCAAGTCGCGAAACTCCGCGGTGAATTTACCGATCCCGATTACGATGTCCGCAAGCACGCCGCCTGCGAGCTGCTGGACCTGGGCCTCGAGGTTTCACCCGGGGAACGCGAAGCCCTGCGCCGACCGGGGCGCAATTATACTTCCGCGCCCCTGCCGCCGGATCAGGCCGGAGGAATGCCGGTGCCGCTTGGGCCCATACCCGAACTGCTCCCGCTGCCGGACCGTGTGCGTGCGTCGCGGGCGGTGATGGCCCTGGAGCACAGCCTGGCGCCGTCGGCGGAAACCCTGCTGGCCACCCTGGCGGATGGCGTGGCCGACGCCCCAATGACCCGCGAAGCCCGCTCCGCCCTGGCACGAGTGCGGCAACGGCATTGATCCCCGGCAAACATATCCATACGGGCGCAGGTGACGAAGGGGTGGAAATGTGCGAAGGCATATATTTTTCAGGTTGGACAGCCTTTGTCCAACCGGGTGTGTGATAACTGAGGGCATGAAGCTGAAAATTCAGAATGAAAAGTTAAGAATGAAGAAGCCGGGGGCGCAGCGGGCGAGCGGGGGAACATTCAACACGCAACATTTAACGCTCAACGTCCAACTGTGCGCACCTTGCAAGCGGTTGGGGATCAATGGCGGTCAGGCTTCGTCAGGCTTTGTCCGACCTTTCAATTTTAAAATCTTTTTTAACCGCAGGTCGATGAGCGACAACCATGAACGCAGATGGACGCAGATAGGGGCCGAGGACGGACAGCCAGGCATGGGGCAGGCTCATTTGTTTAGAATTTTGAATTTATCCGACCGAATCCGACTGAATCCGAGTGTTCAATTTTTATTCGTGCCGTACGGGCCACCAAGGACTGGACGCGTTGGAGGTGCGGGCATCAAAGGGATGGCTGCGCTGCAAAGTGCCCGCTGCGCGGTCAAAATTTGTCGCATCCGCCTACGCCAAGGCTTCGGCGCGACAGGGTGCGACAAACTCCACCAACCGAGGGTCTGGAAAAAACAGCGATTAACAGCGATTAACAGTGATTAACAGTGAATAACAAACGGCACATTTTTGATATGCGATTGGCCATGCAAACCGGCGGCGAAAAGTACACTACAGGTTTAAGCGAATCAGGCTCCTCACCCCGCCCCTCTCCTCGTCTGGCGAGGAGAGGGAGGATATATCGCGTCGCGGATTATCCAAACGTTCACCCTGGCCATGAATGCCAAGGGCAGGCCAAGAAAGACCCGCCGAACAAAACCGGTTGCAGGGCGGGTGCGGGGCGCCTCGACTTTGAGGAGAAACTTGCTAAATTGTCATCGTGAGCTTTGTCGCTGAATTCAATTCGTTGCCGCTGGAGGCGCTGGTCAAAAAGTCGCTGGCCACGAGCGCGGAGACCGCCCGTGAGGCGGCCGCCAAGTCGCGGTTTTCCCTGGCGGATTTTGCCGCGCTGCTGTCGCCGGCGGCCGGGGAGATGCTGGAGACGCTGTGCGCGCGTTCGCAGAAGCTGACGCAGCAGCGGTTCGGCAAGACGATCCGGCTGTTCGCGCCGCTGTACCTTTCCAACGAGTGCATCAACAATTGTTCGTACTGCGGCTTTTCGCGCGACAACCAAATCTTGCGCGTGACGTTGTCGATCGACGAGGTGCGGCGGGAGGCGGCGGAATTGAAGGCGCAGGGTTTTCGCAACCTGCTGCTGGTGGCGGGGGAGCATCCGAAATTTGTCTCGAACGGCTACATGCGCGACTGCATCGCGGCGCTGCACGAGGAGTGGCCGAGCATCTCGCTGGAGGTGGGGCCGATGGAGACGGAGGAATATCGTCCGCTGGTGGCGGCGGGGTCGGACGGGCTGATCGTGTATCAGGAGACGTATGACCGGGCGGTGTATGCGGAGATGCATACGGCGGGGCCGAAACGGAATTTTGACTGGCGGCTGGAAACGCCGGAGCGCGCGTACGCGGCGGGTTTCCGGCGGCTGGGCATCAGCCCGCTGTACGGGCTGGCGGACTGGCGGTTTGAGGCGTTGAGCGTGGCGGCGCACGCGGATTATCTGCTGCGCAACTGCTGGAAGGCGGCAATCACGATCTCATTGCCGCGGCTGCGGCCGTGCGCGGGGGAGTTTCAACCGCTCACACATTTGGGCGACCGCGACCTGGTGCAACTGGTGTGTGCGTTCCGGCTGATGTTCCCGGATGTGGGGCTGGTCTTGTCCACGCGCGAGCCGGCGAAATTGCGGAACGGGCTGATTCCGCTGGGCATCACGATGATGAGCGCAGGCGCGCGCACGGAGCCGGGCGGCTATACCGGGGCGGGCAAGGAAAAGATCCATCACACGGAGCGCGGGATCATCAAGGAAATCGCCTCGGGCTCGAGCGAATGGGCGCCGGTGGCGGACCGGGCGACGAATGCGACGGGGCAGTTTCAGATCGCCGATGAACGTCCGCCGCACGAGGTGGCGGCGCAAATCCGGAACCTGGGCTATGAGCCGGTGTGGAAGGACTGGGATGCGGCGTTGACGGCTTGAATCCGGGTCCTATGACGCGATACCATCACCCCAACAGCAAACGTGCGTAGCATTGCACTCATTTTATTTCTGTTCGCGACGGTGATGGTTGCCACCGCCGAGAATACGAATGATCTTGACCCGATCACGGGAAATTATCGCTGCATCGTGTGCGGCAAGAGCCCGTTGTACGGGCAGATTTGGCGGCATCCGCGGGGGCTCATCTGTGACGAGTGCGAAAAGATCAAAGACCGTTGCACGATCTGCGGGCTGCCGGTGAAGGAAGGCGACGGCCACCTGAAGACCGGCGACGGGCGGTTCATCTGCAAATTTGACAAGCCGAATGTCGTCATGACGACGGACCAGGCGACGGAGCTGTTTGAAAAGGTACGGGACGAGGTGGTGGACCTGTACGGGCCACAGTTCGCGCTGAAAAACACGCAGGTGACGGTGACGATGTTTGATGTGGATTACTGGTCGGAGAAGGGCCGGACGAACGGCCTGCATACCTACGGCTTTGCCCATTCGCGCCCGGCCGAGGGCGATCATTGGACGCATGAGGTCATCATGTTGAGCGGCCGGACACGGGACGAGATGACCGGCGTGGCCGCGCACGAATACACGCATCTGTGGATCAATGAGAACCGCCCGGCCAACCACAAGATCGACGGTGACACGGTGGAAGCCATCTGCGAACTGACGGCCTACAAGCTGATGCAGCAAAAAAGGCGGCCGGACATGGAGAAGCGAATCCTCGACAATCCCTATACGGACGGGAAGATAAAAACCCTGGTGGCGGTGGAGCGCGAGGGCGGCACGGACTACGTCCTGAACTGGGTGAAAAACAGCCAGGCGGAAACGTTTGACGAGGATGCCAGCCTGGCCCCGTTGCCCGCCCTGGCGGCACCGGTTCAAGTATCAGCGTTGCCGCCGGTCCTGCCGGCGGGGTTGAAATTCAGCGGGATCATGACCTTGGGCAAGTTGCGGCAGGCGGTCATCAATGGCACGGCCCTGGGTGTCGGCGACCAAAAGCGCATCAAGTTGCGGGATAAAACGGTGTCCGTCCGCTGCCGGGAAATCCGTGATGACGAGGTGGTGGTGGAATTAAACGATTCCCCCGCGCCAGCGACCTTGAGCCGGGGCAAGGAGGTTTTGATCCCATGAATGAAGTCATCGCCAACGGGCAGCCCGTTGCGGCCGCCCTGCCCTGCACCATCGAGGCATTTCTCCTGGCGCAAAATCTTTTGCCGCGGAGCGTGGTGGTGGAACATAACGGGGAGGCGGTGGCGCCGTCGGAATTTGCGGGGCGCCGGCTGAATCCGGGCGACCGGCTGGAAATTGTAAAGATCGTGGCGGGCGGATGAGGATTTGATTTTTGCCCGCCATCAGGCTATGCTTGCGGCAGTCTGGGGGGTAAAAGGGTTAAGACGGTGAACAACTTTTTTTTGACATTTGCCTAAAATAAGCCCAAGAAAGAGGTGTTCATACGCAGTCCTGACCTGACCCGGTCTTGGTTGTAACCTATTAATCATGAGCGATACCGCCCTATTTGGAAAAGCTGCCGCCTGCTTGAGCGGCCTTCCACAGGGTTGTCAGGTGCTGATTCTGAGCGAGGATTTCACGGCGTACAGCCGGGCCTTGCAGGCCTGCCGGCGGATCATGGATCAGATGGCCCAACACACGGACTTCGATTTTCGCTGCTGGAATTTTTCCGAACTGACAGATCCGGAATGCTCGCTGGCGGCGACCAAGTACGCCGCCGCCGCCGACATCATCATGTTGTCGACGCAATCGGCCACCCTGCCCGCGGCATTGAACGAATGGATGGATGTGCTGCACAAGGCGCGGTTCCGCCCGGTCGGCCTGCTGGCGGTGGTCCTGAACAAACCGGCGCCGGAGCCGGAAGTTTCCCAACTGTTGTTGCGCCTGGAAAACGTGGCACTGCACCTGGCGATGGATTTCATGCCGCTGCTGCCGGCCACCGAACAAACCGCCTGGCAGCCGCAAACGCTGGAGCACTGGGAGATGTTGCTGGGACGCCCGGACACGGAAACCCGCCGCGACGTCGATCACTGGGGCCTGAACGAGTGACCGGCCGTTTCCGTCTTCATTTCGCCGCGGGTGTGGCCACAGAATTTGTGCGGGTGAATACTTGCCGCCGGACTTCAACTTCGTAAAAATCAAGCCATGAGATTTCGGTTTGAAACGATTTATCGCACGAGCCTGGTGGTCTTGTTCCTCACCGCATTTTGGGCGGTGTGGGCAAGCGCACAGACCAACCAACTCCGCGCCGCCAACGACGCCCTGACGGCCACCGCCACAAACAACGCGCCAGACGCCAACGGCACCAACGTCGTGGCCAAGGTGGGCGAAGTCATCGAAAAGGATCTGGAATCGCCCGATTGGATCAAACATCTCGCCAAGGACTGGCCGTTCTTGCGATATCATTTTTGGGGGAACGAACTCTGGAAATACCTGTTCTCGTTGATCTACATCTTCCTGGCGTTTTACATCTCCAAGCTGCTCGATTACCTGACGCGGGTGTGGCTGAAACGGTGGACGGATAAAACCAAAACCAAGCTGGATGACCTGCTGCTGAACCTGTTGAACGGGCCGGTGAAGGTGATTTCGTTCGTGATCTTTCTGCGGATCGGCCTGGACGTATTCCAATGGCCGGGCCTGGTCCAGAAAATCCTGACCAAAGGATTCACGGTGGTGGTGGCCGTGACGATCACCTACGCGGTGCTCAAGCTGGTGGATCTGCTCATGAATTTCTGGCATTTGCGCGCCAATGCGGACAGCGACCAGGAGTTCCACGAACAGATTTTCCCCATCATCCGCAAGGCGTTAAAAGTTTTCGTCGTGGTGGTGGGGTTGCTGATGACCTTGTCCGCGCTCCACATCGACATCACGGCGGCCATCGCCTCGCTGTCCATCGGCGGGCTGGCGGTCGGTTTGGCGGCGCAGGATACGCTGGCGAACCTGTTCGGCGCGGTGGCCATCTTTCTGGACCGGCCTTTCCGCATCGGCGACCGCATCAAGGTCGAAACCGTGGAAGGCATGGTGGAGACCATCGGCTTGCGCAGCACGCGCGTACGAAACCTCGACGGCCATCATGTCACGATCCCGAACAAGCTGATGGGCAACGCCATCATCACCAACGTCACCCGCCGGCCGAACATCAAGACCGAGATGAACCTTGGCCTGACGTATGACACGCCATCGGAAAAGGTGAGGCGAGCGACCGCCATCCTGGAGGAGATTTTCCGGGCCAACCCGAAGACCACCGATCTGGTCATCACCTTCAACAAATTCGGGGATTCGGCGCTCAACATCCTGGTCGTGCACGTCTGGAACGGCACGGATGCGAAGACGCATTTGGCGGAGATGCAGGAAATGAACCTGCAGATCAAGTCGCGGTTTGAGGCGGAAAAGATCGAATTCGCGTTCCCGACGCAGACGATTTTTCTCAAACAGGACGGAACGAAATGATTTGTCAGCCCGCCCCGGTGAAGATTTAATTCACCGATGGACTTGATCACCAACCTGCTCTGGCATCACGACAAGTTTCTGGGCATCACCTGGAACACCTGGAAAGTCATCGGGTTCATCGGCAACGCGGTTTTTTTCTCGCGTTTCTTTGTACAGTGGTACGCCACGGAAAAACGGAAGCAGGTCGTCGTGCCGCAGGCATTTTGGTGGTTAAGCCTGACCGGCTCGCTGATCCTGCTGGCCTACGGGCTGTTTTACCTGCATGACTCGGTGGTCATCTTCGCGTATGCGTTCACGTGGATCCCCTACATCCGCAGCCTGGTGATCCACCGGCGGCACAAGGCGGCGCACACCAACTGCGCGGGCTGCGGGATAAAAATTCCGCCGCAGTCGAACTATTGTCCGAACTGCGGCGTGAAGGTGGGTTGAAGCAGTTACTTTTTCGGAGCCGGGGCAACAGCCGGCACGGCTGACGCGGGCGGAATGCCATATTTCTTCAATACTTGGGCGGTAAAATCAGGGTGCTTGTCACCGTAAACCGCCAGTTTGGCCACAAAGTCATTAATCGCAACCTGCTGCTTTTGCAACTGCGCAGAAACCTGCTGCACCTGGCCCTCTTCTTTCAGGGTGATGCTCGACTGGGTGTACAAAAATCCGGTCAATGTGCCACTGATGACAATCAACGCGACCAGCAACGCAAACAACTGGCTTTTGATGGCAGCGATATCGTCTTGATTATTTTCGGGGGTCATAAAGTTATTTTGCTGCGGGTTGCGCGGGGGTTTGGGCGAACTGGATGATTTGTTGCAGTTCCGGGCTCTTTGCCGTGTTGTTGTATGTAATCACATCACCCAAGAGGGCTTGTGCCCTGCCAGAGACCACTTGGACAGATTGCAACTGGTTTTGCAGTATGGGCTGCATCTTGCGCAAAGCGCTCGTCCGGGTCATTGTTAGATACGCGAACACCACGCCGGCAACCACCAAGATAGCCAGCACAAAGGTCAATAATGATGTGGTTGTGTCATTTTTCATAATCGGTGAGAAGAATCTAACGAATAGCCCAAGCATGGACAACTTGATTTTCCGAAATTCCGTGCCATTTGGCGGCCATTCGTGATTAAATACGGCCATGAAAATCCACTTCCTTGGCGCGGCGCGCACCACCACGGGCTCGATGTATCTGCTGGAGATCAACGGGAAGAATCTCCTGCTGGAATGCGGCCTGTTCCAGGGCCACCGCGAGGAAACCACCCAGCGCAACACCACCTTTCCCTTCGACCCGCACAAAATCGACGCCGTCGTCCTGAGCCATGCCCACATCGACCATGCGGGCAACCTGCCCAACCTGGCCAGCAAGGGGTACGACGGGCCGATCCACTGCACCGAAGCCACGCGCGACCTGTGTAGCATCATGCTGATCGATTCAGCGCACATCCAGGAACAGGACGCCCTTTTCGTTTCCAAATGGCACGCCAAAAAGCATCTGCCGCCGGTCGAACCTCTCTACCGCGTGCCCGATGCCGAGAAGGCCGTGAAACAACTCGTCCCGCACGGTTACGAAAAGGCCTTTTCACCCGTGGAAGGCGTGAGCGTCACCTTCCGCGACGCCGGGCACATTCTTGGCTCCGCCCAGGTCATCCTGGACATCCAGGAAAAAGGCCGCAAATATCGATGGCTCTTCAGCGGTGACGTGGGCCGCGGCCAGGACGAACTCCTGCGTGATCCGGTGCCCGTTGAAAATGTGGACTATCTCCAGATCGAATCCACCTACGGCAACCGCGAACATGCCGTGCGGATTGATGCCGATGCCATCGTGGCCAAGCTGGTCAGTGAAACCATCGCCCAGCGGGGCAAAGTTATCATCCCGGCTTTTTCCGTGGGGCGCACCCAGCAGATCGTTTATGTGCTGCACGAGCTCATCTGCGCCGGCAAGCTGCCCCGCCTGCCGATTTTCGTGGACAGCCCGCTGAGCGTGAAGGCGAGCGACATCTACAGCAAACATCTCGCCGATCTCAAGCCCGGCCTGATCGACTCGCTGTGCAACCATGAGAGCCCGTTCTACATGAACAATCTCACGTACACCGCCAGCGCCGAGGAGTCCAAAAAACTTAACGAGCGCACCGACCCGATGATCATCATCAGCGCCTCCGGCATGTGCGAAGCCGGGCGCATCCGCCATCATCTCAAGAACAACATCGGCGACAAAAAGAACCTCCTGCTCTTCATCGGTTACTGTGCCGAAGGCACGCTGGGAAACATAATCACCGCCGGCAAAACGCCGGTGAACATCTTCGGTGAACCTTGCGATGTCCGGGCGAAGGTGGTGGCCCTCGACACCTATTCCGGCCACGCGGACAAGAATGAATTGAAAAGCTATGTCGGAAAACTGACCGGGAACATCAAAAAAATCTTCTGCATCCACGGCGAGGAACCGCAATGCCTGGCCCACGCTGAAACCTTGCGCGCCATGAAGCCGAACGCCCAGGTCATCGTGCCAGAATACAAGCAGGCGGTGGATATTTGAGCCGGCCAGCGCCTCCTTTAGCGGGGGTGGCGGAAAATCTCCTTCAACGGCCGGTCACGAAGGTTCATCAAAGGCCTTTCATAGAACCGATAGACGAAAGCCGAACCGGGAATTGTCATCAGCCAAATGAGGGGAAAGGCGATAACCGGTTCCCATCCGTGCCATGGCCCCGTATGCATCAAGATGATAGCGATCACACCACTGAAGATTCCATGGCTCAGATACATGGAATAAGACCACAAACTCAAGTTTCTGATCATCTTCTCGAACCATCCGCCCGGAGCTGTCATTCCCACCACCTTGGGAAACACCAATACCAGACAAACAGATATGAGATTAAAATAAAACGCGCGATACGCGACTGAATCCAGGGTAAAGCCGCCCGAGATCGCATAGTAATGGCAAAAATGAACGGTCAGGGCAACACCAGACGCCACACCGACCGGCCACAACCTGACCAGAAAGTTCCAGACGCCCCCGCCATAATTTTTAACCCAGACCAACAACACGCCATAACCAATCGCATCCAACCGCGGCAGGGTTACGCGGCGAATGCCACCATCCCAGCTGGCGGTTGGCGGGATAAGGCAACGGATGATGACCGGAACCACCAGAAAAACCACAATGGTGGCAAGCAAGGCCTGTTGCCGGCGAGGCAACACCTTTGCCAATGTGAAAAGCATGACCGGAAACAGCAGGTAAAACCATTCTTCCACGGAAAGGCTCCATGCTGCCGGGAAAAACTCCGGATAGGGGGATATCATCGCCTGTCCAAACCAAACGAAACTGCCGGCTTCAGCCGGAAAGCGGCCAGTAAGAACAGTCGTTTCCAGCATGGTGAGGACAAGGAAAACATAGTAGTTCGGCAGGGTGCGGAACCAGCGGCGTTTCCAGAACTCGACCACTCCGGACGGGCCATCCAACCGGCCAGCAAACAAGTCCGCCATCAGTATGCCCCCAATAAGATAGCCACTGAGCATAAAGAAAATCTCAACCCCGAGCACACCCCAAAAGCCTCGTAATGTGCCAAAAACCGGGAAACACGTCCCCCCGGGCACCGTATGCGACATCAGTACCAGCATGATGGCCGCCGCGCGAATCAAGTCTGGCCCGAACACACGGGTGTGTGTTGAATTTTTGGTCGGCATGAATTCCGGGTTTACCCGTCCATATTTTAGATCGTCTTGGCGGCGATGGCAAACGAAGCTCGGACCACCGTCAGGGAAAAGAAAATCTGTCCGAATGGATTAAAAATTCAAGCTTTAACAACTCACGTCCGCCAAAGCCGTCACTATCTGCATGAAATTTCTTTGGGGCCAAACTTGGAATTTACATAATGTGACAAATGATGCGTTAAAAAGGCGGCGGTAGCAGCGGGTATTGACTGCGGTAAGAAATCAATCCCGGAAATTACCGAACGCCACTGCCACGGGAAAATCATGACCGCGCACGGCGGCGATGACGGCCTGCAAATCGTCGCGGCTCTTGCCGGTCACGCGGACTTCGTCGCCCTGGATCTGCGTGGTGACCTTGAACTTGCCATCGCGGATGAAGCCGGTGATCTGCTTGGCGACGGCGGCCTCGATGCCATTCTTGAGCTTGATGCTCTGGCGGGCATGGCCGAGCGGCGAGATGTCGGGATCACATTGCTCGATGCTTTTCATGCTGATACCGCGCTTGGCGAGCTTGCCGACGACGATTTCGTTGAGGGTGTTCACCTTGTAGGCGTCCTCGGCGGACAATTTGATCTCCGTCTTTTCCAAAACGATCTCGGCCTTGCTGCCCTTGAAATCAAAGCGGTTGGCGAGCTCCTTTTTGGCCTGGTTGACGGCGTTCTCAACTTCCATGGAGTTGACCTGCGAAACAATGTCGAATGAAGGCATGGCGGGAGGATAGAAATTTCCGACCGAAAGGAAAAGTGGAAAGCGGTGAGACGACGGAACCGCCTCTGGTGACGGTTTTTATCCGGCGAACGGCGCCTGCCGCGGCGGGGCGGCCAAAATTTGTCGCAGGAAAGGCCATTTGCCGGTTGCGGTGGGCGGGAATTTTTCGGATTTTACCGCGCGTGAAAACCAAACGTGCTTTGCTCTCCGTTTCTGACAAGACCGGCCTGGTTCCTTTTGCCCAGGCATTGGTGCAGTCGAACTACGAACTCATCTCCACCGGCGGCACCGCCAAGGCGTTGCGCGACGCCGGCCTGCCGGTGAAGGACATCAGCGAGCACACGGGCTTCCCGGAAATGCTGGATGGACGGGTGAAGACGCTGCATCCGCTCGTCCACGGGGGCCTGCTCTACATCCGCGGCAACGCAACGCACGAGGCGGCGGTGAAACAACATAACATCAAATCCATCGACCTCGTGGTGGTGAACCTCTATCCGTTTGAGGCCACGGTGGCGAAGCCCGGCGTGGCGTTGCACGATGCCATCGAGAATATCGACATCGGCGGGCCTTCGATGCTCCGCAGCGCGGCGAAGAATCACGACAGCGTCACGGTGATCGTGGATCCGGCGGATTACGCGGAGGTCGCGGAGCAAATCAAAGCGCAGGGTGACACCACGCTGGAGCTGCGCCGCAAGCTCTGCGCGAAGGTCTATGCGCGCACCGCGGCGTACGATGCCGCCATCGCGGCGCATCTGCAAAAGGAGTTCGGCGCCGATAAGAACGCATTGCCGGCAGCGCTCACGATTTCGGCACCGCTGGCCCAACCGCTGCGCTACGGCGAAAACCCGCACCAGACCGCCGCACTTTACGGAAAGTTTCACGATTATTTCAAGCAGCTTCACGGCAAGGAGCTTTCCTACAACAACATCCTGGATCTTACCGCCGCGAACGCGCTTATCGCGGAATTCAGCAATGATGTGCCCACGCTGGCGATCTTGAAGCACACGAACCCCTGCGGCGTCGGCCAGGGCGCGAACCTGCGCGAGGCGTGGGACAAGGCTTTTGCCACCGACAAACAGGCGCCGTTCGGCGGCATCATCGCCGTGAACCAGCCGCTGGATGCGGCCTGCGCGGAGGCCATCGCTGAAATCTTCAGTGAAGTCATCGTGGCGCCGGAATTTTCGCCGGAAGCGCTGGCCATCCTGCAAAAGAAGAAAAACCTGCGACTCCTCCAGATCGTGAAAAGCCCGCTCGCGGCGGCACCCTGGGATGTGCGCAGCGTGGGCGCGGATTCTTTTCTGTTGCAGCAGCGCGATTTGAAAATAACGGCCGCGACGGACCTGAAAATCGTCACGAAACGCCAGCCGACGGCGGCAGAGCTGAAGGCGATGCTGTTCGGCTGGCGGGTGGTGAAGCATTTGAAATCGAATGCCATCCTCTACGTGGGCGAAGGCCGCACGCTCGGCACGGGCGCGGGCCAGATGAGCCGGGTGGATTCCAGCCGTATCGCAGTGTGGAAGGCGGGCGAAGCCAAGCTGCCGCTGGCCGGCAGCGTGGTTTGCAGTGACGCCTTCTTTCCGTTCCCGGACGGTCTCATCGCCGCCGCTGATGCAGGGGCCACGGCAGCCATCCAGCCGGGCGGGTCGGTCAAGGATGCCGAGGTCATCGCCGCCGCCGATGCGCGGGGCATGGCCATGGCGTTCACAGGCGCACGGCATTTCCGGCACTAAACATTCGCCGGTTAAAATTTAAAATCTGAGACCGTCGAGTGGCGATGCCAGGAGCGCTCATTTCCGCAGCTTGAGCATGAGCCAAATCTGCACGAGGGTCAGCCCCGCCAGCAGCAGCCAGACGAAAGACTCGCGCAGTCGCAGCCCGCGCAGCTTCGCCGGGGCGAGCCAGAACTGTATCTTGGCCGAACCAAAGGAGATCACATCGCCATTCCGGAGCCGGACGTTCTGTTGCGGCTGTTCGTTTACGGCGGTAAAGGCATCGGGCGCGGTGGCCAGCATAAATCCCGCCTGCTTTTCAAACCCGATGGCCAAATGGTTATCCCAGACGCCCTCATCCTCCAGGCACAGTTCATTTTGCGGCGCATGACCGACATGAAACGGAAACTGGCGGACGAAAATGATTTCGCCCGCCAGTTTTCCGGAAAGGATGCGCAGCTGGATCATCAGAACATTTTACGCTCAACTTTGATCTGATCACCGGGATAGACCCCGGGGTCCGGCGCCCTGCCATCAAGGATTTTAACGCAATTGAGCGTGAACCGCTTGCCGTTTGAGCGGATCAACAGAACGTCTTTGCGGTCGGCAAAGTCGGTGAAATCGCCGGCGGAAGCAATCGCCTTGGTCACAGTGATCTGCCCCACGTAAACTTGCCGACCGGGGCTCTTGACTTCACCCTGCACATAATAGACGCGGTCACCGGCCTTCACGGTGACCGTCAGGTGTTTATAAATCCTGGGGACGTACAGGTCGTGGATGATATTTTCAACATCGCCGGTGGTCTTGCCAGCGACCTTGATCGCGCCGATGTCGGCCAAGGTGATGGTGCCATCGTCATTAATGGTCTTGTCCTGGGAAAGCAGAGGGTTCGGTAAACCATCAAAACTGATGGTGATGGTATCGCCGACCAGCAAGTGTGCCCCACCCAATACATTTGTATCACCAGAGGGCGGGGTCATGACCTCGGAGTAATCCGGTGTAGCACAACCGCCCAGGGCCAGAACCAGTGCCAATACCGGCAGCAGCAGCAAGCCGGCCTTAAAAAGCGATTTTTCGGACAGCGGAATAAACAATTTCATCGGCATATTTTTTCAGTAATTTTCAGATGCGTCAATTACTAGGATTTGACGCTGATTTCAGTGTCATCCTCGCCGGATTTGGGCGCGTTAGCCTTGGCTTCGGCTTCCTGCTCGCTTGCGCTGCGGGAGTAATAGTAATCGTGGTAGTAACCGCTGTAGTAATAGTAGCCTTCGTCCTGCGACATGTTGATGTTATTGAGCACGATGCCGACAAAGTTGCCGCCGACCTTCTCAATCATCTGTTTGGCGCGGATGGTCATGGGCTGCGGATAACGGCGGTATTGGATGACCTGCATGACCAGATCCACTTCGCTCGCCAGAATCGAGGCGTCACTGACACCCAGAATCGGGGGTGAATCGAAGAAGATGAAATCGTACCGCTGTTTCAGTTCCGCAATCATTTCCTTCATCTGGGCGGAACCCAAAATGCCCATCGAACTGTTCGGCAGCTTGCCGCTGGCCATAAAGTCCAGGTTTGGCACCCCGGTGGTCTGCACAACTTCCGCAATGGTGTTCTGCTTCAGCAGGTAGTTCGTCAAACCGAGATTGTTCGCCACCTTGAACAGCTTGTGGAGCGTCGGCCGGCGCAAATCCGAGTCCACAATCAGAACACGATTACCGGCCTGGGCGAACACGGTGGAAAGATTGATGGTGGTCGTGGATTTGCCCTCGCCGGCTCCGGCGCTGACGATGACGATGGTGTTGAGCTTGTCATCCGTACGCGAAAACAACAGGTTGGTGCGCAGAACGCGATACGCCTCCGCGTGTTTGCTTTCCGTGCCCTCTTCCAAAAGATAGCCGATGTTCTGTGGAATGACCCCAAGCACCGGGGCTTGGAAGGTCCGTTCCACGTCATCGATCGTCTTCACGCTGGTGTCGAGATATTCGATGAAGAATGCGAGGCCTATGCCCATGACGAGGCCGAAAATGAGGCCCAAAACAATGTTTAACGTCTTGTTTGGCTTGACTGGCGCCTTACCAGGCTCGGCAGAGTCGGTGATCTGAACCATGGAGGTGGTTGGGATTTTGGCATCGATGCTGTTGGCGGTGATCTTCAAGTTCAGCATCTTGTGGGTTTCCTGCAAATCCAGCAATTTGCGCTTTTCAGCATAGTAAGGTTGAAATTTCGCCGCGTTATCAAGGTCTTGTTGCTTGGCAGTTTCAACCTTGTTCGACAACGTTATCAAGGCGGCCTCCGTGGTGCTTAACTGGGTTTCCAACCCGGCCATGATACCGGCAACCCGGTCGTTGATCTGCTGCTCCAGGGTATCAATCAGGTTCTGAACCCGGCGGACATCCAGGCTGTCCTTGTTGTAATCCACCAACAGGCCATTTATTTTACGCTGGGCTTCATGCAACTGGTCCAACATCCCGGACAGGGCGGAATCCGGAAACATGGTGGGCAACACGTTTCGCAGGTGGGCGCTGTTGGTCTGGTCGATGGCCCGCAATGATGTCAATTGAACCAGTTGCTTGGTGTATTCTTTTTGGTCCGTCATCATTTCCGAATTGATGCGGTTCAGCTCCTCTTTCTCAATGGTTGGAGTCGGGTTGACGCTGGCGGAGTCGTCAAGTATGTGATAAACCGTGCGCATGTAGTCTACGTTGGTTTGGATGTTCTGAATCTGGTTGGACTCGACCAGAAACTGCGCTTCCAAAACCTCCAACCCCGTGGCCGCAGTGTTCTGGTTGTTTTGAACCCGATAGTTCTGGTAGGCGGCGGCGATCTGGTTGGCGAGGTCGGCAGCCTCCTTCTTGTCGTCGCTATAAACGGTGATGGCGATCAGTTTGGTGTTACGGACCGGCGCCAGGCTCATGCGCCCCTTGAGGATCTCCATGGTTTCCGTGGTTTTGAGCACTTCACCATTGAAATACTTCTGCCCCCATTTCACGTTGAGATCCATCGCTGCGATCACGTTGCTTAAAACCAGCTGGGATTGCATGATTTCAAACGTTGTCTGGATGAAATACGGGTCATAAGGCTGATTCTGGGCTGCTGCCTGACCGAAGCCGTTGATGATGCCGCCATCGTTCTCGACCTTGATTTTGGCCGTGCTCGCATACGATTCCGGCAAAATGAACGTCACCGCCGTGGCAATGATGGCCGTGATGAGAAAGACGGTTATGATGATGGCCTTGCGGATGCGGATCACCCGCCAGTAATCCAAGAAATGCAGCCGGGCCTCGGGTGGCGGTGCGCCTGTGGGTGATTTTATTTGATCCATATCGGTGCGGTATCTGTGCTATAAAAATAAACGGGAGCCTAGTTTGGACAAGGCTCCCTGCTTTGTGTTCAAATCATTTGGTTTGGCGCGTCAATCAATAATTGGCTGACAAACCCATGTAAACACGGTTGCGCACAAACTGGCGACCTGCCAGGCCCGAGAAGAGTTCGTCAAAATTATAACCGGCATCCGCGGAAAAGTGACGGGTGAACTGGTAGGTCACATTGACGCTCGCATCAACGCCGGAATCGGCATTGTTGTTGTTTGCACCGCCCTGGTAGCTGGAATAGGTGTATTGCCCGATGAGCGAGGCGGACAGCTTTTCCGTGATCCGATGGTTCCAGTCCGCATACACCCCGGTTGTGTCTTGATATTGGGTGATACCGCCAGTGGCCGCAGGCTGCACCACGTCGGTGGCATTGTGGGCTTGAGTCACACCGATATTGACAAAGCTGCCGGGCAGGTAGGTGTAATTCATGGAAACATTCGCCGTCGGGGATACAACTCGCGAATGATTAAAAGGGTCATTGTCGTTATCCGAATAAGATACGCCGACCACCGCATTCAAAGTGATGTTGGCAGTCAGTTGGTGCGTCAATCCGACATGTGCCCCCTGCGACGCACCGTCACGCGAATTGCTGCCGTAGACATAGGATTGTTGCCCTTGGGGATTGGTGATAGGATTGACAGCCGCCGGATTTAAATAGTTAAAAGCGGCAATCGGTTCATTGCCGATATAGTTGACCCAGCTATAAGTATAGCCAAAAAAGGCCACGGTTTCCGGGCTAAACGTCCAGTTAAAATCCAGCCCGACACTTTGCTCCACCCGATCCAAAAGGCCCGCCAAGCTGGCACCACTGCCACCATTTCCACCATTTCCATCCAAGCTGGCAAACTCAGTTGGGTGATTTTGAAACGCAGTATTCCCCGGCACTAAGAATTGATTGTACGTCCCAGGAGGAAAGAGCAGCGTATTTGCAACCGTAGTCCCTTTGTTTTGGTAATTGTAAAAGCCATTGTGGTAACTGAGGGAAGTCCCAAACAACTTGGTCCACTGGGTATCGAGCGAAACATTGGCTTGGTTCGCAATATTATTGCCATCAACGCGGTAAGTCTGCACACCTGCAACCGTCAAATCCGGCTGGTCGCTGGAAACAAACGTATCGGTGAAATTGAGCTTCCACCTCTCGTTGATCGCATGATCCAGCCAGATGTCCACCTGATGCGACATGTCGAAGGGATTGACACCAAGTTGATCGCGGTCATTGTAGTAATACAATCCGTAGGTGTAACGAATGCCCATGTCCGTCTGACGCAATGGGACGTTCACGGAGACCGTGGGCGAGACTTCCGTACCCCAGCTGCCCCTGCGGGTGCTGCTGATGTTGTAGTTATCGTCGTAAAACCCCCGCAATGTTCCCGAGATGTTCCACGCCTTGGGCGAAGCCACGTCCAACCCCTGGCCGTATGCCGACTGCATGCCGGCAATACCGATGGCAGCCAGCCCCGTAGAGACAAAAAGTTTCTTCATATTACGTCGTTTACATCCGGGTATATCAGGCCGCACTCACCTTTTTGGCATTAAACGTTTGCATGCAAAAATATAAATCTGACGGCCGAGAACAGGGTTAAGGCTAGCGCGTGACAAGTAGTTCGTCAAAAGTATTTTTAAGGATTTATTCACAGGCAAAATCACCGAAAACTGTGCAAATGACGCCGTTATGTGACCTTGCCGGCACGTTTTTGGTTCAATTGTTTTTGCAGGGATTTCAAATTAAGAGTGTTCAATACGTCTTTTGGTTCCAGCCAACCTTTCCGTGCCATGCCCGCCCCCAACCGCAAAAAACCGGCATGGATGTTCCGGTGCGAATCCGGATTTATGACGCATTTGACGCCCTTGCTTTTGGCGTAGGGCCAGTGCCGCCAGTCGAGATCAAAACGCCAAGGGTTGCAGTTCAACTCCAGCCACGTGCCGGTCGCGGCGCAGGCATCAATGACCGCCGTCACGTTTACCGGGTACGGTTCACGCTCCAATAGCAGACGGCCCGTCATGTGGCCAAGCATGTGGACATGAGGATTTTCCGCGGCCCGGATGAGCCGCTTGGTGTTCTCTGCCTCACCGCTGCTGGGAACATGGAGGCTGGCCACCACCACATCCAATTCCGCCAGCACATCGTCATCGAAGTCCAGCCGGTCCTTCAGGATGTCCACCTCGCTGCCGGTCAGCAGGCGGAACGTGCCCCCCCGGGCGGCGATTTTGGCGTTCAACTCCTTGATCTCGGCGATTTGCTTCTGCAATCGTGCCGGATCCAGACCGTTCGCCTGATAGGAAGCCTTCGAGTGGTCGGTGATGGCCCAATACTCCAGCCCCAAATCTTCCATGTAGGTCGCGATCTCCTCCAAGGTGTTCTTGCCATCGCTCCAGTTGGAGTGATTGTGCAAGGCGCCCTTAAGCTGCGTCCATTCGATGAGCTTGGGGAGCGCATTTTTCTCGGCGGCTGAAAATTCACCGTGGTCCTCGCGCAATTCGGGCGGCACATAAGCCAGGTCGAGCTTTTGAAATATGTCCTCCTCGGTTTTGCAGGCCACCAGCAGCTTCGGGTCGCGGGTTTCCTCCTTGGACTTGAACAGGCCATATTCATTCAGCCGCAGGCCGCGCTGGATGGCGCGCTGCCGCATGACGATGTTGTGCTCCTTGCTGCCGGTGAAATACGCCAGCGCAAAGGGAAATTCCGCGTCGCTCACCACGCGCAAGTCGCACTGGATGCCACCGTCCAGAATCACGCTCGTCTTGGTCTCGCCTTTGGCCAGCACCTTGGCGATGCCCGGTTGCGCGGCAAAAAAATTGATAACTTCCACGGGTTCCTTCGATGAGGCCAGCAAATCGATGTCCCCGATGACTTCCTTGAACCTCCGGAGGCTGCCGGCGGTATCGCAGCGGATGACATCCTCATGCGCCCGCAATTTCTCCAGCAAAGGTTCGGCGGCGGTCAAAGCGTCCGCCAGCCGGTGTTTACTGGCGTAATTGCGCTTCATCGCGATGCCTTCGAGGATGTTCGCCTGCGTTTTTTCGCCGAAACCATCGAGTTCAGCCACCTTCCCCGCCTGGCAGGCCGCTTCGAGCTTGGCGATGGAATCGATGCCCAGCTTTTTGTTCATGGCCTGGATTTTCTTCGGTCCCAGCCCGGAGATTTCCAGCATCTCGATCAAGCCGGGCGCGATGGAGGCCTTGAGATCCTCGTAGTATTTCAACCGGCCGGTCTCGACGAGCTCGGTGATCTTTTGCTCCAGCGCCTCGCCGATGCCCTTGATCTCGCCGAGCCGTTTTTCGGCGACGAGCTTTGCGAGCGGCTCACTCAAGCCCTCGATGGTCCGCGCACCGTTTGCATAGGCGCGCGTCTTGAAGGGATTTTCGCCCTTCAATTCCAGCAAGGTGCCGATCTCGACGAGAATCTCCGCCACTTTTTCTTTGTCCATGCGCCTAATATAAATTCAAAATGCCGCGTTCAAAGTTCAAAGTTGTTTCTCCACCCGGGCCCCTTAACCTTTCCGGAAGATGAAAGACCTGGTAATCCGGCCGATGCGGGACGCAACGGAAGCCCGTTTCTGCGCGGGCTTCATGGCCGCTTCCGAGCCCTGGCTCACGCTGGGCGTCACGGAAGAACAGATGTTCCAACGGCTCACCGACCCCGCCCGCGAGGTCCATGCCGCCTGGATGGAAGATGAAATCGTGGGGGCGCTGATCCTGCACCTTTCCGGGCCGCTCAACGGCTACATCCAGACCATCGCCGTGCATCCGGACCGGCGCGGGCGCGGTCTGGGCCGGCAAATGATGGCCTTTGCCGAGGAACGCATCTTCCGCCAAAGCCCGAATGTTTTCCTCTGCGTCTCCGCGTTCAATCTGCGGGCGCTGAAATTTTATGAATCCCTCGGCTACCGGCGCGCCGGCGAGCTGCCGGATTACCTGGCAAAAGGTTTTCCCGAAATTTTGATGCGCAAAACGAGAGGTCCGCTGCTGGGGTTCATCCCGCAAAAATGAAGGCACCGCGCTTTGACGTTTCGCCCGGGCAAAAATCACCCTACCTTGATTGCATGAAGCAACGCAAAACCCTGCCGGTCGCCCTGACGATCGCCGGCTCGGACAGCGGCGGCGGTGCGGGCATCCAGGCGGACCTGAAAGCCTTCGCCGCGCTGGGCGTTCACGGTACGAGCGCCATCGCCTGCCTCACGGCGCAAAATCCCAGGCGCGTCCTGGGCGTGGAGCCGTGCACGCCAAAGATGCTGCGGCTGCAGATCGAAGCGGTGTTGGCCGAACTAAAACCGGCGGCGGTGAAAACGGGGATGCTGTTCACGGCCGAAAACATTTCCGTGGTGGTGAATTTTTTCCAGAAGGCGAAATTCAAAGCCGGACATCCAAGGCTGGTCGTTGACCCGGTGATGGTTTCCACCAGCGGGGCGCGCCTGCTCAAACCGGCCGCGGAAAAAACCTTGAAGGAAAAGCTGCTGCCGCTGGCCACGCTCGTCACCCCGAACCTCGACGAGGCGGAAATCCTTGCGGGGCAAAAAATCCGTTCGCCGGAAGACCTGCGTTCCGCCGCCCGAAAAATCGTTTCCCGTTACGGCTGCGCGGCCCTGGTGAAGGGCGGGCATCTGAAGAATTCCCACGAAGCCATCGACATCTTCTTCGACGGCGAAACCGAACTGCTCCTGTCGGCCCCGTTCGTGAAGGGCGTTTCAACGCATGGCACCGGCTGCACTTACTCGGCGGCGATCTGCGCCGCGTTGGCGCTCGGCCACGATTTGCCACACGCCGTGGAGCTGGGAAAAAACTTCATCACGTCCGCAATTTCAGACAGCTACAGGATCGGGAGCCACTTTGCCCTGGGCCAGTTTACAGGTTCGGCTTTCGCAGCCGGAAAAACTGAAGGGCATTCGCCGGGCCCAGCGGGATGCTGTTCAGGCCATTCGTGATGACCGGAACCGTGGGCAGGCCGTTCGTGCTCCAGGCGCCGACCAGCAGATTGGTCCGCGCCTCCACCAAGTAGCCGGCCGGATAAAGCGGCCAGGTCACACACGGGTTTGTGCCGCCTGACACGGAGACCACCGGTTGCGGCACGAACTCAAACGCCAAGGCATACGTTTCATCGAGGCTGACCGGGCCGATGCCGCCGGCCTTCCACACCTGCAGGTCATAACGTCCCGGCGCCAGGCCGGTGGTCCAGATGTGTTCCACGTTATCCACCTGGCTGGTGCTGCAGGCGACAAGGTTGCTGTTGGCGCAGTTGTACAGGAAGAGGTCCAGGTTGTTGATGTCAGTCATGCCCTGTTGCCGCAGCCAGACGAGCGTGGCGGTGGCGGTATATTTCGCCGACGTGACCCCATTGGAGACGTTAAAATAATAATGGTGGATGGAATCATTTAAGATGCCGCTGGCGTTGGTGGCCAGATTCCAGCCGGATAAAACGCCCACGTCACCCATCGCACCGGTGGGGGGATGCGCGGCGTTGAGAGACACGGTGTTGGAAATGGTGACGCCGTGTTTGCCGCCAGCGAGCTGTTCATAGGAATTCAAGATATTGACCACGCCCGCGCCGTAACGTGCGTCGAGCGGGCTGGCCCCGGCATTTGTCCAGTCCACGGGCTTCACCGCGCCATTGAGCAGCAATGCCTTGAGCGTACGCAAGTCGGCCGTTGAATTGGTGTCGCTCCCGCCGTCACCGCGCAAGGCCGCCTGCAACAACAATGCCGCCGCACCGGACACCAGCGCCGTCCCCGTGCTGGCACTGTCAGAGATGGCGGTGATGTCCGGCTTGCAGCGTCCGCCGGCGGGCGTGGGCCCGATGGAGGTATGGTTGGCATAGTCCTGATACGCGCCGGCACCGATGCCGTTGTAACAGGTCGAGGGTGGCTTCACCGGCCCGCCATTATCCACGCCAGAAATGAAGAGTGTCCCGTACTGCGCGGCGTAATCGTCATAGGCCGCATCCAAGACCACTTCATCATTTGTGTCCGGATCCACGAAGCTCTGGTTGACGAGCGGGGCCGCGATGGGCGAAGCCAAAACCACAATGTCGTCGATGAAATAATTTGCCTCGTAATTGTCGATGTGTGACAGGTTCGTCGCGATGCCAAAGGGCAGCCCATAACAAAAGCCGCCCACATTGAATTCGGCGTGGCCAGAATCAGATCCGACCGCATTGGGATAATTCGTCGCCGTGCCCGACGACGAGCTGTAGGTGAACTTGCCGGCGGGCTGAAGGACCCAGATGGCTGATGGATTCACCTCCCAGTTTGTGGCTGATCCAAAACCCGCCTCGGGTTGCGCCAGTCGTATGCCGCTGCCATCCAGGCTGGCGGTCGCCCGCATTGCCCGCAGGCCGATGTCATCCTGAAAATCGCCGCGGGTGGCATGGCAAAACAGCAGCGCGGTCGTGAAAAAAAGTCCGGTCTTGGCAAAAGCATTCATCAACTGATGGGAAAACATAGCCCCGCCCGGATGAAAACTCCAGTGACACCGTGAAAAATCCTGTTTAATTCCGCCGTTTGGGGTAGTTTGCCGGCGTGTCCGAGTCGCTCGTCGTCAACGAAATCTACCTGAGCCTGCAAGGGGAAAGCACCTTTGCCGGGCTGCCGTGCATTTTCATCCGGCTCACCGCCTGCGACCTCCGTTGCTCCTACTGTGACACAGCCTATGCCTTCACCGAGGGGAAGAAGCAAACGCTGGAGCAAATCCTGGCGGAAGTGAAACGCCAGGCGGAACCGTACTCCAATTCAAAATTAAAAATTAAAAATTTAAAACTGCCCCTCGTTGAACTGACCGGGGGCGAACCGTTGTTGCAAAAGAACACCCTGCCGCTGATGCAGCAACTGTGCGATGACGGCTTCACGGTGCTCATCGAGACCAGCGGGGCGCACGATATCTCGAAGGTAGACCCGCGCGTTCACCGCATCATGGACCTGAAATGCCCGTCGAGCGGCGAGGTGGCACGCAACCGTTTGGAAAACATTGCCCACCTGAAAGCCACGGATGAGATCAAGTTCGTCATCGGTGCGGCGGAAGATTACGACTGGGCGAAGGAACAGATTGCCGGGCTCAAGCTGGACGCCATCTGTCCGCTGCTGTTTTCCTGGGTGCATCCGCTCACGCCGGAGCAGCAAAGCAAGGTGCTCAAGCCGGTTCCCGCCGGGCTAACCGCCATAACGCGCCGGGAACTGGCGGA
>Ga0210392_10000338_pt1 | contig 31325 bp, 31 predicted proteins | sample IncBWC30OmetaG_FD_161057 | JGI IMG/M metagenome (GOLD analysis project Ga0210392, IMG submission 161057) | Forest soil microbial communities from Barre Woods Harvard Forest LTER site, Petersham, Massachusetts, United States - Inc-BW-C-30-O ... | reverse complement strand
CTTTCCCGGCGTTTGCTAATCCGAACATGCCGGAGGCTAAGAATGGTGCAAACCACGCAAACTTTGGTCTCCATCCTCCTTGTTTTTTTGCTCGCATGCCTTGGATGCGATTACAAATTGCAGGATATGCACCAGCTTGTGCTTCAAGGCGACTGCACAGCAAATACTCCCGCCCGCCCGGAGAACCATTTCCTCGTTGTCCGCCTGCATCGCGCTTGATTTATGTGCATTGACCCCGTTAAGAAAGCCGCCTGCTGGGCGGCATGCCTTGCACTTTTTGCGCTGCTGAGCGCACAACGCTATGACTGGAGCCCTGCGCTCCGTGATTTTGCCATCAGGGGCTATGCCCCATATCTGTTTTTTGCCGTGCTGTTTTTTCCCGCCCTTTATTATGTCCTGGCCGATCTGGGGATTGGCCGGGTTTGGTGCCGGGCCGGGTGCGCGTGGTTAGGCGCGATCTACTCATTTCCCACCCATTGGCTGGGATTGGATCGTTATTACCTCTTCAGGCAGGGCCCAACCTATTGGGATTGGCGCGAAGCCGGCCGACCCGTGCCAGAGACGGATTGGTTTTGGGGAGCCCTCCACCGTCTCCCCGCCATCCCCTATGAGGCGCCTTTTTTTCTTTTGTTTTTAACGGCAGGTTTTCTCGCGATCCGGCTGTGGCAGAAGACCCACCCGTCGACCGCCAATCTCCCCTGGACGCGCGCCCTGCCCTTTGTCGTGTTCGCCGTGATCCTGTTGCAAACTTGGCTGCATCTTTCCTTGCGCTCCCCGTATACCTATGTCCCGCACTATGAGCAGCCCGCCCAAAAACATTACTGGTATCACGACTATTTGTTTGAAGCCGGCAAGGGGGCAGTAAACCTCGATTATCCTATTTTTCGTTATGCCGAGCTGCTTTTTCTGGGAGATACGCGTCCTTTGGCGGCATTACCCGGCCGGCTCTTCCCCATGTTTCTTTCGAGCCCATGGAGTGCATATATCAACCCGTATTATGTTTGGATTGTCTTCAATGTGGTCGCCTGGAGCCTGGCGTGCGTGGCCATCTACCATTTGGCGTTGAATGAATTTGGCCCGCGCTGCGCATTATTTTCCACCCTTTTTATGGCCTCGTCACAGGGCATAATTGTGTATGTAGCGCAGCCAAAAATTTACGTTCTTGCCATCGCGGGAATCGCCATTTTGCTCGTGATGCAACAGCGGCTTTTTGAGCCAACCCGCTTCCGGCCCGTGGGCGCGCTGGTTTTTGGCGCAATCTGCGCGCTATTCCTGCTGACCTATGCAAACCAGCCCTGGCTGATTGGCCTTGCCCTGATTGCCTACTTCCGGGGCTTCAATATGAGGTGGACACTGTTCAGCCTGATGCTGGCCTTCTTTCTATATGCAGTGTTTACCGTATTGATTTACCACTTGCCGCAATTAGATCAGGTAAATCCTTCATTTACAGCTAAAGATCCTTGGAATAACATTAAAGAGATATTCACCGGGTTACACACCACAAGACTTTGGCATTATTCGCTGCGTTCGTTGGATGGTTTCGGTATCGTCATGACTCATGCTTTTAATCTCTGCCTGGCACCTGCACTCGGCGGGCTTTTTCTGGCCCGGGCTGCAACCAAACGCTACCTAGCGTTGCTGGCGTTGGGGATCCCAGCCCTGTTGACTTATGCCTTTTTTGCCCTCGGCTCCAGCTTCTACACCCAGTTCCCGCGTTTGGTCTACCAAGCCTACCCTTTGGTCTATATGCTCTGCGGCCTCTGCCTGGCTAGACTTTCTGAATCCCGGTTTGCGGTCAGCTGGCCTCGCCTCGGTAGGTGGACGGCATATTTTGTGGTCGCCGTGCATTTTGTCTGGGTGAATGCAGACGTTTTTGGCCATCCCGCGATTTATTACTACTGGTTCTATCGGTATAAAGCTTTCGCCTAGATCCAGATCGTTGACTCCCAAGCCAAACCCAACCATCAAATAGGCCAAGCATGTCGCAAAAAATTCCGCAGTGCCGCCTGTGCAAATCGACAAATATCGTGAGCCTGCTCGATTTGGGAGACCAGTGCTTTACCGGCATCTTTCCAAAGTCCGAACATGATAAAGTCCCGAGCGGACGGCTGGAGCTGGCAAAATGCAGCCAATGCGACCTGGTCCAACTGGCGCATTCGTTCGACCCCGCACTGCTCTATGGCCACAATTATGGCTATCGTTCGGGCTTGAACGGCTCCATGGTGCGCCACCTCAATTCCATTGTGCAGGACATTGTGAAGCGAGTGGATCTGTGCAGTGGCGACCTGGTCATTGATATCGGCAGCAACGACAGCACCACCTTGCGCGCCTATCCCGACCGCGGCCTGGATTTCCTAGGCATCGATCCCACCGGGATAAAATTCAAAAAATATTATCCTTCCGATGTGCGCCTGGTGCCCGAGTTTTTCTCGGCCGCCGCGGTCAGAAGTGCGGTGGGGCCAAAAAAAGCCAAGGTGGTGACTTCCATCGCCATGTTCTACGACCTGGAGGCTCCCGGCGAATTCATGAAGGAAGTGGCGGCCGTCCTGGCCAAGGATGGCGTGTGGGTCTTCGAGCAAAGTTACCTTGATAGCATGCTGCGGACAAATTCCTACGACACGATCTGCCACGAGCATTTGGAATACTATGGGGTGAAGCAAATTTACCGCATGGCAACCGAGGCGGGCCTGAAGATACTCGATGTCGCCTTCAATGATGCCAATGGAGGAAGTTTCCGCGTGACGGTGTCCCAGCTGGATTCTCCCCATCGGGAAAACACCACCCTGGTGCAGTCCATCCTGGAGAAAGAAGACAGGGAAGGCCTTTATTCCCTGCGCACCTATGAACGGTTTGCCGCCAAGGTAGTGGCGCACAAAAAGACCGTGCGTCAATTTTTTGAACAGGCCAGGGCTGAGCGGGCTCGCGTCCTGGGTTACGGCGCTTCCACCAAAGGCAACGTATTGCTGCAATACTGCGGCGTGACCGCCCGGGACCTGGCCTGCATCGCCGAAGTTAATGAAGATAAATTTGGCTCCTTTACGCCGGGCACTTTGATTCCGATCGTGCCTGAAGCCGCCGCCCACCTGATGAAGCCGGATTATTTCTTTGTGCTGCCCTGGCACTTCCGGGCGGGTATTTTACAGCGCGAGAAACCCTTCATGCAGGCTGGAGGCAAGTTCGTGTTTCCACTGCCTGAACTGGAAGTCGTCTAACCGGCTGCTGAAAAACCATGCGGGCCGAAGCAACATACGATCTGGACCGTGAGCAAGGCGGACAGCGCTTTGTGATCGCAACGGCGGCTCGGCAGAGTTTTTCAGCAGCCTGCTAGCTCACGCCATGAAAAAGGCGCTTATTGTCGGTCGCGCAGGACAGGACGGCCGCTTGCTGCAAGCGCATTTACGGCAACTCGGGTATGAGGTGTCGGGCATCGGCCGGCAGGAATATTGTTCACCCGCCAACGAGGTGAAGCCCTTTGATATTAAAGCCCGCGAACAGGTCAGCGGACTTTTGAGTTTTTTAAAGCCGGACGAAATTTATTACCTGGCGGCCCACCATCACTCCTCGGAAGAAGCCGTTCCGTCCGAGAAAGAATTATGGCGGCACAGTTTTGAAATACATGTGCACGCCTGGATGAATTTTTTGGATGCGGCCCGCGTGGACAGCCCGCACAGCCGGCTGTTTTATGCCGCCTCCTCGCTGATTTATGGTGTAGCCGCGAGCGACCGGCAGAACGAGGACACGCCCTGGCGTCCACTGACACCCTACGGGGCGACCAAGGCCAGCGGCATGCTGGCGGCCTGCTCTTACCGCCAGCGCCACGGGCTTTTTGTCGCTGGCGGCATTTTATTCAACCATGAGTCCGAGCTGCGGCCGGAGAAATTCATTTCCCAAAAAATTGTGCGGGCCGCGGTGGCGGTCCAGGCCGGCCGGCAACAGCAACTGGTGGTGGGCAATCTGAACGCCCAAGTCGACTGGGGTTACGCCCGCGATTACGTTGAGGCGATGCAAAAAATCCTGCAGCTGTCGAAGGCGGAGGATTTTGTCATTGCGAGCGGAAGCGCTCATTCCGTGGCCGAACTGGCCGAGACCGCGTTCTCCCTTTTAGGTCTGGACTGGAAAAAGCACGTGGTAGAGGATTCGGCGGTGATCAAACGCCAGCTTAAACCCATGGTCGGCGATGCCTCAAAATTGTTCCAACAGTGTGGCTGGCAGCCCCGCACTTCGTTTCGTGAAATGATCCGCCACATGCTGGTGGCACAGGGAGGGAAAATCCATGGCTGACAAAAAAATGCTGATTTTCATTCCCACTTACAACGAGCGGGACAATGTCACGCCGCTTTGGCAGGGCATTGCGGCCCTGGGGCTGGATGCGGACGTGCTGTTCATCGACGATGGCTCGCCTGATGGCACCGGCGAGGTTCTGGATGCCCTGGCGGCCCAAAACCCGCGCCTGAAAGTTTTGCACCGGGCCGGCAAGCTCGGCATTGGCACCGCCCACCAGGCCGGCATCGCGTATGCCTACGACCATGACTATGAACTTCTGGTCACGATGGACGCGGATTTCACCCATTCGCCAACCAATATCCCTTCGCTGATTCAGCACCTGGGAAATTCCGATGTGGCGGTCGGCTCGCGTTACATGCAAAAAGAGAGCCTCGCCGGCTGGAATCTTATGCGCAAGTTCCTCACCTGCCTGGCGCATGTCCTGACCACGCTGCTGCTCGACCTGAAATATGACTCGACCGGGGCTTTCCGCCTTTATCGCCTGGACCGCATCCCCCGCGAACTTTTCTCCTTGGTGGAATCCAGGGGATATTCGTTCTTTTTTGAGAGCCTGCATTTATTAAATTTCAATAAATTTAAAATCGAGGAGATGCCCATCGATCTGCCACCACGCACCTATGGCACGTCCAAGATGAGTTATAAAGATGCGTTTAGAAGCCTGCAGACGCTATTTGTAACTTTTTTAAAACGTATTTTCATGCGCAATGCGCTTCGCATCAATCCCAAGCAGGCACTGGAAGAATGCGAGGCCCCAAAGTGACCGGTACCGACGGAGATCCGCTGCAAGACCCCCAAGGCTGGGATGCTTACTGGGACAAAAAGAAAAGTACGCGGGGGTTGCTTTACGACATGGTGGCAGAATTCTACCGCCGCGCGATTATCCGGCCGTCGCTCAATCGCTTCATCAAAGCGAACTTTACCAGGGGAGACCTGGTTCTGCATGCGGGCTGCGGCAGCGGCCAGGTAGATGCAGACATCCGCAGCTATATTTCCATCACGGCAATGGATATTTCGCCTGTCGCCTTGGAAATCTATAAACGCGAAAACGGCCCCGACAGCACGACTCTTTTGGCCAGCATCTTTCAAATCCCGCTGCCCGACGCTTCCATGGCGGGCATCTACAATTTAGGTGTGATGGAGCATTTCACCGAAGAAGAAATTCAACGCATCCTGCAGGAATTCCGCCGGGTGTTGCGCCCCGGTGGCCGCTTTGTGGCATTTTGGCCGCCAGAATTTGGCTTGAGTGTGCTTTTTTTGAAAACGCTCACGGCTATCCTGAAGCCTTTTGCCAGGAAGGATTATAAATTCCACCCCGACGAGATCTGCCGGATCCAATCCAAGCAGCATGCCCTTGAGGTTTTTCGCAAAGCAGGCTTCAGCGTGCGTCAGTACTCGTTTGGACCACGCGATGCATTTACTCAGGCGGTGATTGTTGCGGAAAAGCCCTAGGGAGTGTTTCATCCATGTGCCGACGGCACCGTCGGCCCGCTTGGCCACGCCGTGCTTGAGCTCGATCTGCATCGACGTCGCGGAGAGTTGCGCCGCCGATGTGTTTTTTGCTCGCATGCCTTCGATGCGATTACAAATTGCATGGCATGCATCAGCTTCTGCTTGAATGCGACGGCGCAGCCAATATTCCCGGCCGCCCGGGGAACCCTTTCATCGTTGTCCGTCTGCTTCGGGCGTAATTTATGAGCCCCGGCCCTGTCAAGAAAACCGCCGGCTGGGCGGCGTGCCTGGCACTTTTTTCGGTATTGAGCGCAGGACGCTACGACTGGAGCCCTGCGGTCCGAGATTTTGCGGTGCGAGGCTATGCCCCGCATCTGTTTTTTTCCGCGCTGTTTTTTCCCGCCCTCTATTACGTTCTGGCCGATCTGGGGATTGGTCGTGTTTGGCGCCGGGCCGGGTGCGCATCATTAGGCGTGGTCTACGCATTTCCCAGCCATTGGCTGGGAATAGATCGCTATTACCTCTTCAGGCAGGGTCCGACCTACTGGGATTGGCGTGAGGCCGGTCTGCCCAGACCAGAGCCGGATTGGTTTTGGGGCGCCTGGCACCGCCTGCCCGCTATTCCTCATGAGGCTTCATTTTTCTTTTTATTTTTTGTGACGGGCTTTCTTGCGCTCTGGTTTTGGCCGAAAGCCCGCCCTTCGGTCGCCAATCCCTCCTGGATGCGTGCCCTGCCATTTGCGGTGCTGGCCCTGATCCTGTTGCAAACATGGCTGCATCTTTCTTTGCGCTCTCCCTATACGTATATCCCCCACTATGAGCAGCCCGCCCAAAACCATTACTGGTATCACGACTATTTGTTTGCAGCGGGCAAAGGGGCGGTGAACCGTGATTATCATATTTTTCGTTCTGCGGAGCTGCTCTTTCTAGGAGATGCCAATCTTCATGAGGTTTTGCCGGGCCGGCTCTTTCCCATGTTCCTTTCCAGTCCATGGAGTGCGTATATCAACCCCTATTATATTTGGCTTGTACTCAATGTGATCGCCTGGGGCCTGGCCTGCCTTGCCATCCATTATTTGGCGTTGAATGAATTTGGCCCGCGCTGCGCGTTTTTTTCCACCCTTTTCATGGCCTCGGCCCAGGGCGTGATTGTGTATGCGGACCAACCCAAAATTTACGTCCTTGCCATCGCAGGAGTTGCAATTTTGCTCGCGCTGCAACAGCGGCTCTTTGAGCCAAAGCGTTTCCGTCCGATTGGCGCGCTGTTTTTTGGCGTAATCTGTGCGCTGTTTCTGCTGACCTATGAAAGCCAGCCCTGGCTGATCGGTCTTGTCCTTATTGCCTGCCTGAAGGGATACAATATACGGTGGACACTGCTCAGCCTGGCTCTTGCGTTCTTTTTATATGAAGGGTTTGCCATCCTGGTTAATTATTTGCCGCAATTGACCCTGGTGCCTACCATAGCGGGCAGCAATCCTTGGGATAATATTTTCTCCATGTTCCAAGGCTTTCACCCAAAGATGATTGGGGCCGGTTTACTGCATGCCTTGGAGGGCTTTTGTGTCGTGATGACCCACGCCTTTAATCTCTGCCTGGCGCCCGCACTTTGCGGGCTTTTTCTGGCCTGCGCCGCAGCCAAGCGGCACATGGCGTTGCTGCCGATTGTGATTCCGGCCCTTTTGACCTATTCACTTTTTGATCTGGGCGGCTCCTTTTACATCGAATTCCCGCGGTTGGTCTACCAAGCCTACCCGCTGGTATATCTGCTCGGCGGCCTTTGCCTGGCCAGGCTATCGGAATGCCACCTCTCCGTTCGCTGGCCACGCATCGGGACCTGGATGGCATTTTCGGTGGTGGTGGTGCATTTTGTCTGGGTGAACGCAGACGTCTTTGGCCATCCCGCGATTTACTACTACTGGTTCTATCGGGCGGGCGGTTACGCCTAGCAGGCTGTTTTCACCCGCACGCCTCGAAGGCGCCATCGACCCGCTTGGCTACGCAGTGCTTGAGCTCGAGCATCATCAACGTCGCGGAGAGTTGTGCCGCCGATAATCCCGTCTGCGCCGCCAGCGCGTCGGGTGCGAGGATCGCGCCGCCGCGGAAACATTCGAAAACGCGCGCCTCGTCCTCCGTGAGATTCGCCGGCCGGCCGGCGGCAATATCGTCCGGCTTCTCGCTGATCGCGGCCGGGCGCAGGCCGTCGAGATAATTCAGGTCCTGCAAAATATCCTCGACCCCCGTCACCAGCACCGCGCCGTCGCGGATCAATTGGTGACAACCGCGGCTCGTCGGCTGGTCGATGCGTCCCGGCACGACAAAAACCGTGCGCCCCTGCTCGCCCGCGAAACGCGCCGTGATCATCGAACCGCCCGCAACGTCGCTCTCGACCACCACGACGCCCGCGCAGATCCCGGAGATGATGCGGTTGCGCATGGCGAAGGACTGCTTGTCCGCGCGCCGGCCAAAGGGAAACTCCGACAGCACCGCACCGCTCTCCGCAATTTTTCGAAACAGCTCCAGGTTCTCCGGCGGATAGATGATATCGATGCCATTTCCCAGGATCGCGGCCGTCTTGCCGCCGACCGACAACGCCCCCTCATGTGCGGCGGTGTCGATACCGCGCGCCAGCCCGCTCACCACGCAGAAACCCAGCTTCGCCAGCTCCGCGCCCAGCTTTTTTGCCACGCTCTGCCCGTAAAGCGTCGTCTGCCGCGAACCCACGATCGCCAGGCAGGGATGTTCAAATGCATAGCCGCCTTTTCGATACAGGCCGATGGGCGGATCATGGATTTCCTTTAGCAGCGGCGGGTAACCCGCATCCCGCGTCGTGATAAACTCCGCGCCAGTCTTCGCAATTTTTTCCTCCTCTTTGGCCAGATCAAAATGCTCACGCCAGCCCGCCAGCGTTGCGCCGATGACCGGCCCCACCCCTTTCACCGATCCGATCCGCCGCGCCCCCGTCGAAAAAATCGCCCGCGGATCGCCGGCCAGTTCCGCCAGCAGCCGGTTCGTCGTGATCGGCCCGATATTGGGCAGCGCGTTCAAAATCAAAAACGCCTGCTGCTCGGTCAGCTCCTCGCTCATGCTTGGGTCTCCCTCAACCCCGCCGGCAGAAAGTCGATCAGTTGCGTTGTTTGCACCGCCACCTGGCCATGCGTGCGCGCGAGCGCATCCGCCGCCAGCCCATGCCACGCCACGCCGCGCGCCGCCGCGAGCAGCGGTTCCGCCGGCGTCTGCGCGAGCAGTCCGCCGATCAGTCCAGCCAGCAGATCGCCACTGCCGCCGCGCGCCAGCACCGGCCCGCCAAAAAAGCTGTGAAAAACCACCCCCTCGGCATCACCGATGCGCGTCGTCGGGCCCTTGAGCGCAACAACCATGCCGGCTTTTTTGCAAAAGGCGCGCAGCTCTGCGCCGTGATTGATCCGCGCAAATTCGCCCTCATGCGGCGTGAGCACCACGCGTTTTCCCGATGTCGCGGCCAGCACCGAAGGTTGCAATGCGTCCGCGTCGAGCAGCAGCGGCATCCGGGCCAGCCTGGCAATTTCCTCCACCAACGCACGCGCCTCGGCCTCCGTGCCCAAGCCCGAGCCGAGGGCAAAAGCCGTGGCCCGCGGCAATCGCGCCCGCACGAGCGCCAGGCCCTTGTGCGCCAGGCCGCCGGACGGTGTCTCCGGCAGGCCCACCCACATCGCCTCGGGCGCGCGGGCGGCAAAGGCCGGCGCCAGCGATTCCGGCACAAACGCCGTCACCAGCCCCACTCCACTGCGCAGCGCGGCCAGCACGTTCATCAACACCGCGCCAGGATAACTCCGCGAACCGCCGAGCACCAAAAGGTGGCCGAAGGTGCGCTTGTCCACATTCGAGGGTCGCAGTGTCGTCAATGGCCGCAAAATTTCCGGCGTCAGCACGCGGTCACGCACCGCCGGCAAATCATTTGATTTGAAAAATCCCAGGTCCAGAAAACGCAGACGGCCCGCGGTGGGCGCGGTGAGCAGCGGCAACTTCACCGCGCCCGTCGCATAGGTGAAATCAGCGCCAAACGAAATTTTGTCCGGCTTTTCGCCCACCCCGCTCGGCAAATCCACCGCCGCGCGCAGGCGGAGGGCGGGATGGTCGTTGATGCGGCGCAGAAGCTTTGCCGTCGCCGCATTGATCGGCGGACGAAATTGAAAACCGAAAATGCCGTCGAGGCAGAGATCGAAGCTTGCGTCCGCATCATCCGTGGCCGCCACGCGCCCCGGCGCGGCCTGCACCAGCGCCTGCCAGGCGCGCCGTGCGAGCGGGCGCAGCGCGCGTTCACCGAAAACGAAAATCACTCCGGCCCGGGCCGCCGGATTTTCCTCCAGGATGAATTTCGCGGCGAGTAACGCATCGCCTCCGTTATGGCCTTTGCCGGCGAGGATGAGAATGCGTCCGGCGGGCGGGAATCCGCCTATCTCGAGAAAATCCTGGAGCACCGCCGCACCCACGGCGCCGCCCGCGCGTTGCATCGCGACCCATTCGGCGGCCTCGTCGCCGGCAAAAAGCCGTTTCTCCCACGCACTGGCCTCGGCGCAGATGAGAATCGGGATTGAGGATGAAAGACTCATGGTTGGAAAACCGCAGAAAAACAAGAGGGTTTTAACCGCGGATAAACACGGATGAACGCGGATTTTTACATCGAGCTTTCTGGAGGATCGATTTATCCGTGTTCATCTGCGGTTCTAACCGCGCACCAGCGCGGCCACGGCCATGGCCATGGTGTCGGTGTGCGAGAGCGTAAGCATGATACTCGTGGCGCCGACCTGCGCAAGGAGCGCCGTGCCCTGCGCGTCGAGGCGCACGTGCGGGGCGTGGCGCGGGCCGTGGTAAACCGAGATGGATTTCCAACCGAGCTCGGCCCCGATGCCGGTGCTGAAGGCCTTCGACACCGCTTCCTTCGCGGCAAAGCGCGCGGCGAGATGCTTGTGCGGGTATTTCATCGCGAGACAGTAGGTGCGTTCCTCCTCGGTGAAAACACGCGCAAGAAAACGTTCGCCCTGCCGTTCGAACACGCCGCGGATGCGATTGATCTCGATAATATCGCAGCCGAGGCCGAGCAGGATGCCGCCGGGGAGAAGGTCGAGGTTCATCGATGGAAAAGCGAAAAAGCGGGAAAGCGAGGGTGCATTTAAAAATGGTTTGTCATTCTTCGTTGCGCTTAGAATGACAGAAAGGTGAAAGAGTTAATTTGAAGGCATGCCTTTGTTTTCCGATTTTCGCTTTTCCATGTTTTCCGATTTTCACGGATTCATCCGCGCTTTCATTTCGCGCACGGCTTCCCCGATACCGCTAAAAAGCGCGCGGCTGACGATGCTGTGGCCGATGTTGAGCTCGTGCAGGTGCGGGAGCGTGCGCACTTCCGCGATATTGACGTAGTTGATGCCATGGCCGGCGTTGACGACGAGGCCCGCGCGGTGCGCCTGGCTGGCGCCAAGACAGAGACGTTCAAATTCCTTCGCCTGGCCCGGCGTGTGGCAGGCATTCGCGTAGGCACCTGTGTGCAGTTCAATCCACGGCGCGTGCAGTTTCGCGGACAGCTCGATCTGTGTTTCGTCCGGGTCGATAAAGAGGCTCGTTTTGATGCCGGCGGAATTCATCGCATCGACGCAGGCATGCACCCGGTCGCGGTTGCCGACGACATCGAGTCCGCCCTCGGTCGTGATTTCCTGGCGGTTTTCGGGCACGAGGCAGACCGAGTCGGGCTTTAAGCTCAGCGCAAACGCCGTCATCGCCGGCGTGCAGGTCATCTCGAGGTTGAGGCGCGTGGCCGTCTTTTCGCGCAGCCGCCAGACATCGTGCTCCTGGATGTGCCGGCGGTCCTCCCGCAAATGCACGGTAATGCCGTCCGCACCCGCACGTTCCGCAAGGATCGCGAGCGCCACGGGATCCGGCTCGGTGGCACCGCCCGCCGCGGGGTCGGCCCCGCGGTAGCGCGCCTGGCGGAGCGTGGCGCAATGGTCGATGTTGACGCCGAGGAGAATCATGAGGATGAAGCCTGACACAAATTAGGAACCCATGAAACCATGAAAATGAATGAAATAGAGAGATCGCCTGTCTTTTTCCGGATTCATGGTTTCCTAATTTAAGTTTAACATGGATTCCCCACCCCCGAAGCAGGAAAATCTCTGGCTCAACCTGGCCTTCAACGTCATCGCGCCGGCGCTCATCCTTTCAAGGTTGAGCGGCACGCACCTGCTCGGGCCACAAGGGGGACTGGTGGTGGCACTGGCCTTCCCGCTGGCGTATGGCGCCTGGGACTTCGTGAAGCGGCGGAAGGCCAATTTCATATCCGTGCTGGGTTTCACGAGCGTGCTGCTGAGTGGCGGGTTGGGTTTGCTGAAAGTCGGGGGGTTCTGGTTCGCAGTGAAAGATGCCGCCGTCCCGGGACTCATTGGGGTGGTGGTGCTCCTGTCGATGCGGGCGAAAGAGCCGTTGCTGAAGGCACTTTTTTATAACGAGGCCATCATGGACGTCCCGCGCATCGAGGCCGCGCTGCGGGAACGCGGCGCGGAGACGGCGTTTGCGGCGATCATGCAGCGCGCCACCGTGCTGGTGGCGGCATCATTTTTTGTGAGCGGTGCGTTGAACTTTGTGCTCGCGCGCCACCTGTTGCGCAGCCCGGGCGGCACCCCGGAATTCAACGCCGAACTGGCGAAGATGCACTGGCTGAGCTGGCCGGTCATCGCCGTGCCGAGCATGGCGATGATGATCGTCGCGCTGTGGCAGCTGCTGAAAGGCGTCGAAACGCTGACCGGGCTGACGGTGGACGACGTTTTCCGCACGGAAAAAAAGTAACCTCCAATTAACACGGAGGGGCTGGCGCGCGGCCCAATGCCTGGCAGTTTGGCAGGGTGATAAAGCCCCGCGGCAAATCCAGCGACACCAGCCCCGCCCGGAAATTCCTGAAGGCCACGAACGACCTGGTTTTTCACCACGTCCATGGCGGCCAGTTGATCTACAACACCTGCTGGGAAGACCCGCGCATCGACCGCCAGCTGATGCGGCTGCGCGCCGACAGCCGCGTCGTGATGATCACCAGCGCCGGCTGCAACGCCTTCGATTACCTGCTCGATGGACCGGCGGAGATTCACGCCATTGACGTCAACTTCCGCCAGAACGCCCTGCTGGAATTGAAGCGCGCGATGATCCGCCGCGGCGACTTTGCCGACCTGTTCGAGCTGTTCGGCATCGGCTCGCACGAAAAATACCGCCCGCTCTACCGCGCAGTGCGCGCCGACTTGCCGGACTACGCCCGCAAGTTTTGGGACGAAAAAATTTCATTTTTCGACCCGGGCAGCATGAAAAAATCGTTTTACTACCATGGCACGGCCGGCTCCGCGGCCTGGCTGCTCGGCGGCGCGCTTTTTCGCGCCAAGCCGAACATCAAGAATTTTGCCCTCTGCCTGCTCGATGCCGACACGATCGCGCAACAACGGGAAATCTACGCGCTGCTCGAGCCAAAAATCTGGGGCAAGCTGAGCAACTGGCTCGTTCGCCAGCGCATCGTGATGACGCTGCTCGGCGTGCCCGCCCCGCAGATCGGGCTGATTGAAAGCACCTATCCGGGCGGGCTGACCGCGTATGTGAAGGACAAGCTGCGCCATGTGATGACCGGGCTGCCCGCCCGCGAAAATTATTTCTGGCGAGTTTACATCACTGGCTCCTACACGCTCACCTGCTGCCCCAACTACCTGCGGCAGGAAAACCTCGCCCCGCTGGCCGCGCACGCCGGCCGGATCCATACCCACACGTGCACGGTCACGAATTTTCTCCGCGAGAACCCGGGTATTTATTCGCACTATGTCCTGCTCGACCATCAGGACTGGCTCGCGTGGCACGACCCTGCGGCATTGCTCGAGGAATGGGAACTCATCCTGGCCAACAGCCGGCCCGGTACCAGGATCCTGCTGCGCTCGGCCGGCCTCGACCTCGACTTCGTACCCGAGGCCATCCGGGCCCGGCTCCGCTTTTCTCCCCAACTCACCAACGGGCTGCACGCGACCGACCGCGTCGGCACCTATGGCAGCCTGTTTTTTGCGGAGGTTCAATGATACGCTTGGGTTGAAAGATGAAATTTGAAAGTCATAGGCACGTCCCTTGTCATTCCGAGCCGTGCGAGGAATCTCACCTGAACAAGCCTGTGAGATTCTTCGCTACCGCTCAGAATGACAAAAAAAAGACTGCTTATCCGGTCTTTCAACTTTCACCCTTCAACCTTCAACTCGCAACTGCGCCATGAGCCGCGCCCGCCACGCACCCGCTGCATTGCCCGCCGAGACGGCGGTGGAGAAATATTACCGCTTCCACTCCCGCATCTACGATGCCACGCGGTGGAGTTTCCTGTTTGGTCGCACGGCGATAATGGAAAATCTTGTGGGCAACGCACCGTGGCGCATCCTCGAAGTCGGCTGCGGCACGGGCCGCAACCTGATGGAGCTGGCCCGCCGCTTTCCGCAGGCCCAAGTCACCGGCGTGGACCTTTCCGCCACAATGCTCGATCTCGCCCGAAAAAAGACCGCTGGATTCGGCCCGCGTGTGCAACTGCTGCACCAAGCCTACACGGCCCCGCTCAGCGATCCGGCCGGCTACGACCTCGTGCTGTTTTCCTATGCGCTGTCGATGTTCAACCCCGGCTACGAGGCCGCCCTGGCTGCCGCCCGGAGCGACCTGGTGCCCGGGGGCCGCATTGCCGTGGTGGACTTCCACGATTCGCGCCTCGGATTCTTCGAGCGCTGGATGGGGATGAACCACGTCCGCATGAACGGCCAGCTCCGCCCGCTCCTGCGGTTGTTCTTTGTCCCGACGACCGATCGCCTCTGCCCGGCCTACGCGGGCGTCTGGCGTTATCTGCTGTTCGTCGGCCGCAAGGAATGATTGAGCTACGCTCCCCAAGCGGCTATCGATTCATGGAACATGAAGCCATGAAATTGGAACACCAGCGCCCCGGAGGAAGGATATGAAAATCGCCATCAAGGAATTTCGCGTGCGGGAGGGCGACCAGGTGCAGCTCAAGGAATGGCCGACGCGCGTCGAGCCGTATTATAAATCGAAGCACCATTACGAGGGCCTTCTCGCCGAGCACGTGGGAAAGCTGAGCGCCCGCCAAAGCCTCCTCTACGCGCAGAACCAATATGCATTGCTGTTGATTTTCCAGGCGATGGACGCCGCCGGCAAGGACGGCGCCATCAAGCACGTGATGTCCGGCGTCAATCCGCAGGGCTGCCAGGTCTTCAGTTTCAAGCAGCCGAGCACGGAGGAAATGGAGCATGATTTTCTCTGGCGCACCAACCGTTGCCTGCCGGAGCGCGGCCACATCGGCATCTTCAACCGCTCCTATTACGAGGAGGTGCTGGTGGTGCGCGTCCATCCGGAAATCCTGCGCCGGCAGGGTTTGCCGGCCGGGGATCTCGACGATGAGAAGATCTGGCCGCACCGTTATCGCTCCATCCTCGACCTGGAAAAGCATCTGCACCGCAACGGCACCCGGATCGTGAAATTCTTCCTCCATTTGTCCAAGGAGGAACAACGCCGGCGTTTCCTCGCGCGGCTCGACGACCCGGACAAGAATTGGAAATTCAGCCGCTCCGACCTCGAGGAACGCAAGCGCTGGAAAGATTACCAACACGCCTACGAAGCCTGCCTGGCGGCGACGAGCACCAAGATCGCCCCGTGGTACGTCGTCCCCGCCGACGACAAGGCGAACGCCCGGCTGATCATTTCACAGGTGATCCTCAACACGCTCGGCGAATTGAAAATGAGCTACCCAAAACCAGACAAGGGCCACCGGAAGGAATTGGACTCCATTCGCAAGCTGCTGGAAAAATGATGGGCCAGAGCATGCATTTTAACCGCGAATGGACGCAAATTCACGCGAATAGCCTCAGAAGGACTGGTATGTCTTCATATCAGAGTGGTTTTTTATTAGCGTCCATTTGCGTTCATTCGCGGTTTCAAAAAGAATTGTTACGTCTCAGCCCGGCATGAATACTCCTGCTATCATACATCCTGCCACCACGCCGGCGATCCTGGTGATTTTTGCGCTCACCTATCTCGGTTTCGCCATCGGCCGCGTGCCGGGCTTGAAACTGAACCGCACCGGCATCGTGCTGCTGGGCGCCATCGCGATCGCGCTCTTCTCCGGCTGGTCGGTGACAACGATCGTCGGTTTTATCAACTGGCCGACCATCCTGCTGTTGTTCGGTTTCTTTGTCATTTCCGCGCAATTGCGCCTGTCCGGTTTTTTCGACCAGGTTGCCGGGAGGATTTCGGCCGGACTCGGGCACCCCGCGCGGTTTTTGCTCACCCTCATGCTGGCCACGGCCGGACTGTCGGCGTTTCTCAACCACGACATTGTGTGCTTCGTCTTCACGCCGGTCGTGGCCATCGCCCTGGTGCAACGGCAACTTAACCCGGTTCCGTTTCTCGTCGCGCTGGCGGTGGCCAGCAACATCGGAGCGGCCGCCACCCTGGTCGGCAATCCCCAGGACATGATGATCGCCCAGATCGCGGGACTGGGCTTCGGGCACTACGCGCTCTGGTGCATCGTGCCGGTGCTGTTCGCCCTCGGTTGTGCCTATGCGATCATTTGGCTGATGTGCCGCCACCGCCTTGCGCTCCCTGCGCCGGTGACGGCCAGGGTAAAACTGGCTGCATACGAGTTCAACCGCGCCCATACGATCAAAGGCCTCATCGTCCTGGGCCTGGTCATTGCCTCCTTTTTCTCGTCGGTGCCCAAGGAAATCATCGCCCTGACCGCCGCTGGGATCCATCTCGCCAGCCGGAAATTCGACACCGAGGATTTGCTGGGGCTGGTGGACTGGTCGATCCTGATCATGTTCATGGCGCTGTTCGTGGTGACCGGTGCGTTCCAAGCCACGGGCTGCGGCGAACAAGCCGTGCAGTGGCTCGCTCACGCGGGGTTGAATCTCAACTCGGCATCCATCCTGGCCGTGGTGACAGCCATGCTCTCCAACCTGATCGGCAACTCCGCGACCGTGCTGTTGATGCTGAAGGTGGTTAATGTCGCGCATGCGACGACGGCTTACGTGCTGGCGCTCGCCAATAGCTTCGGTGGCAGCCTCACGGTACTCGGCAGCGTGGCCAACATCATCGTCGTGCAACAAGCGCGCGAACAAGGGATCACGATTACCTTCCGCGACTTCGCCCGCCTGGGCGTGCCGGTGACGCTGGCGGCCATGGCCGGCCTGCTGGGTTGGGTGATGCTGATGACGTGAGCCACTTCGTGAACGTCCAACATCCAACATCGAAGTCTGAAAACTGGCACCTTTGGCTAACCACTGATGGGCACTGATTCCAACCCGCCTGCCCTTCGAAGCTCCTTTCTATGGAGCGAAGCAGGGTGTGATCCGTGGTAAAACAAAGATTCGAGATCGAACTGGCTCACGCCAAGGCGCGAAGGCGCAAAGAGCCTATTCCTTTGCGAACGTGGCGTTCTTTGCGTGAGGCAATTGATCAATGATAATCGTGATGATCGTCATCATGATGGTCGTAATCACGATCATGATGGCCACGATCATGATCGCGATCGTCGCGATCGCCTGGGAATATGCAGCCGCCCAACAGGCCGACCATCGTTGCGGTGAGGATAAGGAGCAGAATACGTTTCATCATGAGATTGGAGGCGTTTTAAGCTTAGTATGCTGCCGCGATGCGATTGTTCCGGCCTTTAGATCGAAACAAGACAGCCTTTCGAGGTAGGGCGCGACCGCCGGGCGCGCCGTCGAGGGTACGCACTCGCCACCGTTCGGATATTCGTGGACGGCCCGGCGGCGACAAGTGCGCAGCCTTGTCGGTCCGTCCCTACCCGCCTATCCGCCTATCCGCGCAGAAATATCTCGAATCAAGTTACAGTCATCCAATTAAAACATCGGCACTGATGAGGAACCGATCCGCGATCTTGCGAACGTGCTCAGCCGTAAGATTCCGGGTCCCTTTCAGAATCTTGTACGCCACCGAGCGGTCCACGCCCAATAGCGCGGCCAGATCGTCCCCAGTCATATCGTTCTCCGCCAGGAGAAATCGGACGAGTTTGATCCCGGCAACCTTCCGTGGCGGCTTCACATGCGCGTCTTCGTAAGTTTCGATGAGCTGACTGAGAATTTCCAAATAATCATCCTGATCCTTGTTCAGCCGGGCGCCTGCGAGCGCATCAACGACAGCGACCGTGTTTTCGAAACTGACCTTGTCGTGAATCGGCCGCGGCACATGGAGCGCCACGAGTTCCGCATAGGTTTTCGGAATTTCGCCCGGTGATATAAGTTGATGGGCTTTTTTCATAGCGTGTCTTTCCAAGCGTCCTTGTCGTAGTCGGCGTGAGTCAATATTTTCAAGATGTAAATGCACTTCCGATTGTAGTGAATCGCCGTTATCAATCGGAACGCATTACCTAGATTGAAGACCGTAACGATATTTCCGCTCTTAACCGCAACCTGATCGGCGTGGCGCAACGCCGTGCGAGTTTGCGCAAAATTGGCCCAAGTTGCAGGTCTGGCGGTTGAATACCAGAATTCAATTTTTGGTCGGACGACAGGATATCTAGTCGCGGCCTCCGTGAGACGCTTGAGTGTAATAATACGCATGCGGGTGAATTGTGCTCATGGTTGCCTCTCTCTTCTTTTTAATGGTTAGGGTGAAACGCACGATAACGCTTAAGAAGAAATCAGTGGCCTTTTTGGCCACAAGTCAATAATAAGAATGGACCATGTTGCAGGATAGCAGCGATTTTACCCTCCCCTGCCGATTTTCTGCCTGTTTTGTCCGAAACCCGGGGTTGACCCATTTCAGACCTAATCGCCACCAACATCCTCGGCCAGGTCCTCGACGTGAAACAGTTTCTCTGCCCGGCGGACGTGGAGAATATATACCGTGTCTTGATCGAGCCGGTAATAGAGCCAGCAGGGTTTGATCCATGCCTGGCGGTAGTTTTTGTGGGGAAAACCAGGAATCGGTTTTCCCATGCGCACAAACCGGACGATGTGATCGGTGGCAGCAAAAATCCGGCCGGCCACCGCCCGGGCGGCTTCGGGTTTATCGAGCGCAATGAAACCGACAATCAATTCGAGCTGCGCCAGCGCCGGCTCTGTCCAGATTACTTGAGCCATCGGGCAAAACGGCGCTTGGCCTCGGCTTGCGAATAAACCCGGCCTTCGCGCAGCGCCTGCTCTCCCAACGCGATCCCCTCCATGACCGAAAGGCGGCGATTGAGTTCATCGTATGACTGCACATCCACCAGATACGCCGCCGGCTTGCCGTGTTGCGTGATCAGGATGGGGGCGCCGTTCTGCAGGCCCGCGATAATCTTCGTCGCACGCCGCTTCAACGTCGTCACAAGTTCGGTCTTCATAAAGTGATACTTTAGTAGCACTTCTTCGGAGGTCAAGTCCAGGAGGCGTTCAGGCCGAACATCACAAAAATTGCAGGTACGCGCTTGATCCATTCCATAGGATAGCAGCGATTTTCGCCCTCCCCACCCACCCTGGCCAGTTTTCCGCCAGCTTTTTCCAGAAAGCAGGGTTTGACCCGTTTTCAAGCTCTCTATGCCTACAACTGGTGCGGCTTCGCGTCGTCTCTTAAATACTCCTTCATCTTTTTGCCTCCGAGCAATGCATAAGCCAACCAGCCGTTCAAAACTGCGTTTCCAATGGAAAATGCTAAGTAATTGATTGTTATGTCTGGCTTGATAGTGAAGCCCAGACACAGCCATGTCGCGAGAACGTAGTAAATACCAGCGGGCCATCTTCCGATTTCTGGTCTGAGATACAGAACTAGGGCCATACCAGCGAAAATAGCTGCAGCCAAAAACATTCCAATTTGATGGCGCACAACCTTATCGAAGCGCACGACACCATAAGTAATCGAAGCGCATTTCAGCAGCAAAAGTAACGCAGCAACATACAATACAATGTGCTTTTTCATCTTTGCCCGCCGCTGCCCTACCTCTTCCCCATCGGCACGTAGTCGCGTTTGGTGGAGCCGACGTAGATCTGGCGCGGGCGGTAGATGCGACCCTTGGGATTGGCTGCCACTTCCCGCCAGTTTGCGATCCAGCCGGGCGTGCGGCCGATGGCGAAGATGACGGTGAACATGTTCACCGGGATGCCGATGGCACGCAGGATGATGCCGCTGTAGAAATCGACGTTCGGGTAGAGCTTGCGCGAAACAAAATATTCATCGTGCAGCGCGGCCTGCTCGAGGTTCTTGGCGATGTCGAACAGTGGGTCTTTCTTGCCGAGTTTGTTGAGGAGTTCGTCGCAGGCCCGGCCGATGATCTTGGCGCGGGGGTCGAGATTGCGGTAAACCGCGTGGCCGAAACCCATCAGGCGGTTGCTTTTGTTACCCGACTTCGCCGCGGCAATGAAACGCGAGCCGTCATCGCCTTCGTCGTGGATGGCCTGCAGCATTTCCACGACGGCCGAGTTGGCGCCGCCATGGAGCGGGCCGGAAAGCGCACAGATGGCGGCGGCGATGGAGGTGAAGAGGTTGGCTGCGCTCGAGGCCGCCATGCGCAGGGTCGAGGTGCTGCAATTCTGCTCGTGGTCGGCATGCAGCAGCAGCACGAGGTTGAGGGCCTTGGCGACTTCCGGCACCGTCACGTAGTCCTTGTACGGTTCCGTGAACATCATGTGCAGGAAGTTCTCGCAAAACGGCAGCTCGTGCTTGGGGAAAACGTAGGGCAGGCCGCGCTGATAACGATAGATCATCGCGCCGATGGTGCGAATCTTCGAGATGGCGATGGCGGCGGCGGTGTCGAAGTTTTTCAGGTCCTTCTCAAAGTTATTGGTGGCGAGGGTTGAATAGTGCGCGGCGAGCGAGCCGACAATGGACGAGAGCATGGCCATCGACGGCGCATCCTTGGGATAACCTTTGAAGATTTCCTGCATCTGCATCTCGATCGCAGCCTGCTCGCGCAGGTTCTGGCCGAAGGCGCGACGCTGCTCCTGGTTCGGCAGTTCGCCGTAGATGACGAGGTAGGCGGTCTCGACAAAATTGCTTTGCTCCGCGAGCTGCTCGATCGGATAGCCGCGGTGGCGGAGAATGCCGTTGTCGCCATCAAGGTAGGTGATGGCGCTGTCGCATGAACCGGTGTTGCCATAACCCTGGTCGAAACAGATGTAGCCGGTCTCGGTCCGCAGCTTGCGTGTATCGATGGCGCGTTCACCTTCAGTACCGACGATGACCGGCAGGGTAACGTCCTTGTTGTCTAGTTTAAGGAGGGCGGTATCAGCCATACAACCAACAGTGCGAAAAACTTCCTTAGTGGCAAAGAAAAGTTCGATCCTATTTGCCCGGCCCGGGCGCCATAAGCGCAAGGCTTCAAGAGTAGAAGATGGCCTGCTAGGCTGCGACCGGCGACGGCGCCCCGGCCGCCACCCCAATGAAGTTGCGGTAGATCTGCAGGCCTTTGGCCTGGCTCTTCTCGGGGTGAAACTGCGTGGCAAAGCAGCGCCCGCGCGCGATGGCCGCGGTAAAGGGGCTGCCATAGCCGCACTCGGCCAGCACGAGCGCGCGATCGCTCGGCACGGCGTAGTAGCTGTGCACGAAATAGAAGGCTTCGCCCTCCGGCAAAAGGCCAGTGGCGAGCGGCGAACCCGGCTGCACGAAGCGCACCGTGTTCCAACCCATGTGTGGCACTTTCAGGTCGCCCGGCAGGCGGAAACGCACCACGCGGCCCGGAAAAATGCCGAGGCCGGGCGTGTCGGCTTCCTCGGAAAATTCGAAAAGCGCCTGCAGACCGAGGCACACGCCGAGAAACGGCCGGTCCTCGCTGATCCAGGCGCGCACGGTCTCATCCAGCCCGGTGCGGCGCAGGGCCCCGACGCAGTCGGCCAGCGCCCCCACCCCGGGCAGGATAAGGCCGTCCGCCTTGCCCACCTGCGCAGGCGCGGTGACGACCCGCGGCAGGCCGCCCGCCGCCTCGACCGCCTTGGTCACGCTGCGGAGGTTGCAAACGCCGTTATCAATGACGGCAATTTGTGGAGGTTCCATGTTCAAAGTTCCCAGTTCAAGGTTCTAGGTTCGGAGGACGACGGTTCAAAGTTCCCAGTTCAAGGTTCAAAGTTGCGCAATCAACAAACCTCGAACGTTGAACCTGGAACCTTGAAATTTTGCCTAAATTTGCCCCTTTGTGCTCGGCAGCAAGCCTTCGGCCCGTGGGTCTATCTGGGTGGCTACGTCGAGCGCGCGCGCAAGGCACTTGAAGAGTGCCTCGGCCACGTGGTGGGGCTCCTCGCCGTAAACAAGCTGGGCGTGCACGTTCGCCCCGAGCGCGTTGCTGAAGGCCCGGAAAAATTCCTTCACCAGCGCGAGGTTGAAATCGCGCACAAACATCGTCGGCGCCTCGACCTGGTAAACCAGGTGCGGCCGTCCGCCGATATCCACGACGACGCGAGCGAGCGATTCGTCCATGGGCAGCAGGAAAAATCCGTAGCGACGGAGGCCAAGCTTGTCGCCCAGCGCCTCCTTGAAGGCCTGGCCGAGCACGAGGCCGACGTCCTCGACCGTGTGGTGATAATCGACGTCGGTGTCGCCCTTCGCCTTCACCGTGAGGTCGAACAGCCCGTGCTTGGCGAACAGCGTGAGCATGTGGTCGAAGAACGCCACGCCGGTTTCGATTTGCGCCGTGCCGCGGCCATCGATCGCCAGGCTAAGCGAAATGTTGGTCTCGGCGGTCTTGCGCGAGATCGTGGCTACGCGGGAGTTGGTTTTTGTTTTTGCCATTCGTCGAGGGCCTTGGAGAGGACAAGCATCTCGTCGTCCGTGCCGACACTGATGCGAAGAAACGACGCGGTCAAGGCGTGGCTCGGGAAATGGCGCACGAGGATTTTACGCGCAAAGAGGAAGTCATAGAGCGTTTTGGCGACCTCCGGCCCGGTTTCGCCGCGGGCGTCGCACGGTTCGGTAAAGATGAAATTCGCCTGCGACGGATAGGTGAACCAGCCACGGACAGTGGAGAATTCTGCGACGCAGGAATCGCGCGTGGCTTTAATCCTGCCGATGATGGCGTCATAGTAGCCGGGATCGCCGAGGGCGGCGAGCGCGGCGACCTGCGAAAGGCGGCTGACATTGTAACTGTCCTTCACCCGGTCGAGCAGGCCGATGAGGTCGGGATGCGCGAGCGCATAACCCACGCGAATGCCGGCCAGGGCGTGGGACTTGGAGAAGGTGCGGACGACGACCAGTCGTGGATAACGCGCGAGCAGCGGCACGGCGTTTTCGTTGGCAAACGGCACGTAGGCTTCGTCCACGACGAGGATGCCGTGGAACGAGGCCAGGATTTTTTCGATCCCCGCATTCGCAAAGCCAACCCCGGTGGGGGCGTTGGGGGAAGTGAGGAAAAACGCTTTTGCCATCGAGGCCGCGATTTTTTCCAGCGGCAGGCGCATGGTGCGGTCGAACTCGATCATGGCCGCGCGGCCGTCCTGGATTTCGACGAGCACGGGATAAAGCGAGTAGCTGGGCCAGGTAAAACCGGCCGCGACCATCGGCGCGCAGAAGCAGCGCACCAGCAGGTTGAGCACGTCGTCGGAACCATTGCCGACAAAAACATTCTCCAGCTTCAGTCCGTGGTGGCTAGCGAGGGCCGCACGCAGCGGCGCGCTCGTCGGGTTGGGATACAGCCGCAGCGACGCACCGTCGGCCCCGATTTCGCGAAGCAGGGCCTCGGCCACGCGGGGGCTCGGCGGATAGGGATTTTCGTTGGTATTGAGCTTCAGCCAGCCGGATTCGCCCGGCTGGAGGCCCGGCGTGTAGGCGTGAAGCTTGACAATATGTGGCAACGAGAACGAGGCGGGGTCGGACATGGGAGCAAGAACCTGACAGAAAGTGGGAAGCCATGAAACCAAGAAAGCACACATTTTGCTCCGGGGGCTTCCTTTTTAAATCACTATGTCAGTCTATCTTGACGGTTGGGCTCTGATAACTGAGGCTCCCCTCGCGCTCAGGGCGCATCCGGTCCGCGGAAAGGGTTTAACCCACCTTCTTTTTCCACAGCACAGTTGAACCGTTTCTTGCCCGAATATGCGGACGCCGGGCGCAAAAGAAAGGGTTCGTATGGACACATCACCGGAGCCGAAAAAGCTTCCTTCAAAGCCCAGCCTCGAGCACCTGCAAAAGCAGGCGAAGCAGCGGGTAAAACAAGATCCGTCGCTGCAGCTCGCAGCGGCCCAGCATCAGATTGCACAAGAATACGGGCTCAAGAATTGGGCCGAGCTCGCGAAAGCGGTGGAAGCCATGGCTGGCAGCTCCCCTTCGGGTCTGGCCGAGATCCCGAAGAGCGTTTTGCCGGACCCCGCCACAATCCAAGCGCGGCTCGATGCCTTCGTCAAAGGCACAGGCGGTGGCGTCGCTGCAGTCTGGGTCGACGGGAGCAGGACCCTCTTCTTCCAAGCCGGCACCCACTCGAAGACCGATTCCGCGCCGATCACACCGGACACCGTGTTCAACGCTGGCTCAATCACCAAAGTATTCACCGCGCTCCTTCTGGCCGAGAGCGAGCGCCTGGGTAAAGTCTCCCTCTCCGACCCCGCGGCAAAATACCTTTTTCCGGCGGATGATCCCGCCCAGACCAACCTGAAAGCAATCACGCTTCTGTCGTTGGCCACCCACACATCAGGGCTTCCCGCCGTACCATTCGAGGTTGACCAATCTCTCAACGTGGGAAAGCAGCTTAAGCAATTGGCCCGATCTGATTGTGACCGCGACGAACTCCTGAAAGCCTTTCGCCGCGCCGGACCCGCCGCGCGGCCGGGCGGCGCAATATCCCCTTCGAACTTCGGATTCGCCCTGCTCGGTGAAGCGTTAGCGGCAGCGTGGGGCGCCCCATTCTCCGAAGTTCTATCGCAACAGGTCTTCGAACCCTTGGGCATGACGGAATCGACCGTCAAGCTCCAGGCGTTTGCACCCACCGAAGGTGTCCAAATCTCTGCACGGGATATGGCCAAGTTTCTCTCCGCCGCCCTGGGACAGGGCAGCGCTCCCTTGCGCCCGGCCTTCGCCGCAACACTGCGGCCTCAGTTCGATAGCAAAGCGTTTGGCGGCTGCATCGGTCTCGGGTGGATGCTCACAAACAAAACCGAGCATCCGGTCGCCTGGTTCGGCGGAGTAACCGGCCACCGATCGTTCATCGCGCTGGATCTGAAAGCCGGGGCCACCATCGCGATCTTCACCAGCGCTAACAAGAGCCCCTATGCGCTCGGCTTTGAGCTGCTCGGGGTGAAGCAGGTGAAGCCGAAAGTGGAGCCGATCATTGATGCGGCTTCTTATGTAGGCCGATATCCTCTCGGGATAGGCCAGCATCTGGGCGGATCGATGCCCTCGATCGAGATCACCGAATATAAAGGAGGATTGCGCGCGCAGGGTCCCGGGTTGCCCCCTGGCCCATTGCGAGCCATCGGACCTGACCGGTTCGCACTGGGCGGATCGACCCAAGAAATTTCATTTGAGCGGGATGCCGCCGGCAAAGTGGTCGCGCTTAAATGGGTTCGACGTTGCCTGCGGCAGCCCTTGCCGCAACCGCCCGCCGCGGTCGAACTTCTGGCTGGTGATTTGCTCGAATACTCCGGTCGCTACACCATCACCCTAACATTCATTATTGAAGTCGAGGTCGATAGAAATGAACTATTCGTGCAATTTGGAAGCCGGTCCAAGCTGCGCGCTTTCGCGGTGGCCAAAGACGAGTTCTTTGTGGCGGCCATGAACGCCAAAATTCACTTCCGGCGCGATGGAACGGGGCAAGTGTCGGGCATAGCCGTGGAGCAAAAAGGTCACAACATGGCCGGAACCAAATGCGACAAATAGCGCACGCCTTCTCCTGGTTTATTCCGTCCGGATTTTCACTGAACGCCCGTGGGCGTCGAGCTGTTCCATGCGCGCGAAGGCGGCGACGACCTTGTTGCCCTTCTTCACGCTGGCACGGTCGTAGCGGATGATGCTCGTGCGCCGCAGGAAATCCGCCACGCGCAGGCCGCTGAAGAAACGCCCGGCGCGGCCGGTCGGCAGCACGTGGCTGGGCCCGGCGGTGAAATCGCCCAGGGCCGTCGGCGTGTCCGCGCCAAGCATGATGGCGCCGGCCGTGGTGATTTTTTTCACGAGCATGGCGGCGGATTTCTTATCGACGAACAACTCAAGGTGCTCGGGCGCGACGTAGTTGGCCACTTCGGCGGCCTGGGTAAACGCCTTCACCTCGACGGCGAGAAAGCCGTGGTCGAGCACGCGCTGCGCCTGCTCCGAGCGCAACAGGCCCTTGAGCTGTGTGGCGATTTCCGTGGTGACCGCATCGATGGTTTTTTCCGAGGTGGTGACGAGGTAGATCTTTTCCTTGCCCGAGCCGTGCTCGGCTTGCGCCAGGAGATCGGCCGCGATGAAATCGGCCCGCGCCGTGCCATCGGCGATGATCATCACCTCGCTCGGGCCGGGCAGCGAATCCACGCCGACCGCGCCGAAGACCTGGCGCTTGGCCTCGCAGACATACGCATTGCCGGGGCCAAAAATCGTGTCCACCGACGAAATCGTGGCGGTGCCGTAGGCCATCACGCCAATGGCATGCACCCCGCCGATGGCGTAAACTTCGCGCACGCCCACGAGGTGCAACGCCGCCAGGATACCATCGGCGATCCGGCCCTCGCGGTCGGACGGCGTGCAGACGGCGATCTCCGGGCAGCCCGCGATTTTCGCGAGCGTGGCCGTCATGAGCACGGTGGAGACGAGCGGCACCTGGCCGCCGGGCACGTAGAGGCCGACCCGGCGGATGGGGTCGAATTTCTCGCCGACCAGCGCCCCCTGCGGGTTGCGGCCGGTCCAGGCCTGCGGAAGTCCGCGACGGTTGAAGGCAACGATGGAGGCATGCGCGGTGCGCAGGGCCGTGCGCTCGGCAGCCGGAAGGCGGCGGGCGGCGGCGGCGAGCTCGGCGGCGGGCACCCGGAAGTGTTCGGGCGCGAGCTTGGCCCCGTCGAACTTTTCCGCGTAATGGGCCGCGGCCGCGTCGCCGTGCAAACGGACATCGGCGAGGATGGCGGCGACGGCCGCGGAAATTTCAGCCGAGGCCTCAGCGCCACGGCAAAAGGTGGCGAGGTCGGTGGCAAAGGCCGGATCGGAAAAGCGAAGGAGACGCACAGTATTAGGAGTTCCTTAATCCAACGAAAAAACCGCGGCGTGGCCAGCGAAAGGTGCGCACGAATCTGATGAGAGATCCTTCGCTTGGCTCAGGATGACCGCCTGCATGCAGGCGGTCACCTGCCCGTGTACACGGGCACGGCAAAGAGGCTCTCGGGAAAATTTTTGTTCAGCGTGATTTTGTCCAAGGTGATAACAATGGTGTTTTCTCGGCCGGTGGCGGGATCCTTGGTGGTGTTAACAATGGATTTCGGGAAACGCACGCCGTTGACCATCACCTCCCCCTTTTCACGGGTAAGATCGCCGTTGCCCGTCTCCGTGAGGATAAGCTGACCGGTGGCCGCATCGAAATAACGATAAAACGTGAGGCCGGGCTCGTGCACAAAGGCGAGTTTCTCACAGTTATGGCCATCGATGGTGGCAGGGCCGAGATCCTCCACATGCCCGCCGCGACGCTCGATACCGCGGTAAAACGAGAGGTTTTCCCAGGTGTTGGCGCGCTGGCTCCTAACCTGGTCCTTATCAAGCAACGTGAGTCTCCAGCGCTTGGGGTCGGTCGCATCTTGCAGACGGTCCCAAGCCTCGTAGTCGTCAAGTGCCGTGATCTCAGTGCCAAGATTGGAAACCAGCATGACCCGCTGATAATAAGGTTTCTGAAAAATGATGTCGACCGTTTCCTTGAAGGGTTGAGTGACCAGCTTGCCTTCCTTGTCTTTGGTCGTCACTTCGCCGGTGCGCGTGCCAACGTAATAAAGGGAGGTGATGGCATTGAGCGTGGCGTCCGGACCAAGATAGGCGCGGGCCTTGGCAATGATGGCCTCTGGATCGGCGGAGGCGCGCGTCACCAGCACAACGGCGAACAACGCGGCGGGGAGAAGACGGGAGAACTTGGGCATGGAGGGTATGACCTGCGCCGCTAAGAAAAGTTTATGACCTATTTAAAAATTAAAACAGGTTCTTACTCCCACTCGATGGTGGCAGGGGGTTTCGAGCTGACATCAAGGACAACTCGGGAAACCCCGCGCACCTCGTTGGTTATGCGCCCCGAGATCTTTTGCAACAGTTCATAAGGCAGGCGGGTCCAGTCGGCCGTCATGGCATCGATGCTTTCAACGATGCGCAGCGCGATCACGTAGGCGTAATTGCGCTCGTCACCAAAGACGCCAACCGTCTTCACCGGCACGAAAACGCAGAACGACTGCCACACTTTCCAATACCAGCCGCTGGCCATCATCTCCTCCTGCAGGATCGCGTCGGCCGCGCGCAGGATGACGAGTTTATCGGGGGAAATTTCGCCGAGCACGCGCACGCCGAGGCCGGGGCCGGGGAATGGCTGGCGCCAGACGACCTCGCGCGGCAGGCCGAGCGCCGCGCCGACTTCCCTCACCTCGTCCTTGAAAAGTTCGCGCAACGGCTCGAGGAGCTTGAGCTTCATCCGCTCGGGCAGTCCGCCGACATTGTGATGGCTCTTGATGAGCGAGGCGGGATTGTTGCCGATGGAAACGCTCTCGATCACGTCGGGATAAAGCGTGCCTTGGGCAAGAAATTGCACCTCGTGCCGCCCAGAGGGCACCCGCCCCCGGTGTCTTGGCAGACTCGGCTTCGCCTCGCCATCTCCGTGCTGCCGCACTCCGTCCGCCCGGCCAATCCCGATCGAGCGAAGCGATTTCTCAAACACCGTGATGAAGGTGCGGCCGATGATTTTTCGCTTCTCCTCGGGGTCGGCCACGCCACGCAGGCGGCGCAGGAAAATGGCCGAGGCATCGGCGACGCGAAGGTCGATATGAAAATGCTTCTTGTAGAGCGCGATGACCGCCGCGCGCTCGCCCGCGCGGAGCAAGCCGTTGTCCACGAAAACGCAGGTGAGCTGGCGGCCGATGGCCTTGTGAATGAGCGCAGCCGCGACCGACGAATCGACACCGCCGGAAAGGCCGAGGATGACGCGCGACTTGCCGACGGTCTGGCGGATGTTCGCCACGGCGTGCGAGATGAAGTCGCGCGTCGTCCAGTCCTGCCGCGCGCCACAAATGCGCACGAGAAAGTTGCGAATGATGTCAACCCCACGGTCAGTGTGAAAAACCTCGGGATGAAATTGGATGCCGTAGAAACGCCGGCTCACGTCCCCGATCGCGGCGAACGGGGAATTTTCCGTCGTGCCGATGGAAACAAAGCCGGGCGGCAGGCGGGTGAGTTTGTCGCCGTGGGAATTCCACACGCGCAACTTGCGCGGCAGCCCCGCAAAGAGCTGGCCGGGCTTTTTCACCGTGAGCACGCCGTGGCCATACTCGCGGGCCTTGCTCGGCGCCACCCGGCCGTCGAGAAATTGCCCCATGAGTTGCACACCATAGCAGATGCCGAGCACCGGCACACCGAGCGAGAAGATGGCGCGGTCGGGATGCGGCGCGCCCTTAGCGTAAACGCTCTGCGGCCCGCCGGAAAGGATGATGCCGACCACGCCTTCCGCCCGCAGCGTCTCCGCCGGCGTGGTGTAGTGGTAGATCTTCGAGTAAACCTGGCACTCGCGGACCCGGCGGGCGATGACCTGCGTGAGTTGCGAACCGAAATCGAGAACGGCGATGGTTTGTGCCATGCGTGATAAAGAATAGTTAGGAACCGCGAATCAACCAAAGAAAAAGTTTTTAGTTAACCGCGGATGAACACAGATGCACGCGGATAAACGGGCTTGTTCACCCAAAACAAGAAAGGAGGAAGATCGCCTGATTTCAAGGCACGGGTTCCAACCCGCGCCCCACCCGGTTCAAATCCGTGTTCATCTGCGTGCATCCGCGGTTAAAAAACGCCTTTCATCATCTATGGTTAGAATTTGAGCCGCACATTTTCGTGGTTGCACTTCGGGCACTTGCTAACCTCGGCGCCGGTCGGCCCCGTGTAGACGTGGCCGCAGGTTATGCAGTGAAACGTGGCCCTGCGGCGCTCGCCCTCGAAGCGCGCATGATCGCGGCCGTCGTAGTAAAACCACAGGCTGAGAAAGATCGCCGCAACGAGCAGGCAGTAGATGACGACCGCAGTGGACAGGGCGAACATGGGTCGATGCTGGCAGAAATTTTCGGTTGAGCGAAGCGAAGAATGGCGGGGGGGGGGGAAACCGGACTGAAGGTGGAGCGGGCCCTCCGGGCGCGCTCAGAGCGCGTCGGGAGGGCCCGCTCCACCCTTAACAAACATGAAACAAAAATGCGCCCCCGACATGTCGGGGGCGCATTTTGAAAAAAGAAAAGACGGCGGCTCAGCTTTGCGCTTCGCCTTCGGCGGGAGCAACCGGTGCGGCCTCGGTCTCGACGACCGCCTCAGCCGGCGTTTCCACCTTGGCGGCGGATTTTTTGCGCTTGGCTGACTTGCGGCCCTTCGACTTCTTGTAGCCGGTATCCTCGGCCGCAACAAACTCGATGAGGGCGAGCTCCGCGGCATCGCTGATGCGACGGGCGCCGAGCTTGTAGATGCGGGTGTAGCCACCGGCGCGGCCGGCGAATTGCGCAACCTTTTCGCTGAAGAGAAGCGTGACGGCTCCTTCGTCGCGCACGTCGCGCATGGCGAGGCGGTGCAGGTGAAGGGCCGCGCTTTTCTCGGTCGCGACGGAGGCGTGCTTGGCCTTGGTGATGATCTTCTCGATGAAGGGGCGGAGCGCCCGGGCCTTGGCCAGCGTGGTCTGGATGCGGCCGTGCTTGATCAGCGAGGCGGCCAGGTTGGCCAGCATGGACTCGCGGTGCTCGCGGGTGACTCCGAGGGAGGCGTGGTGTTTGTTGTGGCGCATTGGAGAGAAGTTCCAAGTGACAGGTGGCAAGTATCAAAACGGCCAGCGGTCAGTTTGGAGAATGGGATTCTTGGAAATTGCTACTTGTTACTTGTTACTTGCGCGGCAAAGCCGCGCTCACGCTTCTTTCTTGGTGTCGAGGAGGCGTTCGTCGAACTTCATGCCGAGGGAAAGGCCGAGGGCTTCGAGCTTTTCCTTGATTTCGTTGAGCGATTTCTTGCCGAAATTGCGGTACTTGAGCATCTCCTGCTCGCTCTTCATCGCCAGCTCGCCGACGGTGGTGATATTGGCGTTGTTGAGGCAGTTGGCCGCACGGACGGAGAGTTCGATTTCGTTGACCGACATGTTGAGGAGCTTGCGGAGCTTGTTTTCCTCTTCGCTGACGGCGCTTTGCTGGCTCTCGAACTCGTAGTGCTCTTCGCTGACGCGATCGAAGACATCGAGGTGATGCTTGAAGATGGAGGCGGACTGCTTGAGGGCGTCGTCCGGGGTGATGCGGCCGTCGGTCCAAATTTCCAGGATCAGCTTGTCGTAGTCGGTGATCTGTCCGACGCGGGTGTTCTCGACGGCGTACTTGACGAGGCGGACGGGCGAGAAGAGCGAGTCGATGGGGATGACGCCGATGGCCTGCTCTTCCTTCTTGTTGAGTTCGCCGGGATAGTAGCCGCGGCCG
>Ga0210392_10000337_pt1 | contig 31557 bp, 38 predicted proteins | sample IncBWC30OmetaG_FD_161057 | JGI IMG/M metagenome (GOLD analysis project Ga0210392, IMG submission 161057) | Forest soil microbial communities from Barre Woods Harvard Forest LTER site, Petersham, Massachusetts, United States - Inc-BW-C-30-O ... | reverse complement strand
GAACGCCGTGCCCATCTCGACCAGATCGCGGATAACGCCGACAACGCTATTCGTGATCCACTCTTTATTGGCCTTAATCCATTCCTTCATACCGGTTGCCGAGCCGCTCATCGACGGCAGCAATTCCTTCAGCACCGAGTAGGCCAAGCCCTTAACCTGATGCGTGACCACGGTCATGATGTCGCCGAATTCTTTCGCCGCGAGCGCGGTCTGTAGGTCCATAACCGCGCCGGTTTCCTCAAGCTCGCGACCAAGCTCGGCGATCGTCCCGGCGCCCTCGGATAGCAGCGCGAGCAATTCCGCACCGCTCTTGCCGAACAGCTTCATCGCCGACTCGGCTTGGTGGATCGGATCGCTCATGTTCGAGATCGCGGTCGCCGCGCGCAGGAATATCTGCTCGGTGTTTAGCGTCTTCAATTCCTGCGCCGTAATGCCGAGCGCGGTGAACACCTGAACGGTTTCTTTGTTGCCCTTGCGACCGGCGGCGATCGTTTTATTCAGCTTGCTCAATGCGCCGCCGAGTTCACCCGCGCCTAGTCCCGATTGGACGGCGGCATATTCGAGCCGTTGCAATCCCTCCACCGACACGCCGGTTGTCTTGCTCAGCTTGACAAGCTCGCCGCCGGCGGTGATCGCGTCGCTGACAAACTTGCCCAGGCTGATGCCGCCGATGAGCGCGCCGATCCGCGCGAACGGTCCGAGCAATCCGGTAATCGAACTGCGGAGCTTGCCGAACTGCGTGCCGATATTGCCGAACGCCGCGCCGACCCTGCCGAGACCGGCCTCGCGCATCATCGCGCCGGGGACCGCCATCATACCGCGCAGCTTGGCGGTCGATTGTGCGATCTGCTGATTAACGCCCTTGATCGGTCCGGTAAATTTGTCGGTGAGTGCGACAATAACCTTGAAGCCGGGATCGCTACGGCGCGCCACCGCGACCTCTCGCCGGCTTGTTCAATTCTCGCGCGAGATAGGCGCAACGCTCTGACCACCACATAAGCTCGGTCATTCGCATCCGCTTTAGCTCGCTCGGCGACCAGCTAAACTGATAGGCGAGCCACGCCGCTGCCTCCCGCCAGTCGCCAGGGACGCTTCCCCCAGCATTTTCGCCGCCGCCTCCCCGATCGTCTTAACGTCGCGCAGCTTTAGTTGCTTGATGACGGACGGCGGCAGCTTCGCGCAAGCGCAGATCGTATAGAGCGTCTCGGTCATATCGCCGGTGGCTTCGTCGAGCTTCATCATATCGCCGAGGTCCGGCTCGGTTAGCTCTAACTCGGTCAGCACTTCGTCGCCGTGGGTAATCGGCGCGATCAACGGCACGACAACGCGCAGGACGCGCGGCGGCTGGTCGCTCATCACGCGGCCTGCGACATCTGGCGCCGGCAGTCCATACCGTCAAAGCGGACGGTGCAGGTGCCATCGGCGGCATTCAGTTCGAGGTCGCCGGTCTGGAATGCGTTCCGCAATACCCACACCTCGCCGTTCTCTAGCTCGGCGGTAACCGTCGCATCGACCACTTTCTCCAGATCGGTTAGCGGAAACTGCGGACGATTGGTGATCTCGATCTCGATATACGGCGCGCGGAATACCGACTGGTAACCGTGGATGCCGTCGAGACCGGCGACCGAGGTCCGGGTCAGTCGGTTCGGCGAGATCGTCAGCGTGCCGCGCACCGACAACTGACGGCTATCGACTTTGACGAAGCACTCGCCGGCGACGCATTGATTAGCCATTGTGTCCCCCTATCCGCGAATAATGAAGCCGAAGATGCGCCAGCCGAGCAGGAACAGCAGAACGAAAAGAAAGAGCACGTTCCACCGCTGCCAGTGTTGCGCGTAGGGCGGCGGTCCGAAGCTGCCGCCGAACCAGCCGATGATCCACAGGAGCATCAGCAGCCAGAAGATGAACCCGATATCCATTGTCGTTCTCACAACCGGAATTGGGTCAGCGCGGCGAAGATACGCAATTGATTCACGAAGTCGGGCGGCAGCAACACATCGACCCGGTTCGGGTCCTGCGCGTTGCGCTCGACGATCAACGCCGCCTCGAAGCCGTCGAGGTTCTCCATCAAGCCTAGCTCCTCCAACTCGCCATAGCCGGCGACCATCTCGGCGCGGATGATCGCCGGCGTGACGATCGCCTGACCGACGCCGAACCGGGTGCCATCGTTGGCGAGCTTGTGGCGCGGATATTTCAGCAGAATCCGGTTCTTCATAAACCGGTTGAAATATTGCGCCGTGAACATGGTCTCGACATCAAGGTAGCTATCGTCCGGCGCGCCCCACACGTTCTGTCTGTATGTCGTAATAAGCCGGTCGATATAGACGGTCCCATCCTCGGTGACGTAGGTAGCGCTTATGCCATCGAAATAGAGCACCTGACGTTCCAAGATGGTGAACCGGCTCCCTCGATCCGGCGCCATAACGCCGATCAGCGGCAACGCTTGCACCGGTCGCGCCGGATCGACGATCAACGATCCCGCCGCCTGTCCGACATACGCGGTCAGCCATTCGTCCGCCGGCGTATGCGAGCCGGCGAAGCCCATAATCGAGACGTGCTGACCGTTGCGCGATTGCCCGAGCGTGCTGAGCGCGCCGAGCGGTTGCCGCGTCGCGGTAAAGCCGTGGCCATATAGCTGCGACTGCCAACTCCAGCGCCCGCTTGTGTCGTTAAAGAATTCGTCGAGCGCATCGAGGTTCGGCGCCGCCCAATAGGGGCAGATCACGAAGTCGAATGGCGCATCGCCGATCGAGCCGAGCAGCGCCGCGACATCGGGGCTACCGGTGCCGGCGGTCATCGGCGTCACGGTCGCGGTAATCCCCGCCGGCATCGCTTCGCCGCCGACCGCGCCGGCATAGGCGAAGCCGATATCGAGCGGGCCAAGGATGCCAAGCTGCGCGGCGGTTAGGACGGTTTCCTCCGGCGTCGCGCCGACAATACTCGCGACAATTCCGAGCGTCGGGTCCGCGTTGATCGCGTCGGCGACCGCCTGGGCGACGGCTTCGGCGTCATCGCCGGTTGCGACCAGCACCGGGCAGCGGCGCGAGCCGATATAAAGCGGGATCGTCCCGCTCGCGGTCACATCGCCCGCCCATGCGATGCGACCGACCGCAGCGGTGAAGCCGGTTTGTCCGCCGGCGAGCAGATAGAGCGGCACGCTGGCGTTGTTCGCGAACCAGCGCTGCGCCTGCCGGCCGAACGCCGAACCGGCGCCGCAGAGCGAGCGGGCCTCATCGGCGGATGAGACCAGCGTCGGCGTATTGACCGGCAGCGCCGCCGTCGCCGGAACCGTGCCGAGCAACAGCGCGACCTGAAGCGCGGTCGCGTTGCCGGCGAGCGAGTTGTCCATCTCGAAATAGGCGAGCGGCACCCGGAGATTGCGCGGAATATTCTTAAAGCTGATTGCCATCGATCAGGCCTCCTTTTTCGGTGCACGCCGCGCGGGCGCGGCTACTCGCTCGACGTCGCCGGCGTCGAGCCGGCGCGTAAAATAGCCGCGCTCATTGGTCACGTCCTGGCCGTGCTCGGCGATCGGCCGGAACGTGCGCGGGTGGCGCACTAGCCGCCCCTGCGCCGGTTTGACATAGAGACGATCCTCTCGCGGGTCTGCCATGGCACATCGATCCTCATCTCGGTTTCAACGCGTCCCTCGGGACCGCTCGACCACGGCGCCGGACCGAAGCGCGGATCATATTCCTGGCTCGGTGGCTCGCCTCGATCGTGCGGCTGTAACCAATCGACCTTGACGTTCGCGCCTTCGAACGCCGGCAACGGATCGAATTGCTCCTGGGTCTCGCCGTCGTCCTCGCAAACCCAGATGTAGCTGCCGAACGTCATCAGCCAGAACGTGTTCGCGCGGCTGATCTCCAGCAACTTGCAGCTTTCATACCAAAGCAAGCCGTAATCCTTGGTCGGCGCCCAGTTATAGATTGCGTGGAATACCGCGCGGCGAATGCCGTCGATGCTTTCCGCCGGTTGCTGGCCGCGAATATCCATCGTCGCGTCGAGACCGATAATCACACCCCAATGCTGCGCGACGCGCTGGCGGTTCGCATTGGACCCTGGTGACTGTTCTTCGGCGTCCTCGCTCATAAAGCAGACATACGCGGCCGGATACGCGAGCGCGGTGTATTCGATCGCGCGCGACGCGTCGGCGACGCACGTCACGCGATCGCCGAATATCGGACTGGTGAAGCTCGACCGCCGGAGCTTTAGCGCGATCTCGGCGAGCATCTCAATTGATCTCGACGCCCTTCGGCGATTGTCCCGGCGAGCCGGCGGTTACCGTGATCCCCTTGTCGATCGCGGTCCGGAGCAGATCCTCGATCGCGCCCGCCTGCTTGCCGAAGATCGGCGCGAATGCCGGCCGCGACGTCATCCGCTCGGTGCCCATTTCGAGCAGATGCGCGTGCGGCGCGATCGCCGAGACTACGAACGCGTAACCGCGCCTCGAGGCGCGACCCTTCACGCTGCGCACGAGATTGCCGGTAAAGCGCGCCGGCGGGCTTCCGGACGCCGACGCGGTATGCGCGCGACCGCCACGGCGATAGACCCGGCCCGAGCCGCCGCGCGTATTCAACAGCTTGCGAAGCTGCGCCGCGACGATCCGCGCCGCTTTGCCCATCGCGGACCGGACGCCCTTCCGGTCAAATTGCGTATAGCTAACCGAGGCGAATTTGATCTCGATCATGCGTCCTCCAGGCCAAGCGGTATCGGCGGACCGATGCCGATGATCGCCGCGTCGCCGTAAAGCTCGGCCTCCAATTGGGTATAGCGGCGCGCATCGTCATTGGTGACCGAGACGATCCGGTATCGCTTGCCGGCGATCTCCAGCATGTGGCGCGTGGTTAGATACTCGCGGAACCGCGTCCGGATCGTATGCGTCCCGCGCGGTCCGGTCGCTTCGCCGGTCTGCGCACCGTTCAGCCACGTCTCCCCGGCCTTTATCTTGATCGAGCACCAGCACTTGGCGATCGGCACATAGCCGGGAACAACGCCGGCGCCGCCGATCTGCGGGACGTCGGTCCATTCGAACACGTCGGCGAGATTGCGGAGATAGCCGATCGGGGGCGCCTTGCCTTCGGGCATCAGGCGAAGCCCTCCTGGCGATACGGACCGAGCAACGCTTGCCAGCCAAGCTCGATCATCGGCGTAAGCGTGAATTGTGTCAGCGCTTCGCGGTTCTCATACCACGCGGCGATCGCGAGCAGCAGCGCTTGCTTGATATCGGCCGGCACTTCGTCGGCGGTCTCGCGGCCGGCGCGAAAATCAATCGAAATGGCGAGCGGTCCGCGCGTCACTTGCGGCCAGAATTGCGAGACCGGATAGAGCACGGCCGGAAAGCGATCGTCCGGCTCGATTAGATAGTCGGCGATATCGGCCGGCCCCTCGGCGGTCCGGACCGCGAGCAATTCGGCGAACGGCGGGAGAGGCAATTCGAGGCCCTGATACGCCGGCGGCCATTCGTGCAGCGTTATTCGCCAGTCCTGTTCCATAATCGCGACCGAGCAGTAGCGCTCCAGATGGCCGATCGCGGACGCGAGCATCGAGGTCAGCAACGGCGCCTCGGGACCGCTATCGGCGCCAGGATCGAGCCGGAGATGCAAGACGATCTCGGGCAATTCGAGCGGCGTAACGGTCGGCAGCTTTAGCCGGACCAGGCGCGCGTGCAGGTCGGGGTGATGCCAGGACCAGCGCCGGCGCGCGTGGCTCATGGTCCCGCCGCCTCCAATGCGGCGACGCGCGCATCGAGCGCGGTAATAAGTGCGCGCGTTGCCGCGTCCGTTGTATCGACGTAGCTGCGCGTTGCCGCGTCCGTGGTATCGACGTAACTGCGCGGTGCGGCATCGCTCGCGGCGGCTGGCGCCGCCAGATTGGTGATCCGGTTAAGTGCCATATTCAACGGCACAACCATCATCACCTGGGCCTGCATAAACTGAGCTACCAAAGTGCCGCCGACATCGACGATTAGCGCCCCACCGGCTGAAAATAATCCGGTCGCGGTTGCGCCAAATTGCAGAGCCGGTCCGGCGAGCGCGCCAAGCGGCACCTGCAACGGACCGGTGACCTCGCCGCCGCCGAGCGATAGATAGAGCTGATCGGCGTCCGCCTGGGTGAAGCCGCCGCCGCTACCGCCGCCGGCGCCGCCGCTCGACGGCTCGACGCCCGGTAGGAACAGCGCCCAATCCGGATTGCTCGCACCCGGCACGCCATCGGTGCCGACAACCGCGATCCAGAGGTTATAGCCGAGCCGGACGACATCGCCGGCGCCGTAGCTCGCTCCGGGCTGATACGCGCCGCGATAGCGGAACGCGGTCACGTCGATCGGATCGCTCAATACCTCATCGTCGAAGATTAGCTGGACCATGCCGACGCCGGGGCTACGGACGCCGGAGACGCCGCGACCGGGTCGGCCTTGGGGACCAAGCGGGCCAAGCCCGCCAGCGGGTCCAGGCACGCCCGGCGAGCCGGTAGCGCCCGGTTCGCCGCGTTCGCCCGGTGGGCCTTGCTCGCCGCGCTCGCCGTCGCGGCCGGACGCCGAGACCATCGCCCAGCCGTCGCCGTCCGGCGGTCCCGGCGCGTCGTGGAGCGCGCGATACGTCGCGCCGGCGAAGGCGACTTCATCGCCCTGGTGATAGGCGATTGCCGGATCATGCGCGCCGCGATGCAACGGCAGCGGCAGACGGACCGGCAGATCGATCACGTTGCCGGAGGCGAGCGTTACCACCACGCCGAACGCGCGCGGATCGACGCCCTCCTGATAGGCGTGCACCGAGCGGATGCCATCGGCGATCAACAGCCACTCGCCGATCCGTCCTGGCGGACGCGCGGCGGTCGGCTGGCGCGACTGCCACAAGCCGCCGGCGTGAAAGACAACCGCCGCCTGTTCATAGATATCGCCCTCGCGCCAGACGCGCGCCGGTTGCGTCAAATCGACGGGCGCGGTCATCGCTGGCTCGGCGACGCCGATCAGGCGACCGGCCGGCTGCGCGCCGAGCCGTTCAGCGAGAGCCGTCGCGACGGCTTCGGCGAGGGCGATCTCATCCATTACGGCGGTCCCAAATCCTGAATGGTAACGAGAGTGCGCATGGTCGGCGCGATCGTGCCGCCGACACCGACCTGAACCACCGGCGATCCTACCGTCGGGCAGCGCACGGTCAGTGTGACGCGCACCAAGCCGGGCGTCGCATCGACGCCAACAGCAAACTTCGCCTGGGACCGGAGCATCCCGGCCGGACTGGTATTGTCCATCTTGTAAACCATCATCGAGCTTTCGATCGCGATGAGGTTGCAGCCATAGACCACATACCAGGGCGTGCCTGCCGCATCGGCCGAAGCGAACATCGGATCGACCGTAATCAGCAGCATCCGGATACCGGTCGGCGGAAGCTGGAAGTCTTGATCGAAGAACACCGTCGCCGTGGACGGCGCCGCGATAGCGAATTCATCCGGCATATAGACTTGCGTGCGGAGCGTGATCGGCGTGCTCGCGGTGGTATCGACGTAACCCTTCGTCACGACGTCGGTCGGAAGGATCGGCGTCTGCAAGAGTTGCATCGGTCCGGCGACGATTCCGCCGGCGGCGAGTTGCAGATAGCGCGCGTCGCCCATTGCCTGCGTGATAATCGGACTACGCGCCGTGCCATTGTTGTTCTCGATTACCACCGGCTCGTTTGCCGTGCCGCGCCGGATAATCAAGCCGGCGACGTCCCAATAGATACGCGCAAGTCGCGCGCTAAACGTAATACCGGGCTGTAAGGGAAGGTCCGGATTGCCATCTGGGCGAACGAAAGTGAGTTCTCCGTGAACCTGACTGCCGATGATTGCCAGATACCGGTTGTCGGCGTCGCCCTGTGTTAGAGCATCGCCCTCGACTAGAATGCGACGCCGCGAACCGGGTGTGCCGCCGCTTCCCTCGATGAATACGCCGGCGTCGCCGTTCGCCTGCCGGAGCGTCAACCCAGCGGCGTCTTCATAGACCGCAGAGAATCCCGGCAGGAATCCCAAGCCCTGCCCCGCCGCGAACAGAAGCACGCCGGTCATCGTGCCGCCGGCGAGCGGAAGGAAAGCGCCGCCGCCGGCGAACTGATCGACATAGCGCTTCGTCGCGACGTCATTATCGACGGTCGGCTCGGTAAAGACATTGACGTGCGGAAGGCCATCGAGACCGGGATAGATGCCTATCGCATCCAAGAGCGCGGTGCCGACCAGCACCGAAAGCGTCAATTCGCCGCCATCGCCCGGCCGGACGATGCTTCGAATTCCGCCGATCATCACGTCGCCTGCCGTATTGACGAATTGCAGACCGGGGAAGGCCATCGTATCGCTGCGAATTTGCAGCGGTCCATTCATCCAATCGCCGCCGGCCTTGTTCACATAGCGCTGATCGAGCGTCGGCAGATCGGGAGCGCCGCCGCCACTCGCGCCACCGAGAGCCATCTCCGGCGCGACAAGGAAGATCGTCCACTTGTCGGATGTCGCGGTCGGAACGTCACCGGTCGATTCGACGCATATCCAGAGATTGAAGCCGAGCCGGACGATATTGCCGCGCTCATACTCGGCGCCCGGTCGATAGATGCCGACGAAGCGCATCGTCGAGACCTCGATCGGGTCCGAGATCGAGCCGTCCTCGAGGACCACGCGAATAAAGCCGGGGTTACCGGCGACCGGCTCGATCGCGGCGATCCCCGGTCCGCGCGGCCCCGGCTCGCCGGCGTCGCCGCGCGGTCCGTCGCGGCCGGCGGCTCCTGGCTCGCCGCGCTCGCCGGCCGGCCCGATCTCGCCTTGCGGTCCGCGCTCGCCGGTAAAGCCCTGGCGACCGCGCGCGGCGACCACGATCCAGCCTTCGCCGTCCGGCGCGCCGGGGGCCTCGATCAACGCGCGGAACGTCGCGCCGCCGAATTCGACCTCATCGCCTTCGAAGTAATGCGCGCCGGCGCGGTATTGGCCTCGGTGCACCGGTAGCGCGAGCCGGAACGGGAGATCGATCGTCCTCCCGCCGGTCAGCCCGATCAGCAAGCCGAACACGCGCGGATCGTCGCGCTCCTGATAGCTGCGCACGAGCCGGATGCCATTGGTCAGGAGCAACCACTCGCCGGTCTCGGCGGACGGTCGCGACGCGGTGCGCACGCGCGCCTGCCAGATACCGCCCTGGTGCGAGACAACGGCGCCCTGCTCGTGGATTTCGCCGGGTTGCCAATCGCGGGCAAGCTGCGTGAAGCTAACGCGCGGTCCCGCTTGATCGATCAGGCGCGCCGCAACCTCATCAGCAAGCCGGGTGAAGTCGAGATCGTCAGGCATTGCGTAGCTCGGCGATCTCGGCTTCGAGCGCTTTGACCTTGGCGACGGTCAGCGCGAGCACTTGCGCGAGATCGTAACCCTCGACCTTGGTCGGATCAGGAACGCCAGGAGCGGCATACATTTGCAAGTCTTCCGGCAGATCGTCGGCGATGAAACCGAATTTCATGCGCCGTTCGATATACGGCGCGGGGTGCGGCAACCGCTTGCCCTTGTCATCGACCGGCGGCGGCGGTTCGTTCCATCGGAAACGATGCACCGTGATCCGGTCCCAGGCGGCTTGCACTTCGTCGGCTTGCGCGGCGCGAATGTCGCGCTTGTCGGCTCGCGCGCTGCGCTGGGTTAGCGACTGAACGGAACAGTCGTTGATGACGTAAAACTGGCCGCCGCTTTGATAGGTATTAAAGCGCGCATTCTCGGTCCAGCCATAGCCGCCCATATTCATGCCGAAGTGCAGCCGCGCTTCCCACCGGCCATTCCACCCCGGTCCGTCCCACCAGATGCGGCCGAATTCATTGTTGGTGCTATCGGTTCCCAAGAGCCAGGGACTAATAACGCCGGCCGCATTGGTCGCGGCCATCAGACGCACAGCGACGGTATTGTTCGGCTGGCGGACATTGATCGGCTGGTTGGCGTTGATTCCGTTATTAAAGAACGATGCAACGTCGGCGCCGCCGACCGTTATTACAAAGGAATTCGCGGCGGGCACGACGGCGTTAAGCCGTCCGCCGGTAATGCTAAAGCCGAAGGTGGTGCCCCAGAGCGCGAGATGCCGCGACAAGTCGGTGACGCTCGCCTGCGCTACGCTGCCAAAGCTCAGCCCACCGGTCAGGGTGCCGCCGCGCGTATCAAGAATCGCACGGCGGTTGCTGCCATTGTTATCCTCAATCTGCGGCTGCGTGTTGCCGCTATGGCAGCGAATAACGAGACCGGTGCCGACCGCTTTGTAGAAGCGCCCTCCCGCCATCGTCTCTAAGCCGTAGCCGTCCGTGGCCGTGACGAAATTGCGGTTCACGTTTTCGACGATGCCAAACAGTTGTATATACCGCTCGGTATTGCCTGCCTCGGTCGGGATGCCAACGATGTTGAGTCCGCGACCGAATAGCCGCGCGCCCATCCTTCCGTCGTTTACGTCGATCGCGTTAGCGTGCCCGAAGCGAATAAAGCCGCCGTTCGTTATGGCGATATTGCTGTCGGCGGCGGTAACGCCCGCTGTTTCGAGACCGGTTAGCAAGACGCGCTGCGTCCCGCCGAGATTGGCGCCGCCCGCAAGTGCCTGCGGCGGCTTCGGGATAATCACCTGATTAGGGGTATTAACCTCGCGGTGCATCCCCAGACAGTGGATTTTGAATGATGGCGTAGTGCCGGCATTCCGGAGGCGCGCTTCTAGTCGCTTGACCGTAGCGCCGCCGGTATCGCTGAGCCGGAATTGATCGAACATAAGGCCGGCAGGATTGCGCGCCATCGAGAGCGACATCGACGCGGCGTTAAATGTGGTGGTGATGTCGAGTATGAACGAACAGTCGCAGGTATTACCATACACGTCTATATGAAAGCGGAATGAGCCGTAAGCCGGTAACGTGACCAATTGCATCCAGTTGCCGGTCGCGTAATTCGTTAGCGACGGCGCGCCTTGCCAATAGTCGCCCTGATTCTGACCGTAGAGATCGAGCGTCGAATAGTCCGGCGTCGCCGGCGCGGACGGAATCGCGAGGCGCGCCCGGAATAGCATATTATCCCAGCGCACAACCTCGCCGGCCGCGATCTCCAATCCGATCGCCCAATCGCGGACCATCCGCCGGTCGATATAGCGCTTGCTCGCGGCGTGCATATCGGTAACCGGATCGTCGAACAGGGTCAGGAAGCCCTGCATATCGTCGCCAGTCTTGACGATATACCGCGCATCCGCCTCCGGCCGCGTCAGACCACCACCCGAGCCGACCAAGCGCTCCCATTCGTTCAATCGCGGCGACCAGAGAATCCAGTCGTGATTAAAGATCGTTTGTCCGCCGATGCCGGGAATGCCGGCCGGCGCGGTCTCGGCGATCTGCGGATCGGCGGTCTCGGCGATGAAGTAATCGCCCGATTGCGCAGGCCACGTAATAAGGTCCGGAGCGTTCGCCGCGACCTGCCAGAGACCCTGATAGCGGATCAGCGACGTCGCGAGCGTGTCGATATAGGATTTCCGCACGAGATCGTTGTCATCGACCGGATCGCCCGCGCTCGTGCGGATATGATTCACGACGGAGATGAGACCCGATCCTAACGCGATGCGCAGCGGAATATCCGCAACCGATCCGTCTGCGGCGTGGCGGATAATCGCGAGATCCTCGGCTAGACCTACCATCGGCGTGACGCCGAATGTCCATTTGCCGGAACCCTCGCGGGCGAATTGCAATATCTCGCCGTCGATCCCGTCGAGTTGCAGCGCGGCGAGCGAGCCGGCGACCGTGCCGAGCGATACTGACGATGACGGTCCGGTATCTTGAAAGCGCACCATCAGATTGCCGGTCATCGTATCGCCGCCCTTCGCGACGAATAGATCGGGACCGCGATCGAATAGCTCATCGATGTATTGCTTCGGCGCGGCGTGCAGGTCATCGACCGGATTAGCGTGCAGCGTCAGGAATCCGGTCATCTCGCCACGATCGCCGCCGCGAACCATGATTCCGGTTCGCTCGGTTAGGATTTCCGCGCGGTTCGTGAATTCATCGACCGCGAATAGATGGTCGAGACGATCGGCTTGCAGGCAAAGCCCGGTCACTCCGGCACTGTCAGCAACGAAGACACCGAAGCGCTCGGCCTCCCATACGATACCGGGCGCACGATTGATCGGCAGAACCGGCGATCCCACGTCGAATTCGAGATCGCCGGTCATCATATCGCCGGCCTTGAGCACAAAGTTGTCGGCAAGCGTATCGACATACGCCTTGCGCGCGAGATCGTTGTCATTGACCGGATCGCCGTCGCGCGTGCGGATCGTCCTGGCGGTAATTAGGCTGTTATTGTCAATCGAGATGATACCAATATCTTCCGGAGTTAAGCCGTCGGGACTAAATCGACTAATGTTGAATCCAATCGGCCCACCGACGCCTTGGATATTGTAAGCAAGCGACCATAACGGTGCGGTATCTCGGGAGTCGCTAAACAGAATCCCGGCGTGCTCTGTGCCGCGCAACTCGACTGCCGGCTCGAAAATCGGGTCCGTGATTGTTAGGCGCCCGGTCATCGTATCGCCGGCTTTCAACACATACTCGCCGGGCAGCGGCGCGAGCAGATCGTCGATATAGCGCTTCGTCGCCGCGTCTTGCGGCTCGGCCGGGTCGATCATCAGTTCGAGGTGCGGTGGCTCGCCCAACACGTCGGCCGGACGCGAGCGCATCAACGTCTCAGCACCTTGCGGACTACCGTCCGCCGCCGGGATATTCTCGACGCGGAAGATCAGGGCCGGACCGCCGAGCAACGCCGAACGCGAGCCGTAAATCCACGCCAGATTGCCGCTATCGTCGGCCCAACGAACAGAGGGCGCGTTGCCGGTCTGGTCGCCCGCTTTGTGCATGAATATTTCGTTATTGATCTGCAAGCTACCATCCGCCGAGACGAAGCGGATCGGCACGTCGAGCGGCTGGCCGGTCGCGCCGTAGCGGACGAAGCCGAGATCATAATTCCCTAGCTGGAGGCCCGTCGTGCCGATTGCCCAGCGGTGGAGTCCGTCCGCGTCAAATCGCACAACCGAGATTTCGGTTCCACCCAATGCAATGATGGCGTCGCCGAGACTGGTCGATAGACCGATCTCGGCGCCCGGTCCGCTCGGATGGGTTACGCGCAGCACGCCGGTCATCGTATCGCCGGCCTTGAACACATAGAGATCGTCCGCCTCGATGCGCGTCAGTCCGCCGCCGCCGAGATGCTCCCATTCGTCGCGTTCGTGGGTCCAGATAACGAAGTCGCCATTGCTGATGATCTCGCCGCCGATGCCGGCGATCTCCGGAGGCGCCCGCTCGGGCATCGCCGGATCAGCGGTGGTAGCCGTGTAATAGTCGCCGGGGTTGGCGACGATGGCGGTCAAATCCGGATCGTTTAGCGCGACCTGCCAGAGACCGCGATAGGTCGCCCGAGCACCGACGATCGCATCGACGTAAGCCTTCGTTGTCGCGTGGAGCGGTTGCGTCGGTGGACCGAATAAGCCGAGCGCTCCGGTCATGTTATCGCCGGCTCGCACGACAAACGTCTCTGAGCCGGGAATGCCGCTACCCGACGCCGGCTCGACACCCGGCAGGAACAACGCCCAATCACTCGACGCGTTGCTCGGCACGCTCTCGGTCCGCGCAAGCGCGATGAAGAGATTGAAGCCGAGCCGGACGACATCGCCCGCGCTATAGCTCTCGCCGGGTTTATAGGCGCCGCGATAGCGGAACGCGGTCACGTCGATCGGCTCGCTCAATTCGTCATCGGTGAAGATGAGTTGAATCACCCCAGCGCTAACGCTACGGACGCCGGAGACGCCGCGACCGGCTGGCCCCGCTACGCCAACAGGTCCCGGCTCGCCGTGCCGTCCTGGCGCACCGGAGACGCCTTGCTCGCCCTGCGGTCCGCGCTCGCCCTGCTTGCCGCGTCCGCCGCGTTGCGAGACCAGCGCCCATTCCGGCGACGGCGGCGACGTGTTCGCGCGCTCGACCACACAGCGCCAAGTGCTACCGTCGAGCGCAACCTCATCGCCCATCTCATAGACCGCATCGCCGGCGAACTGCCGGCGGTGGAGCGGAATCGGGAAGCGGACCGCAAGCTCGCGCCGCAAGCCGTCGCTTTGCTCGACGCCGAGCGTGAACGCGCGCGGATCGCCCGCGTCCTGCGTGCCGTCGATCTCGTGCAAGCCGTCCGCGACGATGCGCCATGTCGTCGCGTCCGGTCCCGGCGTGTCGGCGGTCCGGTCGATCGCCTGCCACGTTCCGCCGCGATGCCGGCAAAGCTCGCCAGGATCATAGACGCGGCCGGCGACGTAGCCGTGCGCGATCGTCAAGTGACCGTCGCGGCCATCGCGCGGACGCGGCAGCAGCGCGACTTGCTGGGTAAGCCGGTCCGGCATCGCGCGGGTCTCGGCGACCACCAGCGCGGCGAGCGAGCGGACCGCTTCGGCACTTTGCCGGATCGAGTCCTCGGCGTGGCGCCGGCTCTCATCGAGTAGCTCGCCGGTCTGGAGTTGCCGCTCGGCCATCCGCTCGGCGAGCGCAACCTCGAACGCGTCAAGCCGCGCCTGGACGTCCTCGCGCAACCGCACGAGCACCGGCGCGAGCGCGCGCACTACCGCGTCGATGAACGTCTCAGGCAATGCGAGATCGCCGTCCATGGATCAGTCGCCTTGTTGCTCGCCGCTCGACAGGGGCTAGGAGCGTCCGGCTCGCCGGCCGGTCCGCGAACACGGCACCCATCAACGCGTCGCGTAGCGCGTCTGAGGGCACCGCTACGGGGGTGCGCTCCGGCGCCGGTAGCGCGGCCGGTTGCGGCGTCGGCGCCGGACCGCTCGGCGGCTTGCTGGTTAGATCGGCGCGCGTCGCGAGGACCTCGACCGGCGCCATCTGTTGCTGCATGAAGATCACATCGCCGCCGGAGACCGGATTGAGACCCTCGATGATGCGCGCCTCATTCGGCGTGCGGATACCGCCTTGCACCGACTTCGCGAGCGCTTCGATGCGCGCGACCATCTCGGTCCGGAACAGGTAATCGGTATCGAATTCGAGCCACTCGGTGCGCCCGTTCATATCGAAGAATTGGGAGAACCTGTCTTCGAGCGCGACCATGTGCGCGACCAGACAGCCCGAGTAGTAAATCCGCACAAGCTGTTCCGACGAATTGTATGAGACTTTCGTCAGATCGCCGAGCATGAAGATCGGCAACCGATAGACCCGCGCGACGTCTTCCACGGTATAGCGTAGCTGCTCGATCAACTGCGCATCGACCGAGGTCATCGTCAGGGCTTTCCATTCGAGCCCTTCCTCGAGGACCGCGACATCGCCGGCGTTATTCTGGATGCCCTTATAGACCGCGTTCCAGCGATCCTTGATGTCCTGCGCTTTCTTCGGATCGAGCCGGCCGGCGGTGGACAATACGCCGGACGGTCGCGCCATTTGGTTAAAGAACCGCTCGGACTGCCGGATGATCGCCATCCCCGCCGACGTCGAGAGCGCCGCCGCGATCAGCGGCGTGATACCCATCAACGGATCGGCGAGCGTGAACATGCGATGGTGGAGACACTCACGCGTCGTCAGCATCTTCCGGACGTCGATCTCGGCGAGCGGTTGCGCGCCAACCTCATAGAAGACTTCGCTGCCGGAGCGATAGGCATAGACGTTATCGGGGAACAGCACGTGAAGCTCATCGATCTCATAACGCCGGTTGCGCTTCGCATACAGGTAGCTGTTGCCGCGATAGAGTTGTGCCGCGACGAATTGCTTCATCATATCGAAGCGGGTCTGGTAGCCGTTCGGCTTGTCGAGCACGCGTAGCGGCGCGGAATTCTCGACCTCGATGCGCTGGCCCTGCTCCATCTTGTAATGCTTGACCGGCAACCGCGCGATGTCGCTGCTGATGGTATCGATCGACGTATAGACCGCCGGGAACGTAAGCAGCGGCGGCATCGTGTTCGGCGACGGATAGCCGGACTGATACCACGTATGTCCCCATTCCCTCGGCGGCACGGTCGGCAGCCACGCGTTGCGCGTAATCAGCCGGAGACGCATCCCGACGCGGGTGATGAAGTCGCGCAGCGCCATTGTCTAGCGCTTGGCTCTCGCGCTGCGGACCGGCGCATCGTTGCTGGTCATCGGCTCGATCGGATGGCCGGGACTCTCCCCATTCTCTGGCGGATCGATCTCCGGCGGATCGATCGCCGGCGGCGGATCGATCGGCGCGTTGGGATCGACCGGCACAACGCTGCCGATATTCCAGCCGAGTTGCACCTCGCGGTGGTCGGCTTCGGTCTCCGGCGCGATGACCGTGCCGAGATCGAGGATCTCGCCGCGATACTGGAACGCCCAGGTGGTGCGATAATCGGTCACGGCATCCCCCCAAAAGAAAAGGCGAGAGACCGTCGCCGATCTCCCGCCGTTGCGCTCATTCTTCGGTCAGCGCCCAGGTCACGGCGACATCGTGCCGGCGCGCCCACGAGTGGGACATCCGCAAGCGCATAAACACCATGTCGTTCTGAAACGCGCTGTAGACATTCGGCGGCGTGCCGCCCGGTGGTGTCGCCGGCGCGTCGTCGAGTTGCACCGACGCCTCCTGCGACGCGTCGATCACCGTGCCCATATCGTCGGCCCAGATCAGTTGCGACGCGTCAATCAACGCATAGGCGGTATTCAATCCAGTCCCCGGCGGGAACGGAATCGCGATCGAGGTCGAGTCCACGATCGGATAGCCGAGCAACGTGCCGGCATCGATCTCGGCCTTGAATGCGAATATTTCCGTCGCCACCGTGCGCAGCAGTCGCAGGTATTCTTTGGTCCGCGCGTTCATGATCCAGACCGGCGCGGTCATCGGCACGTTCTGCATCCGCAGCGCCAGGATCATCGCCTTGAGCGCTGCGGTTACTTGGGTCACGGTTGCATCGGCGACGATCGCGCCGTCCGCGTTTACCGTGACGCCGTTCAGGATGCCGGCAGGATTGGCACCTTGGGCGTTCGCGGCAGTTGTCGAAAAGAAAAAGCTATCGATAGTCAGAGCCGTGCCGGCGAGCATATCGTCGCGGATCAATTGCTCGGTCGGTGGATCGGATCGCCGGAGCAATTCCATCGTCTGCGGCACGATGACCGCGAGCTTGCTCGGCGTCAGGATCATCTGGGCGAATGCCAAACGCTGGACCCTGATAGAGTTGCCTTCGCCGACATATCCGCCGGAGACGCCGGCGGTCTGGCGCGGAATCAATAGCTGACCATTGTTACCGAAATTCAGCCGGCGCATTGACGGCATCCGACCGACGATCAGCAGCGGTCGGAGCATCTCGATAAACTCATCGGCGAGCCGCTCGAACCGGGTAATGAAGCCGCTACCGCCTGGGCCGTCGTTGGTCGCCATCGGCGGGGTCACTGCACGCATTTGTATCGCCATGCTGCGATGGATGAGATCGCCTAACTCATCATCGGCCCATCGCATCCGCGCATACTCGGCCGCGTTCCATTGTCCCGCGCACGCGACCGCGATCGCCATCCGGGTAAAGTCGGCGCCTCGATAGGCGTCGCGCCGCTCCATCTGAATGACCGGACGCTCGCGCTGCGTCGAGAGCGTCACGGCGGTGCCGGGACGGTTGCCGGGAACGTAACCCGGCGTCGGCTCAGCCGAGCGCGCGAGCGTCGCCTCGGCTTGCGTCCAGTGGCGTAGCTGCTGGTCAATCGTATCGAGCCGCGTCCGAGCTTCGCCGACCGTCGCGGTCTCTGCTTCGTTCAGATCGCGATTTTCGTCGAGTGCAGGCTGCAGCGCGGTTTCATAAGCGCGAACCATCTGGCCGCGCTCGGTCTGCAACGCCGCGATGCGCTGCGAGAGAGTCGTCATGGGTTGGTCCTCAATGTGCGACCCGAGACACCGGGCAATTTCAAGCCGTAGTCTTGAACCGCGCGAGATCGGCGACCGCTTGATCGCGCACCACAAACTTGCTCGCAGGCTTCGGAGCAGAGTGCGAATCGGCGGTTGCGCGGAACACTCCATCGGCGAATACGCGCCGAAGGAATTTCGGAGAGCCATCGATCGAGCGCGCGAGACCGAGCGCGTCGGGATTGGCTGGAATGGTGCAGAGCGATAGCTCGATCAGTTGGTTGCGCATGAAACGATAGCCGTCCCATCGCCCCCGTTCGTCGAGCCGGTCCTCCATCTCGATCGGCACGAAGCCGACCGAGACCGCGCGGATCAGCCGCAGATTGACGGCGCGCACGAGCTTATCGACGAACTCATCGTGGCCCTCGGGCGCGAACTCGACGCGCGCGACGGTCTCGGTCCGGTCTCGGTCCGGCTCGAATTCGCGGACCCAGCCGATCGGCATCCCCCAGGAATTGTGCGACCACAGGAACACCGGATTGCGCCAGAAGTCGGCGAGGTCCCATTCCTGCTCGATTATGTCGCCGTAGCGGTCGATCCGATTGCTCGACGCGACGAAGCGCGCCGACCGGTTCTCATCGACCGCACTGATCTCGGCTTGCTTGGTGATCCGTGGTGGCATGGCATCGAACGGCATGGCGCGCGCTCCTACAGCAACACGTCGGAGGTATCTTCGACCAGGACCTCGATGTTCCCGTCGTCTTCCTCGGTCACGCCGACGATCGTCTCGCCTTCCTCGGCGGTAATCGTCACGGACGATTCATCGCCGGTTACGGTCACGCGCAGCGCGCTTTCGATCGACGGATCGAACGGCTCCAGTTCGTCGGTCACGTCCTCATTGTCGGTGAAGTCCTCGCCGGGTTCTTCGGTCGTGAGCGATGGGTTGTCCGGTTCAAGCTCGGGCGTGACGTCCTCGCGCGCGACGGTCGCGGCGCGAGACTGCGCGGCGATACGATCGGCGAGCGCGAGCGCGGCACTGCCGCGTCCCTGGTGCGCCGGCGGCGGTGCGACGAACGGCGGATCGACGCGCGGCGGTGCGCTCGGGATCGCCGGCGAGCCGGCGCGCGTTGCATAGAGATCGCCGCCGCGATGGGCGGTGGTCATGGGTCCTGGCGACATCTTGGGATTTCCTTTTCGATCAGCCAGCCGGCGAATTCGCCGAAGCGGAAGAATTCGAGCGCGTGCGCCGGCAACACGCCGCGCGATAGCGGACGCTGCACGCCGGACAGCGACAATTCTTTAGCGACGATCTCGGCAGGATCGACGCCGGTTGCGAGCTTTCCTGCTAGCGCCAGGCGCCACAGCACAGTGCCCGCATAGCCGCTGTCCGCCTCGCACTTATCGAATACGATCAGCACGCCGCCGGGACGCATCGCGTCGAATAGGCGATCGAGCAACGGCGCGCGCTCGGCGACGGGGACGAACATCAGCGTCAGGAATGCGACCGCGACATCGAACGGTTGAAACTTGACGCGCTCGGCGCGCTCGATCTCCAGGTTATTGCGCTGCGGTCCGCGATACGCCGCTGCCATCTCGGCGGACGGCTCGACCGATATCAGCATCGCTTTGCGCACTTGCAGCGTCGGCGCGAGCGCGCGCCCGATATTGCCGGTCGCCGCGCCGAGATCATAGACCACGCCATCGAGCGGAATGTAATGCCGCGCGACGTGCGCGACTGCGCCGGTCGCCAACTCATACCACGGTAGCTGTTCGCGGACGTGCCGATCGAAGCCATCGGCAACACCCTTGTCCTCGAAGGTCCAATTGCTCGGAATATCGAAGCTCGGCGCGGCGTCCATGCTCAGTCTCTCGCGGATGATCCGAACTGCGTCATGATCTCGGCGCGGTAAAACGCCGCCGGATAGGCGACCGCGCGCGCCGCTGCGTCCGCCATACCGCTCGCGCCCTGGAAGGTGTCTTTCGGACGGCTGATGATCCACGGCGGTATCACGCCGGCGGCGGCTTGCTTTAGCGCGCGCTTTCCTGGCGGACAGGCACGCTTCGGCATACTCAATACGCGCTCGACTAGCGCACGCTCCATGAAGGGCAACCGGCACTCGACGCCAGCCGCCATGAATGCCTTGTTGCAGCGGACGAAGTTACCGCGCGCCATCTTTTCGAGTTGCGCGATGCGCAGCGCGCGCCAGCCGGCATCGTCGGCCTTGGAACCCTTGATGCACAGCGAGCCGTAGCCGCCGAACAACTCATCGGCCGCTTCGCCGGACAGGCACGCCTTGAAGCCGTCGCCGGCGATGGCGCGCGCGAGCGGTATGCACAGCGCCGCAATCTCGATCTGCGCCTTGCTGTTGATCTCGATCACGCGCGCCGCGTCGGCGAGACTTTGCGACGTGGGCGCGCGGACCGGGACCTCGATCAATCTGACCTGTTGCTCGCGGCAGAGCCGGCGCGCCGCTCGCAGATCGAGCGATCCTTGATCGAGCACGGCGGTATAGGCGACCACATCCGGCTTGTGCCGGCGCGCCAGCATCAGCACGAGACTGCTATCGAGACCGCCGGAGATCAGGCAACAGAGCGGCGCGTCGGCGACCAGCCGCGCGCGGACGCCGGCCTCGAGGACCTCGATCAACGGACGATCGTCGGCGACGGTGCGCGGAAGCGCATACCACGCCGAGACCTGCCCCGTTGCGAGGTCTAGGAGGGTTCCTGGCGGCAGCGCGGTTGCGGGCCACTCACGGCCCAGCCCCTTGCGCTCGCTGGCCCAGGCGAACGCGCCGCCGCGCCGCGAGACGTAAAGCGGCACCTTGCCGAACCGGTCGCGCACAAGGATGTGCCGATCGGGCGTGCTCCAGGCGAACGCGAACATGCCTTCGAGCCGAGATAGCGCGGCGTCGCCCCAGGTCGCGAGCGCGGCGGCGAGCACTTCGGTATCGCCGGTAGTGCGGAACGCGACGCCCTGCGCTTCAAGCTCGGCGCGCACCGCGCGGTAATTCCAAATCTCGCCGACGAAGCTCAGCACCGCGTCGCCGTAGCGGAACGGCTGCGCCGATGCGTCCGTGAGATCGAGCAGCGACAGGCGGACGTGGCCGTGCGTCGCCGGACCGATTGTGCAGACGCCGGAACCGTCCGGACCGCGATGACGGATCAAGTCGAGCCGCGCGGCGACGTCAAAGCTCCACGCGGCGTAACCGCCGATTATTCCGCACATAACGCACACGATTGCGCTGGAGGTTGGTGCGGATACCCGCGAAAAAACGATTGAGGCGCCGTTGACGCGGCGCCTCGGAACCGTAACCCACTGGAGACTAAAGCAATGGCAACCAAGACACTGAAGTCCGCCGCCCGCAAGGTCAATGGCATGTCTGCCAAGACGGCGGCTGTCCGCAAGGCGATGGACAAGAACATCGCGAAGAACGAAGCCAAGCGCGCCGCCAAGACGGCTCGCACGGGCAAGGCCGGTCCGGCTGGACTGGCGAAGCTCTTTCCGATGAACGAAGCCGCGCGGAAGGAAGCCGCGAAGGCGAAGCCGGCGAGCGGACCGTCTCCCGCGACGCTCGGCGCCGCCGCCGCCAAGGCGGACGATCTCAAGGCCCAAATCGAAGCGCTGCGCGCGAAGGGGAGGGCGACGGGACTCCAGTCCGAGCGGAACAAGCTCGCCAAGGCGCGGCGCGAGCTAGAGGCGACGCTCGCCGCGTTGCCGAAGGCGCCGAAGGCGGCGAAGCCGGCGAAGGCGAGCAAGCAAGCCGAGACGAAGCCGATGACCGGTAGCAAGGCGACGATCGCCGACATGATGCGCCGGCCGAACGGCGCGACCGAGGCGGAGGTCTGCAAGAAACTCGGCTGGCAAGCCGCCGGCGCGACGATCTCGCGGGTCATCAAGCTGCTGCCGGCCGGCTCGGTCACCAAGACGAAGGGGGAGGACGGCAAGACGCGGTATATCGCCGCTTGATCGACGAAAGCGAATAACGGCGCCGACCGCGCGAACGGTCGGCGCCGTCCCTCTATCACCCAAGCGGAAGGACCCCGCCCGATGACAATCTCGATCCTATCCAACCGCGCGCGCTCGCTCAAATTGGCGACGCTCGCGACGCTGCTCGCCGTAACCGCCTGCGCGGCGCCGTCTCAGCCGTATCTCGACGGCGTTCGCGCCGGCTGCGCGAAGGGTATTCAAGCGGCTTGCGAGCAAGTCGCGCCGCTCCAGGCCCAGGTGAACGCCGAGCATAACCAGCAAGCCGCCGAAGTCGCGACCGGCTTTCTCGCGGTGCTCGGCGCGGCGGCGGCGGGCGCTGCCGCCGGCTACGCGGCGAGCCATCCGGTCTATGTGACGCCGGTCTATCCGGTTGTCGTCTGCCGGTTCGGCTGCTGGTAAGCCGACCATCACGCGGCTGCTCGACGAAGGGGCGCGGAGCGATCCGCGCCCTTTTCGCGTTTGGGGTCTAGCACGCGATCGCGGATCGTCGCCGCGATCGCCGCCATCATCGGCGGCGGCACCGCGCGACCGAGCCGTTCCCATTGCTGCGCGTAGGTTCCGGTCAGCACGAAGTCTGCCGGAAAGCCGCAGATCGCGCGTAGCTCGGCAATCGAAAACTTGCGGCACTCGGTCGGATGCGCGACCGACGCGAGGCTCGGATTGCCGCCCTCTGCGGTAATCGTCCCGGCCGGCGCGTCGAGCGACGCGCGCGTAAGCTGAAAGTATCGCGCCGATTGCTGGCCCTGTCCGAGCTTGTCTAGCTCGCGACCGACCGCATAGCGCGACATATCCGCTTCGGTCTCGATCGCCATCTCGCTCCGGGTGTGCCGGTTATTGTGCGTCTGCACGGTCGGCGCCGGTTCGTCGATCGAGCGCGACCGATGCGCGGTGCTGACGCGGACCTTGAGCGAGCGGCCCGCCTGGACGGTTCGCGCCGGCACGCCGACCGGCTCCATAGCGTGACCGTTGAACCCGTTAGCGTGCTCGATCGCGCCGATCCACGGCAGCGCGTCGCGGACGCTGTAGCGGTATGCGAGCGGCGTCGGAAACGCCGGAGCGATCGCGAGATCGAGCCGCGTCCCGACAAAGAACAGCCGTTGCCGCGCTTGCGGAACGCCGAGCCATTGCGCATCGAGTAGCCGCGCCTCGACGCGGTAGCCGCAGTCTTTCAACGCCGCCAGGATATCGAGAAAGAACCCTTTGCCCACGCCCTTAACGAGACCGGCGACGTTCTCAGCGACGAACACGCGCGGCTGGAGACCGCGCAGCAGCCGCACGAACTGGAAGAATAGATCGTCAGTGCGCTGCTTGCCATCCGAGTAGCGCTTGACCTGTCCCCAATGGCGCTGCCGTTTGCCGGCCATCGAAAAGCTCGCGCACGGCGGCGAGCCGTCCAATAGATCAAGCTCGCCGGCGAGCACGCCGGCCGCGTCGAGTATCTCCGCAGGCTCGACTTGCCGGATGTCGCGCTCATCGATCCGCGTATCGGGGAAGTTAGCGCGGTAGGTATCGCGCGCGGCCGGGATGAATTCGTTCGCCCAGGCGACCTTGAAGCCTGCCATGCGATAGCCGAGCGACGAACCGCCGCAACCGGAGAACGTCGAGACCGCGCGCAATCCGTTGAACGGAATCGCCGCGATCTCGACCATCGACGGTATGCAATACGGCGGCTTGCTATTCGGACGGATCATCGCCGCCTTCGCCCGCCGGTCCGCTCGATCCGCCCGACCAGCGGAATCCGCACTTAGGACAGGTGTGCTCGACCGGGATCGACTCGTCATAGGCGCCAAACTGACTCGGCGCCTGCGGTCCGTTGATGAGCTTATCGACGTCGCCGGTCGCGAAGCCGATCAGTTCGAGGTTGGCGCCGACCGCGCGAAGCTCGGCAAGCTCGACGCCGAGTAGCTGATCGTCCCAACCCGAGAGCGTCGCGAGTTGATTGTCGGCGAGCCGGTATGCCTTGATCTGCGACTCGCTCCAGCCGCGCGCGGTCATCGTCGGAATCTCGGCGATACCGAGTTGCCGCGCCGCGAGCACGCGACCGTGGCCGGCGATCAACGTGCCGTCGCCATCGACCAGCACCGGCATGGTCCAGCCCCATTCGCGGATCGACGCGGCGATCTGCGCGATCTGCGCATCCGAGTGGGTCCGCGCGTTGCGCGCATACGGGATCAATCGTTCGATCGACCAGCGCTCGACGCGATCGGCCGGCCACTGGATCGTCGGCGCCGGCGATGTCTTCGCCGCTCGCCGAGCGGTCACGCCCATATCGCTCCGGTCATCGCAACCTCGAAGCGGTTCGCGATGTGCGCGCGGCGGATCGTATCGGCGATCTCTGCCAGGAGCGTTGCCGGCGCGAGACCGAGCACGCGCGGCGGCTGGTGGATCGCGATCATCGGCTCGGCGGTCGCGACGATCGAGGCGCGCGGACGCAAGCCGAGCGGCAGGCAAGCAGTCGGGGAAATGGGAACGTGCGAACGATGACGCGGACCGGTCTGCGGTCTGATCGCTATACCGAGCGCAATGCCGTCAGGCTTGTGCGTCCAGACGATGAGCGATTGCTCGGCGTAGTGCACCACGGCGCCGCGCGTCAGTTGGTCCGGCATTGCTCCCGATAAGAAAAAACCGGCCGGCCCACGTTATTCGAGGGGCTGGGACCGGCCGAAGTGAGGTCGCGGTCGCTTATCCGAGGCACCGTCGCTCGATACGCGGGAGGATAACCGCGCGCACCGCTCGCGACGATGACGAATTGATAGACCCAACTCGGCGCGTGCAGCAACCGCTAGTTGGGTTCGCGTTGTGTTCCACGTGAAACGCGACTCGGCGAATCGGACGAATCGGGCGCACGGTTCGCCGGCGACCGAGATCCCTGGGGGTGAGGTTGCACCTCCCCCGCGTGCATTGGCTTTCCGCGTCCACCGACCGAACGGAATGGTCACGCGGGGGACCCTCCGTCGTTGCTGGCGTCGGTCAGGACTCCCCCTGGCCGGCGTCCGGCCTGCGCTCCGGTATCGAGCCGCCAGCCGTAGCCGACGCGCCCCTCGACCCAGGTGATCGCTCCGGCCTTCGCCAGCGCCGCCCGCAAGTCAACCACGCCCACCCGCAGATTTTCTTTCGAGACCGGCGGATGCTGCGGCGACTTGCGCATCGCCGCGCGAAGCGTCTCGGCGGTCTGGGTCTGGCCCCTGCCGGCGATCAACGCGTCGAGCAACCGAGCGACCGCCGGCCGGACGTTGACCCGGCCCGCGCCGGCGATCAGCCAGCCGTTGCGGAGATCGAGCGTCACGTCGCCGTATCGCCGCCGCCGCATGGCACCCCTCCGAGCCGGCCGGCGCGTCGCCTGACCCCACGCCGCCGCTACCAGTCCCGATCTGGACCCCCCTCTAGAACCGGCTAGGAAGCCGCTACGCGGCGTCGAGCGGTCCGCCGCTCGGTTGCCGCGCCCCGGTCGCCGGCCGGCGCCGGCGCCGCGTCCGGCTGGCGCGCCGGCCGATCCGCCGCCGATAGCTCGCCGAGCCGCCGGAGCGCGGCGATCGTCCAGCGCCGCGCCGTGGTGTCCGCGACCTGATGCTGCCGGGCGATTGCCGTCCAGGCGAGATCGAGCACCACGCATTGCTCCAGCAGCCGGCAATCGAACGGACCGAGCGCGGCGGCGATCCGCCGCAACCACGAGACCGCCGCAAGCCGGTTGACCGGACCGGCGCCGGCGCGACCGACCGAGCGCGCGCTGAACGACATCAGCATGGCCGGCGTCCGCTCGCTGAACGCGATCTCCCAGGCGCGCCGGAACAGCCGCGCCGCCTCATAGGCCTCGTTTCCGACCGCCCCCTCATCGAGCAGGACGTCGAGCCGCGAGCGGACGCGCCAGCCCTGGCGGAACGCGCCGGCGTCCACACGCGGCGGCTCGACATCGAAGTGCTGGCGGTAAAGCGCGGACGGTTCAGCCATCACCAGTTGTCCGGCCACGGCCGCGACGGAGACGATCGGCGAATGCGTCGATCTCGCGCGCCAGGATGATCCGCTGGTGGATGGTGAGCGGCGGTAGCTCGCGCGCGATCGCGTCGAGCGTCCGGTCTAGCTCGATCTCCCGCGCCGCGAGAGTAGGATCGCGGTCACCGTTTGCCGCGCTCATTGCCGGAGGATCCAAGCGCGGACGCGCCGGCAGACTCCACACCCGGGCTTGCGGCGGTCAGTCACGCTCGGGATAAACGCCGGTGCCGGTATCGGTGCCGTCCGTCTCCACGGCGTCGGCGGCGACGGTATCGACAGGCTGGGCCCCTGGCGCGGATAGCGCGGCGGTCGATCGGCCATATCTTCCCCCTCCCACGGCTCGCAGCTGCTCCGGCGTGAAATACGCCGGACGCGGCGCCGGCGCGACGAAGCGCCCCGGCTCGGGCGCCGGCTCATCGACCGACGCGATCGCGGCCGGCGGTAGCAGCCCCAGGTGTTGCGGCGCGTGCCGGTGCACCAGCGCTGCAAGCAACCGCAGGAATGCCGGCTGTCCGTTGCACGTCCGGATGCGCTCGCGGATGCCGGCCGGATCGTCCCAGTTTTGCGCCAGGAACGCGTCGCGCTCGGCGAGCCGTTGCCGCTCGCGCATGGTCTCGCTATCGGCGCCGGCGCGGTCCGGCGGTCCGTCGAGCGTGCGCAGATAGGCGTTCAGCGCTTCGCGTATCTGACCGAGCGACGGCGAGCGCGGCAGTCTCGGCGCGGCGGTCGCGAGCGACGCCTCGCAGAAAGCGTGGTCAGGAAGATCGGTCAGGAACGGCAGCAGCTTTCCGAGTTGCGTGGCGGCGGGTAGCGGGGCGCGTGGGCGGATCAGCGGCGCGAGCGTCGCCATCCATTCGGCGCGATTCATCCTGCGGCTCTCCCTGCGATGATGCGAAAGGGTCGGCAGCGGACCGCCTCCAGCGGCACAGGTGCGGCCGCGTCGGCTGCGCCCTTAACGGCGTTGATAAGATCGCGCTTAGCCCCTCCCCCGCTTGCGGGGTGAGGGGTTGGGGAGGGGGCCTGCTCGCTGCCGCCGCTGGGGGACTTTAAGGGGGATTCTAGAGTCTGATTCTGGAGTCTAGATTCTGGAATAAGGCTAGCCTTATCGTTGGGGTTAACCCCTGCGGCGCCGTTAGTCTTTGATCCGCCACGCTTTAGCTGCGGATTACCCCCACGGTGACCCCACTCGCTACTCGCGTGCCACTTCGCTTCGTCTCGCACGATACGCCGGGAGTAAACCTGACCTAACTCGGTGCGTGAGAACACGCCGCGACGTTCCAGTTCGTCGAGCAGCTTCGCAACGACATGGTGGTGCGCACCGACCAGTCTCGCGATCTCGCCGACGCTCGGCGCGCGTCCGCCGATCGTCAGATAGCCGCGCGGTTCGCCCTCGTGGCAGAGGCACAATAGCTCCATCCACAAGCCGCGTGCGGCGAGCGAGCAAGACCGGAGCGCGGCGTCCGAGGTCCAATCCTTCCAGACGAATTTTGACCAGCGCATACCGCTCATCTCATGCCGCCTCCCTGACGCGCCGGTTGCGCGGGATCTGCCATTGATCGATGCAAGCAAGCGTCTCGGTCGCATCGCGGGCGACGCCGACGCGACCGCCGGATGCAAGCACGGCGGCGGCGACCGATTGCTGCGCGACGGATAGCGAGCCGTCCTCCGCTTTGATCTCGATCAGGTGCGCGATACCGCGATAGAGCACGAAGGTATCGGGGATGCCGGCGATGATCCCGCGACCGATCCGGACCCCTGGCACTTCGCCGGCATAATTTGCGTGGTCGATCGACCACCAAACAACGCCAGCACGGCTGACCTTTCCGGCCGGCGCGATCTCGATGCGGAGGACGTCGGCGATCTGCTTCTGGATTGGATGTTCACGGACGATTGGCGCCGTCAGGCGGAACGGCTTCGCCACGGCTAGGATACCCGCGAGGCTTGCCGTGTCCGTTTGCTGCGGCTTGCGTCGCCATAGACCGGCGACGTCTTGGCAAGCGTCTCGACGCTAACCTTGATACCTTCCCGCGCGGCGAGCTTGGCGACGCGGTGCCACATATGCGCCGGGATGCCTGACGTCTTCCAATGCGAGACGGTTGTAAAATCGCGATCGAGCGCGGCGGCGAGCGGTTCGTTGCCGCCGAGCCGCTCGGTAAGCCGGTTGATTAGGGTGCCGTGATCCATCGCGGATCGAGGCTAGCCCGTCTCTTGCGGTGAATGCAATGCAATGAATCGCAAACATTTCGTAATAGCGACAGATTGTGGTAACCCCAAATACCGCTTTGAGAATTGTTCTCAGTTACCGTATCTTGCGGGGAATAGTTGCTTGGGGTTGACACAAATGGGGCGTAAGCGGGGGTCCGTCATTAACAAGCGGACGGCATCAGTCGAGCTACTTGCCGAGATCGGCGAGCGTCTCCGATGGGTGCGGGAAGCTCACGAAAGTCTTGAACCGTTGCAGCATTCGCAAGCGCAGTGGGCGGCCGCACTTGGAGTATCCGCATCGTCTTTGTCACGCTGGGAAAGCGGAAAGCAACTTCCTATCCTTCAAGTGCTCCACGACCACGTGTATCTGAGCGGAGTGGACTTCAACTACCTGTTTTTCGGGGTGCTTTCTTCACGGATGATGCCGACGATCCGCGACGTTCTCGCGAAAGCTCATCCCGAATTACAGCCCGAAGCGGCATTCTTCCGCGTCCGGGATCGAATAGCGCAAAGAGGCACTTTACGTCAGGCAACGCCGCGTCAGCGTCGTGCTCGGAGGTCTCGAATTCAGTCTCAATCTTCGAACGACAAAGCATAGTCGTCCTCCCGTCGATCGCCGGTTAAACGGTCGATAAATCGAAGCTATTGGATCGCCGGGGGTAATCGCCGGACGGATCAGCGCGGGAGCCTGCCCCGAAATTCTGCGTCTGGAAAGCGCCAAATTCTGGACGCCGCGAGACGCTGATGCTGACGATCGTATAACGTGCCCATAACGGGTTAAGACTTGCATTCACCGCAATCTTGTGCATCCTTCGCGGTTGTGCGCCTGTGCCCACAGGAGACAACCCAATGAGCGATGAACCGCGCGGCCCCGGTCCCGATACCGTTATGCGATCCGTCGCCGCCTGGGAACGGGCGCATAGCCGACTCGCGACCGATCCCGAACTCGCAACCGATGAGAACGCGATCCGCGATGCAATTGGTAGTGACCCGCAAGTCGTCCACCCCGACGAATTGATACGGCGCGCGATGCGCGCGTTGACATTCGCGCAACTTAGAGCCGGCGAAGCCGACGCGTTGATCGCGAGCGCGACGGCGCGCAAGCGGCGATATGTCGGCCGCGCGCAAGCGCTCCGGACGTTGATCTATGACCTGATGGACGTGCTCGGTCATCCGAGGTTTATCACGGTGCACGGCACGGTCACGCTGAAGCGGACCGGTAGCCAGTCCGTGCTGGTAACCGACGAAGCGCAAATCCCCGATGGCTATTTCCACATCGAGCGCACGCTCGATAAGCGGCTGCTGCTCGCCGATCTCAAGGTCGGCGTTGTGGTCGATGGCGCCGTCTTATCGAACGCCGCGCCGACCATCGTCATAACCGGCGCGCCGCGTCTCTCGCTATCGGCGGACGATATCGAGCAACCCGCCGAGCAACCGGAAACGGAGGACTAAGTAATGGCACAGCAAGCCGTCGCGATCGTGCCACGTCTAAAGCCGCCGGCCGATTTCAATGGCACGCCCGGTCAGTGGCGCGTGCTCTGCGAGGCGATCTGGCCGAATGCCAGGACAGCCGACGCGATTAGTCTCGCGGTCTCCTATTGTGCGGCGCGCAAACTCGATCCGATGAAGCGGCCGGTTCATATCGTGCCGATGTGGAATACCGCGCTCGGTAAGCAAGTCGAGACCGTCTGGCCGGGGATCAACGAACTGCTCACAACCGCGTCGCGCTCCGGCGGCTTCGCCGGCGTCGATGAACCGCGATGGGGACCGGAGCAGACCAAGACTTTCCGTGGCATGAAGAAAATCGACAACCGCGATCAGCCATTCGAGATCACGCTAACCTTCCCGGTCTGGTGCGGGGTTACGGTCTGGCGGATCGTCGGCGGCGAGCGTCGCGCGTTCAGCCAGCCGGTCTATTGGATGGAGGCATATGCGCGGCTCGGCTTCGGTAGCGAACTGCCGAACGATATGTGGAGCAAGCGCACGCGCGGTCAGTTGCATAAATGCGCGCTCGCGGCGTCGCTCCGGCTCGGCTTTCCCGAGGATATCGGCGGACAGATGAGCGGCGAAGAAATGGAAGGCCGCGAGATCGACAGCGGCGGCTTTACCATCGAGGGCAGCGTCGAGCGCGATGCCGCGACTACCCGCGACAACATAGACGATCAGGATCAGCGGACCTCTGTTGGCGGATCGACAGCAGGCGAGCTGAGGGAGGGGTCGGACCGATCCGCTTCGGCTGACCCCTCCCACCCCGACGAACCGCCGGAGCGCGTCGAGGGCGTCGGCAGCTTTCGGATCGCCTTACCGGGACCGGAAGGCGAAAGAACCGTGCAAGCCTTCGCGAATACGATCGACTGGCTCGCCAAGTGGGATCAGTTGATCGCGCGGCACAAGGGTGATCCGAACGATCTGCGCGCGCTACGCGCCTTGAACGGTCAGTGCCTCTATGACGTCAGCTTGCTCGATCTCGCGGCGTCGATGGAGGTCGAAGGCAAGCTCGACCGGTTACTCGACAATCCGAACGGCAGGAGAACCACGCGATGAGCCGAACCCCGGCCCTGCACGATCACGAGATGGCGGTCATGGTAAAACTTTGTCAGCTATTGGCGACGCTCCAGCCGTCCGCGCGCGACCGCGTGATGATCTACATCTCGGCGCGCGCCGGCTCGCTTCCGGTTATCGCCGGCGTCGGCGGCGGCATCGAGCAAGATACGCGCGACGATCAACCGCTCATCTTTCCGCGCGCCGATCGCGAGAGTGTCGCGTCATGAACCAGCCACAGCCCTGCGACGTCTCCGGCGATCCGACCGAGACCGTTCGGGTTGAACGGCTCATCGATCGCAAGACGCTTTGCGAATTGCTCGACGTCTCCGGCGAAGCGCTTCGCCGCTGGATCGTCGCCGGCAAGTTTCCGAAGCCGCTGATGCTCGGCAATCTGCAACGCTGGCGCGCGAGCGAATATAACCGGTGGCTCGCCGAGCGAGCGACCGAACAAACAACGCGCAGGCGCCTGCGATGAGTGGGCGCGGCAGCAGCGAGCTACCATTCGAGATTACGCTCGACGACATGATCGATGAAGTCGAGCGCGAGCTAAATATGCGCCGCGATGTCTATACCCGGCGCGTAAGAGAGGGCGCGATGAACCGCCGCCGCGCTGATCGACAGATCGACGTCATGGCGGCGATACGCGACAAGCTCAAGGGGGAGCGCGATGCCGGACAGGGTAATCGCGACCGTTAAGGTCGATCTAGTCTTGGGTTCGGTCGCCGAGATTTACGATCGAGACCGGAGGCACCAGCAACAGCGCAAGCTCGACGCCGCCGAGACTCGCCTGATCGGCGATCGACGCCGCGCGTTCTGCGCCGCTTGGTGGAGCGACGCGACCGGATGGGTGTTGCTCAATCGCACGATATCGGAAGGGTGGTGATTATGGCCGCACAGCATATCGATAATAGTATCTCGCTCGCTTACAAATTTACCGAACTGATGCAAGCCGCGAAGCTCGATGGATCGTCCGGCTGCGCCGCGCTCGCGGTCGCCTATGGCATGTGGAT
>Ga0210392_10000336_pt1 | contig 31674 bp, 22 predicted proteins | sample IncBWC30OmetaG_FD_161057 | JGI IMG/M metagenome (GOLD analysis project Ga0210392, IMG submission 161057) | Forest soil microbial communities from Barre Woods Harvard Forest LTER site, Petersham, Massachusetts, United States - Inc-BW-C-30-O ... | reverse complement strand
CTGCGCGTCGAGCTGGCGCTGTTCTTCTGAGGCGCCCGGAGCTCAAGTCATGATCAAAAGTACGCCCCTGTTGTCCGTATTCTCCGTGTGCGGGCTGCTCGCCGCACTGACCTCCGGCTGCAAGCAAGAGCCGAACTGCCCAGCGCTCGGCGATTGCGGCGGCGACATTCCGGTGGGCACTTGGACGCTCACGCAGCCGGTCCTTGCCCCCAACGGCCAGGTCATCACCCCCGCTCACGGCTCCTGCTCGGAGGACCTTTACGTCCCGGCGTCCGATCCGCGCCTCGTTGGCGGTGAAATCCCCGTCGCGCGCACCCCCCCGTTGGAGCCCGCTCTGTACGATTGGTGCGACGGCCTAGTCACCAGCGGCGGCACGAAGATCGACACGCGCGACGGCGTCTTCTACCCCGAAAGCGCGCCGGTTGGCGTCGCCTCGATTCACATCCTGGCAGACGGCAGTTGGACGGCCGGAATCACGCGCAACGGAACCTTCATCCTCGATTTCCCTGCTCTGTGTATGCGCGAGTTCGGTGCGATGGACGGCCGATCCATCGATCCGATGGCGACGCCACCCGGGCCGCCCGGGGATGTCTGCGCTCAGCTGCAAGTGGCGCAACGCGCGTCCGGGGCGGGCACCGGCGCGTATCTGAACACGACTTGCGAGGCTAACCCGAATGATCCCGGCGGTTGCCTGTGCGCGTTCGACGATCAAGAAACGGGCGGTCCATCCGGCTATTATCAAAGGCTCGACAGCAACACGTTGATCTTCCTGACCGACAAGAGCTTCCCCTACCGGGTCACGTACTGCAACCAGGGCACGAGCCTGCAGCTCACCGGCAAAGACGGTGAGTACCTGTTTGGCGTCAAAGGGCTTCGTACTCTGGATCTCGCCAAGACCATCGCCAACTGCACGGACGGTATGCAGGGCCCCGGTGAAGACGGCGTGGACTGCGGCGGGCAATGTCCTACTCCGTGTGCGGCGCCAGCGGCGCCGATGCCTGCCCCAGCTACGCCGTGAGCGCCTGCGGCTCCGGCTGAGCGCTGGCTCAGTCAGACCGTGCGTCTCGTTGGCACCGTACAAGGCAACAAGGCCACGACGATGACTCGTCGTGGCCTTGAGGCATTTTGTTGGCCGCTTATAAGCTACTGCGCGAGCGGCGGCTTGGAGAAGCTCTTCAGGAACGTGGTGAAGCCGGGTTCCACGGTGTCGTCGTTGGCGGCGTGCGTGTTGCCCGGGAGGATGCAGACCACGAGCGGATACAGGGCCGGGCAACCCGTGATCTGCTGGCAGGTCTTGGGATCCTTACCGCCGCCGATCGGGTAGTTTGCAGTCGGGGTGACGCCCCAATTACCTCCTGTGCAGCCGTTGACCTGGATCGCGCGGTTGATCGCGACGACATTACCGGCAAAGGGGTTTACCGTTTCGTCCTTTTGGCCGACCCAGATCCCGGCCATCGGTTTGGTGGTGCAGGTAGGCACCTGACCCACGGTCGTCGGCAGGCCGCCAGTGTTCGGCAGGATGCCGCGAACCGGGCGCAGCGGGTCGCCGGCGTACTTGCAGCCGAGCTCATTCGAGAACCAACCGCCGCTGCTGTCACCGGCCGAGAACACGCGATTTCTGTCGAAGCAGATTTGCCCGGAGAGCTTGTCGTACAGGTTCTCGTAGAACACCCAGTCCACCGAGCTGTCGCCCTCCTTGTCGTCGAAGCAGCCCTGGTTCGGGTTGGTGGCGTGCCCGATGGTATCGGGCGGAGGCGTCAAGCCGACGCGGATCACGGTGTTGTTTACGTTCGGCGTATTGTTGGCGGAGGGGTCGGTGAGGGGGTAGACCTTCGTGCCATCGCCCGTGCAGCCTGGGCCTTCGAAGACCAGTGGGTACGCCTTGGACTTGTCGTAGCCCGCGGGCAACGTGACGTAATAATCGCGCGGGTACGACCACGGGCCGCACTTGCTGTCGGTGCAGCCGGGGGGTCCCGAGGGCTTCGTCCCCGACGTCTGTATGGTGAACTTCACCGTTTCGCCGGGCGTCATGCCTGTTGGATCCATGCCGCAGCCAGCGCTGTTTACGACCGCGGTGATGTCGCTCATGGGGCTGCCGCCTGCGCTGCCGCCGCCCGCGCCTGCAGTCGACATTCCGGCCGCGCCAGCGGTTGAAGCGCCGCCCGCGCCTGCGGTGGTCGCCGCGCCGCCTGCGCCTGCGGTGGTCGCCGCGCCGCCCGAGGATGCGCCAGCCATACCGACGCTACCGCTCGCGCCCGTCGCGCCGCTGCCACCGGGGTTGGGGTTGCTGCCGGCGGTGCCCAGCGCAGCGCCTGCTGCTCCAAAGGGATTGCCGCTGCTAGCGGGGCTCGAGGCGCACCCGTAGGTGGATGCGGATGTAGCGGCGAGCACTACGAGCACGACACTGCCAGACAATGAAGATCTCATCTCTTTATTCCTTCGTTTCTTAGGCGCATCAAGACGCGCTAGTCAGTCAATCGAGCGCGGCGGTGCGGAGCTCTGCTCATGACAGCGTCCGAATGGGCCCGTCTGCGGAGTATCTTTACCGATACTCGTGGCGACGCAAAGGCCAAATCAAAAAAACAAATACGGCGCAGTGCGCCGTATTTGCCGTGGTCTCAGCAGGCGTCTTCGTTGAAATAATCAGTCGATAGCGCCCGAAAGTCGACAATCATTGCATGCAACTTTTGAAAGTAAGATGGTTCAAATGATTCGCGCCTCACGTGCCGAAGATCTTTGCGCACGCGGCTCCTCCGGCGCGAGCGTGTCCCTTTGCGCGCCTATTAATGTCCCGTTTATGGCGGGGCGCCCTAGCACACTCACGCTCGAGCCGGGCGCTCAGATTCGCGTCTACACATGCGGACACGGATTCTGAACTCACTCGTTGCATGATCTTGCCCAGCTGGTGAGAGCGGTCTGCTAGCGTCCTTCGCGTTCGAAACATCTCGAGGAGGCGGTTCAATGGCTCGAATCATCAAGAAGGCGGGTTTTGCGGCGTTGCTGGTTGCGTGCGTGTCCGTGCCGGCGGCCATCAGCGGCTGTTCTTCTACCGGGGAGACTGCGGCTGGAGCAGACGAACAAAGCGCGTCGAGCATCGGCCTCGAGCTTCAGGTCGGCGGCGGCCTGAAGCTCGCAGCGCTCAGCTACACGATTATCGGTCCGGGCGGGTTCACGAAATCGGGCACGCTCGACGTCTCGAACAGCACTGTGATCAGCGGCGTGATCTCGGGTTTACCTGTGGGAGCTGGCTACAGCGTATCTCTGAGCGGAACGACCAGCGACGGCAGCACGACCTGCGCGGGCTCAGCGTCGTTCAGCGTGAGCGCACACCAGACGACGCTCGTGTCCGTGCACCTCGTGTGTCGCGAAGCTCCGAGCAACGGCAGCGTCGCTATCGACGGCACGCTCAACATTTGTCCGATCGCGGACGGCATCACGGCTACTCCCTCTGAGGTGCTCGTGGGCAGCACGCTCACGCTCTCCGCGCTCGCACACGACCCGGACAACGGCCCTTCTGCGCTGAGCTATCAGTGGAGCGCGAGCTCCGGCACGTTCAGTGACGCGACGGCTCTCGCGCCGACCTTCACCTGCACGGCCGCGGGCACTGCGACGATCACGCTCTCGGTGTCCGACGGGGACGCGGACGCGAGCTGCGCCGATCAAACCAGCGTGACCGTGCAATGCACGCCGACGGCCAACGACGTGCAGGCCATCCTGAATGCCAACTGCATCAGCTGTCACTCGGGCGCCACGCCGCCGCGTGGTCTGACGTTGGTCGACGTCCGGGCCGTGATCGGCGCGGCGGCCGTCGGCTGCGCCCAAAAGCTGCGTATCGTCTCGGGCGACTCGGCGCACAGCTACCTAGTCGACAAGCTGCTCGGCGCAGCTCAGGACGGCGGTTGCTTCAGCGGCAAGCAGATGCCACTCGGCAAAGCGCCGCTGTCGGCCAGCGACCTCTCGCTGATAACGTCCTGGATCAACGCCGGAACGCCGTAGAAGTCCAAGCTTGCGGTGAGCAGAAGCGGCACGCTCTGCCCAATTTTGTCGCGCTATGGTACAGGCTCGGGCTCGAATGCAAGCCCGAGCCGACGTGAAACCGGTCCTGAAGTGGGCCGGCGGCAAACGCCAATTGCTCGAGCCCATTCTGGCCTTCGTCGAGCGCGCTTTTCCGGACCAAATCGAGAAGTACTACGAGCCCTTTGCGGGCGGCGGCGCGGTGTTCTTTGCGCTCGTCGCGCGCGGTAAATTCAAGCGCGCGCGGCTCAGCGACAAGAACGAGGATTTGATCCGCGTGTACAGCGCGCTGCGCGACGACGCGCACTCGGTGATCCACGAGCTGGAAAAGCTGTGCCAAGCCAAGCTCAGCGAAGACAACTACTACAAAGTGCGCGCAAGTCGGCCGACCAAGGTGCCCGCGCGCGCCGCGCGCATGCTTTACCTCAACCGAACCGGCTACAACGGCCTGTATCGGGTGAACCGCAGCGGCGAGTTCAACGTTCCCTACGGGCGCTACAAAAAGCCGAATATCTTGGATCCAGCGCGCTTACTCGCGACCGCCGGGGCGCTACAAGGCGTCGAGCTCGCGGTCGAGGACTTCGAAGAGGCGTGCAAGGGCGCCAAGCGCGGCGACTTCGTGTACTTCGATCCGCCGTATGTGCCGGTCTCCAAAACCTCGAGCTTTGCTGCGTATCACTCGGTGGCCTTCACCTTGACCGAGCACGAGCGGCTCGCGAAAACCTTCGCTAAGCTGACCAAACGCGGGGTCGCGGCGTTGCTCTCCAACTCCGATACACCCGAGACCCGAAGGCTTTACGCCGCATTCGATACCCACACCGTACACGCCAAACGCGCCATCAACTCCAACGGCGCCCGCCGCGGCACCGTCACTGAGCTGCTGGTACGCGCGCACGCACCAACAGCGTCCGTGCGCGGGCTGAAGAAATCGAAGTAGATCGCGCTCCGGAGCGGACGACTCGTTCGGGTCGGCGTGGGCTTCGACGCTGTAGCGTTGACGAGATCGGGTCGGAGGCGGCCATGAGACTCGCCTCCGACCCTCGTTACCTCAACGTAGGCATTGCGGATTCGTCGAACCACATAGGTACGGCGTGAAGTTCACGTCGTTCGCAGTATCTAAACAAGTATTGTAATCAATGTAGGTTGGGCCCTCGCCAGTGCCACCGTAGCCGAACTCTGCCGGACCGGTCGAGTACACCGCTCCTCCCCCCGTGGAAACGCCGCAACGATTTTCTTCGAGCGACGAATTGTAGACTTCCAAGTAGCCGGAGGAACCGTTTGCGATGGGCGGATGGTACGAAATCGCCCCGCCCACACTGCCGCTGGAGTTGTCATTGAAGCTGGTGTCATTCACGTGGATCTGTCCCCGTACGTAGATGGCCCCGCCCTCCCCGGCTGCCGAATTCCCCTCGAAATCCGAACCGTCGTCGGAATAGAAGATGCCATGTAATAGGTGTGAAAAGCCTGTGACGTTGACGACTCCGCCGTTGCCGGGGCTGTAGTTGTCAGCGGCCATTTCGCCGTAAAAGGCGACATCACCATAGGTTGACACGATGGCCCCTTTGTTGAACCCACCGATGCCGCCGTAATTGAATACCGCCGTGATCTGATGAGCCCAGGTACTTGCCGAAGTACCACTCATGTTGAGACAGCCACCAGTGTATCCATAGGTGAGCCCGAGGTCGATCGTGTTGAAGGTCAAGATGATGTCTCGGTCAGTCCGGTATGCCACGTTGAAGAGGAACGAACCCGACGTGGAAGGTGAATAATTGATCACCGAGTCATAGGCCGCGGTCGTCCCCTGAATGGTGACGCTTCGCGAGACATTCAACGTGCTCGTGATGGTGTAAATAGTGTGGGTTGACGGGAACTGGATGGTGTCGACCGCCGGTGCGACAGCCCAGCTTCCGGAGTGGGTGCAACCACCTGTATTGGATTGGTTGTTGACGGTCGTCACGGCGTTGGGAAGCGTGCACGACGCTCCCAAACTAACGGTGGCGGCATGGGCTGGACAAGCCGTCAGCAGCACTAAGAACATCAACGCAGCTGTCGCCAATCGAATCATCGAGATCATTGTCGTTCTCCCTCCTGTTTGAAATTGGCCCGCTTGGGTTCCGCTTTACGAAGCTGGCCGCCCCCCGTTGCGTTGAGCGTCTAGTCTGGTGAAAGCGCCGCTGGCGGACTTCGCCAGGGTCCCTCCCGAACGCGTCGTGGTGAATCGCGACGCTGCCAGGTGAGTGCCGCTTTCTGGCTGCACCGATCCGTAAAAAGCAAAGGCCAGAACGAAGAATCTCCGTGGCCTCACCGCGCAAGAAAAACAAAAGATTGAAAGGGCGCCCGTCTGACGAGACGGATGCCCTTTGATGACATCAACCCAAGCTCAGAACGGCGCGCACACCTCGCCGATGCCATCCACGGTCGCGCCCGCTTCCGGCGTACCGCTCGACACCTTCACGCGGCCGCCGAGAAGCGTGGTTCAGGCGCTGCCAGTGGGGCAGTATTGACCGTCGTCCAGGCTGCAGTTGTTGCGGTTCACTTCCGCTCTGTCGCTACACGTCTTCAGTCACTCGGCTGCTGCGACCTTGGCCTCGGCCGCTGCACGCTGCGCTTTGCCGAAGATATCCAAGGCTGCGATGCGATACGACTCGGCGTAGGTCGGGAAGTTGAAGATCGCGTCGATGAAGGTGTGAAACGTCATCCCTCCCAAAATCGCCATCTGCCCGATATGGACCAGATCTGCCGCGGTCTCGCCGGCCGCGTGCGCACCCAAAATCACTCCCGTCTCGGGATGCGCAATCAGCTTCAGTAAGCCGTCTTCGGCAGCTGAGATTTGACCGCGAGCCACTTCGTTGAAGCGCGCGCGCCCGACCTGCACGCCACCGAAGCGCTCTTTGGCCTCGGCCTCGGTGAGGCCTACGCTGGCCAGCTCCGGGATCGTATAAATGCCGGCGGGGGTGGCTTCGCGCGGCATTCCGACCTCGACACCGAAGGCGTGACACACGGCGCGGCGCCCTTGGTCCATGGATGTCGAGGCCAATGCTGGCGGTCCAATCACGTCGCCGACGGCGTAGATGTGCGGCGCCGCGGTTCGGCAATGCTCGTCGACCGCGATCAAGCCGCGCGCGGTCAGGCCGACGCCAGCCAGGTCCACGCCCAGGCCCTGGACCTGCGCGAGGCGGCCGAGCGCACAGAACAACTTCTCGCTTTGGATGAGCTGTCCGTCGTCGAGCTTGGTTTCGACTTGCGACAAGCCGTCCCAGGCCACGCTCGCGAGCTTTTTGCCGCCCAAGAACTGCCCGCCGAACGCGACCAACTGGCGCGTGAAGTGGTCGCTGATTTCCGGATCGAGGAACGAAAGCGGCCGCGGTGAGCGATCGATGACCGTCACCTTCGAGCCCAATGCCGCAAAAATCGAGGCATATTCACAGGCGATCACGCCCGAGCCGAGCACCGTGAGCGATTCGGGCAAGTACGACACGGACAGGATCGAATCGCTATCCAAGATGTGCTCGTGGTCGACTGGCACGTCATCCGGAGTCCGCGGCGAAGAGCCGGTCGCGATCACGAAGTAACGCGCCGTCACGCGCCGTTTGGCGCCCGCAATGTCGCTGATTTCCAGCTCGTTCGGCGATAGAAAGCGCGCCACGCCTTGGCACAGCTCGATGCCGTTGCGCGAAAGCTGCGCGCCCATGAAGTGCTCGTGCGACGCGATCACCTCTTCCTTGCGCGCCATCAAGCTCTCGATCGCGGTGTGCTCGGGCATTTTCACGTCCATCACCTGCGAGGTGAGACGTTGGAATTTCCCGAGGGCGAGCGCAGTCTCGCGCAAAGTCTTGCTTGGAATCGTGCCGAAGCGCACGCACGCGCCGCCCACGCTCTTGGAGCGCTCGATCAGCATCACTTTGCGGCCCAGCTTGGCGCCCTGCACGGCCGCCTTTTGCCCCGCAGGTCCGCCGCCGACCACGACCAGGTCGAATGCTTCGCTCACGCTCACGACAGCACTCCAATCGTTTCTTTGACGACGCCCGCGCGCTTCACCAACTTTTCGAGCACGTCCGGGTAAATCTCGAGCGCAGCCAATGCCGGGTGGCCAGTCAGCACCTCGCTGGTCAGCTCGCTCGCCAGCATCTTATGCGCGAAAGCGTCGGCCAGAGACACGATGCGCACCGGGATCGACTCCAGCTCTGGCTTCGCTGCGTGGTGCTTCGCCAGCGCGTTGACCACGGTGTCCGGCAGCGTCCAGGCCCTGGCCAGCGCCGAGCCCGCGCTTTCGTGTAGCTCGCTGACGAGCGCGAGTATGGCTCCGCGCTCGACCGTAGCGCGCGCTTTCTGCAGCAAGGTGAGCAGAGCTTGCAGTAGCACCGGGCGCCCGACGTCGTGCAGCAAACCGCACAGGAACGCATCTTCCACGTTGTTCCGCGTGCTGCGCGCGATTTCTTGCGCGAACAGCGCGCAGGCAATCGAGTGCTTGAACACTTCGTCGATTTCGCGCTCGTAACCTTTGGCTTTGAAGACGCCGGTTTTGCAGGCAATGACCAGCGCAATCTCACGGATCTTTCCGACCCCGACGCGCGCCACGGCTTGCTGTAAGCTGACGATCTGCGCGCGCGGGCTATACAGCGGCGAGTTCACGATGCGCAGCACGTGTGCCGATAGCGCGGGGTCGCGCTTGAGCATGTCGGCAATGGTCCGCGCATCGACGTCTTCCTTCGCCGCGACGGAAGTCAGCTCCATCGCGACACCCGGGAGCAGCGGCAGCTCCAAACTCCCCGCGCTCAGCTTGCCTTCGAGCTCCGCGCGAAGCGCAGTCGGTACGCTGCTCTCCGCGCTCTCTGACTTACGAGCCGGTGCGACTTCTGCTTCGCGATGCATCGACGGTCCCAGGGTACGGGGCCCGCGACTTGCGAACGCCCGATAGGAACCAACGGCCGCGCGCGAGAGGTCTGAAGGGTCTCGAAAATGATAGGCTCTGTGCGTACTTACCAGGCGACCGTAGCTGGGGCGCTGAGCTGTGTTTTAGCCTAAACGCGCTCCACGTTGCCCGGTGAGCCGCTCGATTGCGACCAGATCATTACCAAGTGGCCGCCCGTGTGCTGTACTACCGCCACCTTGGAGGTTACCCATATGAAAGCGTTTTTTCGCGGTTCGCTTGCGACTCTGGTTGGTTCGGTGGCGCTATTCGCCGCGTCCACGGCTCTCGCTGACGGCGAGGCCTGCTTCGTCGACACGGACTGTCCGGGTACGGCTTGTGGCGACGCCGTCTGCAATTGGAACAAGCCGGCAACGATGCCGAGCAGCTCGAAGCCGTATTACTGTAACCCTGCCGGAAGCTCACCCGCGGGTGCGGACGGCTGGTGCTCGGTAGATGCCGACTGCAAGTGCATGGGTCAAGGCGCGGTGTGTCACGTACCTTACTGCTCCTTCACCAAGGCACCCGCTGGCGCTGGCGGCGCGAGCTCCGGTAGCGGCGGCGCGACGTCCAGCGCAGGTGCCCCATCGACGAGCGGCGGTGCTCCGTCGACGAGCGCAGGTGCCCCGTCGACGAGTGCAGGTGCCCCGTCAACGAGCGCTGGCGCTCCGTCAACGAGCGCTGGCGCTGCATCGACCACGCCGGCCTCGAGCGACAGCGGCGGCGGCTGCAGCATTAGCGCACCCGGCAACACCACCGGCGGCTTCGCAGTGGCGCTGGGTATGGTCGGGCTCGGTCTGGCGTTCGCGCGTCGTCGTCGCTGAACGGCGCACCGTCCTGCGGCCTTAGGGCGCCGACGTCGAGAGGCATCTCGCCCAACACCCGAAGCAAATGGTGTTTCAGATGCAGGCCTTCGCTTCAGATGGAGGCCTGCATCGAGCACGACTAGCCTGACTGGCTACGGTAGAGCTCAGCCACCATTGGTAGCTGCACCGTGCTGGCGTCGCGTGACCCTGAGGGCCGTAGCGCGTCCCGTTAAAGAAGTACTGGCCGGTCATACCTGTCGTGGTTGTCGAGAAAGATCGTGACGAAAGTACCGTGCCCGCGTTGTCGTATGAGGTCTCGGGTGCAATTGAAGGTGCCGCCCGGATTGTAGATAGTCATCCTGCTTGCGCCGTACTTGAATTGCTTGAAGCTCTCTTGCGGAACATCGATCCAGCGGGCAAATCGAGCTTGAATTTCGTGAATAAGCCGAGCGCGGCTTGCGTCGGTCCATATAGTCATCCAAGATGACCATATGACCGTCCTCGGAGTGGCGCGCTTCAAGGCGACCTGTTTGGAAGTGCTAGAAAGGGTCGCCCGCACTGGCGAGGAGATCACAATCACCAAGCGTGGGAAGCCCATTGCCCGCGTCGTGCCGAGTGTTGCGGGTGGGAATCAGCATCCCCAGAGCACACTGCGAGGTACGGTAGAGATCACGGGCGAGATCATCGAACCGGCGACCTCCGCAAGAACATGGGGGGTGTTGCGTTTCGCCGAATCGGTGGGGACGAGGCGACGCAAGTCGTGAAGTTTTTGCTGGATACTCATGCGCTGGTCTGGTGGGTCGGCCAAATTGGTCAACCGAGTCGCGCGCAGCGCCGTGCTTTCGCCTCGGCACATGAAGACGCTCCGCTGGGCGTGTCGGACATCTCGCTCTGGGAGGTGGCCGCGCTTCACGAGCGACAGAAGCTGAAGCTCGGTCTGCCGCTGCGCGACTGGCTCGAATGCGCGACGGCTGCGCCACTCGTGTGTCGGTTTGAGCTCTCGCCCGCCGTGATGTCTGAGCTGGCCTCGTTGCACGCGACCCGGGACTGGGATCCTGCCGATCGCATCATCGTGTCGACGGCACGCGTGCACGGGCTCAAACTCGTGACGTCCGATGTCCGAATCGCAGATTCAGGGCTCGTACCGGTCGTCAGCTGACGCCGTGGCGGCGACTCTTCGCTCGGATTAGAGCACCGGCGCAGATTTCGAAGCTCTTTTCGCCTCTTCCGTTGGAGCGCCGTGGTTCGTGACGATGAACAGTACGGCAAATTGACCCCAGGCTGCGCCGGGCGCGCGGTAGTGCGTGACGCCGACTTCGATGTCCAGTGTGCTTGCGGTCAGATACATCGCTTCGAATTTCATCTGTCGCACGTCGGTAGTTTCGACCAGGGATCGGCGAAAAATCCCGCAAAACAGCGCGGGGAACGCCGCTGATCTCGACCACCGCGTAACGCCCACCACCGCGCGCCCAGCCTAGGCCCAATTGCCCATGCGCTTCATGGAAGCCCGCGTCGAGCATCTTCTGCACGTCGTTACGCATCGAGTTTTCGATCTCTGCCGAGGAGACGTTGTCCGGCACCTGTTGCGTGACATACGCGAAGGAGTGCGCGGAGAGCGAGCTGCCGCAGCGAAGTAGTAAATGCTCGCGCAGTCCGTCGTCCGGCATACCCGAATTGACGGTATAGAACCGTGCCGCTTCTTGTGCGGCGCAACGCAGCTGTGCCGAGAGCGTCTCGCTGTTGTCGTGGGCTTGCGCGGTGCTCAATGCGAGCTTGTCCCAGTTGCTCTCGTTCGGGTATCGCGCTTGTTGCCCCTCAGGCGCCTGCATCTGCCAGCTGTCGACATCCGCTATGCCGGTCGAGCCTTTCGGTGTCCCTCGCGTGCCACTCGCCAAGTCATTCAGATCCGCTTGCGAGGGGAACTGCGCGATCGGCTTGCCGACCCCAGAGCCACCGCACGCCGCGCACGACAAACCGCCCAAACCCACCCAGAGAAGCCATTTCATCCCTAAATCCCTTTCCTGCCCGACTGAAACTAGCAACGGCAGAGTACCACTCAGCACGGCGCGTGCGAAGGTTGCGTAATATCGCGGCTGTTCGATTTAGCTCAAAGACATGCCGTTGGCCGCCCGCCTCGTGCTCTCAGCCCTGCGCGTCCGACTCCAACTCCTGAAACAGCGGCGTGAGCTCACGCCGACTGCGGAGCGGCGTACAAAACCGCGTCGCGCGTTCCAATAAGAGCGATTCGAGCTCGTCGGCGCGTGGTCCTAGCTCGGAGACTGCTCTCCGCAGCTCGCCTTCTTCGCGCTCTAGCTCTTCTTCGTTTTTGGCGAGCGCGGAGCGGAGCTCTTTGATTTGGAATTCGAGATCTTCGACCTCACCGCGGCGGGTGGCGACGCGCGCTTCGGAGTCTTTGACGCGTTGCTTCGAGACGTACCACGTGTCGACGACGTCGGCGCAGCGGCGGTAGGCGGCGGCCAGCTCCGGGTAGGGCTCGACGAACGCGGAGCGGCCTTCCCAACGCATCGCTTCGCTGACGGCACGCTTCAGTTCCTCCATGGGTCGATCCATGTCGAGCGTCAATGCGGCGGAGCCGGCGAGAGCGCCTTTCAGCTCGTCGCGCGCCTTGCTGGCGTCGATGCCGAGCGCGTCCACGGCGTGCCCGAGCCTCTGACGGATCTCGCGACCGCGCGCTTCGATGCTCTCCAGTGCGCGTTGCTCGGTGATGGCTTTGGCGCGGAGCTCACTGATTTCTCGCACCAGGTGTTTCACTTCGCTGAGCAACTCGCTGAGCTGGCTCGGTCGCTCGCTCGCGAACGCCATGGCCAGCATTTGCTCGAAGACCGCGGTGCGCTTGACCCAGCGATCGATCGCGACCGGCGGTAGAGTCTTGGCCGGCCCACGCGATTCGACTTCGTCGCCGAAGGCGTCCGCGGGGATGCGCAGCCCGATCGCGCCGGCGATCGACATCAAGTCCGTGTTCACGCGGTGCGCGTCGACCGGGCGATCTTTGGCGTCCTTGGCTAGGCATTCCATTACGAGCCGCTCGAGCTCAGTCGGAATCGATGGGTCGTGCTTCTTCGGAGAGACTGGCTCTTCCTTGAGATGCTTGATGAAATAGCTGGTGATATCCGTGGCGTCGAACGGGAACGTGCCCGTGACCATCTCGTAGATGATGACGCCGAGTGAATATAGATCCGCGGACGGCCCTGCTTCGATGGACGTGATGCGCTCGGGTGCCATGTACTGCGGCGTGCCGAACACCTCGCCGGCGCCGGTCAGACGCGAATCCTGCATCGAGCGCGCGATACCGAAGTCGAGCAGCTTCACTTGGTCCGTGCCATTGGGGCCGCGCGCTAGAAAGATATTTTCAGGCTTCAGATCGCGGTGGATCACTTCGAGATCGTGCGCGCGCGCCAGCGCGCGTGCGATCTGAATCATGATCGGCAGGCCGCGCTCGAGCGGCACCTTTCCGTGTTCCAGCACGTCCGCGAGCGTCTCCCCCTGGAGCAGCTCCATGACCAGGTATACGAGCCCGTCTGGGGTCTCGCCTTGGTCGAAGATCTCGATGATGTTCGGGTGCGCGAGCTTCTGTGCCGCTTTTGCTTCGCGCCGGAAGCGCTCGCGGATGACTTCGTTGCGCGTGTACTGCGGGCTCATCACCTTGACCGCGCACGGGCGGTCGACGAGGCGATGACGCGCGGCGTACACGGTGGCCATGCCGCCTTGACCCAAGACTTCTTCAATCTGGTAGCGGCCGGCTATCGTGATGCCGATCAGCGGGTCTTTGAGCGTGACCAGGCTTCCCCCGCACAAGAAGCACGCAGCGCTGTCGTCGGGGTACTTCAGCTTGCACTGCGAACACGACTTCATGGGACGCCCTCTGCCATCCTCTCCGGATCGTTTGCCGGAAGAAAGGCCTTCCGGCGGCCGCCCCGGAATCGCGCCAAATCGGCAGCTTTTCCAGGCTCTCCCATGGTAGAACGAGCGCGAAAAGGAGCCCAGGTCACGTGCCCGCAGAGCGACGACAGCCCCTCAAAATCGAGGTTCCCGATCAAAAGCAGGAAACCCTGCGTTTTGGCCGGGTTGGTCTGATCGTCACGGCCGGTTTTGCGATCGGTATCCTTTGGCCGCGAGTGGCCGGTTTCAAGCTCGTACCGAGCGTGCCGAGTCAGCCGGCCGACAGCAGCGGCAGCGCGGATCTGACGGGGGCTCCGGCCGACCCCAAATCAGGAGCCGCGCTTGCCGGCTCGGCCGCAGCGACAGAAGTCGAGCCAGCGCCGGCGGAACCCCCGCCAAGTACCGATCGCTTGCAGATAAGCGAGCCGCAGTTCGTGGTGTGCAAGGCCAAGGGTAAGAAGAAAAAGGACGACTGCGATCACATCGACTTCGATCGCCTGGCCCGTCCGCACATTCAGGTGTTGGCGGAGTGTCAAGGCGCCGAGCACATGGAGGGCGTGCTGTCCTTGGGCTTCGAGCTAGACTTCGAATCCCAGACCGTAAAGGCCATCAAGAACGGCAAGAGCACGTCGCTCGCCCAGGCAGACGTCGACGCGCTGATGACGTGCGAGAAGAAGGAATTCTCGAACGTGTCTCTGGTGGGCATCTCGCACCAAAACCAAAGCTACTCGGTGTTCTACAAGGTGGACTTCCCGAAGCCAGGTAAACCCCCGCCTGCAGCCGATGCTGCGGCTGCCGAGCCCGCTCCGGGCGAAGTGACCGAAGCCACGGGACACGCCACGGTGGCTTGGGACGTAGCGCTCGTGCGCGGCTCCGCGAGCCGCGACGGCGCGGTGATCGCGCGGGTTCTGCAGGGCACGCGCATCTCGGTCACGGGCCGGCGCGGTGATTGGTACCGCATCAAGTACGATGTGAAGGGCAACGTGGGCTGGGTGTATCGCACCGCCATCGGCATGTGATCGCGCGAGAAAACGCCCAAATTGTGGCGAGCGCGTGCCGGTTGAGATAAATCATCTCTGTGACGAGCAAGAAGCCGCAGAGTGGCGAACGCGATTCCGCGACGGCCGAGCCTCCGCCTTCTGACGTCGCGCTGATCCAGGGTGTCACGCCCGACGGCGCAGGCTTGCAGATCCTGCGTGCGCGGGACAACCGGCTAGAGGTCGGCGCGATTCGTCCGCTGCGCGAGGGCGCGCCGATCACCGGCGAAGTCGTGACGCTGCGGCCACGCCCGAACTTCCCCGCCTTGTGCGACGTCGAGACGCATTTCAAGCCAGCCCCAACGTCGAGCGATCGCCAAGAGGCCCGCGCCGCTCTCCCGCACGCCGGCCCCGCTCAAGTCGCTACCGACGACTACCGGCGTAACTGGGACGCGATCTGGAGCCGTTCGATCGAGAAGCCAAAGCTCGTCAATTAGTCAGAGTGCGTCGCTCAGCGCTCGCACTTTGCTCTGCGCCATTACGTACGTGGCGTCGAACCCGCTCACGCGCACATAAAACACGCTCGTTTCGCGCCAAGAGTCGCCCGCGCCAAACGTTACGGTTTGCGGAGCTCCGACCTTGGGTGTGAGTCGCAGCGTCAGACTCGGCTTTGCCAAGCCTTCGGCAGGCAGCGTGGGCCCGATGTGGATGGCTGCGTCCGGGCGCAGATTGCTCCACGCCTCGAGTAGATCCTGCACTTTGTCCTGCGGGAAGCTGCCAGTGGGGACGGCCGTGAGTTGCTCGCCGCGGCGCTCGAGATGGAGCGTTCGCCCGTGCGCTTCGAGAGTGATTGCGTTGAACGTATCCGGGCTCGTTGGGAACACCGAACGATTGATCAGCAGCGTGTCACAGGTGTCTTTGACCGGGCGAGGCAACACGAACACCGGGCCGTTGTCGCCGAGGCTCGCGAAGACGCCGAGCGCGGTCTCGTCGCCGAAGCGTAGGTACTGTTCGAGCCTGGGGTTGGTTTCACTCTTGGAGACGAAGCGCACCGACAGCGACGGCTTTTCGAGTCCAAAGGAGCCGTCATCTCGATCAGCGACGAAGCGGTCGGCGGTGAGCGAGCCCAGCGCTTGAATCAGATCGGAGCTGGCGCCAAGGTCCGGGTCGAAGCCTTTCGGCTCGTCCAGTTGCAACGCTTCATGGGCTCCGCGGCGTAGCACTTCCTTGCCGCCTGGCCGGGTGATTTCGGCCGAGACGAAGCTCGATAGCCCGAACTCGCTCAGCTTGTGCGAGTACAGTAGCGTCGAATCGACAGCAAAATAGCGGGCCGAAGCTCGCGGTAGGCGCAGCACCACGCCGTCTTGCTCTCGGTACAGGTAGAGGTTGCCCGCGGCGTCCGTCTTGCCGACGCGTACGACCTGCTGCACGACGTCCGCGTCTCGCGCGGCCGACGAGCTGAGAGTGACCGTGCTCGTTGCGGGATCGAGCCCAAGGTCGCTCGGCTTTTGGTCCTGGACGCGCTCGCCGACCGCCTCGAGCAGTGCCGTGAGCCGTTGATTGCCGGCTTCGAGCTCGACCGGAGCCTCGCTGCTCGTATGCAGCACGAACGCGTTGCCCTTGCGCAGTAATGCGAACTTGTTCTTGCCGCCCGTGATGTCGAGCTCCTCGACTTCGTCGCTGTGTAGCGAAAAAGCGTGCCGGTCGAGCAGATCCTCCGCGCTCAAGCGCAGCGTTGCTTCTAGCTCGCGGGGCGCGCAGGCGCTCTGCGCGTCCGGCGCGTTCTTGACGACCACGAGCTGACTCGGATCCCCCGGGCAATCGCCACCGACGTCGAAGCGCACGTTTTGTGCGGGATCCTTGGTGTCGAGCTCGAAGTGAGCGCGATACTGCGCCAAGGCGCTTTGCCCCTCTTGTGCCGTGAGGAAGCGATTGGCCGACAAGCGACTCAGCTGAAAAAATAGACTGCTCAGCGTTTCGCGATCGACGAGCGTCTCAGCGGGGCTATCCCGCAGGAAACTGATGCCCGAGCTGCGCTTCAGCACGACGTTCAACTTCGGGCTGGTGATGGCGACGCGCGTCACGTCGGGCTCGCTCAGCGAGACCACGCTGCGCTGGCGAAATGCGTCGAGCTCGACCGCCAGATCCTCCGCGACCGATTTATCGACGACCACTACTCGCGGAGCGTCGCTGCCGCTCGTGACCTGGACGTAGCGCGCGCCTTCCGGTGTCGGTGCGTTGCTGCCGACGAGCAAGCGGTACGAGCCCTTCGCAGAGCGAACGTTCACGCGCAAGAGCGGCTTGTCGAGCCCGAACGCGTTGAGCGGTGGACCGCTATCGACTGGACGGAGCGCGTGAGCGTTGCCCAGCGCAGTCAGGAATTTGTCGGCCGTGGCGGCGTCGGCGGGGGCGGTGATCGGCGAAAGGAGCCGAAAAGAGGCCGAACCACCGTCTGACGCCGGTGTCCGCTCCAGCACCAACTCGTGACCTGCGGTCTCGAGCTCCAGGCGTACAGCGTCCTCGCTGTGATAGAGCGGTAGCAGATTCTCGCCGCGGCTTTCTCGGTCGCTCGTCGTGGCGCTCCCGCGCGTGAGCCAGACTGTAGCCAGCGAGGCACAGGCCAACAGCGCAACCCCGGCGTTGATGACGGTGGAGCGTGCCAGCTTCATGCCGGCTCGCTCTGGCGCGATTTCTTCTCGATCGAGCGGCGCCGCAGCATCACGAATACACCCAGCGCAGCGGCGCAGCCGGGCATGTAAATCAACACGTAGCGCAGCACCTCGCCGAGCGAGCCCTCGCTCAGCGAAAGTCCGACTTCGTGCGCCGTCTTCTCGGGTACGCTGACCAGTGTCGGGCGCGCGCTGAGCCAGCTCAGCGCGTTCTCCGAGAACAGCCGGTCGCCGTACAGCGACGAATCGCTGTAGTTGCGCCCCCAGACCAGATTGGCCGCGCCGGTGATCACCACGCGCGGGCCGTACTTGGCGGTCGACCCCGGAGGTTTGGGCAACTCGGCGGCGACCGCCAGCGTGTAGGCGCCGCGCGGCGCGTTTTCAATCGGATCGTCCCTGTGGTTGGCGTCGAGCAGCGGTCCCAGATCGCGCAGGCTGAGCGACTTTTCGCTGGAAGCGAGCAGCGGTTTCGCCGGGGAATTAGGCGTAATGCGCAGGCTCTGGGTGCCACTCACCAGCACCCTGGAATCGATTTTTACGCCTTCGCGCTCGAGACCGCGTGTGACCTCGTGCGGCAAGGGTGTCGCGAAGAACACCTCCCCGGCACCGCGCGGCAGGCGCAACGCGGCGTCGGTCTCCAAGATGAAGTCTTGGCCGAAGTCGACGCCGATCAGCGCCCCGACCGACTCGAGCCCGGAGCGTTGTACGTGTTTGTTCTCGCCGACCACGGGCGGCACGAGTAGATACGCGCTGCCGCCGGCCTTGATGAAGTCGACGATGCGCGTAGCCGCAGATGGATCGACCTCGACGGCAGGCCCGGGCACGACGAGCAACGTGCATTCGTTCAGGCTGGTGCCCGGCGCGCCGAGATCCAGCGCGCTGACCTCGAAGTTGCTCTTCTCCAGGCGATGCCGCACCTCGGCCAGACCTTCCGGTCCGACGTCGTCGATCGACAGCTCGCGGTGCCCGATCGCGAAGCACGCTTTGGCTTTGGCGTCTGAAAGCACATTGGCGATGCCCTCGGTGAGCGACTGCTCCAGGCGCGGCTCGGCTTTGCCGCTTTGGTCGTCGTAGTGCACGAGCTCTTCGCTGGTGACGAACCAGTGTTTGTCGCCGTGCGAGATCACGAGGCTGGCGTCGGTGACCACACGGCCGTCCTCCGCGCGCCCCGTGAGCAAGCCGAGCTCTTTCTGGAGCACGGCAAATTCAGCCGGATTTTGATCCGGATCGACGTATTTCACGCTCAGCTTGGTGGTCTCGGCGCCGTACTGCTCCAGCATTTGGCGCACGCTGACGCTGAGCGGGTCGGCGCGACCCAAGAGCACCGTGACCGCGATGGGCTGATCGAGCGTGTGCAGAGTTTTGAGCGTCGCTGGCGACAGCGTGTACAGCTTCTCCGCCGTCAGATCCCAACGCTTGTACCAGCGCGCGACGAGCACGTTGAGGTTCACGGTCAAGAGCGCCGCTCCGAGCACGCCCAACGCAGCAAAAGCTTTGAACGCGCGCGTGATCCCGCCGCTCTGTGCCGCCCCGGGCTTGTCGTTCGCCGCGCTCATCCCCACCGCCAGGAATCGACCACGCGCGTGGTGACGAATAGGCCGAGCGCCGTCAGCGAACCGTCGAACACGACGCGACGCAGGTCCAAGATCCCCTTCGAGAAATCCTCCATCTGCCCCATCATCGAGACGTGCGCGCAGATGTCGCGGAACACACCGGGGTCGAAAATGTATTCACCGACACCTAAGATGAACAAGCCGAACTCGACGAAGATAGTGAGCAGCAGCGCCACCAGCTGACTCTTGGTCATGGCGCTCATCAGCGTGCCCACGCTCAGGTATGCCGCGCCGATGCCCAGCAATCCGAGGTAGCTCGAGCCCACCACGCCCCAATCCACGACCCCCGTTTTACGCAAAATTACTACGTAAAGCAGGGTGGGCGCCCAGATCAACGCGTAAGTCGTCAAGAGCGCGGCGTACTTGCCGAGCACCACGCTTCCGGCCGTGACCGGCGCGGTCAGCAAGGTCTCGATTGTGCCGCTGCGACGCTCTTCCGCGAACACGCGCATCGTCAGCGCCGGGCAGACCAAGAGCAGCGTCATCAACAAGAAGATCGATTCTTGCCCGAAGTAGGCCTGCAGCGGCCCAGTGTCGACCGACACCTCAGTCATGCTCGTGAAATGCGTGATGATCGAATAGAAAATTGCGCCCTGCAGGAGCAAGAACACCGTGAGCAGCACCCAAGCCAGCGGTGTGACCCACAGGCTCAGCACTTCTCGGCGATAGATGGCCAAGAAGCCGTTCATGGGGTCTCCGGCTTCGCGGCTTCCGCCTCGTGGCGAGTCAGCTCGCTGAAGACCTGCTCGAGCGAGGCCTTCTCCGGCACGAGAGCGTGAATGCCGATCCCGGCACTGGTCAAGGCCTGCACCACGGCCTCGGTGACCGTCTCAGTATCGAGCGCGGCAGCGAATGAGAGGCGCAGCGCGCGTCGCTCCGGCGCTGCCTCGTCGGCTGCGGCGGAAATCACCGAAACCCCAGCAATTCCCCCGATTGCGACCTCGGCCGCGGACTTTGGATCGCGCACGCGCAGGCTGAGTGCGCTCGACTTCTGGCGTGTACGCAGCTCCTCGATCGTGCCCTCTGCAACGAGCCTTCCACGATCGATCACCAGCGCGCGCTCGCAGGTGGCTTCGACCTCGGACAAGATGTGCGTCGAGAGCAGCACCGTGCGGTCGCTGCCCAGGTCCTTGACCAAGGCACGCACTTCACGGATCTGGTTCGGATCGAGGCCCGCGGTCGGTTCGTCCAGAATCAGGAGCGGCGGATTGCTGACCAAGGCATCGGCCAAGGCCACGCGCTGTCGATAGCCTTTGGACAGGTGCGCGATCACCGTGCCCTCCATGTGCGTCAGGCCGGCGCGCTCCATCGCGCCGCCGACGGCGCTGATTCGCTTCCCACGCGGGACCTCTTTCAGGCGCGCGCGGAAGGTAAGGTACTCACCGACGCGCATTTCCGGATACAGCGGCGCGCTCTCCGGCATGTAGCCGAGCGAGCGGCGAGCGGCGAGCGGCGCCTCGGCAATGTCGTGCCCGGCGATGCGAACGCGGCCACTCGTGGCACCCAAGAAGCCGGCCAGCACGCGCAACGTCGTGCTCTTGCCGGCGCCGTTGGGGCCCAAAAATCCGACGATTTCGCCTTTCCCCACGGAGAACGACACGCCCTGCACGGCGACGACCGTGCCGTAATCCTTGGTGAGGTCCGAGACTTCGATCACGCGCTGGCCGTGGCGTCCTCGGTCTCGTCGTCGTCATCCGCAGCGCCCTCTTCTTCCAGGATCGCGCCGTGGCACTTCTTGAATTTCTTGCCCGAGCCGCACGGGCAGGCGTCGTTGCGTCCGATCTTCGGCGCAGGTGGCGCCGAGCGGCGCGCTTGTACGGGCAGCGGCGCCGCTTCCGGGTTTGGGTCGGACTCGCCCGGGTGACGCGCGATCGCGGCGTCCAGCTCGGCGCGGTGGCGCGCTTCGGCCTCGGCTTCGATGGCCGCCAGCTCTTCGGTGCGGTGCACCTGCACCTCGAACAGCTTCGCGAGCACAGTGCTCGAGATTTTCGCCATCATGTTCAAGAAGAGGTTGTAGCCCTCCTTCTTGTACTCGTTCTTCGGGTCGCGCTGACCGTAACCGCGCAGCCCGATGCCGTCGCGCAAATGCTCCATGTTCGACAGGTGGTCGACCCACGCCTCGTCGATGCTCTCGACGTAGGTGTGGCGGAACGCGCGCAGCAAGAGATCGGGACCGATGTCTTGCTCCTTGTCGAGGAAGGCTTTTTCACCGAAGCGATACAGCTCCTTGACCAGGAATTCGGCGTCGCCGATGTCGTCGATGCTCTTGTCCGGATCGACGCGGAAGTGCTCCTTGAAGCCTTGATGGACGCTCTTCCAATCCCAATCTTCGGCTTGCTTGTTGGGCGGGCAGCTCTCCTCGACCATGGCGCCGACCACGCGGTCGAGCAGATCCAAAACGCGCTCGCGCTGCTCGGACAAGCCCTGCGGCACTAGCTCGCAGAGCTCGTTGTACACGCTGAGCGGCGTACGCTCACGGCGCTCTTCGAGGTCCAGCTTCACGCCCCACATTTGGTAAACTTCGTGCTGCAGCGCGCCGGGCTCGACGAGCTTGCCGGCCTTCTCCAGCTCTTCGATCGTCGGCGGGCGAGTCCTGCCGTCTTCACCGACGACGCTCAGCTGTGGCTCGCAGAAGAAGCCAACCAGCTGCGCGAGCAGCGGCTTCGTGCGCTCGGCGACCTTCGCGTCCAGCGGGATCTGCCGAACGACGCCGGTCGACTTGCCGTTTTCGTCGTGCTCTTCCGGCGCGTAACGACCGAGTAACAGCTGCTGGCGCAGCGCGTACACCGTCTTGCGCTGGGCGTTCATGACGTCGTCGTACTCGAGCAAATTCTTGCGAATGTCGAAGTTGCGCTCTTCGACCTTGCGCTGCGCGTTCTCGATGCTGCGCGACACGAGCGGGTGCTCGATCGGCTCATCGTCGGGCATGCCCATGCGATCCATCAGGTTCTTGACCCGGTCGCCCGCGAAGATGCGCATCAAGTCGTCTTCGAGCGACAAGTAGAACTTGCTGTAACCCGGGTCGCCCTGGCGGCCCGCGCGACCGCGCAGCTGGTTGTCGATGCGGCGCGACTCGTGCCGCTCGGTGCCGATGATGTACAGACCGCCCAGGTTCACGACCTCGTCGTGCTCGACCTTGCAGCTTGCTTCGAGCGTGGCGATCAACTTCGCGAAATCTTCCGGGTGCGTCTCGGGCGTCTTGCCCTGCTTTCTGAGCTCGACGCCGGCGATCATCTCGGGGTTGCCGCCGAGCATGATGTCCGTGCCGCGACCGGCCATGTTGGTGGACACGGTGATCGCGTTTTTCTTGCCCGCTTGCGCGACGATGAAGGCCTCGTTCTCGTGGTGCTTGGCGTTCAGCACGTTGTGCGGGATCTTCTTCTTCGCCAAAATCCGCGCGATGGCCGAGCTCTTCTCGACGCTCGTGGTACCGACCAGCACCGGGCGGCCCTCTTCGTGGTGCGTGAGGATGTCGCGCGTCAGGGCGTTGAACTTCTCGCGCTCGGTCTTGTAGACCACGTCGTGGTCGTCCGTACGAATGTTGGGCTTGTTGGTCGGGATGGCAGTGACGTCCAGCTTGTACGTCTCGCTGAATTCGTGCGCTTCCGTCTCCGCAGTGCCCGTCATGCCCGCGAGCTTTTTGTACAAGCGGAACAAGTTCTGGAAGGTGATCGTGGCCATCGTGCGGCTTTCCTCTTGGATGCGCACGTTCTCTTTGGCCTCGACCGCTTGGTGCAAACCGTCGCTCCAACGACGACCCGCGAGCACGCGGCCCGTGAACTCGTCGATGATCAGCACCTTGCCGTCTTGCGACACCATGTAGTGCTGGTCGCGCTTGTACAGAGCGTGCGCGCGCAGCAGCTGGTTCAAGATGTGCAGCGTCTGCACGTTGACCGGATCGTACAAATTACCGATACCGACCAAGCGCTGCACGGTCTCCACGCCCTCGTCCGTGAGCGTGGCGCTGAAGCCCTTCTCGTCCACGTTGTAGTGCTCGTCTTTGACGAGCTTGAGCACGATCTCGTTCAGCGAGCGGTACTTCTCGCTGGCCGCGTCGGCCGCGCCGCTGATGATCAGCGGAGTGCGCGCTTCGTCGATCAGAATCGAGTCCACTTCGTCGACGATCGCGAAATTCAGCGGGCGCTGCATGTATTCGAGCGCGGAGAACTTCATGTTGTCGCGCAGGTAATCGAAGCCAAATTCGTTGTTTTGGCCGTAGCAAATGTCGCTCTGGTAAGCGCGGCGCTTGTCGGCGTCCTGCTGCTGATTGACGATCGTGCCGATGCTCAAACCGAGCCACTTGTACAGGCGCCCCATCCATTCGGCGTCGCGCGTAGCCAGGTAGTCGTTGACCGTGATCAGATGCACGCCCTTGCCTTCGAGCGCGTTCAGGTACACGGGCAGCGTCGCCACCAGCGTCTTACCTTCGCCCGTGCGCATCTCGGCGATCGAGCCTTTGTGCAGGACCATGCCGCCCAGCATCTGCACGTCGTAGTGTCGCATCTTGAGCACGCGCAGACTCGCTTCGCGGCAGACGGCGAACGCGTCGACCAAAATGTCGTCCAGCGTCGCGCCGTTATCGAGCTTCGTCTTGAACTCTGCGGTCTTGGCCTGCAGCTCAGCGTCGCTCAGCTTCTTCAAGGCCTCTTCGCGCCCGGCGATCTGTACGACCAACGGCTGCAATCGTTTGACAGCGCGTTCGTTCGACGTGCCAAAAAGCTTCTTCGCTACCCAGGTCAGCATTGTTTCTTTTGTCCACTCGCGAGGAGGCGAGCCCAGGTCCGAACGACCTCTCTCGCCCCGCAAAAAACCGAATCGTTTCGAGGGCAGGGGGTGGCCCACGAAAGCCCAGGGAACCTAATCCCGAGGGCCTGCGCGTGCCAGCGTGAGTTTCATTCGAATTGAGGCCGCATGGCCCCGGCCGCTGTTGCTCAACATGCTGAAATAACTAATACAAATCGCCATGCACGACGCCTCGCCTGGGGCCGGCCACTGGGCCAGCTCCCGCTCTCGTCGCGTCACCAGTCGATTCGCCGAGGCCTCAAAGCACCAAACCCGCGACGCCCCCGTTTAGTTCCAAACACGCCGGTGCGCGCGACTTCGGCTGGCGGAAGCAAATGCGCGCGGCATCGAGCCCGCGACCGCCGAGAGGTTGGAGTTGTGCGCCCGCGATCCAGCAACGCACCTCGCAGCGCGCGCTGTTGCCGTCTGTTGAGGCCGCGCGAGCGGAGCTACTTCGGCTGGGCGAAGTGAACTGCGTTGGGGGCTTGCGGGTTCGGCTACTTCGGCTGGGCGGACCGGCAGATCGCTGCCCCGCCCATCCGTCTGCAAACCGCGCGTCCAGCGAGCTGCAGCTTTCGCCAGACGAAGTAAGCCATCAACAGCCCACCTCTCCAGCGGCCCCTACATCTCCCGAGTCCCTCTTCTTGGAGAACACGCAGCCCAACCTCCCAAGCCGCCCGCTCCGCGAGCTCATTCCTGCAGATTCATCACGAACAGCCTTGGGCAAAGGGCGGCAACTCGACCGCGGGTAGTCTCCGACTGCTCTGCTCAGCGCATAATCGGTTGCTCGCAGAGCAGGACTTTGGTCGGGAGCTGATCGCGTCACGGCGCGACGAGGGCAGGCCGGCTGTACAAACCGAATGAATCCCAACGAGCTATTCTTGGCGCAGGAGCCGATACTTGCGGCGATGTGGGAGTGGGCTTCGGCGCTTGGGCTGTGGATGTCGCCAAGCAAGGGCCGAACCTGTGGCTGTGCGCGCTTGGCGGGTTGCGGCTGCTTACGGCTTAGCCTCGGTGCAGGTCGAGCACGCCGTCGTGATGTGACGTCACTCGTCGCGGGGCATCCAAGGTCAATGAAAAGAGAGCGTTCTTCTTAGCGAGAGCGATCGACTTGCGCCATGCGATGCCGCTGTCGTTCGGCGCCTTCAGCGAACAGCTTGCGGTCTTCGTCGGTCACGAGCTCGAGCTCGGGCACGGGGGTGGAGCGACCGTCGTCACCGAGCGCGACGTACACCACGAACGCGGAGTTGGTGTGGGTGGTTTGGCCGGTGATCGGATTTTCGGAGTGCACGCGCACGGAGGTTTCGATCGAGGTGCGGCCGACGTAGCTGACGCGCGCTTCGCACATGAGCAACGCGCCGACGTGGACGGGTTCGCGGAAGGTCATCGAGTCGATGGCGATGGTGACGCAGGGGCGGTGCGCGTGGCGCATGGCGCAGATCGCGCCGCACTCGTCGACGAGGCGCATGATCACGCCGCCGTGCACGTTGCCGAGCGCGTTGGCGTGCTCCGGCGTCATCAGGTGGTGGAGCATCACGCGCGACTGTGAAGCCGATTTCTTTTGAGCGAGCGTCATGCTTTTCCCAAAGTATTTGCGAGGATGAGAGCGCCTGTGCGGGGACAATGGCGGCGTTTCGGTTTTGTACGGTGCGTATTTCTTCGCACTTTGCCCAAACCCGGTCGATGAGTGCTAGGGTTCCGCGACTTCGAGGATGGATCTTTTTTACCCCATCATCCTCATCAGCTCGCTGATTTTCGTTCACGAGCTGGGGCACTTTCTGTTCGCCAAAGCGTTCGGCGTGAAAGTGCTGACCTTCAGCCTGGGCTTCGGGCCGAAAGTGTTGAGGCTGCGCGGACGCGAGACGGAATATTGCGTATCGCTCATTCCGTTGGGTGGCTATGTGCGCATGCTCGAAGCCGCCAAGAGCGACGTCGTGCTGCCCGAAGATCGCAAGCGCACCTTCGAGTCGTTGCCCATGTACAAGCGCATCGTGATCGTGCTCGCCGGTCCGGCGATGAATCTGATCTTTCCGGTGCTGCTCTACTTCGCCGTGTTCGTGGGCGACGGCCCGACGCTGCCGCCGACCGTCGGCGTGGTGCTGCCGGGACATCCCGCGGACGGCAAGCTGCTGCCCGGCGATCGCATCATGAGCGTCGACGGCGAAGAGGTCGCGACGTTCGACGAGGTCAAGCGCATCATCACCAAGAGCCCCGGCAAGCTTTTGCACTTCACCGTGTTTCGCGACAATCGCCACATCGACGTCGAGGTAACGAGCGAAGACGTCGTGGAAAAGCGCGAGCTCGACATCACCGAGCGCGTGGGCAGCGTCGGCATTCAGCCGAGCGCGCCAACCGCGGTGATCGGCGTGCCCAATCCGGAATCACCCGCCTACCGCGCCGGGCTCCGCACCTTCGACATCGTGACGGCCGTGGGCGGAGTACCGGTGCGCCGCTTCAACGATCTGAACGAAGCATTTCGCGACAACGGCGGCGAGACGCTGCCCATCACTTACTTGCGTCCCATCCAAGTGCCGAACGCCCTCGGCGGCTTGGCTGACGTCGCGGTGCTCGAAGCTGGCGTCGTTGCGCTCACTCCCGACGCCAGCGGCACGACGTTGTTCGAGCGCACCGGAATGGAGCTCGCAGATCTATACGCGGCCGTGGTGCCGGAGGACGGCTGCTTTTACAAAGCGGGCCTCCGCCCCGGCGATAAAGTGCTGAAGCTCGACGATGAGCCGGTCGCGGCATGGTCTACGTTCCGCGAGCGCGTCTTGGCGCAGCCGGATCGCCCGCACCGCATCGACTATCAGGCGGCGCGCGACGGCATGGTTCGGACTGGTACGTTCCAAGTTCGGCGTGAGGATTTCACCGACGATCACGGGCAATCCTTCTCCTTTTACGTGCTGCAGATCCAACATTGGGTGCCGCTCGCTCCCGAGGAGCGCGTCGAGCATTCGGCGCCGCTGCGCTACGCCTTCGAAAAGGCCGTGGAAGAGACGGCAGACGTCACGCATTTCGTGATGGTCAGCATCGTGCGCCTGATCGAAGGCCGCATCAGTCTGAAGTCACTGTCCGGTCCGATCACGATCTACGAGGTGGCCGGCGAAGAGGGCCGCAAAGGCGCCGATCACTTCATTTGGGTGATGGCGCTGATCAGCATCAACCTCGGCTTGTTCAACTTACTGCCGATCCCGGTGCTCGACGGTGGTCACTTGTTGTTCTTCGCGATCGAGAGCTTGCTGCGCCGTCCATTGCCGCTGCGCATGCGGGAGCTGGCACACGTGGTCGGTATGGCGATCTTGGTGGGGCTCACGCTGCTCGCGTTCAAGAATGATCTCGAGAAGCGTTGGGACGCGAACGCTCAGGCGGCGAAGGCTTCGCGAGGCTAGCGGTTGAACGAGCCCAAGGACGAAGCCTCTCTCTCGGGGCCGCAGCTGAGCGTGAGCGCGCGTAGCGTTGCGGCATTGGCCGTGGTGCGCGTATTGCGAGACGGCGCGTTTGCGGCTGCAGCGTTGTCCGCAGAGCTGGACCGCGCGACCTCTCTAGAAGAGCGCGATCGCGCGTTGGCGACCGAGCTGCTGTACGGCACGTTGCGCATGCGCACCGCGCTCGAAGCGCGCCTTGCACCGCTCGCGCCGCGCGGTCTGAAAGACGTGATCGTCAAAGCGGAGCTGCTCGTCGCGGCCTACCAATTGCTCTCTCTGGATCGCGTGCCCGCGTTCGCTGCCGTAAACGCTGCGGTCGGCGCAGTGCGCGCCGCGCGCGGGCCACAAGTGGCGGGCTTCGCCAACGCGGTGCTGCGTAAGCTGGCGAATTCTGGGCAAAAATTGCTGGCCAAAGAGGCAGCGCTCGACAACGTCGCGCCTTGGCTGATCGACGCGCTCACGCGCGCGGTGGGAGCCGAGGAAGCACGAGCATTGATCGTTCCGCAGCCCGAAAAGGTGGTCGGTTTGCGGCTCGTCGCCGAGCGACCTGTCCCTGGCTGGCTCGCCGGCAGTGCAGCAGGCCGCGCGTCTCCGCGCTCGCGCTTGATCCAAGGTGAGGGAGATCCGCGCAAGCGTGAGGGGTTTGCCGAAGGTTCGTTCGTCGTGCAAGAAGAAGGCGCGCAAGCCATTGCGCTTTCGCTGGGCGCGCGCGCGGGCGAGCGCATCCTGGACGCTTGCGCCGGGCGCGGTCAAAAAACCTCTCTGTTTGCGGAGCAAGTGGGCGCAGCCGGTGCGGTGTGGGCAACCGACGTGTATCCGAAAAAGCTCGACGCCTTGCAGGCGGACTTCGAACGCTTGCGCTTGCCCCTCGCCCAGCTGCGAGCCGTCGATTGGACGGTTGGCGTCGGTGATGTGCCCGCCGATTTCGATCGCGTGTTGGTCGACGCGCCATGCACGGGCACGGGCACCCTGCGCCGTCGGCCTGAAATTACCGCGCGCTTGCAAGCGACGGACCCTGCGCGCCTGTCTGCGCTCGCCGAGGCCATCTTGAGAGCCGCCTCGACGCGCGCAAAGCCGGGCGGTCGTGTGGTGTTTGCGGTGTGCAGCGTGCTCGAGGAAGAGTGCGAAGCGCTCGTCACGCGCGTGTCGGACGTGCTCGAGCCCACGCCGTTCGACTGCCCGGAGCTGTCTGGCGTCGTGACGGCAGGCACGACGTCGTTTAGGATCGGACCGACCGAGCTCGCGACCGACGGCTATTTTGCGGCGAGTTTCTGCAAGCGTTGACGGAAAAATGACCATGGCTCCGGCGCCGCTCCGCAGTGTATTTGTGGGGGGCAGGCGGGGAGGCACAGCTCCGTCCGCCGCCTGGAAGCTGGGCGTTCAGGGCGCTATCAGCTCGGGATCGCCCAGGAATTCGAAGTGCATCGTGTCGCGCAGGCCCGGGTCGCGGCCTAGCCAATAGAAGCCGAAGCGTTCGAAGCCGTCGATCCAGCAGCGCGGCAACGCGGTGCGCTCGAACACGGTGTCACTCGAGCTGCGGCACGCCGGGTGGTTCGGCCAGGGCGACACGCAGCCGCAGCACGGGTTTCGATCCGGATCGATGTCGATGGCGATGCCGAACAGGTGATTCGAGATTTCGCCACCGCGGTAGGTGTTGTTCTGCCGGAAGCCGCCCAAGGCGCGCGGTGTGTAGCGCTCTTTCGGTTCGGTGCAGGTGCGGCGGATGTAGTGCTCGACGCAGCGCAGCGCGGGGGCGATCTTTTTGTGAACCTGCACGGGTAGACCCATGAAGTGCACGACCACCGCGTTCGAATAGGCCTTCTTGGGATTGTAACGTTCGAGGCCCAAACCTTCGACGTTGCCGTACTGCTCGGCGCGATAACGCACTGCACGCTCGTGCGCGGCTTCGTCGAGCGCGCCGTGTTTCACGAAGTTCGAGCGGATCAAGAACTTCTGTGGCTTCTGCACGGGGCAGGCATGGCGAACGTGAAGCTTGTCTCGCTGCCGCTCAGCAGCTTGCACGCTGGGCAGCAGCGCCAGCAGGACCACGAGCGTGGCCAGAGCGAGCGCGCTGTAGCGAGGAAAGCGCATTCAGCGTTCCGCGACCCAGGCCCGTGCATTGCGGAATAGCCGCAGCCAGGGCGCGTCCTCGGCCCACTCCCGTGGGCGCCAGGAGTACTGAGCACTGCGGAATACGCGCTCGGGGTGAGGCATGAGCAGCGTGACTCGACCGTCCTTGTTGCACACACCAGTGATGCCGTTCGGGGAGCCGTTGGGGTTCTCCGGATAGTGGCCGGTCACTTGCCCAAAATGGTCCACGTAGCGTGCACCGACGAGGCCACTTTCGTCGAGCGCTGCGCGGGCTCGATCGTGCTCGAACTCGGCGCGCCCCTCGCCGTGCGCGACGGCGATCGGCAGCTTCGAACCGTGCATGCCGCGCAGCAGAATCGACGGGCTCTCGGTGATCTCCACCATGCACACGCGGGCCTCGAACTGTTCGGAGCGATTCTGCACGAAGCGCGGCCAAAGCTCGGCACCCGGGACCAGCTCGCGCAGGTTCGAGAGCATCTGACAGCCGTTGCACACGCCGAGCGCGAATGCGTCGGGACGCGCGAAGAACTCGCCGAGCTCGCGGCGCGCGCGCGAGTTGAACAAAATCGACTTGGCCCAGCCTTCGCCCGCGCCCAGCACATCGCCGTAGGAGAAGCCGCCGCAGGCCGCTAAACCCCGGAATTCAGCCAAACTGCGCCGCCCGCTCAAGATGTCGGTCATGTGCACATCGACCACGTCGAAGCCCGCGCGGTCGAAGGCCGCGGCCATCTCGACCTGCCCATTGACGCCTTGTTCGCGTAAAATCGCGACGCGCGGCCGAGCGCCTCCCTGAACGAGGCTGCGGGTGATGTCTTCGTTCGGGTCGAAGCTGAGCTGCACCGAGAGCCCAGGGTCTCGCAGGTTCAGGCGAGCCTCGTGCTCTTGATCTGCGCACGCTGCGTCGTCACGCAGGCGCTGCATGAGGTGCGTGGTTTCCGACCACCACGAGCGCAGCGTGATGCGATCCTCCTCGAACAGGAGCTGCTCTCCGTTGCGGATCGTGACGCGATCGCCCGTGGCCAGCGTGCCTATCGAGTACACCGCGTCGGCGCCCAAGCCACGCCCGGCGAACGCCGCGCGCACCGCTGCGAGCTGGCTTCGCTCGACCTGCAGCACGGCACCAAGCTCTTCATTGAACAACACCGCGCGCGCGTCGCCGCTCAGCGCCACTAGATCGATGGCGAGCCCGCTGCCGCCCGCGAACGCCATCTCGACCAGCGTCGCGAACAGGCCGCCGTCCGAGCGATCGTGATAAGCGAGCAGACGGCCTTGGCTCGAAAGCTCCTGAATTGCCGCGAAGAAGTTGGACAGGGTGCTCGGCTGTTCCAAATCCGGCGCGCTGCCTCCGACTCGTGAAAAGACCTGAAATAGTGCCGACCCGCCCAGCCGATTGCGACCCAACCCCAAATCTATCAAGAGCAGCTCAGTGTCTGGCAAATCGCGGCGCAGCTCGGGCGTGAGCACGCGGCGCACGTCGCTGGCTTTGGCGAACGCGCTCACAATCAGCGATAGCGGCGCGGTGACGCTCTTTTTTGTGCCGCCTTCGTCCCAGACCGTGCGCATCGACATCGAGTCCTTGCCCACGGGGATGGCGATGCCGAGCGCGGGGCACAGCTCGCTGCCGACGGCACGCACGGCGTCATACAAGCGAGCGTCTTCGCCGGGGTGACCAGCGGGGGCCATCCAGTTGGCGGACAGCTTGATGTCCGAGAGGTGCTCGATGGCTGCCGCGGCAATGTTGGTGATCGCTTCACCGACCGCCATGCGGGCCGACGCCGCCGCGTCTAGCAGGGCGAGCGGGGTGCGCTCACCGATCGCCATGGCTTCGCCGGTATAGCCGTCGTAGCTCGTGGCCGTGACCGCCACGTCGGCGACAGGAACCTGCCACGGGCCGACCATTTGATCGCGCGCGACTAGGCCGGTCACGCTGCGATCGCCGATCGTGATCAGGAAGGTCTTGTCGGCGACGGTTGGCAGCTGCAGCACGCGGCGCGCCGCGCAGCGGAGCTCGATCCCTGAAAGATCATCGGTTTCCGGGGAAAAACTACCGTGCGTGACGTTGCGCGTCATCTTGGGTGGTTTGCCCAGCAAGACATGCAACGGCAATGCAATCGGCTGATTGTCGAAGTGCGTATCGTCTACGGTGAGCACGCCGTCGTCGGTGGCATGACCGAGCACGGCGTACGGGCAGCGCTCACGGGCGCACAAAGCCTCGAAATGCGGCAGCGAGGACGGATCCACCGCGAGCACATAGCGCTCTTGCGACTCGTTGCACCACAGCTCGAGCGGCGACATGCTGGGCTCGTCGTTCGGGATCTTGCGCAGCTCGAAGCGAGCGCCGCGCCCGCTGTCGTTGACCAGCTCGGGCAAGGCGTTGGACAGCCCGCCCGCGCCCACATCGTGAATCGACACGATGGGGTTCTTGTCGCCCAGCTGCCAACAGCGATCGATCACCTCCTGACAACGGCGCTCCATCTCGGCGTTGTCT
>Ga0210392_10000335_pt1 | contig 31795 bp, 24 predicted proteins | sample IncBWC30OmetaG_FD_161057 | JGI IMG/M metagenome (GOLD analysis project Ga0210392, IMG submission 161057) | Forest soil microbial communities from Barre Woods Harvard Forest LTER site, Petersham, Massachusetts, United States - Inc-BW-C-30-O ... | reverse complement strand
ACGGGAAATTCTCAGGTGCTTTGGGCACGTCGCGAAGCTGGCTTGATCTTCAGGCGTTGACTTCATCCTTCTTGAATTGCTCCTGCAGCAAGCTCTCAAACGCTTCCATCCGCGGCTCGATGGCATCGGCAGTCGGAAAATCCGCGGCCAGGGCGTCGGTGGTTTTCAATCCGTTGCCGGTCACGCAGACCACCGTGGTTTCCTCGGAGCGAATGCGGCCCTGCTGAATCAGCTTGGCCGTTACGCCTACGGTTACGCCACCCGCGGTCTCGGCGAAGATACCTTCGGTTTCCGCCAGCAGCTTGATCGAATCGATGATTTCCGGATCAGAGATGTCCTCAGCCCAGCCTCCGCTCTCGCGAATCAGCCGCAACGCAAACGGCCCGTCGGCAGGATTCCCGATGGCCAGCGAACGCGCGATGGTGTTGGGTTTCTGCGGCTGAAATCGAGCCAGGCCGCGCTTAACTCCATCGGCGATGGGCGAGCAACCGGTTGCCTGCGCGCCAAAGAATTTCACCTGCTTGGGCTCAACCCATCCCAGGTGCGCGAGCTCGGCGAAGGCCTTGGCGATTTTCCCGATCAGGGATCCTCCGGCCATGGGCACCACAACGTTGTCTGGCAACTCCCAGCCGAGCTGTTCGGCGATTTCGAAGCCGTGGGTCTTGGATCCCTCCGCGTAATACGGGCGCAGATTGACGTTGACCAGTCCCCACTTAAAGCGGTCGGCAACCTGCGTGCACAAGCGATTCACGTTGTCGTAGTTCCCGTTGATGCGGATGATGCGCGCTCCGTACACCGCAGTGTTCAGGATTTTGGCCGCTTCGAGATCGGCGGGAATGAATACGCAGGCGTCAATGCCCTGTTGCGCGGTCTGCGCGGCAACGGCATTGGCCAGATTACCGGTGGATGAGCAGCCCACCGTTTTGAAACCAAAACGTTTCGCCGCAGCCAGCGCCGTGGCAACCACGCGATCTTTAAAGGAAAGCGTTGGGAAACAAACCGCGTCATTCTTCACAAAGAGATTCTTGACGCCCCACTTCGCACCCAGCCGCCGCGATTTCACCAACGGGGTTCCGCCGATGCTGAGCGAAGGCGCAAAGCCGGTGGGGAGGGGAAGCAGTTCGGAATAACGCCACATGTTGAAGGGACGGTGGGCCAGGGCTCCGCGGTTGACGGAGTTCCCTAGCCGCTCGTAGTCGTAGCTGACTTCCAGCGGAGCGAAGCACTCTTCACAAAAGGATTGCGGTTGGTTGGGGTAGCGCTTTCCGCATTCACGACAGCGTAAGAAATAAGCTTCTGACATAGTCACCTCGCCGTTGGACCGCGGCAAGTCACGTATAAGCAAGCCGGGTCCACCGTGTGAAATGACGTGGAGATCGAGATCGGGCAGCGCGGAGGGGATATAAATGAAAAACCCTCCGTGCCAAAAAGCTTGGAGGGTCTCAGGAAGTTGCTCTGTGAACTCTACCAACTCTTTAGCAGTTTTTTACGTGGAGCAAGTCGCCCTAAATCGCCACGTGATGCCGCTATCACGGCTGTTCTATTTATGGAGCAAGCCGTGAGGGTTGTCAAGGGCAAAGTTGGCGTCGTCGCCCCCTGCAACATAATTGCTGTTCCCTGCGTCCAATTAAGCGAGTAAAGTTCACACTTCGAGGCACCCGGCCAAAAGGCCAGTTATCCTCCCCGGCGCATCTAAGCGGGAGCGAAACTCTGTGCAAGAGAGGGTGTTATACTCTCGAAAACCGCACAGGGAGTGCAATTGTTGGATAGGAGCCGGAAATGGATCAGGTGAGAAATAATCTAGAGCGCTCGCGCCGCCGCACAATATTTGCGACTGTTTTAATCGCCGCCACGTTGGTGGTCGGAATTCTGATCGGTACGGTGATTAACGGCAAGGTTTCGGCCATGAAGACATTCTCTTTTGCCGGGACCAACGCGACACCGTTGGCCGTGCCAGACCCGATTCCCTCTTCGAGCAGCTTTTCCGGAATTGTGAGTCGCGTCGAGCCCGCGGTGGTCAACATCGCCACCACCCAGGTCATCGATCGGCGGAAGAAGCGCCGCTCCGGGCAGGACGATCAGGACGATCCCAGCCAGGATTTCTTCTTCCATTTCTTTGATGGGCGCCCCGACGGGCAGCCTCAAGCGGAACGGAGCCTCGGCTCCGGGGTGATCATCGACAAGCGCGGGTACATCCTGACGAACAATCACGTTGTCGACCAGGCCACCAAGATTCAAGTGCAGCTGAGCGGGGACACGACTAAGTACACGGCCAAGGTTGTGGGCGTCGATGACGCGACGGACCTGGCGGTCATAAAGATTGATGCGGCCAAAGAACTCCCCTCCGCCAAGCTTGGGAATTCCGACGGCGTACAGGTGGGTGACTGGGTGCTGGCCATTGGAAGCCCGTTCGGTCTGAATGCTACCGTCACCGCGGGAATTATCAGCGCCAAGGATCGCGGAAACATTGGCCGCCAGTTTCAGCGGTTTCTTCAGACCGATGCGGCAATCAACCCGGGCAATTCGGGTGGCCCTCTGGTAGATATGGCCGGCCAGGTAATTGGTATCAACACCGCGATCATTACCGGTGGACGCGGATACGAGGGCGTTGGGTTTGCTATGCCGTCGTCGATGGCCATCAATGTGTACGATCAGATCATCAAGAATGGCCGGGTAACCCGTGGCTCGATCGGCGTGAGCTTTGAGGAAGAAAACGGGACGAATCTGATTACGCTGAAGTCGCTCGGCGCTCCGTATGGCGTGGTGATCGAAGGCGTTGAACCGGGTTCGCCGGCGGAGAAGGCTGGCTTGAAGGGTGGAGACGTGATCACCGCCATCAACGGAACGGCCATCAAGAGTGGCAACGACCTCGTAAATCCGATTGCGTCAGCTCCGATCGGCAGCAAAGTGAAGATTTCCTTCGTCCGCGATAAGCAGCAGAAAGAAACCAGCGCCACGGTCGAAGACCGCACCCGCGTCTTTTCCAATACCGAAGGCCGAGTGAATTCCGCCCCCGACGAGCCGGCGCCCGCCGAATTCGGCCTGCGCGTTGAGAGCTTGACTCCGGAACGCGCGCAGCGCGTCGGCGTAGAAGGACAGAAGGGCGTGCTGGTCAGCCAGGTGGAGCCGGCCAGTTTCGCCGACGACATTCGCTTCGCTCCGGGAGACGTGATCAACGAAGTGAATGGACAAACCGTCACCACCATCGACGAATATCGCAAAGCAATCGCACAATTGAAGCCAGGACAGAACGTGGTTTTCAAGGTTTTGCGCCGCAGCTACAATGACCGGGTCATGACCGTATTCCTTTCCGGCGTTGTTCCGGCAGACGAAAAGTGACTGACCGGTAGGGACAGCCGATAACCAAACTATGCGTACGACGTTCCAGAGAACAACTGTCGTCGGATCGCTGCTCGCGGTGCTTGCCACGAGCAGTTGCCCTGTCCATGCCGCGGCCACGCAGATTACCACCACGCACAAGAAATCTACGAAAAGCAGCAGCGCTAACCATTCCACGGCCGGCGCAAACGCGGGTTCGACGAAATCGGGCGCCGCTTCCAGTAATACCACTGGCACGACTAGCGCCCATAAGACTACCGGGAAGAGCTCCAGCCGAAAGAATACCAAGACTAAGAAAGTGAAAGGACAGGCTGCTCCGACGCCGGACCGGATCAACGAAATCCAAGCTGCCTTGGCTAAGAACGGCGCGTACGACGGAACGACGTCGGGGAAGTGGGATGATGCCACTGCCGATGCCATGAGAAAATTCCAGTCGTCGCATGGATTGAATCCCAGCGGCAAGCTCGATGCTCCAACGTTGCAGAAATTGGGACTCGGGTCGGAAACCGCGGGAGTCGCCGCACCCACACCTCCGGCGAATGCCGGCGCAAACCGATTGCTGTCGTCGCGGGCTCAACAGGACCACCCCGACGCCCAGTCTGATCAGCCTGACAAATAGAAACACTCTGGCCTTTTGCAGGCAATACCACGCAAACCCGTGGAAGAAAGACCTAAGTGGGCACCATGTATCGTGCCCCACTCAACGGGCTAACTTGAAACGGCAGCGCCAAGCAATTGCGGTGGCGGACCGCCTCGGAAGTCGGTCCCTACACAGCCTACGGACAACCTGGCGTTTGACGCTGCTTCCGACTGCCGCTAGACTCAGTTGATTTTGGAGGAGTCATGGCAACGGCTGCTGTCGCGCGCGTGTTCAAGAACTTCATCGATGGGGAATGGGTGGCTGCGAAGAGCGGCAAAACTCTGAAAAATCGCAATCCTGCGAATACCGATGAGATTATCGGGGAGTTTCCCCTGTCCGGGCCTGAGGATGTGGACGCCGCAGTGTCGGCCGCGAGAAACGCTTACAAATCCTGGCGGCTGACTCCGGCTCCCAAGCGCGCAGAAATTCTCTTCCGTGTTGCGGAGTTGCTCGTTAAACGCAAGGAAGACTTCGCTCGCGATATGACTCGCGAAATGGGCAAGGTGCTCGCCGAAACACGCGGTGACGTTCAGGAAGCTATCGACATGACCTACTACATGGCGGGCGAAGGACGACGCCTGTTTGGACAAACCACGCCGTCGGAGCTGCCAAATAAGTTCGCTATGAGCGTGCGCCAGCCGATCGGCGTCTGCGGGATGATCACGCCGTGGAATTTTCCAATGGCCATTCCTTCGTGGAAGATGATGCCGGCGCTGGTCTGCGGAAACACCGTGGTGTTGAAACCCGCCGAGGACACGCCGCTCTCTTCCTATCATCTTGTGGATACCATGGTCGAGGCCGGTCTTCCCGCTGGAGTTGTGAACCTGATCAGTGGCGACGGCCCCGGTGCAGGCGCGCCTCTGGCTGAGCACAAGGACGTTCCGGTCATCAGTTTCACCGGCTCCACGGCTATCGGACGCATTATTGCGCAGACCTGCGCGCCAGATTTCAAACGTTGCTCGCTGGAGATGGGCGGCAAGAACATTATTCTGGTGATGGAGGACGCCAATCTCGATCTGGCCATCGATGGCGCGATCTGGGGCGGATTTGGCACCACGGGACAGCGGTGCACGGCCGCCAGCCGCATCGCGGTGCACAAGAGTGTTTATGGGGAATTCGTTTCGCGCCTTGCGGTACGCGCGCAAAAATTGAAAGTTGGCAATGGGCTCGATCCCTCGGTGGAAGTTGGCCCGCTGATTAACGAGCAGCAACTGCAGACGGTGATGAGCTACGTGGAGATTGGCAAGAAGGAAGGCGCGAAGCTGCTGACCGGCGGAAATCGGCTCGATTCTGGAGGGCATGTCCGGGGATGGTTTTACGCGCCGACGGTGTTTGGCGACTGCGATTCGAAGATGCGGGTGGCGCAGGAAGAGATTTTCGGCCCGGTTGTGTCGGTGATTCCCATCGATTCACTGGAGCAGGGAATTGAGGTGGCGAATGGCGTGCCGTATGGGCTTTCAGCGTCGATTTACACGCGGAACGTGAACCATGCCTTTGCTGCGATTCAAGACCTTTATACCGGTATTGTGTATGTGAATGCTCCAACCATCGGAGCCGAGACGCATCTGCCGTTTGGCGGCACCAAGCAGACTGGCAATGGACACCGCGAAGCTGCGCTCGCCGCGATCGAATTCTTCAGTGAATGGAAATCGGTGTACATCGACTATTCGGACAAACTACAGCGCGCTCAGATCGATAACAACTGATGCCACGCCGATCGCCAGTCGCATTGACCGCGCTTGACAGCGTTCCTAGAATAGTAGTTAGCACCCCTTGGTGAGTGCTGCTATGCGCCATCCAAGCCTACAGGAACGCCGCAACCGTCAGATCCTGGCGGACATCGTGCGCACGTACATTGAAACGGGTGAGCCGGTCTCTTCGCGCGCGGTTTCCAAGCGCTTTGACGAGTCGCTTAGCACGGCGACCATCCGCAACGTTATGGCTGATCTGGAGGATGGCGGATACCTCTTCCAGCCGCACACTTCTGCCGGGCGCGTCCCCACTGCCGCGGCTTACCGGTTTTTTGCGCAGGAAATCGCTACGCAAGCCACGCTGAAGCTTGATGACCAGGAATGGATTCGCCGGGAAATGTCTGCTGGTACGTCTGCGATGGAGCTTACGGAGCGAGCCGGCCACGTTCTCGCCGAAGTTTCCAAAGGCATCGGCATTATTGTGGCTCCGCCGCTCCGCAAGACCGTTTTGGAGCACGCTCGCATGTGGCTGCTGCCCGATGGCCGCGTGGTGGTGGTAGTGATTTCGCCTGGCGGAAATACGCGCGACAAGATCCTTCGTCCCGCTCGGCCTTTTACCCAGCAGGAACTGGACGCCACCGCGGATTTTCTGAATAGCCATTACGCTGGATGGACGCTGGAAGCCATTCGCACGGATTTGCTGCAGAAGCTGGCGACGGAGAGAGAACGTTACGAGGGCATCGCCCGCAGCGCACTGACATTGTGTGACCCGGCAATCCTGGGTGAGGGCCCGGCGCAGCAAGTCTATGTGGAAGGCACCGCGCAAATTGTTGGTGCGCCGGAATTTGCGGATCAGACGCAGCTTCGCGACCTGCTCGCCGCCATTGAGGAGAAGCATCGCCTGGTGACGGTGTTAAACGCTTGCATCGAAACTCCTGAACCCGTTTCGGTGCAGATTGGCATCAAGGAGATATCAGAAGCTGGTGAGAACATTGCTCTTATCAGTGCTCCCTATTCGCGTCACGACATGGCGCAAGGTTCGCTGGGGGTGCTGGGTCCCACGCGGATGCATTACGAGCGAGCTATTACGGCCGTGGCGTATGTAGCGCAACTTTTTAGCGAAGCGCTGAAAAAGATTGAATAGTGAACGTTCCGAAACGAGGAAAGTGAAATGGACGACCGCAAAATCAAGTTGCCCAATGAGATTGACCCGGAGCAGTCTGCAGAGGGTAGGGTTCCGGTGGAGGACGCCGCCCGCGAAGACGCGGACGCCAAAAAGCTGGCCTCCGATCTCGACGATCTGCGGCAAACGCTGCTGCGGCGTCAGGCCGACTTCGACAATTACCGGAAGCGCGTGGAAAAGGAGCGCGCCGAGGATCACAAGCGCGCCACGGCGCGAGTTGTGGAGGCGCTCATCCCGGTGATCGACGGTTTCGAGCATGCGCTGGCAGCCCACAAGGAAGCGGAATACGAAAGTTACCGCAAGGGCTTTGAGATCATTTACAAACAACTGCTGGATAACCTCGGGCGGCTTGGCGTTGTCCGTGTCGAGCCCAGCGGTCAGCCCTTCGATCCGCATCTCCACCAGGCGATGGACCGCGCCGAAACCACCCAGGTGGCTGACGGCACGATTCTTGAGGTTTTTCAGCCGGGATATGTCTTCCATGGACGGGTCTTACGGCCAGCCATGGTTCGCGTAGCGGTTCATCCGAGTGGCGCATCGAATGTCGGAACGAATTGAATGGGACAGGTATCAGTTATCAGCAAGGGACCGGGGAGGGGAAGCGCCGCTTTCCGGCCAAACTGAGCGGTGATTCCATTGCGGCCGGAAAGCAAGATGCGATTTGGGAACAACTTGCTGTTTCGTGCCGACTTTTGCAGGTATTCTGGTAACTGGGAAGCGATTTCTGATAACTGATCACTGATTACTTTTGCCGAGGCTCACAACCAGTGACTATGCCAAGAACAAACCAACGCGATTACTACGAAATCCTGGGCGTCTCTAAGACCTCCACGATCGAGGAGATCAAATCTTCGTACCGGAAGTCTGCCCTGAAGTGGCACCCGGACCGCAATCCGGAAAATAAGGAAGAGGCGGAGGTGCGCTTCCGTGAATGCACCGAGGCTTACAGCATCCTGAGCGATCCGAACAAGCGGCAGATCTACGACACCTACGGTCATGCCGGGCTGGCTGGCGCCGGAGCGCAAACCGATTTCAACGGCACTATCTTCCAGGACTTTCACGATATTTTTGGGGACTTTTTTGGCTTCGAAGATCTCTTTGGTGCCGCGGGCGGACGCCGCAGCGGCAGTGGCCGTGGTCGCCGGGTGCAGCGTGGCGCCGACCTACGTTACGACATGTCGCTGACGTTTGAGGAAGCGGCGGCGGGCGTCAATACGAAAGTGCGTGTTCCGCGCCAGGAATATTGCGAATCGTGCAATGGAACGGGCGCGAAAAAGGGAACCGGCGTGGCTGCTTGCCAGACCTGCGGCGGACGCGGCCAGATTGTCTATCAGCAAGGATTCTTCACCATTAATCGCACGTGCCCCGCTTGTCAGGGCGCGGGGCAGATCATCAAGGAACGTTGCCCGGATTGCCACGGGCAAGGACGTATGGAGCGCGAGCGCACCATTGAACTGCGGATTCCGCCCGGTGTCGATACTGGCACGCGGCTTCGCGTTCAAGGGGAAGGCGAACCGGGCCCCAACGGCGGACCGGCCGGCGATCTTTACGTGGTTCTCGAGGTGAAGGAGCACACGTTTTTTGAGCGACGGGGCGCGGACCTGTACTGCACAATTCCGCTGAGCATCGCGCAGGCGGCGCTTGGCGCGGAACTACAGGTGCCAGGCCTTAGCGGAGAAGAGCGCTTGAAGGTTCCCGAGGGCACGCAAAGCGGCGCGGTGTTCCGCATCAAAGGCAAAGGCCTTCCTGATCCGCATGGCGGCGGCCGCGGCGATCTGTACTATCACGTGCGCGTGCTTACGCCGAGCAAGCTGACGCGGGAGCAGCGCAAGCTGATGGAGCAGCTCGACGCCACGCTCAAGGTGGACAATAAGCCCGCGGACCGCAATTCTTCCATCTTCGACAAGGTGAAAGACATCTTCGGTTAACTCACTTTCTGTCCTGGAGTGGTGGCGCTTGCGAACAGCCGATCCCTCGCTCCGCCCGGGATGACAATCCGGAGACCTCACGGAGAATTTGCATTCCTCCGCCCATTCTGAACTGAACATGGCAAAATGAATCCACATGCGCCGCCGATTCTTCGTTGAAAAATTTCACGACCATCGCGCCATCATGGAAGGGGAAGCCGCCCACCATGTGGGGCGGGTGCTGCGCGCGCAGCCGGGGCAACTCTACGAACTCAGCGACGGCCAGGAAGTGTGGCTGGGGCGCATCGAGAGCGTCGGGCGCGACCTCGTGGAATTCGCGCTGGTGGAAAATGTTCCGTCCTACAAGCCGCAGCTTCACACCACGTTGCTGCTCTCCGTTGTGAAATTCGATGCCTTCGAGTGGGCCATCGAGAAGGCGACTGAGTTGGGTGTGAACCGTATCGTGCCGCTCGCGGCGGCGCGCAGTGAGAAAGCGCTGCTTGCTGCGGCTGCGAAACGCGCCGCGCGCTGGAAAAAGCTTCTCCTGGAAGCTTCGCAACAGTCGCGCCGTGTGCAGGTGGCATCTCTCGATGCTCTGACCAAGCCGGAAGCCGCCTTTGCTTCGTTCGCTGAGGGCCAACGCGTCATGCTCTCGGAATCTCCCGACGCAAGGTCGCTTCGCGAAGTTTTGACTGGCGAAGCCTCGCTCGCGGCAGTCCTCGCTATCGGCCCGGAAGGCGGGTGGACCGAAGGCGAATTCGCCGCCGCGCGCGCGGCTTCCTTCAACGAAGCCTCGCTCGGCCGGCTGGTCCTGCGCACCGAAACTGCCGTAGTTGCTTCGCTCGCCGCGCTCAGCTTTGCTCTTTCCCCGGAGTAACCTTGGAGCCAATTGGAGGCAACAGAGCGGAGACCACTAGAATCAAACGGGAAGCCGCCGACGCGGACCGGCGTCGCAATTCACGTCTGGTGCGAATTCACGATGGCATGGTATAAATGAAAGGCAGTAGATAATGAAACCCGACGAGAAACCTGGCGCTCCCCTCACGGGACCTGAATGTCCCGAACCGGCAACTTCCTTTTCCCAGAGCACGCCTTCCGTTGCGCCAGAGATCCCCGCACATCCTCACCAGCTTCGCAATGAAATCCGCGTTTGGACCCGCGACCTGCTCATCGCCATCGGACTCGCGTTGGTCATCATCGTTTTTCTGTACCAGCCAGTAAAGGTGGAAGGCACCAGCATGGCACCTCTGCTGACGGATCAGGAACGCATCTTCATCAACAAATTTGTTTACCGGTTTGAAGCCATCCAACGTGGTGACGTGGTGGTGTTCTGGTATCCGCTAGACCGATCCAAGTCGTTCATCAAGCGGGTCGTAGCCCTTCCGGGAGAAACCATCGAGATTCGCCGCGGCGTGGTTTACGTTAACGGGCAAGTGGTCGCCGAACCCTACGTTCCCCCACGCTTTGCGGACGTTTCGGACTACGGACCCGCCAAGGTTCCCGATGGGAGCTATTTCGTGATGGGGGATCACCGCATCAGTTCCAACGATTCGCGTGTGTTTGGGCCAGTCGCCAGCCAGTACATTTACGGCCGCGCGGTGTTCGCGTATTGGCCTGTCGATCACTTTGGCTCTTTGTCCGCGACCGAAGCGAGTGAGAAATGAAGTCGTACGGAGGCTCCACTGACGGAAGTTCAGCACCGACCTGCAGTCCTCGCGCTCGAAGACGGACGCGTCTTTAACGGGCGCGCTGCCGGCGCGATCACGCGCCGCGGCGGCGAAGTCGTTTTCAATACCAGCCTCACCGGTTACCAGGAAGTTTTCACCGATCCCAGTTATACCGGGCAAATCGTGTGCCTAACGTATCCGCACATCGGCAACGTGGGCGCGAATCTGGATGATGAAGAAGCGACGCGGCCGTACATTGAATCACTGGTGGTACGCGAGTTCTCGCAAATTTCTTCGAACTGGCGCTCGGCGGAAACCGCGCAGCTCTATCTCAATCGTCACAAAATTCCGGTGTTGTGGGATATCGACACGCGCGCGCTGGTTCGCCACATTCGTAAAGTGGGCGCGCTGCGCGGGATCGTGGCGACCGATGGCACGCCCGCCGAACAATTGATCTTCGAGGCCAAACAACTTCCAACTATGGCCGGGCAGGAACTCGCCGGGCGCGTCACCTGCGGGAAAGCCTACGATTGGCAAAAGGGCTCGATCGACTTGGCTATTTCGCCCTGGGCTGAGCAGATGGGAGAAGCGGGTGCCAGCGCGAGCCCGGATACACGGAAGTTCAAAGTTGTTGCGTACGACTACGGCATCAAGCACAACATTTTGCGTTTGCTCGTCGACCATCACTGTGACGTTACCGTGATTCCCGCGGGCACTTCTGCCGAAGATGTCCTCGCGTTCCAGCCTGACGGCGTTTTTCTCTCGAACGGGCCGGGCGATCCGGAGCCCATCACGTACGCGGTCGACAATATTCGCAAGCTCGCGGGACGAGTGCCTATTTTCGGCATTTGCCTCGGGCACCAGCTTTGCGGACTCGCACTCGGTGGCAAAACATTCAAGCTCAAGTTTGGCCACCACGGATGCAATCATCCGGTGAAGAATCTGCTGACGAACCAGGTGGAAATTACGGCCCAGAATCATGGGTTCTGCGTCGATCCGGAATCACTGCCCTCCAGCGACGTCGAAATTACCCATGTGAACCTGAACGACTCCACCAACGAAGGCATGCGCCACAGGAATCTGCCGCTCTTCAGCGTGCAGTATCACCCGGAAGCTTCCCCGGGCCCGCACGATTCGCACTACCTGTTTACGCAATTCGCGGACATGATGAAGGAATTCGCGCAACCGGGGAGCTCGCGGTGATGAGCTTGAGAACCGCTGGACCCGCCACGAAGCCCCTACAGAAAGAAGAAGGCGCCATTTTGCGGCACGGCTGAAGCCGTGCCCTGACGATTTCTATGCCTAAACGAAACGACATTCATAAGATTCTGATCATCGGCTCCGGCCCGATCATTATTGGGCAGGCTTGCGAGTTTGACTATTCCGGCGCGCAGGCTTGCAAGGCACTGCGGGCTGAGGGCTACGAGGTGGTGCTGGTAAATTCCAACCCGGCGACCATCATGACCGACCCGGAACTGGCGCATCGCACCTACATCGAGCCGCTCACCAAGGAATATCTCGAAGAAATTATCATCAAGGAAAGGCCTGACGCCGTACTGCCCACCGTTGGCGGACAGACCGCGCTGAACCTTGCCGTAGAGCTCGCGGAGAGCGGCATCCTCGAAAAGCACAAAGTGGAAATGATCGGCGCCACGCTGCGCGCCATCAAAGTGGCCGAAGATCGTCTGTGGTTCAAGGACGCTTGCCGCAAGATTGGCTTGGAGGTTCCGGCATCGGCGCTGGTCAACAATGCGCAAGACGCTCTTCGCCTTTGCGATCAACTCGGTTTCCCCCTGGTTATTCGTCCCTCGTTTACGCTCGGCGGCACCGGCGGCTCCATCGCGTACAACAAGGAAGAATTCGCCGACGCCATCGCGCACGCCCTGGATATGAGCCCGGTGCACGAAGCGCTCGTCGAAGAGTCCGTCCTCGGCTGGAAAGAGTATGAGCTCGAGGTCATGCGCGACTACCGCGACAATTTCGTGGTCATCTGCACGATCGAAAACTTCGATCCCATGGGTGTGCACACCGGCGATTCCATCACCGTTGCTCCTGCGCAAACCCTCACCGACAAGGAATTCCAGCGCATGCGCGATGCTGCGGCCGCCATCATCCGCGAAGTCGGCGTCGAAACGGGCGGCTCCAACGTTCAGTTCGCCATCAATCCGGAAAACGGCCGCATGGTCGTGATCGAGATGAATCCCCGCGTCTCGCGCAGTTCTGCGCTGGCCAGCAAGGCCACCGGTTTCCCGATCGCCAAAATCGCGGCGCGCCTGGCCGTTGGCATGTCGCTGGACGAAGTTCCCAACGACATTACCAAGAAAACGCCGGCGTGCTTCGAACCCACCATCGACTATGTGGTGGTGAAAATTCCCAAGTGGCAATTTGAAAAGTTTCCCGGCGCAGACAGCACGCTCGGCACACAGATGAAGTCCGTCGGCGAAGTGATGTCGATCGGCCGCACCTTCAAGGAAGCCCTGCAGAAGGGCATTCGTTCGCTAGAACCGAGTTCGCCGTGGCGTGCGCCAGCAGAGACTCCCGACTCCCTTCTGCGCGAGAAGCTCTCCACTCCGCGCCCTAATCGCATTCACTGGATTCTGACGGCCGTCGAGCGCGGCCTGCCGCTGCATGAAATTTGCGAGCTCACGAAGATCGATCCATGGTTCATTCACCAGATTGATGAAATTGTGACTGCGAACCGCCGCGCCGCTTCCGTCACCGTGGAAACTGCTTCGAAAGACCTGCTCCGCGAAGTGAAGCGTATCGGCACAAGCGACGAGCACCTGGCGCAAATCTGGAAGACCACTCCCGCGGTAGTACGCCTCCAACGCGCCCGCTACGGCGTTGCACCAGTCTTCAAGCGTGTCGATACTTGCGCCGCCGAATTCGAGTCCTTCACCCCCTACATGTACTCAACGTACGAGGAAGAGGACGAAGCCGACACCACGCAGAAGCAAAAGGTGATGATCCTGGGCAGCGGCCCGAACCGTATCGGACAGGGAATTGAATTCGATTATTGCTGCTGCCATGCCTCGTTTGCGCTGCGCGAAGACGGCATCGAGTCCATCATGGTGAACTGCAATCCGGAGACGGTTTCCACCGACTATGACACCTCCGACCGCTTGTACTTCGAGCCACTCACCCTGGAAGACGTGCTAGCCATCGTCGAACGTGAAAAGCCTAGCGGCGTGATCGTGCAATTCGGCGGGCAAACTCCGCTGAACCTCGCGCTGGAACTGAAGCGCAACGGCGTGCCCATCATCGGCACTGCTCCGGAGTCCATCGACCTTGCGGAAGATCGTCGTCGCTTCGGCCGCCTGCTCGACGAACTGAGAATCCCGCAGCCACGCAATGGCACCGCGCTTGTTCCGGAAGAAGCCGCGCGTGTGGCTGCTGAAATCGGATTGCCTGTGCTAGTTCGCCCCAGCTACGTGCTTGGGGGGCGAGCCATGGTGATCGCGTACGACGTGAACACGGTGCAGGAATACGTGGCGCAAGCGGCGCTGATGGGCCCGGCGCGCCCCGTGCTAATCGACCAGTTCCTGGAAGAAGCCACGGAAATCGATGTCGATGCGTTGGCCGACGGGACCGACGTGGTGATCGGCGGCATCATGGAACACATTGAGGAGGCCGGTGTACACTCCGGCGATTCCTCGTGCGTGCTTCCGCCGGTGAGTTTGTCGCCCACAATTCTCAATACCATTCGCGACTACACCAAGCGGTTGGCGCTGGCGCTGAAAGTGGTTGGTCTGATGAATGTGCAGTACGCCATCCAGCGCGATACGGTGTACGTGCTGGAAGTGAATCCGCGCGCCTCGCGTACCGTTCCGTACGTCAGCAAAGCCACGGGCGTACCGCTGGCGAAGGTTGCCGCGCGCCTGATGGTTGGACGCAAATTGGCGGATATGAAGCTTCCGCTCGTTCATCACAACGGCGTTGCCGAAATCGCTTTCCACGACTACTACTCGGTGAAATCGCCGGTGTTTCCGTTTAACAAATTTCGCGGCGTGGACACCATTCTCGGCCCGGAGATGCGCTCGACGGGCGAGGTCATGGGCATCTCGACGTCCTTTGGTCTGGCGTTCGCCAAGGCGCAGCTCGCCGCGGGACAGAAACTGCCGCAAGCGGGCACCGTGTTCATCAGCGTCAACGATCGCGACAAGCGGCATATCGGGCCGCTTGGGAAGGAACTCGTAGCGCTCGGTTTCAAGTTGGTGGCCACGCGCGGGACCGCTTCCGCGTTCCACGCTGCCGAGGTGCCGTGCGATGAGATATTCAAGGTGAACGAGGGGCGGCCGAACATCGTCGACCTGATCAAGACGGGCAAGATCAACCTGGTGTTCAACACGCCGCTGGGCCGTGAATCGTTCTACGACGAAAAATCCATTCGACGCGCCGCGATTCGTTATAACATTCCCTGCATAACGACGCTTTCTGCGGCGCAGGCTGCAGTACGCGGCATTCAAGCGGTGATCGAGCTGAAGAGGGAAGTGTCCTGCTTGCAGGACTTGCACCGGAATCGAGCGGCCGCGTCGACCAATCCTGCCTCCGGAGACTGAACCATGGTTATCAACGGAATCTTTCCTGCGCTGACCACGCCGTTCGCAACCGACGGAACGGTTTCGCTGTCTGGCGTGCGGCAAAATATCGCTCGGTACAATCAGACCGCTGTTGCCGGCTACGTGGTGCTCGGCTCGACCGGCGAATCAGTGATGCTGAGCCGTGAGGAAGCCGAGTCCATCCTGGTTGCCGCGCGTGAAGCGGGTATCTCTGAAAAATTATTGATCGCCGGAACCGGTGCGGAGTCTACTGCCGAGACAATTGCCAAAACCAAGCGCGCAGCGGCGCTGGGCTACCAGGTTGCGCTGGTTAAAACGCCCTACTATTACAAGCCGGCTTATCGCGGCGAAACGTACATTCACCATTACCGCGCAGTTGCGGACGCTTCCCCGATTCCGATTCTTCTCTATTCCGTGCCGATTTTTACCGGCATCACCCTAGAGACTCCGGAAATTGTCGAACTCAGCCAGCACCCCAATATTCTCGGTATCAAGGACAGTTCCGGCGCGATTCAGCGCGTGGCCGAAGTCGTCGCCAGCGCCCCAGCTAGGTTTCACGTGCTGACGGGTGGCGCAGCTGTTATTTATCCGGCGCTTTGCGTCGGCGCCCGTGGAGCCATTTTGGCCTTGGCGGATGCGCTGCCGGAAAAGTGTGCCGAGCTCTACCATCTGGTTCAATCCGGCCAGCACGACCGGGCCAAATCCCTGCAGCTTCAGCTCGCGCAAGCCTCCAAGCGCATCCTTTCGGAAGGCAGCATCGCCGGGCTGAAATATGCCATGGACCTGCGCGGGTACCAGGGTGGAGCGCCCCGTTTGCCGCTATTGCCGCTGAAGGAAGACAAAAGGCAGGCTATTGCAGGGCTGATTTCAGAGCTCCATCCGGCTGCGGCGCGCGTCTAATTATTCTGGATTTGCCGTCACTTTTTTTCGTCGCTATCATCTAAACGCTCATGAATTGTCGCGCCCTTTCACCGGACCGGCTGCCGCACACCTCGAAGCTATACCGCGACTTCGTCGAGAATTTCTCCAAGCTTAAATCCTTCTACTGGCATCCACCGGAACTCAAGTCGGTAGTCTCGGTCGCCAAGAAACTCTCATTTCCTGGTGAGCGTCGCCGAGAAGTTGCCGACATTCTGCGGCAGCAAAACGTGATTTTTGGTTCTGGAGCAGAGACCGAGAAGAATCGTCGCCGCCTAGAAAATGGCGCCGTCGCGGTGGTGAGCGGGCAGCAGGTCGGTCTCTTTGGCGGTCCCGCGTACTCTTTTTACAAAGCCCTTTCCGCCATCAGCGCGGCGGAAGAGCTCACTCGCGGGGGAATCGAAGCCGTCCCGGTGTTCTGGATGGCCACCGAGGACCACGACGTCGACGAGGTTCGCCACACTACCTGGTTTCACGATGGCCAGCTCCGCCGTTTTGAGCTGCGCAAACTGGCAGACGATGCGCAACCCGTCGGGCGCATCCCAGTGGGCGACGAAATCACACAGTTGGTTCGTGAGGCAGAGCCCGATCTGGGACAGACCTTCGGCGATATTCTGCGCGAAAGCTACACACCGGTGGCCACCTACAGCAGCGCGTTTGCCCACCTTTTTGCGCGCATCTTCGAAGATTTCGGGTTGATCCTGCTCGATCCGCTCGACGAACGCTTACACCGCGTTGCCGCTCCGATTTTGCACCGGGCGCTTGCCGAGCGCGATGAGTTGAACGAGCTTCTGCTGAAGCGTGGCAAGGAACTGGAGCACGCGGGCTATGCGGTGCAGGTGAACGTCACCTCGCGCAGCACTGTTCTGTTTTCGCTGTGCGGCGGGCAGCGGCAGGTGATCTCTTCGGCCAACGGTCAATTCATCAGTGGCCAGAAGGCAGCGCCGCGGGATGTCTGGCTTCGCGAAATCGAGAGCGAGCCGCAATGCTTCAGTCCCAACGCGATCTTTCGCCCCGTGGTGCAGGACTATCTGCTGCCCACGGTCGCGTACTTTGGCGGACCTGCCGAAATTGCGTACTACGCACAGTCGCAGGTGCTGTACGAAAAACTGCTTGGACGCATGCCGGTGATTCTTCCGCGCGCCGACTTCACGCTCGTCGATCCGAAAGCCACACGCATTCTGAAGAAGTATGGGCTGCAAGTGGAAGATGCTTGGGAAGGGAAGCAGCAACTGCTAAAGCGCATGCACGCCACCAACGTGCCGAAGAAGCTGGCGCGCGAATTCGATAGTAACCTCCGACAATTGGAGAAAAGCCTGCAACGCCTGCACAAAGCCATCGCCAAAGTCGATCCGACGATCCAAGGCACCATCGCGCGCGCCGAGAAACGCATTCGCTACCAGATAGAGAAATTGCGCCAAAAGACGGGCGCATCGCTGGATCGCCGCGACCAACTGGTGGAGCGGCACGCCGAGTTCCTGGAGAATCTGCTGTATCCGCAGAAAGGGTTGCAATCGCGCGATCTTTGCTTTTTGCCATTTCTCGCACGGTGGGGAACCGGCGGCTTGCATGAACTGAAAAAACTAGCCAGCCCGAAAAAACCGGGGCATCACTGCATCGTGCCCATTCCGTGAACGTTGGTTGAAGCGAGTGGCTGTGCGAGAACTGAGGGAAGGAAAACTCAGCGGCTAAAGCCGGGTTGATTTCGCGCCACTTACGGCATGGTTAAGCCATTAACTACGCAGGCTCCGTTCGCGTGTGGGGCAGCCGCGAAACTCAAGAGAAAAGCCTCACCCCTGAAGGGGTGAGCTCCAGGGGTTTGTACCCTCGAGTTCCCCGGCGAGGGCGTAGCGGCTAGCGGCGGCGGGGGTATTGGCTTAGAGTTTTGTGATGCAATCGATGCGCATCAAAACCAGCCGCCGGACGCAGATGGTTGACGTCACGCTGGAGGTGCAGCGCGTCGTCACGGCACTGGGCATTAAAACCGGTACATGCTTCCTGTATGTGCCACACACTACCGCGGGCATCCTGATCAACGAACATGCCGATCCCGACGTCTCCTCTGACGCCGAAGGCGCACTCGATCGGCTGGTTCCGTTGGCCGGGCCCTACCGGCACGCCGAAGGCAATTCGGACTCCCACGTCAAAACCATGCTGGTCGGAATGAATACCTTCGTATTCGTGGAAGAGGGGAAGTTGGCGCTTGGACGTTGGCAGGGAATCTTTTTGGCCGAATTTGATGGCCCACGGGAACGCCACATCTACGTCAAAGTCCTTCCCGACCGCGTCTAGCAGGTGGTTACAGCGCAGCGCACTCCCGGTGTCTGTGCTACAGTTTTTAGCGATGGCAAATCTCGGCGTTTATATCCAGGTACCGTTCTGCCAGACCAGGTGCACGTACTGCAATTTTCACACGGGCGTGGTGTCGTCAGACCGCTTTGCGCCGTATACGGAGGCCGTTTGCCAGGAAATCCGGAAGCATCGGGAACTTCTGCGCGCTGCGGGCGTGCATTGGACTAAGGGATTTGACTGGGAAGCGTTGCAGGAAAAATGGGTCGCGCACGATTCCGTGGACACCATTTACATCGGCGGAGGTACGCCGAGTCTACTTCTGCCTGAACTCCTTACCAGCATGATTCATGCCCTGCGAGAGACGCTCTTCTGTGTTCTGGAAGAAGTAACACTGGAGGCGGACCCCGAGACCATTGATGTCGAGAAAGCTGTCCACTGGTTGGTAGCGGGAATCAACCGCATCAGTTTCGGAACGCAATCGTTCGTGGATGAAGAACTGCAAGCCGCCGGTCGCATGCATCGCCGCGCGGATATCTATCGGTCCGTAAAAGTTCTTCGCGACGTCGGGATTCGCAATATCAGCTTCGATCTGATCGCCGGGCTTCCTAAGCAGACGCGAGAGTCCTGGCGCCAGTCGCTTGACGAACTCATCGGGCTTTCTCCGGAACACGTTTCCATCTACATGATGGAAATCGATGAAGATAGCCGCCTTGGCCTGGAAGTCTTGCGCGACGGCCCGCGCTACAGCGCCCGCGAGTTACCCTCCGAAGAGTCCATGGTGGAGTTTTACGAAACGGCCCAGACACTGCTGAATTCCGCGGGCTACCGCCAATACGAAATTTCTAACTGGGCCAAACCGGGTTTCGAGTCGCGCCACAACCTGAAATACTGGCGCCGGGAACCGTACCTGGGCTTCGGCGCAGGAGCGCATTCTTTTTCCGGCACGCAACGCTGGGCTAACATCCATGATGCCGCCAGTTATGTGGCTGCAATTGCCGGCGGTCAAGTTGCCGAAGCGGGCGTCGAACGAGTGACGCGTGACGCAGCGTTGGAAGAGGAGTTGTTTCTGGGATTGCGTCAACTGGCAGGCATCGACCTGCGCAGAATTGAACGCGAGTACGGGGTGGCACTGCAGGCGAAAGTCGATCGCCTCTCTTCGGCAGGAATGCTCGAACGAGAAGGCGAAGTGGTGCGCGTTCCCGCGGGGAAAATGAGCGTTTCCAATGAAGTATTTGTCGAGCTGTTGCGTGATTTGATTCCGCTGCAGCCTTCACAAGCGACAGAGAGAAGAGGGCACGATGAGTTACACCGTGGCAAAGGGCAATCAGCTGGTGGATCCTGACCAGGTAATGCAGGTCGAGGACGCCGTGGACCTGCGCAGCGACACGGTCACTCGGCCCAGCGACGAAATGCGGCAGGCCATGGCGGCCGCGGCGGTTGGGGACGACGTTTACGGCGAGGATCCGACCGTCAACCAGCTTCAGAAGCGTGCCGCGGAACAATTCGCGAAAGAAGCGGCGCTGTTTGTGCCCACCGGCTGCATGGGCAATCTGATTTCCGTGAAGATGTGGACGCACCACGGAAATGAAGTTATTTGTGAAGAACGAAGCCACGTAAACCTGTACGAACTGGCGTCCATGTCGGCGATCGCCGGATGCATGCCGCGCGCGGTTCGCGGCGGAGACGACGGCATCATGACCTGGAAGCAGATCGAAGCTGTGATCCGGCCAAAAATCTATTACGACTCCCAGACCGCGCTGATCTGCCTGGAGAATACCAGCAACATGGCGGGCGGCACGGTGTACCCGACCGAGCGGGTGAACGAGATTTGCGAACGCGCTCATGGCCAGGGGCTGAAAGTTCACCTGGACGGCGCGCGCATTTTCAATGCTGCCGTCGCTCTCGGGGACAACGTTGCTAACATGACCAGGAAAGTTGACTCCGTGATGTTCTGCCTGTCGAAAGGACTGGGCGCCCCGGTTGGTTCCATGATTGTTGGCTCAAAGGAATTCATCGAACGCGCGCGCGTCTACCGGAAAATGTTTGGCGGCGGCATGCGACAGGTTGGCGTGATTGCGGCCGCGGGTCTGGTAGCGCTGCAGAAATCGCCCGGACGCTTGCATGAAGATCATGGTAACGCGAAGCGCCTTGCGGAGGGCATCGCGCAAATCGACGGCCTGCGGATCGATCCCGCCGGCGTCAAGAGCAACATCGTCGTTTTCGATTGCAGCGCCAGCGGCATGAATGCCGTCGAACTCTGTGATGCTCTGCATGCCAGAGGTGTGTGGGCGCAAGACACGGCCATCCATTCCGTGCGCATGGTGACGCACTGGAACGTGTCGCGCGAGGGGATTGAAAGAGCTCTGGTGGAATTGAAAGCGGTTGCGGAGAAGAAGTCCGGGCACGGCGCGTGACGACTAGCCGGCCATGGCCGAGAGGCTCGCATAAAAGCGAGCGCTACATTGAAAAGGAAGTAGATCTTTGGCTTCTGCGCCGCGGTGGATCTTGGGAACCACCTTCGCAATGACGGAAGGAACCGGACGCTGAGATAAACACCTGCGTGGCGCAGTAAAAGTGGTAATGGTGCAAGACTCCCAGGGCGTCAAATTGCCGAAACTCGCTGCTTTATCGCCTCGTACGCAGCTGTACTGACCAGTACAGCCAAGCCCACAACCCCGGCCTTCCCGAGGGTGGATAGCTTCGACATTTCCAGGGACTTGCGCTTCTTCATCTGGCACCAAAGATCCGAACGAGCACGCGGGCGGCCATTGGCTTGGCCGCAATCTGCTATCTGTAAACGACGCGGATGAGCGCAACATTCAACGGCGCACAAATCACTAGTCCGCGCAATAGAGGTTGCACGTCACGGGGAGGGGAATTAGATTTGTTGGCGCGGCGACCGTTCCGGAAGAGCCCGCAACAACAGGGTCTTCGCAGCGAACGGCCTAACGGAGAGGTTGCTTCATTCTTGTTCCCGAAATTGTCGGTGGCAAGAGCTGCGGCGGTTCGTTGTCCAATCGGTCCACGCTGTTTCTGGGAATATGTTTCATTTTGGGAATTCCAGCGGCTCAGCGCATTCGCATACAGGGTAAGGTTGATCCCGAACGTGCGCTTTGCTCGTGAGCTGTCCGCCCACTCAGTTTGCGCCGCAAGATGAGAAAGAGAGGATCGGATGAAGTTTGCCTGGAAACAAATCGCAGTGGCCATATCGTACATGGCGATGGGGCTGTCACTCGCAGCCATCGGTGCACGCGCTCAAACGAAGGAATCGGCAGCCAGCGTCGAGGGCGCCAGGAAATTCATCGAAGCGGCGGAGCAACAACTTTTTGACCTCGCCGTGAAGGGCTCGCGCGCTTCGTGGGTGGAGGAAAACTTTATTACCGAGGATACGGAACAGATCGCTGCCAATGCCAATGAACAGCTGAATACCGCGGCCGCAAAATTTGCCAAAGAAGCGCATCGGTTTGACTCCGTGCAACTTTCGCCGGAGCTTGCGCGCAAACGGATGCTCCTGGAACTGGCCACCGGATTTCCAGCACCCGACGATCCCAAAGCACAAAAGGAACTGGCGCAAATTCTGGCCTCGCTGGATGGCGATTATGGAAGAGGGAAGTGGTGTCCCGACGGCAACACGAAGCCGTGCCTCGACGTGACCGCAGTTGGCAAGCTGATGGCCACTAGCCGCGACGCTGCCGAACTGAAGCGCGCGTGGCTGGGCTGGCACGCGGTTGGCGCTCCTATGCGCCAACGCTACGCCCGCATGGTCGAACTGGGCAATCAGGGATCGCGCGAACTGGGCTACGTCGACGTTGGCGCGCTGTGGCGTTCGAATTACGACATGCCGCCGGACGCGTTTCAGAAAGAACTCGATCGCCTGTGGACGCAGTTGCAGCCCCTGTATGTTTCGCTCCACGCGTATGTGCGCGGGCAACTCGCCAAAAAATACGGGAAAGAAGTAGTACCGCCTAATGGCCCGATCCCGGCTCATCTGCTGGGCAATATCTGGGCGCAGGAGTGGAACAATGTTTACGACCTGATGGACTCGCCCAAGCCGGCGCAGAGTTACGACCTGACGGAGATCCTGGAGCAACGAAAGATGGACGCGCGCGGGATGGTCAAATACGGTGAGAATTTCTTTTCGTCGCTTGGCTTCGCACCCCTCCCGGCAACGTTTTGGCAGCGATCGCTGTTCACCAAGCCCGCCGATCGTGAGGCAGTGTGCCACGCCAGCGCCTGGGACATCGACTACGTCGACGATCTCCGCATCAAGATGTGCATCCAAATCACCGAAGAGGATTTTCGAACAATCCATCACGAACTCGGCCACAACTACTACCAGCGGGCTTACAACAAGCAGCCATTCTTGTTTCGCGACAGCGCGAACGATGGTTTCCACGAAGCGGTCGGCGACACGATGGCGCTTTCCGTTACGCCTGATTATTTGAAGCAGCTCGGCCTGATCGATACGGTTCCGTCGGCCTCCGGCGACATCGACTACTTGCTGCAGCAAGCCCTGGAAAAGGTGGCGTTCCTTCCGTTCGGGCTGGTGATCGACAAGTGGCGCTGGGAGGTTTTCTCCGGCGAGGTGAAGCCCGATCAATACGACAAGGCATGGTGGGAGCTTCGCTTGAAATACCAAGGCGTGGCGCCGCCTGCGGGCCGCTCCGAAGCCGATTTTGATCCGGGCGCGAAGTATCACGTCCCCGCCAACGTTCCATATATGCGGTATTTCTTGGCGCGCATTTACCAGTTCCAGTTTCAGCGGGCGCTGTGCAGGGAGACTGGGTATCAGGGGCCGCTGCACCGCTGCTCGATCTACGGCAACAAGACGGCCGGCGAGAAGCTGAATGCCATGCTGGAACTGGGCAGGAGCAAGCCTTGGCCCGATGCGCTGAAAACCCTTACGGGCGAGAAACAAATGGACGCATCCGCTCTCGCCGACTATTTCGCGCCGCTCAAAGCTTGGCTCGACGACCAAAACAAAAACAACAACTATCCGGTGGGCTGGTAGGCCAGTTGCTTCATGACAGCTGGCGAGGTTCTGTAGCTCACCCTTCCAGGCGTGAGGGTTCTCGCTCCCAGGGCGACCAGCGTCGTGGCGCGAACAAACCTCAGGCCGGAAGGCCTGAGCTACCGGAACCGACACCGCAGGATGCACGCGAAGTCCACATAAGTTAAACTTTTAGCTGGTATTCTACTTCCTTTCAGGCGAGGCTCGCGTGGATTTCACGTTTACTGACGAACACAATCACCTACGCAAAAGTGTCCGCGAATTTGCCGAGGGCGAAATCGCTCCCCACGTCATGGAGTGGGACGAATGCTCTCATTTCCCGCTTGAGCTGCTCCCCAAACTCGCCGAAATGGGCCTGCTGGGCGTTATTTTTCCAGAGGAATACGGCGGCGCGGGGCTGGGCTACATCGAATACGCCACGGTGATTGAAGAGCTCTCGCGCGTCGACGGCTCCATCGGGCTCACCGTCGCGGCCCACAATTCGCTCTGCACCAATCACATCTACAAGTTCGCCAACGAAGAACAGAAGCGCAAATATCTCCTGCCCCTCGCTCAGGGCCAGAAGCTGGGTGCATGGTCGCTCACCGAGCCGGAAGCTGGCTCCGACGCCGGCGGCACTCGCACTACCGCGGTGCGCGATGGCAAACACTGGGTGCTGAACGGCGCCAAAACCTTCACCACCAATGGTCATTTCGCCGACATCTGCGTGGCCATGGCGGTGACCGACAAATCCAACGATTCCCACGGCATCAGTGCCTTCATCCTGGAAAAGGGCACGCCCGGATTCAAGCCCGGCAAAAAGGAAAACAAGCTCGGCATGCGCGCCAGCGACACCTCCGAGGTGATCTTCTCGGATTGCCGCGTGCCAGCCGAAAATCTTCTCGGCCCGGAAGGCGAAGGCTTCATCAGCAGCTTGAAGATTCTGGATGGCGGACGTATTTCGATTGCCGCTCTGGCACTCGGTATGGCGCAGGGTGCGCTGGAAGCCGCTACGAACTACGCCAAGCAACGCAAGCAATTCGGCCAGGCTATCAGCGAGTTCCAGGCCATCCAGTTCAAGCTCGCCGACATGGCCACGCAGGTGGAAGCTGCGCGCCTGCTGGTCTACCAGGCCGCGTGGCTTGCGGATCAAAAGGACGTGCGTTTCACGCGCGAGTCCAGCATGGCCAAGCTTTTTGCCAGCGAGGTGGCGGTGCGCGTGGCCAACGAATGCGTGCAGATTCACGGCGGCTACGGCTTCATCAAGGACTATCCCGCGGAAAAGTACTATCGCGACGTGAAGCTCTGCACGATCGGCGAGGGCACCAGCGAAATTCAAAAACTGGTTATTGCCCGCCAGTTGCTTGGCAAGAAATAAGCCCTGCTTGGGGGTGGTGGTTGAGGCCAAGAAGAGCGTGCAGTTCATGTCGTGGCTAGGCCCGCAGGGAGAGATCGCCTTCTCGGTTGACGACAAACTGGCTGAAGCCGCCTTCGGCAATGTAGGGATGGCCCGCGGGATACCCGAGATCGCTCGCGAACGGAGTGAGCGTTAGGCGGGCGTCGTCTGCGTTCGCTCCGACTACACGGCGAGACTCCCCGACCCCGGCGCGGAAGATTGTCCCTAAGCATCGGCAAGAAGTGAGCCTCTCGGGCCCGCCAACCAATCATCAGAACTCTCGTCACGGACTTGAGGAGTTGCTCAAGAGTTGCGATCTGGCTGGTGGACACTCGAAGGTGCCCCTGGTCTTGTTTGGCATTGGGATAGCGATGGCGGGCAGCACTGGGCGTCCAAATGTGGGGATGTTTATAGGCTTGGTCGCTTCTGCGAAAACGTATGAGTTGGTCAAGCGGATTTCGTTCGCTGTTTCGATTATTCCGCAAGCCACTTCTTCGATCCCTCTGAAAACAAGTAATAGAGGTAGAAGCGCACTGACATGAGTTCGCTCTTGCTCTCGGCGAAGTCGGTTGCCTCTTCTCCGAGGGATTGGACAACGCTTCTGTCGTTTGAGGGCTCGCGCAAGTGAGGAAGAATGCGGGCCAGCTTGGAATACCGTCGCACGATGTCGCCAAATGCGTTGCCGGTGTCGAGAAATAGTGGATTGGCAAGCGGGGCCGCCAAGGGCCGTTATCAACAACCCGCTCTGATACATATTGTCGCCGATGGCAGGAATCGATATGCCGCTGCAGAGTCGAAGGATGCCCGGGCGCCGAAGATGACCATGCGGCGAGTATATCCGAGTGCTTGCGAACGGTGTCTAGCTCATCGGTCACTTGCGGTGCGGTCGCTCAGGCTGTAGTGGATACAAGGCTAGGCGGTTTCTGACGCACCCGTGAATTCGAGCAAGGCGCCTTCTTGTATCTAGACTCGTAGCAAGAAATAATAGAGGTATGCGGCTGCGCGCTTCGCTTCGTTCACGAGGATTCACTTCACAATGAGCTCCGCCATCGGCGAATGGGCCGAGAAGGTGCGCAGTGGCGACGTTCGCGCCATCTCTCGCGCCATTTCCGCCATTGAAAACCACGAGTCTGAGGCGGAAGAGTTGCTGCGCATGCTGTTCCCACACACGGGGCAGGCGTATCTGACCGGGATTACCGGCGCGCCGGGCACGGGGAAGAGCACGCTGGTCGATCGGCTGGCCGCGTATCACCGCAAGCGCGAGGAGCCCGTTGGCGTGATCGCGGTCGATCCGACCAGCCCTTACTCCGGCGGCGCGATTCTGGGCGACCGCATCCGCATGCAGAGCCACGCCTCGGACGCGGGCATTTTCATCCGCTCGATGGCTACGCGCGGTTTTCTCGGCGGGCTGGCGCGTGCTACCGCCGAAGTGGCGCTGCTGCTCGACGCCGCCGGCAAGCGTCAAGTGCTGATCGAGACCGTCGGTGTTGGCCAGGATGAAATCGATATCGTGCGTCTTGCCGATTGCGTGCTGGTGGTTCTGGTGCCCGGACTGGGCGACGACATACAAAACATGAAAGCCGGGCTGATGGAAATCGGCGACATTTTTGTTTTGAACAAAGCCGATCGCGAAGGCGCGGACCGTCTGGAAGAGCAGCTCCACGCCATGCTTTCGCTGGTGATGCCGCGCGATGGCTGGCCCCCTCCGGTGATCCGCACCGTGGCCACGGAAAATAAAGGCATCGACGAACTGGCGCAAGGCGTGGCGAAATTCAGCCAGCATTTTAAGTCCAGCGGCGAGCGACGGAAGAAGCACGTGGAGCACTGGCAGAACCGGCTGATCGAGTTGCTGGAGTCGCGCCTGCTGGAGAGGGTGCTGGGCGGCAAAGCCGGCGAAGCGAAGCTGCGCGAACTGGCTGCCGCCATCGCCGACCGCAAGATCGATCCTTTCACCGCGGTTTCAGAAATCCTGAAGGGATCCGGTTTGTAGACGCGCATGCACCTGGGCAACATCGAAATCCGGTACCTCGACGGTGGCGCGTTCGGCCTGGATGGCGGAGCCATGTTCGGTGTGGTGCCGAAAGTTCTGTGGGCGAAGAAGACTGCGCCGGACGAAAAGAATCGCATCCGCATGCGGGCCAATTCGTTGTTAGTGCGGGCGCACCACAAAACCATCCTGATTGAAACGGGCAATGGCACAAAGTGGGATGCTAAGCAACGCGCGATTTACCAGGTCCAGGATGGCGATCCGCTTGTCGACTCGCTGCATCGCGCTGGAATTCAGCCCGACGACATCGATCTGGTGATCAACACGCACCTGCATTTCGATCACGCCGGCGGCAACACGCGCATGGAGGAGGACCGTGCCGTTCCCACTTTTCGCAACGCGCGCTACGTGGTGCAGAAGTCGGAACTGGAGCACGCCCTGCAACCCAGCGAGCGGGATCGCGCCAGCTATTTCCCCGATAACTATCAACCCATCACCGACACTGGCCAGTGGAATCTGGTCGATGGCGATGCGGAGATTTTGCCGGGCATCTCGGTCGCGCGCATTCCCGGCCATAATGCGAGCATACAGGCCGTCGTGCTCAGCGGCGGCGGAAAGTCGCTGGCCTTTGTTGCGGATTTGCTGCCAACACGGCACCATATTCCGTTGCCTTGGATCATGGCCTACGACCTGTATCCAATGCAGACGCTGGAGACCAAGCGCAAGTGGCTCCCGCGATTCGTGAACGAGGGGTGGACAGTTGTCTTTGCGCACGACCCCGATATGGCCGCGGCGACGCTGCACGGCCGCGACGGGAAAATTGAAATCGAATCCGTGGACCTGAACCGGTAATTCCCAGGAGAAATGTGAATGGCGAAAGCAAAGAAAACGGCAGGGAAGAGTGCGCGGGCAAAAGAAGCCGCGGCGGAAATTGGCGTGATCGGCGGCAGCGGCCTGTATTCCATGAACGGGCTTACAGAGACGCGCGAGATTCGCGTGAAGACACCGTTCGGCGAACCGTCGGACGCTTTTGTTGTCGGTAAGTTAGAAGGGAAGCGCGTTGCGTTCCTGGCGCGCCACGGACGCGGCCATCGCTTCATGCCCAGCGAGCTGAATTTCCGCGCCAATATCTATGCGATGAAACTGCTGGGCGTGCAGCGCATCATCTCCGTCAGCGCTGTCGGCTCGTTGAAGGAGGATTTGCGTCCTGGGGAATTCTTGGTGGTGGATCAGTTTGTGGATCGCACCAAGGGGCGCCATTCCACGTTTTTCGGCAACGGCATCGTCGCTCACGTCACGTTCGATAAGCCCACCTGCCCGCAACTCTCCTCGACTCTGGCCGATGCGTGCGTGTCCTGCGCTGTGCCGGTGCATCGCAAGGGCACTTACGTATGCATGGAGGGCCCGCAATTCTCCACGCTCGCCGAAGCGAACTTTCATCGCGCCAACAACTGGGAAGTGATTGGCATGACAAACGTGACCGAGGCGAAGCTGGCACGTGAAGCGGAAATTTGTTACGCCACCATCGCCATGATCACAGACTACGATTGCTGGCATCCGCAGCACGATTCGGTGACGGTGGCGCAGATTGTGGCAACGCTCACTCAGAACGCCACCAACGCACAGAACGTGGTTCGTGAAGCGGTCAAAACTCTTTCGCCGAATCGCGCCTGCAAATGCGGTTCGGCCCTGAAACATGCCATCATTACCAATCCAAGAGTTGTTCCCGCAAAAACCAAGAAAAATCTGAGCGCTATACTCGCCGAATATCTGGCCTAGGAGAAGAACGTGTCCTTACTCGTCGTCGGTTCGGTTGCCTTTGATTGTCTGGAAAGCCCGTACGGAAAAGTAGAACGCGCGGTCGGCGGCGCCGCTACTTATTTCGCGGTCGCGGCCAGTTTTTTCGCGCCGGTCCATCTCGTCGCGATTGTGGGGGACGATTTCAGCAAGGAAGACGCCGCCGTCTTTAAGGGCCGGCCCATCGACATCGAAGGCCTGGAGCGCACCACCGGCAAGACGTTCTTCTGGTCGGGGCGCTATTCGCAAAACCTGAACGAACGCGTGACGCTGGCCACAGAGCTGAACTGCTTCGCGGAATTCAAGCCGCGCCTGCCGGAAAAGTATCGCAACTCCAAATATGTGTTCCTCGCTAATATCGCGCCCGGACTGCAGCGCGACGTCCTTCACCAAGTGAAGGTGAAGCCCAAGATCGCGGCCATGGACACGATGAACTATTGGATCGAGCGCACCAACGCCGAGCTGCGCGAGACTCTCAAGCACGTCGACATCCTGATGATCAACGACACGGAGACGCGCGAACTTTCCAGCGAGCACAACCTGCTGCTTGCCGCCAAGCACATTTTCAAGATGGGCCCGTCGACGCTGGTGGTGAAGCGCGGCGAATACGGCGCCATGATGGTGGACAAACACGGCATCTTCTGCGTCCCTGCATTTCCTCTTGAAGAGCCGCACGATCCCACCGGGGCAGGGGACTCCTTCGCCGGCGGATTCATGGGCTACCTGGCCAGCGTGGGAAGCAAGAGCGATGCGTTTTTGCGTCGCGCGATGGTGTATGGCTCGGTGCTGGGCAGCTTTGCGGTGGAGCAATTCGGCCTGGACCGCCTGCTGCAGCTGAAAAAGGCTGAGATACACGGCAGGGCACGGCACTTCGCAAAACTCACGCAATTCAAACTCTAAAACTCGTAAACTTTCCTTGTACGCGGCGGTTGCCGCTCAGGGAATGATTGCTTACCACGCAATTCTATTTCGATGGCTTGGCTCAGGGACTACCGATGCTGCGAATGGCGCCATAGTGTGCCGGGAGCATTGCGAATGAATGTTGCCCGGACAAATCCGCGCAAGCCCAAGGCTCTTACCAAGGGTTCGAAGATTGCTGTGTTTGCTCCGGCGTCTCCTGCGGATCACCAGGAAATCCTGACGGGCATCGCGGAACTGCGCCGGCTGGGCTTTGAGTTTTCTCCCGCGCCGATGTCCACGCCCGAAGGCTACTTTGCAGGTTCGCTGCAAACGCGGCTAGAAGGATTCCTCAGCGCACTCAGGGACGGGGGGATCCGCGGTCTGGTGGCCACGCGCGGCGGCTACGGCGCGAGCTATCTTCTCGGCTCCGACTTTTCCGCGGAACTCAAGGAGCCGAAATGCATCATCGGCTTCAGCGACCTCACCTCGTTGCAGATTTACCTTTGGCAGAAGGCCGAATGGGTTACGTTCCACGGTCCAATGGCCGCCGCGGGCTTTAATCACGGAGCCGACGATGCTCACGGTTATGACGAACATTCTTTCCTGCAAGCGGTTTCGAATACTGCCACGGGGTGGAGCGTGCCGTTGCGTGCGGAGTCGTTGGTCCGCGGTGCGGCGGAAGGCCGACTTCTCGGTGGTTGTCTGACTATCCTGCAAACGTCTTTGGGCACGCCTTGGGAGTTGGACACGGCCGGGGCGATCCTAGTGCTGGAAGATCTCGGCATGAAGCCCTATCAGGTGGACCGCGCCTTGTTGCACCTGCAGCAGGCTGGCAAATTCAGCGGCGTCAAAGCGATTATTTTGGGAGAATTCCCCAATGGCGACGCGCCCGCACCGAATAGCCCGACGACTCGCGACGTATGTGCGCGCATCCTTTCGCCCCTGGGCATACCGGTTATCTATGGCGCTCCGGTTGGCCACAGCAAGCGTGCCATGTTGACACTGCCGCTTGGCATCCGCGCGCGGCTCCATGCGCACGGCGAGGGCACTCTCGAATTTCTCGAACCGGCGGTTGTCCCTTAAACTAGAAGAGGCTCAGGGCATGATTAAGCACATCCACATGATTGGGATCGGCGGCTCAGCAATGTCGCCGCTCGCCGGAATGCTGCGCGAACGCGGCTACCGCGTCACTGGCTCGGATGCCGGCGTGTATCCTCCCGCGTCAATTCTTCTCGAGTCGCTCGGCATCCAGTACCACTCCAAGTTTGACGCCGCTCATCTCACACCCGCGCCCGACCTGATTGTAGTTGGCAACGCTATTTCCCGTGGCAACGTGGAAGTGGAGGAAATGCTCGACCGCAAGCTGGTTCACAAGTCGCTTCCGGAAATACTTGAAGAGGAATTTCTTCCCGGCAAACACTCCATCGTGGTCAGCGGGACGCACGGAAAAACAACCACGACTGCTATGCTTGCGTGGATTTTTCAGGTGGCGAAAAAACGCCCGAACTTCCTAGTTGGCGGCGTCGCGGAAAACTTTGGGAGGAGTTATGGCCTCGGTGGCGGCGAGGATTTTATCTTGGAAGGCGATGAATACGATTCCGCTTATTGGGATAAGGCTGCGAAGTTCTTCCATTACCACCCGGACGATCTGATCATCACGTCGCTGGAATTCGATCACGCCGACATCTACAGTGATTTTGAGACGTACCAGCTGGCGTTCCGGCGGCTGGTTAACCTGGTACCCCGTCGTGGCCGCGTGGTGGTCTGGGGCGATAGCGATGCGGGCAAAGCGCTGCACAATGCCACGGAAAAAGCGTTTTGCCCCGTGATTCGCTATGGATTTAACGCTACGAACGACTGGTTCGCTACGAACGTGCAGCCCGATGGCGACGGCATGAAGTTTCTTTTGAACTATAAAGGCAAGACCTTCGCGGAATTCCGCCTCGCTGCCACCGGCCACCACAATGTTTTGAATGCCATCGCTGCCATCATCGTCGCGCAGGGCCTGGGCATTTCACACCCCGCGATTCAAGAAGCTCTTGCAACCTTCCGTAGTGTGAAGCGTCGCATGGACGTGAGGGGGGAAGTTGACGGCATTCTGGTGATCGATGATTTTGCACATCATCCCACGGCGATCCGCGCCACCATTCAAGCCGCACGCCTGCGCTGGCCGGGCCGGCGATTGTGGGCCGTGCTCGAGCCGCGATCGAATTCCATGCGCCGGAAAGTTTTCCAGGATGCGCTTCCCGAGGCGCTCGCACTTGCGGATAGCGTGATTCTCGACGCCGTGCACCGCGCGGCGCTGCTCGACGATGCTCATCGCCTCGACCCGGAAGCCGTCGCCGTTGGCGTACGCTTCCACGGCAAGGATGCGCGCGTTTTGCCCAGCGCCGACGACATCGCCGATCTTCTCGCCGCCGAGGCCAAGTCCGGCGACATTTTCCTGATCATGTCCAATGGGAGCTTTGACGGTTTGTGCGAGAAGTTGTTGAAGAAGCTTTCAGCGAGACAAATTCCATCCGAGGCCAA